>Ga0081455_10009025_pt1 | contig 10291 bp, 9 predicted proteins | sample TabmetS3T2R1_FD_70207 | JGI IMG/M metagenome (GOLD analysis project Ga0081455, IMG submission 70207) | Tabebuia heterophylla rhizosphere microbial communities from the University of Puerto Rico - S3T2R1 | ecosystem: Host-associated > Plants > Roots > Rhizosphere ... | reverse complement strand
TTTCATGACCAGCCTCGACACGATGGTTGTCACGACTGCGCTGCCGACGCTCCGCTCGCACCTCGGCGGCTCGGTCGGGCAGCTCGAGTGGACGATGAACGCCTACTACCTGGTGTTCGCCTGCCTGCTCATCACCGCGGCCGGCCTCGGTGACCGGTTCGGGCGCCGCCGGGTGCTGTGCCTGGGACTCGTGGTCTTCGCGCTGGCCTCGGCCGGCGCGGCGCTGGCCCCCACCATCGGCTGGCTGATCGTGGCGCGGGCGGTGCAGGGCGGCGCGGCCGCCGCGGTGCTGCCGCTGACGTTGACCGTCATCAGCGAGGCCTACCCGCCCGAGACGCGCGGGCGGGCGATAGGAATCTGGGGAGCGCTTCTCGGGGCCGGCGGAGTCCTCGGCCCGCTCGTCGGGGGCGGCCTGCTCGAGCTGTCGGGTTGGCAGGCCATCTTCTGGGTCAACGTGCCGATCGCGTTCGTCGTCGCGGTCGCCGCCGCCCTTGTCGTCGCGGAGACCTTCGGGCCGCGGCACCCCCTCGACGTCCCCGGCCTGGTCCTCGCCTCCGCCGGCTGCCTCGGCTTGAGCTGGGGTCTGGTCCAGTCGACCTCGCGCGGCTGGGGCGATCCCGCGGTCTGGTTGCCGCTGCTCATCGGGGTGCTGGTGCTGGGCGCATTCGTCGCGCGGGAGCACGCCGCCCGGTTCCCGATGATGCCAACCAGCCTCTTCGCGATCCGGAGCTTCAGCGCGGCCAACGGCGTCATCTTCTGCATCTACGCGAGCTGCGCCGGCGGCGTGTTCCTGATGTCGCAGTTCTTCCAGATCGCCCAACACACCAGCCCGCTGGGTGCCGCACTGCGCTTCGTCCCGTGGCCGCTGCCGAGTCTGCTCGTCGCGCCGCTGGTCGGATCGCTCGCCACGCGATTCGGCAACCGGCCGTTCCTGGTCGCCGGCATGGTGCTGCAGACGATCGGCATGGTGTGGTTCGCGCTCGTCGTCCACCCCTCCTCGCCGTACCCGGTTCTCTGCGCGCCGCTCGTCGTGTCCGGTATCGGCCTGTCCTGCGTGTTCCCGACCGCCTCCGGCGAAGTCGTCTCGGCGGTGCCGCCCGAGCGGATGGGCATCGCCGCCGGGGTCAACGGCAGCGTCCGCGAACTCGGCGGAGTCTTCGGGGTCGCGCTGGTCGCAACCGTGTTCGCCCATACGGGTGGGTATGCCACTCCGGATACCTTCACCACCGGATTCGTCCACGCGATCTGGTTCTGCGCTGCCATCTGCGTACTCGGCGCCATCGCGGCCCTGTTCGCCGGGCCGCGCCGACCCGCGGCAACCTCTTCGGTCAGCGACGGGGCCGCGGTCGGCCGACGGATCGCCACTGTAGAAACCTGACAACGGGCCAGTTCGTCCGTCGAACCCGGCCGCGGGGCTACCCTCGGGACACGGGGATCGATAGACGTGTTCGACTTGATCTGGCGCCTGGCCTTGACCAGCGCCACTGTGCTCGTCGCCGCCGGTTTGGTGTACGCGACGTCATGGCCCGTGGTGTGGCTGCTCATCTACCTGGTCGCGGCGGGCACGATCTTGCGCATCTACGTCGGCATCTTCGTGCGACGACGGCGCTGACTCGGGACGCTAGCTGTCCACGTCGCGACGGGGCAGGCGGACGGTTATGTCGAGGCCGCCGGTAGGAACGGTGGCAGCGTCGACCGTCCCGCCGTGGGTGGCGGTGATCGACGAGACCAGCGCGAGCCCGAGGCCGAAGCCCTCGTGCTGGGTACGGTCGTCGAGGCGGGTGAACGGCAAGAACAGCCGGTCGACCTGATCGGGCGGCACGACTCGCCCGGTGTTGACGACGCGTACCAGCGACGTGCCGTTCTCGGCAGCGGTCGATACGCTGACCGTACCTCCCGGTATGTTGTATCGCTCGGCGTTGTCGATCAGGTTGGCCACGAGCCGTTCGAGCAGCACGCCGTCGCCGGTAACCGGGGCCTCGCCCAACGTGGCCAGCGTGGTGACGTGCGCGGGCGGGCGAGCGTCGAGCGCGTCCTCGGCGATCGTGGCGAGATCGAGCGGGTCGCGAATACCGCGGGTCTGCTCGTTACGGGCGAGGGTGAGCAGCGCGTCGATCATCTGCTCGGCCTGGTCGACGGCATTGCGGACGTCGGCGCTCATCGACACCAGCTCGTCACGGCTCGGGTCCGGCTTCGCGAGCACCACGTCGATCGACGTGCGCATGACCGTCAGGGGGGTGCGCAGTTCGTGGCTGGCATTGGCGATGAACTGCCGCTGATTGGTGAACGCCCGGTCCAGGCGGGCGAGCATGTCGTCGAACGTGTCGGCCAGTTCGCGCAGCTCGTCGCGCGGCCCGTTCAGGGCGATGCGGTGCGACAGGTTCTGCTCGCTGGCGGCTCGCGCGGCCGCGGTGAGCTGGTGTACGGGTCGCAGGATGCGCCCGGCGACGATCCAGCCGAGCACCGCCGCCAGGACGATAACGCCGGCGAGAGTGAGCAGCGAGTACAGCAACAGGTGCTCCAGCGTGTTGCTGCGCTCGGCCGCGGCTCCGGCCTTCACCCCGTTGGCGTACAGGACCGCGCACTTCTGCTTCGCGTTAACGGCGGACCCACCTTTGGCGATCTGGTCGTCGACGCACTGCTGGATGACCTTCTCGACGCTCTGCTGCGTCGGCTTGGTCGTGTATTTCAGGTTGTGCGACACGAGCAGGTACGTGACGAGGACGAGCACCGCCCCGCACCCGGCGAACAGGGACGTGTAGAGCAGCGTCAGCCGCGACCGCGCGCTGAGGTGGCGGGTCATAGCCGGTAACCGACGCCGACCACCGTCTCGATCAACGGTGGATCGCCGAGCTTGCGCCGCAACCGTCCGACGGTGACCGCCACCGTGTTGCTGAACGGGTCGGCGTGCGCGTCCCAGACGTGCTCGAGCAGTTCCTCGGCGCTGACGGTCGCACCGTCCGCGCCGGCCAGGCAGTCCAGGACGCCGAACTCCTTGCGGGTCAGGCTCAGCGGGAGCCCGGCGCGGGTTGCCCGGTGCCGGGCCCGGTCGACAATCAGGTCGCCCCGCTGCACGACGGCCGGCGTCCCGGGTCCGCGCCGGCCCAGTGCGCGGATCCGGGCGATCAGTTCGTGGAACGCGAACGGCTTGCCCAGGTAGTCGTCGGCCCCGAGCTCGAGACCGTCCACCCGGTCGTCGACGTCGGCGGCGGCGGTGAGCATCAGGATCCGGCCCGGCGCGCCGTCGCGGACCAGCTGCCGGCAGACCCGATCACCGTGCACCGCGGGCAGGTCGCGATCCAGCACGATCACGTCGTAGTCGGCGCCGGACGCGGATTCCAACGCCGCGGCACCGTCGTGGACGACGTCAACCGCCAGGCCGGCGTCGCGCAGGCCCTCGCCGATGCGGTTGGCCAGCGCGACGTGGTCCTCCACGACCAGTACTCGCACCGCTCCATCGTGCCCCGAAACGGGTGACATGCGCCTAACGAACGGCGTTCGGCCCGTGTCACCGCCCGGCAACTACATCTGGACAGGCCGCGGCGCCGCGGACCATCCCGGAACGGAGCTGTTCATGAAGCGATTGATCGTCCTCGTTGTCCTGCTCTTGGCGGCGTGCTCGTCCGGGCACCAGGGGCCGACCGTGCCGAGCCTGTCCAGCGCAACGGGCGCAAGCGCCGGTGGCAACGCCCCGAGCCCGAGCGGCAGCAAGACCGTGTCGCGCCCCCGGGTCGGGTACAGCGCCACCCGGGTGGCGCAGCTGCACGCGGCCGCGCAGTGCATCCGCTCGCACGGCGTCCCCACCTACCAGGACCCGGTGCTCACCGCCGACGGCCACGTCTTCACCGACGCGCGCAGCATCCAGGATCTCGGCGCCGCGACGAAGTCCCGCAGCCAGCAACAGGACATGGCCGACGCGGTCCGGCAGGCCTGCGGTCACCTGTTCGCCGTGGCGGGCCTGCAGCCCGACGACGAGTCGCCGGCGCCGCCCGCGCTGGTGCAGGCCGGCGTCCGGGCCGCCCAGTGCCTGCGCGCCCACGGCCTGCCCAACATGCGCGACCCGACGAGCGAGTCGCTGTTCACGCCGGGCCACGGCTTCGGCATCACGATGGACGAGCTGCCCAACAACGGCGCGCTCGGCAAGCAGGACCCGACCGTGCAGCGCGCCTTCGGTGCGTGCCGGCCCCTGCTCGACGCCGAGACCCGGGCTTCGTCGCTGAGCAGCCTCGCCCATGACTAAGCGACTCGCCGCCGCGACAGTCGTCGGGCTGCTCGCCGCCGGCGGCGTCACCGCCTGGTGGCTGGCGACCCCGCGGGGCGGCAGCCACGCCCAGGCCGACGTCCCGGTCGACACGGCCGCCGTCGTACGCACGACCCTGACCACTACGACGCAGCTGTCGGGCACGCTCGGCTACGCGGGCTCGTACGCGCTCACCCCGCAACTGCCAGGAACGGTCACCGCTCTGCCCGCACCAGGCACGGTGATCCGCCGCGGGCAGCACGCCTACGAGGTGAACGGTGTGGGCGTATTCCTGTTCTACGGTCCCCGGCCGGCCTGGCGACGGTTCGCCGTCGGGATGACGCCCGGGCCGGACGTCCTGGAACTCGAGCAGAACCTCGCAGGACTCGGCTTCGGCGACGACCTCTTGGTGGACGACACGTTCACCTGGGCCACCGAGCAAGCGGTGCGCGACTGGCAGGACGCCACCGGCCAGCCGGTGACCGGCGCCGTCGACCTCGGCCGGATCGCGTTCGTGCCCACCGCGCTGCGCATCGTCAGCGACGACGTCGCGCTCGGCGCCCCGGCCGCGCCCGGGCAGTCCGTGGTGACGGCGTCATCGCCCGACCCGGTCGTCACGGTGCCGGTACCCGCGACGCAGACCTACCTGGTGCATCGCGGCGATCGGGTCACCGTGACGATGCCGTCCGGGGCCACGTCGACCGGCCGGGTGGTGTCGATCTCGGCCGTCGCAGCGTCCAACAACGACTCGGGCGACCAGTCGAACGCACCGTCCGGACAGAACGCGCCACAGCCGGCCAGCGTGCCCGCCCAGGTCGGCCTCGACCACCCCTCGGCCGCCGCCGGGCTCGACCAGGCGCCGGTGACGATCACGGTCGTCGACCGGCAGGCGCACAACGTGCTCGCGGTACCGATCACCGCGCTGGTGGCGCTGGCCGGCGGCGGCTACGCCGTGTGGGTCGACGCCGGCAGCGCCCGGCACCTGGTCGGGGTAACCCCGGGCCTGTTCGCCGACACGCTCGTGCAGGTATCTACAGCCGGGCTGAGGGTCGGCGATCGGGTCGAGGTGCCGGCCCAATGATCGCTCTCGAACTGCGCGGCGTCGGCAAGACCTACCCGCCGCCGACGACGGTCACCGCGCTCGTCGACGTCAGCTTCCGGGTCGACGCCGGCGAGACGGTGGCGATCACCGGGCCGTCCGGCTCGGGCAAGTCGACCCTGCTCAACCTGCTCGGCACGCTCGAACGTCCCACCCGGGGCACCGTGCTCGTCGCCGACACCGACACGTCCCGGCTGCCGGACCGGGCGTTGTCCGGGCTGCGCGCGTGGCGGATCGGATTCGTGTTCCAGCAGTTCCACCTGCTCGAGCACCTGAGCGTGCTGGACAACGTCGCCACCGGACTGCTGTATCGGGCGATGTCGGCCGGCCGGCGTCGAGCGGCCGCAGCCCGCGCGCTGGACCGCGTGGGTCTGGCCGCCCGCAGCGCGCACCGGCCGAGCCAGCTGTCCGGCGGCGAGCGCCAGCGCACCGCGATCGCCCGGGCGGTGGTCGGCGAGCCGGACATCGTCCTGGCCGACGAGCCCACCGGCAACCTCGACACGGCTACCGGCGCGCAGATCATCCAGCTCATCGCCGGGCTGGCCGACCCGCACACGACGGTCCTCGTCATCACCCACGACGCGAGCGTCGCCACGGCGATGCGTCGCGAGATCCGACTGCGTGACGGTCGGGTCGTCGGCGACACGGGGCCGGCGTGATGCGGCCGCGGGGCGTGCCGCGCTCGCGGGGCGTGATGCGGCCGCGGGGCGTGCCGCGCTCGCGGCTGCGCGTCGCCGACGCGGGGACGCTCGGCGGGCTCGCCATCCGGGCCCGCCGGGTCCGGTCAGCCCTGTCCGCACTCGGCATCGCGGTCGCCATCGGCGCGCTGGTCGCCGTGCTGGGCATCGCCGCCTCGGCCAAGGCCGACCTGCTCGCTCAGCTCGGCGCCGAGGGCAACCTGCTCACGCTCGCCGCCGGACAGACGTTCTCCGGCAACGCGGTGCCGCTGCCGACGACGGCCGAGGACATGATCCGCGCAGTTCCGCCGGTGCGCGAGGTGACGGCGGTGGCCAACGTCAGCGGCGTGACCGTGCGCCGCAGCGCCGCCGTCCCAGCCATCAACACCGGCGGCATCACCGTGCTGGCCGCCCAGCCGTCGCTGCCGCACACGCTGTCGGCCACCGTCCTGCGCGGCCACTTCCTGGACGGCGTGGCCCAGCGCTACCCCGAAGTCGTCCTCGGCTACAGCGCCGCGCAGAACTTGGGCATCTCGGTGCTCACGTCGACGACGCAGGTCTACCTCGGCGGGCAGTATTTCGCCGTGGTGGGCGTCCTCGCTCCGGTCGATGTGGCACCCGAGATCGACGACGCCGCGCTCGTGTCGTTCCCGGTCGCGCAGTCACTGCTCGGGCTGGACCCCGCGCCGAGCCGCATCTACCTGCGCGCCGACCCTGACCAGGTTGCCGCCGTCGCCGAGGTGTTGCCGTTCACCGCGTCGCCCGAACAGCCCGAGGCGGTCGAGGTGCGCCGACCGTCCGACGTGCTCGTCGCCCGGGTGGCGGCCAAGACGGCGTTCGTCGGGCTGTTCCTCGCCCTGGGCGCCGTCGCGCTACTGGTCGGCGGCGTCGGCATCGCCAACATCATGGTGATCTCCGTGCTGGAACGCCGCGGCGAGATCGGGCTGCGCCGCGCGCTCGGCGCCCGCAGTCGCCACGTCGCCGTCCAGTTCTTCCTGGAGTCGCTGGCCCTGGCCGTGGTGGGTGGCGTGCTCGGCGTCGGGCTCGGCACCCTGGCCACCGCCGTCGCCGCACACATCGGCAACAACCAGGTGAGCGTCCCGCTGTACGTGCCGTTCGCCGGCCTCGGTGCCGCCGCCGCCGTCGGCATCCTGGCCGGCGTCTACCCCGCACTGCGCGCGGCCCGCCTCGCCCCCGCCCAGGCCCTGCGCACCGCGTGACTAGTCAACGGCGCGACATCGCGGCGGCGAGCAGGACGAGCACGGGCATCGCGAGCAGGCCCACACGCAGGCCGGCGCCTTGGGCGAGCGCACCGGCCACAAGCGGCCCGACGATCTGACCGACGCCGGCCACGGCCAGGATCTGGCCCAGCGCCTGGTCGGCCGTTCGGGGGCTGGCGGCAATGTGCAGTGAAGCCGCGAGCGGAAAGGTGCCGCCGATTCCCATGCCGCTCAGGGCGAGCCCGACGCACGCGACTCCGATGTTCCCGGCGCCGAGCAGGAACGGGACGCCGACCAGGGCGGTCGCGAGCGAGAGACGCAGCACCGCGGTCGCGGCCATTCTGCGGGCGAGCCGGCTCGCGATCAGCCGGCCGACGAGATTCGCGGCGTACAGCGCGCTGACCAGCGCCACCGACGTGTCGCGGGCGATGCCGACGTCGTCGTGCAGGTAGCTGGCCGCCCAGAAGCTCAGGGTGAACTCCAGCGCCACGACGGCGAAGATCGTCGTGAGGGTCCGCCGGTTCGAGTGATCGCCGGCGCCGTCCGGGCCCGGGTCGGCCGAGTCTTGTGGGGCCGGCGCCGGGAGTGCCGGGTCGGGCAGGGCCGGCGCCGGGAGTGCCGGGTCGGGCAGCCGGGTCACGCCCACGGTTGCCGCAACGGCAAGCACCACGACGAACGCGATCACGAACGAGAACCGCCAGCTGACCACGGTCGCGGCGCAGACGCTGACCAGCACGGGGGTAACGACGCCGGCGAGGCTGACCGAGACCTCGCCTTCGGTCATCGCCACGGTGCGATGGACGGGATGTAGATCGGCTACCAGCGCCCACATCCGGATCAATGCCGAGGTGGCGAACGCGCTGACCAGTAGGGCCGCCACGAGGGTCATCGGGAGAATCCGGCCGTAGCCCAGCAGCACGCCGGCCACGGCGGCAACAGTCAGACCGACGCCGATGACGCGGCGCCTCGGCGCGGTCGAGCGAGTGGCCAGGATGCCGGCCGTCATGCCGCCGATGGCGAACGCGACCTGGTGCAGCGCGCCGACGACGTAGGAGAGGTGCTCGGTCTGGCGCAGATACGGCAGGACCGGCCCGAGCATCGCGTTGAGGATCCCGAACCCGAACAGCGCGGCGAAGGCCACCCAGGTCGCCCTGTCGCGCCGGTACTGCTGATCGGAGCCGACCGCCTCGACTCGAAGTTGCGTCACGACGACACCTCCCGGCTCGCCCACCGCGCGAGCATCCCGGCGTCCAGGACGCGGTCGAACACCGACAGCCCGGCGCCGACCAGCGGCGCGTCGTCGCCCGCGCGCGCATCGACGATGCTCGGCGGCCGGTCCCGGTGCACTGCCATCAGGCCTCGTGAAACGGCGTCCGCGAAACCGTCGGGCGACGATGCCCGCAGCTCGGCCGCCAGCCCGCCCAGCGTGACGACCTCGGGGTCGAGGGCGTTCACCAGCCCGGCCGTCCCGCGACCCAGATCCGCGGCGAGGGCATCGCGGGTGCGACGGCCAGCCGGCGAGGGTTGCGGGTCGGTGAACAGGCGATGCAGCGACGCGCGCGGATCTCGTCGAACGCGGATTCCCGCTCGGCGCGCGACCTGCGGGACGTCGAACGCGACCGACCAGCAGCCGAACGCGCCACACGGACATTCCAGATCGGGATCGCCCAGCGGCAGATGGCCGAACTCGCCGTGCAGGCCACGGGCGCTCGCCGTCGGCCGTCCGTCGACGACGAGCGCGCCACCTACGCCGACTTCGACGACGACGTGCAGGAGGGTCCGCGGGCGCGGGACGTGCCGGCGGGCCTCGGCCACGGCGGCCATCGTGGCGTCGTTGCCGGCGACGAGCGCGATGCCGGGCGCGGGCGCCAGGCGGCTCAGATCGACGTCGCGCCAGCCGAGCATGGTCGCGTGCACCAGTCGGTCGTCAAGCGTCAGCCCGGGGACGGCGACGCCGACTCCGACCAGGCGGTCGCCCAGCGGCCGGGCGGCCCTGCGCACGCGCGATCGCAACAGCTTGACCAGGGCGTCCGGATCGGCACCGTCGTGCTGTCCCGTGGCGAGGATCTCGACCACCCCGTCGACCGCGCACGTCGCGAGACGCCAGTCACCGTGCCGCAGGTCGACGACGAGTGCGACCGGCCCGGACGGGTGGGCGTGCAGGGTGGTCGTCGGCCGTCCCGGCCCGTTGGCCGCGGCCCGCTGCTCGGTGATCAACGCGGCGAGGGACAGGCGCTTGACCAGGTCCGACGTCGGACCGCTGTCGAGGCCGAGCCGCGCGCCCAACTCGGGTCGCGTGAGTCGCTGCTCCTGTCGCAGCACGGCGAGCGCATCGGCGGCCGACCGCCAATGCCGTGCCTGGGGTGACGTCACCTCACCACATATACTCGCTGAGCGAGCATATTGCGAACGACTTACGGCTTGCCGCTCCGCGCCTGGACCAGTCCGGACTGGTAGGCGAACACGACGAGCTGGGCCCGGTCGCGAGCGCCGAGTTTGGTCATGGCCCGGCTGACGTGAGTCTTCGCGGTGGTCGGGCTGATGACCATGGCGGCGGCGATCTCGTCGTTGCTGAGTCCGTGGGCCACCTGGGCGACGACTTCGCGTTCGCGGTTGGTGAGCGCCTCGAGCCCGCCCGCGGTCTGCGCGTCGGGCGGTCGCGCGACGAACTCGCTGATCAGCGCCCGGGTGATCGCCGGCGACAGCAGCGCCTCACCACCGGCCACGACTCGCAGCGCGTGGATCAGTTCCTCGGGCTTGCTGTCCTTCAGCACGAAGCCGCTGGCACCCGCACGCAGGGCCTGGAACACGTACTCGTCGAGGCCGTAGTTGGTGAGGATGACGACCCGCGCCGCGCCGAGCCGCTCGTCCCGGGCGATGCGACGGGTCGCCTCGATGCCGTCGACGACCGGCATCTGCACGTCCATGAGCACGATGTCCGGGCGCAGTTGCCCGGCCAGGTCGACCCCGACCTGCCCGTCAGCGGCTTCTCCGACGACCTCGATGTCGTCCTCGGAGTCCAGCAGGGCTCGGATGCCGCTGCGGATCAGCGGCT
>Ga0081455_10009024_pt1 | contig 10292 bp, 9 predicted proteins | sample TabmetS3T2R1_FD_70207 | JGI IMG/M metagenome (GOLD analysis project Ga0081455, IMG submission 70207) | Tabebuia heterophylla rhizosphere microbial communities from the University of Puerto Rico - S3T2R1 | ecosystem: Host-associated > Plants > Roots > Rhizosphere ... | reverse complement strand
GGCGGGCAATGATCGGACGAGCTCTGTTCGCGGCGCGTCGGGTCGGAGACCGCCTCCACTCGCCGCAATTTGACGATGAGAAATAAAAAAGAGGCCCCGTGATATCTCACGGGGCCTAAGGCTCAGGGAGGAACAGTTAAGAGAGAAATCGTCAGCTCACGCGCTTCCAGGTCTGGCCGCCGCAGAACATGCCGCCGAAGGCGCAGCCCTGGACCTTGAGCGTGTTGGTGCCCTTCAGCGCGATCGTCGAGTCGTAGTTGCGGCCGCTGCTGGGATCGTGAATCCGGCCGGTCCACTTGCCGCCCTGCGGCTTCATGTTGATCAGGATCCGTTCGCCGGAGTTGACGGAATAGCCGCACAGATTGGCGCCGCATTCCTCGATGCGCACGTTGCCCTTGTTCTCTTCCGTCGCCCAGACGCCGAGCGGCGAGTTTGGATCCGAAGCGGACGCTGCGTCTGCTGGAGCCGGTTGCGGCGCGGGCGCGGCAGCGATCGGGGCGGCTGGCGGGGGCGGAGCAGGCGGCGCGACGTCGGTTTGCGCCGTGGTAGTGGCTGCGACGGTTGTTTGCGTGGGCGCGGGCGCAGCGGCGGGAGCCGGTGCAGTCGCCTGGGTCGGCGCCGGAGCGGGCGCTGCCGATTTTGCCGGCGCGACGTCATCGTCGTCTCTGCTCTTCGAGCCCATGCCCTTGAGGTCGATATTGCCAAGCGTGCCGTTGTAGCCGGGCGCGGTGATCTTGATGCAGGAGAGAGCGTTGCAGTTGCGCGGCGCGTCGACACGAATGCGCTCGCCATTGACCTGGAAGGTAATGCCGCCGGCCTGCGCCGAGGTGCTGGCCACCAACAATGCGGCGAGGATGTAGAGCTTCTTCATGAGGGCCTCCCTGGTGGCCTGTGAGCGCTAACGTTGAACGTGGGTCGACCCTATGCGGGAGCGAGGATGCGTTCTGTGATGCACATCACGTGACACCCGGCAGCAACGGGGCCCGGCTCGGTGATTCAAATCACATCCGGTTGAAGTTCCCCGCGACTAGTTTTCCGCGATTACCTGCGGGAGGCTTCGATGAAATGGTTTTGGTTTCTCGCTGTGCTGATGCTGCTCAGTTCTTCGGCCCACGCCGGCCGCTCGATTTCATTCAGCATCGGCGGTCATAGGGTGTACATCGAAGCCTCCAGGCATTGCCGCTCGGTGTCGTGCGCATCGATGTCAGTCTCCCGAAGCCTCAACTGGCGTCACAAGCGCGACCGCTATGGCGACGATCGCGATGTGGGCGTGCCGGCGAGGCCGGGGCCGCCTGTACCGCAGACGGTTTCGCCGCCCGCGCCGCCGGTGACCGCGCCGCCGGCCAAGACCATCGTCACCGCACCGCCGCCGGCCGTCTACACCACGGCGGCATCGACAACTCAGACCGTCGAAGCGACACCGCGAACTCTCCCGCCGGCCCAGCAGGCTTCGATTCCATTGCCGCCGCTTCCGCCGGTTGCGAAGCCGGTCGAGGTCATGCAGCCTGCATCGCAGATTGAACACGTTGCGCATCAGGCCGAGGACGAGTCCCCGGATTCGCCGATCGGGGACTGGCAGACCGAAGGCAAGGGAATGGTGCGAATCACAAAATGCGGCAATGCACTGTGCGGCTATGCGCTCAGTGCTTCGTCCGAGAAGGGCGAGGCGATCCTGGTCAACATGAAGCCGAAGACCGAGCGGCAATGGACCGGCAGCGTCTACAGCCAGGACAGTCGCGAGGCCTATTACGGCACGATGTCGATGAAGGGGATCAACACGCTTCGCGTCGAAGCCTGCGCGCTTCTCCGCTTCTACTGCTCCGGCAACAATTGGAGCCGGGTGACGCGCCGCGCCGATAGTCTGGTGATGGTGTCCGCCGAGCCGCGCTCATAAGGGAATCCACGCCCGGATCAAGCCCGAGGGCCTGCTTCGCTCGAAAACGCTGTGTGCACGAAAACGCCCGATGGCAGGGGCCACCGGGCGTTCAGGTCCATTGTCTGGACGGTCGTTCTAGAACACGCCAAGCACAATCGCGGCGACGAAGGCAAATGCAACATACGCAGTTACAACGCCAAGTCTGCTAACGAGAGGACTTACGAAATCCATTGGGAACGCTCCCTGGGTTCACGTCGTGCCCGCACATAACACTTAAGGCTAGCAAAGCGTTCCGGGCCTAAAAAAGTCAGCGCTACTGTCCATCCGCCTGCTCCGGGCCGCTGGCAGCTCCAAAAACATGGTAAAAAATTCGTAAAATCAACATGTTGAAGAGTCTTTAAATAAATTAGTTGAACGTGCGCGCGATGACGCGCGGAGTTCGTTTGTATCTCGTCGGCTCCTTCGTCCTCGTCTCGCTAGCGGGTTGTGGCCGCGGATTTTTTCAGTCCGCCGAGCGCGAACCGTGGCGTGCCGAGGCCGAAATCGCGTGCCTGAAGTCCGGCGCGGTCAAGGAGAGCGCGGAGGTGGTCCGGATCGATCCGATCTCCGGTCCCGGCGTGTGCGGTGCGGAATACCCGCTGAAAGTGGCGGCGCTCGGCGAAAACATCACCTCGTTCGGTTTTGCCGACGAAAGCCTGCGGCCTCCCGGCAATATCGGCAATCAGCCGCGCTGGCCGATCAACCGTGCGCCGGCGGCGGCTCCACCCCAGCAGACCTATTCGGGAAATTATCAGGGCAGCAGCTATCCGGAACCGGCGCCGCGCCAGCCGAACTATGCCGCGCCGTCGAACGGCCCGATCTCGCTCTCCGCGCCGGGCGTTGCCGCGCAGGAGGATGACATCGACCTGCCGCCGGAGGGCACGCCGTCATCGCGCAGCGGTGGCTATGCGGCGCAGCCATCCTATCCGCCGCAGGGCCGTTACACCGCGCCTTCTTCCGCGCCGTATTCGCCGCCATCCTATCCGCCATCACCGGCCGCGCCGCGGCTCGGGCCTGCGCAAGGCAATCCGGTCAGCGCCTTCGGCCAGGTCTCGATGAAGCCGGCGGCGACGCTGGCGTGCCCGATCGTCTCCGCGCTCGACCGCTGGCTCAGTGATTCCGTGCAGCCGGCGGCGATGCGGTGGTTCGGCGCGCGCGTCGTCGAGATCAAGCAGATCTCGGCCTATTCCTGCCGCGGCATGAACGGCAATCCGCATGCGCATATTTCCGAGCACGCGTTCGGCAACGCGCTCGACATCGCGGCCTTCACGCTCGCCGACGGCCGCCGCATCACGGTCAAGGGCGGCTGGCGCGGCATGCCGGAAGAGCAGGGCTTCCTGCGCGACGTGCAGGCGACCGCCTGCCAGCAGTTCAACACCGTGCTGGCGCCGGGCTCCAACTCGCACCATGAGGATCACATTCACGTCGACCTGATGCGCCGTTCCTCGCGCCGCACCATCTGCCAGCCGGCCGCGGTGTCGGGCGAACAGGTCGCCGCGCGCGCCCAGCGTAACCCCTATGCGTCCCGCGATCCCTATTCGACAGGATCGCTCAAAAAATCGGTGTCGCGCTGGTTCGGCGGCCGCAGCAGCAAGGTCAACGACGAAGACGAGTTCGAGGATCATTAGAGCCGGTCGGATTCGAAGGATGGGTGGAGCGAAGCGATACCCATCAATCCCGTTCGTGAAGCGATGGGATTCGCTAGGGTTCAACCCACCTACGGACACCCCCAGGAATGGAAAGTCCTGCCGCCGTCGGCAAGATTTTCCGGCAGGCTGCCCTCGTCGAGAACGAGGACATCAGCCTTATCAATCATTTCCGTGTTGGCATGGTGATTGCTTCCACCCTTAAGTTGCCGAGGAAGGGTGTATCCATGATTACGAGTATGGCCGGCGCCGGAAGCTATTTGCGTTCCACGCAAGCATTTCCATCGAAGACGACATTGACGCCGGCGGATGCGTTGCCGGTGGCAGATGCAGATGCAACCGCGGCAACAGGAAATGCGAAGCCGGGAATTCCAGTTTCAGCCGTCAAGGCACTCGACATGTCCGGCTTGAAGATCATGTCGGTCAGGGACAACCCCGAGCTTCGCGACCTGATGGCGTCGAATTGGCTGAGGATGCAAGCCGCTAATGCGGCCTTTGCCGCTGAAGTCCCTGACAACGCGCCGCAAAATATCTATGCGACCGTCAAGGTCAACGGCAAGGTCGTTGCGACCCTTTACAACGCCGGTTCTTCCGCGATGACGAACGATGCCGCAGGAAAGGTCGGAGACTGGCAAGACCCTCCCGGCCTGCTCGGCCCCGATCTGGCGCAATGGCGTGCGGAGCTTTTCGCGAAAGCCGTCGGCGGTACGGTCGAGAAGGCGTCCACGGCGATCACGCAGTCCGCGTGGAAACCACGTCAGACGACGTCAACAGACTATACCCGTGCGCAACTGGATGCGGCCTTCGAAGCAATGATGGCGGAACGACAGACGGCCATCGCGCAGCGGTATGCGGGCTATTCAACTCCCCAATCCTCCGGCGACCATACAGACTTCAATGCCTGAGGCTCATCAATCCGCCGCTCATGAGGGCACGGGCAGTTACCCAGCCAGCCGTCGCGCCGGTTCGGCGGCCGCAGCAAGGTCAACGAGGAAGACAAGTTCGAGGATCATTGATCGAAGCGCTGCTGCAGTGCGCAACCAATCTCGAAGCGCTCTCAAATAGTTGATTGAATTTCCCGAGCAGTGGTTCCGACCTAGCTAAAGGACCATTCATTCATTGAGGCGACGCACATGCTTGCCGAAAAATTCATTTTGCTCCTGGAAACGATCAAGAGCCACAGCCACCCCGACGGGAGCCCCCGCGTGGTCAGCACCTCGCGCCACATCCCGGTCAAGCTGCCTGCGGGGAAGTAGGCTTGGCATTGAAGCTTGCAGGATAGGTGGAGCGAAGCAATACCCATCGCCCGGGCGTTGACGGTATCGCTGCGCTCCACACACGTCCTACAAGCTGACTCAATGGCGCTTGCCCCAGGCACCAATCGCGTCCGTCCAATTTCGTTGCCACTGTTCCGCGAATTGCATCCACAGCTGGATGGGATTCGCAGGTGCCTGGGCTGAGCCAAGGCCCGGCAACGAATTCAGCTTTGACAACATCGCCGATGGTGAAGCGGACATGGGATTTGGCAGTTTGATCTGCTCCTCCCAGGCGTCCATCAGTTGATCCATCGTCTTGATCTGAATTTCGGCGATGCTTAGCAACTGTGTGCGAGCGGCACCGACCACCTGTTCCGGCCATCCGAGAGCCGAGGCAGCCGCAGCCATCTCTTCGAGGACACGTTTGCCGTTTCTTTTGTTGGTGTCGGCAAGCTCGTTCCGCCAGTCCGACAAGGACTTCAAGGCCGCGTTAACACCGTCACGCGCTTCTTTCGTAAGCCCGGAAACCGACGTGGGGCTGAAGTCGCGAGGCTTGGTTTGCAAGAACTCCGTGGCCATAGCTGTGCTCCTCTCGTTGACGCCTCCAATTGCCGCAGGCTGTTACAGGGTGTGCGGAAATCACATTGATGTAAGTCAATGGCGAGGGCGCCGCCCGGTGTGGTGGACCGCTGCGGCAGAAATCCGCAAGGGGGCAACACGGACCCCACCCAAGGTGTTCCGGCCTCACCTCCGTGGTTCCAACGGATTACGCTTCGCTACTCCGCCCTACGCTTCTCATGGCGCCAGCCCCTCCAGCAAATCGTGCACGACGCCCTTCAGCAGATCGAGCTTGTAGCCGGTCATCGGCAGCGGCTTTGCGCCTGATGTCGCTTGCCCGGCGGCATTGGCGAGCGCAGCCGGCGTGGCTTTCCTGTCCTGCAAGGCGGCTTCCACCGCATGCAGCCGCAGCGGAACGGGTGCGATGCCGCCGGCGGCGAGGCGAATGAACTGGAATGTGCCGTCCTTCACCACCGCGCGGGCGCAGACTTCGACCAACGGCCATTCGGCATGCGTGCGGCTGATCGCGCGTTTGTAGAGGGCGCGCTCGCCCTGCAGCGGGGAGGGAAGCTCGACGCTCCTGATCATCTCGCCCGGCTGCAACGCGTTGTCAGCGCCGCCGTTGGAGCCGTCGCCGAGGAGGTCGCCGATCGTCAGCGAACTTCTCTGGTTCGTCGTCACCGTTGCCTCATAGGCCAGCAGCGCTGCCGCCATGGTCGAGGGATGCGGCGCCACGCAGGGGCCGAGATCGAAGGCGACATGGTAGAGATGATTGCCCGATCGCGCCGGACAATCCGAACCGCCTTTCTTCAGGCAGGCGATGTGCGGATTGCGGAAATACCAGCAGCGCGAACGTTGCGCGAGATTGCCGCCCAGTGTTGCGAGATGACGGATCTGCGGCGTCGCAAGGCCTTGCGCGGAGGCCGCGATGCCCGGATAGGCCGCGGCGAGGCGCGCGTCGGAAGCGATCGCAGCAATGGTGGTGAAGGCACCGAGGCGCACACTGCCGTCGGCGTCCCAATGCATCCCGATCGTGTCTGATGCGGCCGATATGTCGATCAAGGGTCCGGTCGAGACGCCGCTGCGGCGACGCTCGGAGAGATCGGTGCCGGCGGCGCGGAATTCGCTCGGCTGCATGGCGGTCACGGCTGTCGGTGTCATGCGGCGGCCCTCCCTTTGAGTGCGACGACGAGACGATCGGGACGGAGCGGCAGCTCGGTCAGCCGAACGCCGGTGGCGTTGCAAATCGCGTTGGCGACTGCGGGCGAGGTCGGCACGGTCGCGACCTCGCCGATGCCGACGCTGCCGCCGAGCACGTGATCGAATCCGCCCTGGTCGAAATGCACGTTGATCACAGGCGTGTCGCCGATGCCGGGAATGCGATAGTCCTCCATGCCGCCGCTGAGCACGTCGCCGGTGCGGGAATCGACTTCGCGCGCTTCATAGAGCGCGTAGCCGATGCCCTGGATGACCGCGCCGGCCGCCTGGCTGTGCGCCAGCGCGGGCGCCACCACCTTGCCGACCGCAATGCCGGTGTGCACGCTGACGACGCGGACATGGCCAAGCCAGGTGTCGACTTCGACTTCGACGACCTGCACCGAACTCGGCACGCCGGCGCCGATCGCAAGGTTGGAGAAGCGCCGCATCATCCAGCCGAAGATCCAGCCCAGCAAGCCGACCTGCTTGAGCGGCGACTCAATTCCCGGCGCCATGCGCCTGGAATCTTCCGGCCGTACGCTGGAAACGGCGAGGTCGGGCGAAGCGGCGAGCATTTCCCGCCAGGGCGCATTGGAGCCAGGGACCGGCTGCCGTTTTGTGCTTTGCTGGATCGCGGTCTTCAACTGTTCGATGGCGAGCAGCATCGGCGGGATCACCGACGCCGTGACCCGGCTGCCACCGGAGCCCGGACCTTCCGGCAATCTTGAATCGCCGATCCTGACCTCGACCTCATGCGGCTCCAGCCCGAATTCGCGCGCCAGCGTGTTGGCGATCACGGTGCGGGTGCCGGTGCCGATATCCTGTGTCGCGGTGCTGGCGACGAGGCGCCCGCCCTTCACCGCCACCTCGACCTTCGAGCCGGGTTGCCACAGATAGAGCCAGTAGCCGGTGGCGACGCCGACGCCGCGGCGATAGCGGCCGGTTTGCGAAGCGACCGGTTTGCGGTTGCGCCAGACGTCAAGGCTCGAGGCCCAATCATACAGTCGCTGGCGGTTGGGATCGGGATCCCAGCGCTTGCGCAGCGCGATCGGGTCGAGCTTCATGCGCAGCGCCGCTTCGTCGATCGCCTGTTCCAGCGCAAATGCCATCGGCGGCCCGCCGGGGCCGCGGAACGGCGCGCCGGCCGGCAAATTGCTGATGACGTCGAAATCGGCGAGCTCCTTTGCTTCCGCCGGATAGATCAGGCGCGCCAGCGCCGCGATGGTCGAGTTGGTCGCGGCTCCCGTATCGGCATAGGCCGTCAGCGAAAGTGCTTTCAGTTCGCCTTGCTCGGACGGCAGCAACGCAATCTTCATCTCGGTCGCCGGCCGATAGCCGGTGACCGAAAGCTCCTCGTGCCGGTCATAGGCGACGCGCACCGGCGCCTTGGCTTCGCGCGCCAGTTCGATCGCGGTGGTCGTTTCCACGCCGAGCGAAGCCTTCGACCCGAACCCGCCGCCGACATGGTCGGCAATCACGCGCACCTTGTCGTGGTCGAGCTTGTAACGCTTGGCGATCAGCTCCATCAGGTGAAACACCGCCTGCGTCGAAACATGCACGGTGAGCCGGTCGCCGTCGAAGCGCGCCACCGCCGCATGCGGCTCGAGGCAGGCATGCTGTTGCGTGCCGGTGCGGAAGGTGCCCTCGACCAGCAGCGGATTGTTTGCCGCGCGCGCGCCGTCGACCCAGCTCCGCACCTTCTTCGGCTTTTTGGAGAATGCCGCCGACGGTCCGCGGATATTGCCTTTCCAGGGCGCCGGCGAACCGCCGCCTTCGGAGACATTGCCGGCCTTCTTGCGCGCGGATTTTTCGAACACGACGGGGGCATCGGCCTTGCGCGCCTCGTCGAGTCCGATCGCCGACGGCAGGCGCTCGCTTGACAGTTTGATGGCGGCGATGGCGGCCAGCGCCGACTTGCGATCGCCCGCCGCGACCGCCGCGATGGGTTGGCCGACAAAGCGCACGATGCGGTCGTCGCCGAGCAGCGAGATTACGGCACGCACGCCCGGCATCGCGCGCGCCGGGGCCAGATCCAGTTCACCGACGCGCGCATGCGCGAACGGCGAGCGCAGGATCATGCCTTCGAGCTGGCCGTCATGGTGGATGTCGACGGTGTACTTCGCCGATCCCGTCACCTTGTCGCGCGCCTCCATGCGCGGCGGCAGGATGTCGTTGCCGTCGAAGCGGCCGGCGCAGGCATCGGCCACCGCACGGAAGATGCCGTCATAGGCGCCGCAGCGGCAAAGATGGCCAGACAACGCCGCGCCGATTTCCTCACGCAAAGGCACGGCCGTTCCCTTTGTCGCGCGCCAGCGGTCGTGAAACGCGACAGCCTCGACGATGAAGCCCGGCGTGCAGAAGCCGCATTGCAACGCGTCGTGCGCCATGAAAGCCTTCTGCACCGGATGCAGTTTTGCCGCGCCGATGCCTTCGACCGTGGTCACGCTCCTGTTCGCGGCTGATCGAGCCGGCATCAGGCAGCTCACGGCAGGCGCGCCATCCACCAGCACCGTGCAGGCGCCGCAGACGCCGGCCCCGCAGACGAGCTTGGTGCCGGTGAGATCGAGCGCGTCGCGCACGACGTCGACCAGCAGCGCATCGGGATCGTCGGGGAGGGGTGCGAGCTTGCCGTTGATCGTCATGGTGCTCATCTGCGATCTCCAGGTTTGCGGGAGGATTTCTTGATGGGTTTCTTGGCTGGCTTAGGTTTGGTCGCGCGCGGTTTCGCCGGGCCAAGGGCGCCGGCGATCAGCGTGCGCAGCATGATTTCCAGATCCTTCAGGAAGGCGTCAGCCGGCTGCATCGCGGGGTAGGCGGATTTCGTGCCGTTGACGGCCATCTCGACGCATCGCGCAAGCTCGCGCGGCGTCATGCCCGCGTTGAGAACGAGGCCCTGCTTGCGACAGACCCGGGTGATCGTCGCGGCGATCTGATCGGCATAGGCGGTGGCATATTTCTGATAGAGGTCGCGCGCCTGCAGGAGATGCTCGGAGAACAGCTCTTCAACATGCGGTGAACCGTCGAGCGAAGCAGCCAACTGCCCGAGCTTGGCGGAGACGGACGCGACGAGAATATCGGCGAGGCTGCCGCCGGCCTTTTCCGCCGCGGCGGCCGCCGCGATCTCGGCGGCGAGCGCGTCCTCATGCAGCCGCTCGATCACGGCGCGGAACAGCGCTTCCTTGGATTTGAAATGGTGATAAAGCGCCTGCCGTGTCAGGCCGGCAGCCTCGGCCGCCTGCTCGATCGACGAGCGCCGAAAACCGTGCCGGCGGAACACCAGCATCGCGGCATCGAGAATGCGGGTACGCGGGCCCATTTGACGATTTTGACAAAAGAAGACGAAATGTCAAATCACGTCGAAGCGAGGATGCGATGTCACTGATATGACGGCGCTTTGTGCATCCGGCAGCCGTAAGGTCCGTTGCCGTCGTGGCCGGCCGCCGTGATGTTGGCGTTGAAGTACTGGCCCATCGATGGCGCGTTCAGCAGCGCATCGATCGTCTCTTTCGGCACATCGCAGTATTGCTGGTAGGCCGCGTAGCGCTGCACCAGCATGCGCCGGCTTTCGGCGTCGTAGCATACCCGGCTGATGACGCTGCTCCGGGTGATTTCCTGACAGGTGAACGGCGCGAGATCGACCGGGCCACGGTCCTTGACGTCAACGATCTCCGCTTCCTCCCAATGGGCGGTGAAGAGCAGCGCGAGCATGAAGGCGAGACG
>Ga0081455_10009023_pt1 | contig 10292 bp, 9 predicted proteins | sample TabmetS3T2R1_FD_70207 | JGI IMG/M metagenome (GOLD analysis project Ga0081455, IMG submission 70207) | Tabebuia heterophylla rhizosphere microbial communities from the University of Puerto Rico - S3T2R1 | ecosystem: Host-associated > Plants > Roots > Rhizosphere ... | reverse complement strand
ACTGGACGGCCGGGTCACCAATTCGACTGGAATCCAGATAAGTCTCCCACTGGTCCAGTCTCTGTGATTATCAGCAGTGCCGACAAAACAGCGTATGTGTATCGGAATGGAGTAGAAATCGGTCGCGCGGGCATACCCAATCCCCAGGTCGTATCGCCTTTGAACGATCTTGTCTTTAGCGCGTTGCAGGGAACGGACGCTGACGGACATCTGCGTTGGGCCGAAGTGACAGCAACCGGCCAAAGCAAATCGAACGAGAACATTTTTTTGGCGTCACAGAAGAGCGGGGTGCCAGCTGCCTTCCTGGACAAAGCAAAGGCAGTTATCACGCCCGGCGCGACGCTCATCTTCACTGATATGCCAGTGGATCCAACGACGCAGAGTGCGCCCAACTTTCAAATTCTCGTCGCGCAAAAGGACAAGCCTGTAAAAACCTAGCCGGAATTGCCGTATAGTCGTTTCGTGAACGCCGACCGAAGAGCCGCTAACACAGTCATAGCCATTTTTGCAGCCGCATTTTTCTACAATTCGGTAGCGATTTGCGGTACGGCAGAATTTCAGCCAACCATTGCGAACAAAAAATCGCCGCCACGCAAAGCGCTGGAAGGGATGGTCTGGATTCCAGGAGGCGAATTTTCCATGGGCGCGGCGGTGGGTGGCGAAGGAAGTCATGCAATGCCGATGGCTTCGAATGACTCACAGCCGGTGCACCGTGTGTACGTAGACGCTTTCTGGATGGATGCGACTCCGGTGACCAATGCGCAGTTTGAGAAGTTCGTCAGGGCGACGAATTACGTCACAATTGCTGAACGCACACCAACAAAAGAGGAGTTCCCAACTGCGCCGGAGGAGAATCTCGTTGCAGGGGCAGTCGTTTTCGCTCCAACCGATCACGAAGTTCCGCTCAACAATCATTATCAATGGTGGAGCTACGTGAAAGGCGCGAACTGGCGTCACCCGCTCGGGCCGGGAAGCGACATCAAAGGCAAAGAAAATTATCCAGTGGTGCATATCGCGTATCCAGACGCGGAGGCTTACGCGAAATGGGCGGGCAAACGTTTGCCGACGGAAGCGGAGTTTGAATTCGCCGCGCGCGGCGGTTTATCAGGAAAAACATACGTATGGGGTGATGAATTTCGTCCGGGCGGCAAGTTCATGGCCAATACCTGGCAGGGAACATTTCCAGTGAAAGATGCAGGCGAAGACGGCTACGCCGGCATCGCGCCGGTGAAATCGTTTCCGCCGAATGGCTATGCACTTTACGACATAGCCGGAAACGTATGGGAATGGTGCAGCGATTGGTATCGCCCTGATTACTACGAAACGCTGGTCGACAAAGGCGGAGTGGCGCGGAATCCGCAGGGGCCGGACTCACCATTCGATCCCGCTGAGCCGAATGAGAAGAAGCGCGTCCATCGCGGCGGCTCGTTTCTTTGTAACGAACAATATTGTTCGCGCTACATCGTCGGCACCCGCGGCAAAGGCGAAATGAACACTGGCACAAATCATCTCGGGTTTCGTTGCGTGAAATCAGCTTCGCAACTCGCAGCCAAGTGATCACTTTGTTGGTCCGCAAAACCACGTGGACATCTTTGGACGGCGATGAATCTTCCCCGGCCATTTCGAATGGCCCCGCAAATCAAAGACTGAACGCCCAAACCGCCTTTGACTTGTGATTAATAAGCCTAAAGTCCCATATCCGTTCCAACGGAGTTGAGGGAGATTACTTAAGGTTCCATCGATCGTCTGGAATCCAACACGGCCTACGATTATGAGCAACGCTCTTCAGAAAGCTGATCGGTCTCGAAGCGCGGAACAGACGCGCCAGGAAAGTGAAGAGCAGCTCAGCTTACTGCAAACGATTACAACGGAATTGGCGGCAGCCGAGGATCTATCGTCGGCGTTGGAAGTTGTGCTTCGCGACGTTTGCGAGAAGACGGGGTGGGTGCTGGGACACGCATGGGTGCCAAACCAGGCAGGAACTGCTCTCAATTTTGTTTCGGCGTGGTATTGCGGTGATGGTGAGCTGAAACCTTTCAGGACCGTCTCTGAGGCATCTCACTTTGAACCCGGCGTTGGTCTTCCCGGACGCGTGTGGGAATCGAAACGGCCCGCCTGGGTTGAGAACGTCACCGACGACCCTAATTTTCCGCGATCGGCGCCCGCCCGGATCGCAGGGTTGAAGACGGGCGTTGGAATTCCGATTCTCTCAGGCAACCGGGTCATCGCTGTTTTGGAATTTTTTATGCGCGAGTCGCGTGCCCAAAATGAGCGCTTGCTAAACGTCATCGCATCGGTCGCAGGCCAATTAGATTTGCTTCATCGCGCTACGCGCGCCGAGGCGGCGGCTAGAGAACGGCAGTTCCGGACGATGGCAAATTCCATATCCCAGCTCGCCTGGATGGCCGACGGTGAAGGTTACATTTTTTGGTACAACGACCGGTGGTACGAGTACACCGGCACCACTCTTGAGGAGATGAAAGGATGGGGTTGGCAAAAGGTCCATCACCCGGATGAAGTAGCTCGCGTGCTTGAACGCATCAAAGTCGCATTCGCAACCGGCGAGCCATGGGAGGACACCTTCCCGTTGCGGAGCAAAACTGGTGAATACAGATGGTTTCTTTCGCGAGCGCTTCCGATGTTCGATTCGGAGGGCAAAGTTGCGCGCTGGTTTGGGACGAACACCGACATTACCGAGCAACGGGAATTGGAGCAGGCGTTGCGCGAGAGCCGGGACCAGTTGGAGCAAAAAGTAATGCGCCGCACTGCCGAGCTCTCTCGCACCAACGAAATCCTGCGCTCCATTTTGTCGAACATGGGCGATGCCGTCGTCGTCGCGGACAAGGATAATAACTTCCTCGTCTTCAATCCGGCGGCGGAGCGCATGTTCGGAAAAGGAGCAATGGAAATGCCGCCCGCCGAATGGTCGAAGCATTACGGACTCTATCTGCCGGACAAGGTGACCCCGTTTCCGCACGATCAGTTGCCTATGATTCGTTCGATTCGTGGTGAGGAGGTCGATAACGTTGAGATGTTCGTCCGGCACGAAAGGGCGCCACACGGACTCTGGACAGAAATCACCGGTCGCCCGCTGCGAGGTGCTGACGGTGATTTGTTAGGCGGCGTCGTCGTTTGCCGCGATATCACTCAAGTTAAGGAGGAAGAATTTTTCCGTGCAGGCCAAAGTCGAGTTTTGGAAATGATCGCAGCCGATGCGCCGCTGTTGAAGATCCTGACCGAGCTTGTTCTCCTTATGGAAGGCCAGGCGGAAGGACTGCGCTGTTCCATCCTTCTTTTGAATCGCGATGGAAAACATGTTCGCCACGGCGCCGCGCCAAAACTTCCCGAAGCGTATGTGAAGGCAGTGGACGGCTCGCCGATCGGGCCGCGCAACGGCTCCTGCGGCACCGCGATGTTCACACGCAAGCCCGTCGTCGTGCAGGACGTGCTGACTGATCCGCTGTGGGCCGACTATCGTGAGCTCGCGCGGATTTGCGGACTGAGCGCCTGCTGGTCTACTCCGATTCTTTCTCCACAGGGCGACGTGCTTGGATCGTTCGCAATGTATCGCGAGGAAAAACGAGGACCGCGTCCCGAGGAGGATCGGCTCACGAATATCGCAACACACATAGCCGGAATTGCGATTGAGCGCCAGCGGCAGCAGGAAATTTTACGGGAACGCGACGCCCGCATTAGCCTGGCTGCGGAGTCGGCCGAACTGGCTTTTTGGGTTTTGTACCCGGAAGGAAATGCCTGGATGAGCGATAAAGGCCGTCGAATTTATGGCTTCGACTCGAAGCTGCCGTTGACGTGCGATCTGATTCTTTCGCGCATACACCCTGACGAACGCGCAGCAGTTAAAGCGGAGTACGACCGTGGATGCGCCCTGCAAAGCACCTTCGAGAGCGAGCACCGCCTCCTTTTGCCATATGGCAAGACACGTTGGGTAATCATGCGGGGGCGTTGTCTTCAGGATGAAGAAGGGAACCCTTTGGAAACAATCGGCGTTACACTCGATGTTAGCGCGCAAAAGCAGGCCGCTCTTCAGGTGCAGGTTCAACGCGAAGAAATGGCGCATCGAAATCGTGTCGCCTTGATGGGCGAAATGACGGCGTCGTTCGCGCACGAACTCAATCAGCCGCTTACCGCCATCGCGAATAATGCTTCTGCGGCGCGGCGGTTTCTCGAGCGTGGCAACCTGGATCCTGTGTTGCTCCCGGAGTTATTGCAGCAAATGGTCGCTGACAGTCAGCGGGCAGGCGAAGTGATCCGTGGAATTCGAAGTTTGGTGCGCAAGGAAACCAGTGAACAAATTCTGTTAGACCTCAATTCTGTTATTACCGATACCGTCCACCTTGTTAGCTCCGATATTCTCAATCGTGAAAGTGTCGTAACTACAGATTTGGATCCACAACTTCCTCAGGTCCAGGCCGCTCTTGTTCAAATCCAGCAAGTGTTGCTTAACCTGATCATGAATGCGCTCGACGCAGTGGAACAATTGCCGCAGTCCGAACGCCGTGTCGTAATCAGTACTCGTTCAGACAAGGGAGATGTGGCCGAAGTCAGCGTGCGCGACTTTGGAATGGGGCTGCCCAAGGATCGTCCGGATAAAGTCTTCGATCACTTCTTTACCACGAAGCAAAAGGGAATGGGCATGGGACTAGCAATCGTTCGGTCAATTGTCGAAGCGCACGGAGGCACCATCACAGCGGAGACCCCCCCCGATCGCGGAGCGCGTATGGTCATCCGTCTGCCGGCAGCTCGTGGTCACGTTCAAAAGAGCAAGGCGGCCGCATGAGCGAATCGAGTGATGCCCAAGCAAATGAAGTCTGCATCGTGGACGACGATCCTTCCGTCCTTAAATCGATGCATTACCTGCTTGCGTCCGAAGGATTCAAGGTTCGTCCGTTCAATAAAGCCGAAGATTTTCTGACGCACGCCAGCAAAAATCGCGTCCCTGTCGTTGTCACAGACATCTGGATGGACGGTGTAACTGGTTTGGAAGTGCTGGCCCGGCTTTGTGCAATCTCACCGAAGACTAAAGTGATCGTCATCACCGCCCGCGAAGATCTGGCAGCGCGCGCCACGGCCATGGCCATCGGGCCTATCGCATTTTTCATGAAGCCGTTCGACGACGAAAAATTCATCACCGCAGTGCGGGACGCATTGAATCGGGCCTGAGTCTTGCTTTTTCCCTGAGTTCCAACCTTTGCTCGCATAGGCCTTTGGTCTTATAGCCCACTCTCCTTTGGCCGTGCAAATTTGACGGCCGTATGTCCTCCGTCGCATGCAGCCGGTCATTACCGACGAGCGACTTCAAACTCGTTGCGTGCGAGATGCCTTTTTTGCTGTGTCCCGTTCGCCGACCAGCTAATCCCAAACAAGCGCGAACAGAGCAGAAACCAAACTCATGAACATCGTCAGCCTCATTATTCAAGTAATCAGTGGTGCAGTAGGGGGCAACGTGGCGGGGGCAGCCATGAAAGAAAATAGTCTGGGTACCGTGGGTAATTCGATCGCCGGAATTGTCGGCGGCGGGCTAGGAGGAACGATCCTCCAAATGGTACTGGGAACTGCGGCGGCTGGCGGCGGTTCAATGGACCTCACCAGCATCCTTAGCAATGTCGCCGGCGGCGGCGTGGGAGGCGCGATTCTCATGGCTATCGTGGGGATTATTAAGAATAAGATGGCAAAAGACTAAAGAACAGTATTATCAGCATTAACAAGCGCCATTTCCGGATTAGAATCGCTAGTCATCACAAAAATATGAAAATCGAAGAGCCTAAATCAAACGTCATCCTCATCTTTGCTGCTGCTGTTACCGCCCTTCTTATGGCGGGCTGCGCCGGGGTGGAGTCAGGCAACACAACATCGCTGCTGTCGGCGGCTGGCTTCCATGCCCTCACGCCGCAAACGCCAAAGCAACAGCAGGTGTACGCCGCTTTGCCGCCTTACAAAGTGGAGCGTGCCACTGTGAACGGAAAAACCTTCTACGTTTATAAAGACGAGAAGGCAGGTATTGCTTACGTTGGCCGCGAGCCTGAGTACCAGAGCTACAAACAACTCTGCGTTCAACAGCAGATCGCGCAGGACTATTACATGGCTGCGCAAATGGACACGGTTTATGCCCGCGGTTGGTATGGAGCATGGGGTCCGCGGGCGTTCTGGTGGTGATGCAGAGTGACGGGCAGTCAGGAACCTCACATTCGGACAACTGAAATTCGGGAAGGCGACACTTGTCGCAGTCAGCGATTCACCAGCAAGCGTACTCTTAAGAGCGAACGAGCCGACTGATCATTAGGCGTGCCGCAGAATTGTAAGACGTTATGATCCCAAAATATGCGGGGCACTCTAATGCCGCGGCCGGGCATTAATCGACAAAGCAGCAAGAGAATCAGCTTTCTAAGCATAACTCATAGGACGAGAGTCCAATGTGCGAGGTGGCTTCGGCTAATCAAGAATGAGTAATTCACTAGCACGATGAAGATCACACTCGTTGGCGCGGCTGGCGGTGAAGTAACCGGTTCCTGTTACATCGTTCAGACAAAACAGGCGCGGATATTGATTGATTGCGGTCTGTTTCAAGGCGGCAAGAAATCCGAGGCGCTGAATCGGCCGCCCACGGCTCCCAATCGCACACTCGATGCGGTACTACTCACGCACGGGCATCTGGATCATACCGGCCGACTGCCGCTGCTCGCCAAAATGGGCTACACCGGCCCAGTCTACGGAACACCAGCGACATTGGACATAACAGGTTTGATCCTGCGCGACTCCGCCCGGCTGCAAGTTGCCGACACCGAGCGGAAGAATCGGAAACGAATGCGCGCAGGCGAACCGCCGCAGGAACCGCTCTACACGCCGGATGATGCGGAGAAAATTCTCGCCCGACTGCGGCCCGTGCCCTATCAACAAGAGTTTGAAGCGGCCCCTGGAATTAAGGCCATCTGGCACGATTCGGGTCACATGCTCGGCTCAGCCAGCATCCAACTAATTGTCGAGGAAGACGGCAAAGTGAAACGCGTCGTTTTCTCCGGTGATCTCGGACCGCGAAGTGCGCCGATACTACGCGAATTCGAACCATTCCAGCAGGCCGATCTTGTTTTTCTGGAATCCACTTACGGCGGCCGCGATCATCGCTCGTTCGCAGACACAGTCGTAGAGTTCGAGCGGATCGTGATGGATGCAGTCATTCGTGGCGGCAAGATGCTTGTGCCGACGTTCGCCGTCGGTCGCGCACAACTAATCACGTTGCTCCTCGGGAAAATGTTTCGCGCCGGTAAGGTTAAGCCGTTTCCCATCTTCCTCGATAGCCCAATGGCAATCGAAGCAACAAACATTTACGTCAAATATTCAGATCTGTTCGATGATGAAATGAAAGCCTTCATTCGCGATCGCCCGCTGCGCGCCGATCTGAAGACGATGAAACCGACACCGACTGCGGACGAATCGCGCGCAATCAACGAGATTCGCGGCGCGTGTCTGGTCATGGCCGGCGCGGGAATGTGCAACGGCGGCCGCATTCTTCATCATTTGCGAGCCAATCTTTGGAAGCCGAGCACACACGTGCTGATCGTCGGTTATCAGGGCCAAGGCTCGCTGGGCCGACGTCTTGTCGATGGTGAAAAAGAAGTGAAAATTTTCGGCGAAAAAATCGCGGTGAAAGCGACGATTCACACACTCGGCGGATTCAGCGCACACGCGGGCCAGACGGATCTGATGCGTTGGTTCGATGTCATTGCGCCGAGCAAACCGCGCGTAGTATTGACTCACGGAGAAGATGACCAGCGCGGCGCGCTTGCCAGACTCATTCAACAGCGCCACCGATTACCATCGAAACTGCCCAAGATGGGCGAAGTCATTGAAATTTAGTCAGCCACATCAACTAAAGGAAACATTCTATGCCATTCGAAAAATTTGACCTTGAGAATCTGGATAAAGAGCGGCGCAAAGCCCTGGCGGAATCGATCCGCACGATCAGCGTCGAAGAACTGAAGGCAATCGGCGATCAGATCTTTCGCTATGCGGATGATCCCTGGCGGGAGGCGTTCTTAAAATTTATTGCCGATAATCCCGGTGCCACTTTTCACCACGGAGTGATGAGCGACGGCGTCAACATCGTTTACTGCCGCGACAAGGATAAAGGCATATGGTTCCTCCCCGGCAGCGGATTGGGGCCGCTACAGGCAACGGGCCGTAAGGCGATGAGCGAAATCATCCAAGGGAAGCGTTGAAGCTGCGTGCACTGATCAAGTGCATGACGGCCTGCTGCTCGCGGTGTCTCGCGCGAAAGTTTCAATTTTACCAAGCACGCCATGAACAAACGAAAATCGCCTTTTGGACAATCCGACGTTGTTCAACTCAGTGATGAAGACGCAACAACCGCTCTCATTGAACACGCGGTGACGGGGCTGTGGGATGTCGTCAATCAACTGACGCGTCTCCGTCGCACCACGCGACAAAATTATCGCGTGACCATTTTCGGCTCCGCGCGGCTCAAACGTGCGACACCGGTTTACAACGGCGTAAAGAAACTTGCGGCCGAACTAACAAAGATGGGGTGCGATATCATCAGCGGCGGTGGGCCCGGTTTAATGCAGGCAGCAAATGAAGGGGCGCACTCGGTTCAGCCGAAAGCTTCAAAGCGTTCCGTTGGTATTCGCATCGAGTTGCCATTCGAACAGGACGTTAACCCGTTTGTCGGGCAAGCCTACGAACACCGCACCTTCTTTTCACGGCTGCATCATTTCATGATCATGTCGGACGCTTTCGTGGTGGTTCCAGGCGGTATAGGGACTTTGTTGGAATTATCGCTCGCGTGGCAACTCCTCCAGGTCCGGAAACTTTACAACACGCCACTGATCTTGGTGGGTAAAATGTGGGCCGAGCTCGTAGACTGGGGGAGGCGCTCGATGCTTCAGAAAGGCTATGAACTCGCCAGCGACATCGATTTCACCATCCCGCATTGCGTAAATACCATTGACGAATGCGTCGCGCTGATTCGCAAAAATCGCTCTGCCTGGTTGGCCGCGCAGACAATAAAGTAACCGCATGGGCAAGCGAATCGGAGTAGTCACGGGCGGCGGCGATTGCCCGGGCTTGAATGCGGTAATTCGCGCAGTCGCAAAAACCACGGCGAACCGCGGGTGGGAATGCATCGGTATTCTTGGCGGTTACGAAGGTTTGCTTGAACCGCGCCAAACAATTCCGCTCGATTACCAGAGGCTTAGCGGATTATTGCCGCGCGGCGGAACGATTCTCGGCACCGCGAACCGCGGGAAATTCTCAGCCAAAGTCGGACACGGCGAGAGTCGTGCATTGCCGAGGGAATTACTTGAGGCCGTCAAGGAAGGAATGGAAGCAGTGGGTTTGTTTGCGCTCGTCTCCATCGGCGGTGACGGCTCGTTGAGTATCGCGCAGCAGCTATTTGAATTCGGAATTCCAGTCGTCGGGGTGCCCAAGACCATAGACAACGATTTGGAGGGAACGCTTTTCACATTTGGATTCGATTCCGCCGTGGCCTGCGCGACAGATGCGCTTGATCGGCTGCATACCACTGCCGAGAGTCACAACCGTGTGATGGTCCTAGAAGTGATGGGACGTTACGCCGGGTGGATCGCCCTCTTTGCAGGCGTGGCAGGCGGCGCGGACGTCATCTTAATTCCTGAGATTCCGTTCTCTTATAGAAGCGTCTGCACTAAAATCCAGGAACGCGAGAACCTCGGGAAAAAGTTTACGATTGTCATCGTCGCGGAAGGCGCGCGAGAGAAAGACGGCGGATTCGTGACTTCTGGCGCGCACACCAATACCGGCGAGGCGCGACTTGGTGGAATCGGGGCAACTGTCAGCGCACAAATCGAGAAGTTCACGGGTAAAGAATCGCGCGTATGTGTTCTCGGGCACCTTCAGCGCGGCGGGTCGCCAACCACATTTGATCGCGCGCTTTGTTCAATCTTCGGCGCAACAGCAGTGGAACTTGTCGCTGCGGGTGAATTCGGAAAAATGGTCGCGTTCACCGGCCCGCAGGTTGATGCGATCAAAATCAGTGACGCCATCGGCAAGCTGAAAATCGTGCGTCCCGACGGCAATCTGGTTCGCACCGCGCGTGCTCTCGGCATCTGCTTCGGCGATTAGTGGCGAAAAGTAAATGTAGCCGCTGTAGCTGTAGCCACGGCGCTGTGCGCCGTCTTCCCAGCGTTACAAGCTAGTAAAGATGTGGACCGGCCACAGGCCGGTCGCTACAAGTACTTGTTAGGTCGTTCCAGCTCACTGCCGCGATGGACTCATCGACC
>Ga0081455_10009022_pt1 | contig 10292 bp, 11 predicted proteins | sample TabmetS3T2R1_FD_70207 | JGI IMG/M metagenome (GOLD analysis project Ga0081455, IMG submission 70207) | Tabebuia heterophylla rhizosphere microbial communities from the University of Puerto Rico - S3T2R1 | ecosystem: Host-associated > Plants > Roots > Rhizosphere ... | reverse complement strand
AGCCGCGTCGGCCAGTTCGAGGAGCTGCTGTTTGGCGAGATCCTGGCCCAGGTCGAGCACTTTCTCGGCCGTCTGTGGGCTGTCGAGCCCGAATACGAGCAACTGTGACATGACGAATTCCTCCTCTAGGTTCCGACGCCTTGGGTGCCGCTCTCCGTGGTCGGGTCGCCGGAGGACGAGGATTCTTCAGTTTCACCCTCGACGGTGACCTGGCGTTGCCCACTACTGTCGGTCCGTACCTGCACCCGGCGTGGCTGCGCGGCCCGGGTCATCGGGAGCGTGAGGTGCAGCACCCCGTCGCCGTACGAGGCCTGAATGTTTTCGCTATCCACCGTGTCGCCCAACTGCAACTGTCGAGTGAAGGTCCCTTGGGGCCGCTCGGCGATCAGCACATTCTGGCCCTGCTGGTATTCAGCACGACGCTCTGCCTTGATCGTCAAGATGTTCCGCTCGGTCGTGATGTCCACGCTGTCGGGATCCACACCGGGCAGGTCCAGGCAGACATGGAATCCGTCATCGGTCTGCCAGACATCCATCGGCATCCCCATTGGGGTTCGAGTTCCCGACAGCAGCTGGTTGGTCAGTCGATCCATCTGCCGGAACGGATCGCCGAACGGGTCGAATCGCAACACACTCATTGCAACCTCCAGAGCAAGCGAATGAGGACTTATACAGACAGTGGGTTTCCATACCTACTCAACCGCAATCGCCGTCGTGAAGCCAGAGGAGGAATGATCGATTGATCTCAGATCGCCTCGGGTAACAGAAATTCTGCCTTCCGGCGATCAGGAGACTGGAGGAACTTCCGCCGTGCAGTCCCAGATGGTCCCCGCCGGCGATTCTCCGGAAGCGTCTGAGCATCGAGGCATCGTCGGGATGCAATTCTGACGTTCCCGCGGGAACGTCAGGACCAGGAATGATCAGGAGGAGACATGATCAACTACGAGCTCGACGGCAAGGTCGCCGTTGTCACTGGAGGAGCCTCGGGCATCGGTCTCGCTTGCGCTCATGCGTTGGCTCGCTCGGGCGCCGCTGTATGCGTGTGGGACCTGAAGCCGGAACTGCTTGAAGCGGCGGTGGCCGAGCTAGAGCAATACGGCCGCCCTACGCGTACGGCGGTCGTCGACGTGTCGGACTCAGATCAGGTCACCGAAGCGATGGAGGCGGTGGCCAATGATCTTGGTCGAGTCGACATCGTCGTGGCCAACGCCGGAATCGGCGGGGAGCAGAAGTCGACGGCCGAGTACAGCGATGCCTCCTGGCACAAGGTGATCGGCGTGAATCTCGACGGCGTCTTCTACACCCAGCGCGCAGGCATCCAGGCGATGCGGCGCAATGGCGGCGGCTCAGTGATCAACATGGCTTCGATCTTGGGCCAGGTCGGTTTCGCCATGTCCAGCGCATACGTCGCGGCCAAGCACGGGGTGCTGGGCATGACGAAGGCAGCGGCCTGGGAGCACGCCGCCGACGGCGTACGCGTGAACGCGGTAGGGCCTGGATTCATCATGACGCCGCTGCTGGAGGCGAACCTGGATCAGGCGGCAATCGACTTCCTAGCCGGTCAACACGCTCTGCAACGGATGGGCCGACCGGATGAGGTGGCCGAGCTTGTCGCGTGGTTGGCCAGCGATGCCTCCTCATTCGTCACCGGCGCGTATTACCCGGTGGATGGGGGTTATCTGGCCCGCTGAAACGCCAGACAAGCTGGGCGTTGTTAGGCGGCTGCTTGCACGACCGCGCCAACCAGCCGATCGTGCACAGGCTTGCCGGAAGGAAGGAACACCAAGTTGCCGCGTCGATCATGAGCGCATCGCCCTGGATCTGACTCATGACCTCCCAATCATCACGTGACTGGCCAACCTCCCAAGCCATGATCATTGCGCACCAATCACCCACTTGAGCGCCCCAGAATAGGCAGTTGGTGCGCAGTCGATCGCCGCGCTGTCGGCCTTCATGGGGTCCCGGACTGCCTGGAAAATCGCTTCGTTGTGCCGACATCTACCATGTCTGCCGTGACCGACGCTCCTCATCGGCTCCTGGTCAGCCACTTCACTAACTGGACTCAGGCCAAGGGTCGAGAAGTCGACGTGCAGCTCCTCGAGAGCTTGCTCGATCTGCGCGCGACATACGACGATCTGGAGCCGACCTTGTGGCCCGCGGGTTCGGTACAGGACCTGCTGTTGAGACTGGTGCCTGCCAAGGGTCCGACCGAGCCGTTGCCCTCCGACGCGACGGCCGACGCCCTCGATGCATATTTCCGGTTCCTGCGCAGTACAGGTCGTATGTCGGCTCGATCAGCGACGCCGGCAGATCTCGCCAAGGAGGCTCGTCGCAGCGCCAAGAAGATGGCCGCGGCGGCGCGGGACCGCACAAACTGGTCGCCAGGAAAGACCATGATCGATTTCGGAGCCAGCATCGGCCTCAGCCTGGACAACCTCTCCTCAGCTGGTGAGCTACAAGGTCGGCTGGACCAGATCAGTGCAGCCTGGAACGAGCTCCCAATTCATGAGCGCCAGCGGCTAGATCCACAGAAGGGCGATTTAAGCGGTCGCAGCCGCGCGATGACGGCTTATCAGACCGAGATCGAGATGGAAGCACTGATCAGATCCTTCACGTATGAGATGCCTGAAGGTGACCTGCCTTCACCAGAGGAGGTTGCACCACTCATTCGCGAGGCAGGTCTGATCAGCCGGCTCGAGGCATTGACACGCTGGATCGAGCCGCGTGCCGAGGTCACGACAACGGGCGTACTGAGACCCGCGGCGGCCCGACAGGCATTTGCGGATCTGGGTTTGGTTTCCTGGATGCGCGAGTGGCTCCGAATCGACTACGCGGAGATGCGTTCCCGGGTCTCGCCGGAGGAGATGGAAACCCTCCTGGACACCCTGGCTCCATTACAGACCTGGCGCAGTGCTCGTGATTGCCTCGCGCTGGACCGACTCTGGAACGCCGCTTTGACTTGCGGGGTGATCAGAATCAAGGGACATTGGGCGTACGCCGCGTGGCCGGAGCAGTTGGACGATGAGGCCGTCGTCAACCTTGCGACCGACGCCGGCTTGGATCTGCTGTTCAGCTTCCTGGACGACGATTCGGCCTTCGGCCTTCCGGTATTGGGTTACGCGCTGCTGCGTAGCTACGTACGCCGGCCCAGGCCCGTGCCTCTAGAGGAGATCGTGGACTTTGCAGAGAGCTGGGTCCTGCCGCCGAGCGAACGGGCTGGGCCGGGCTACGACTTTTATCGTCGCTTGATCAACTCAAGTCTGCGCCGTGCGTTGTATCACTTCAGTGATGTTGGAATCTTCTCTCAGACAGAGAACGAGATCACGTTGACCCCTTGGGGCGATGTATTTGTCTCCGCGTGGCTCAGCGTCGAGGTACCCGGCTCCGACGACGATCGTTAAGGAGCCAGGCTTCGCAACTCAGCCGTCAGAGGTGAAAGGTCAGCTGAGGCTCCAGACTCTCGGCTAGCTACCAGCTCATCCCAGACCGGGGAGTCGAGGAGAACATCCGGCTCGATGGCGACGGAGCGTTCCATGTACTCCAGCGGCGGCGTCTGTGGGTCAGGCCGTAAGAGGTACTCCTCCTCTTCGGCGTAAGCGTCCTTGAGAACTGTCGAGGCCTGGTCCACACCCATGACCACCGCAGTGCCCGTGGGTGCCGTGTTGATGAGGACTACCACCAGGTCCGGGCGCCTACGCCGCAATATCTCGACGACCTTGTACACGTCGCCTGTCCACGGCTCTGTCTTGCGATCGCGAGCTGCCTCAAGGCCGTTGCGCGGCAGCACATCGTCGAGCACAACGACTCCGGTGTCAGCCATGAAGGGCTCGATATTGATGAAGTCGCGCAGCGCAAAGTCCGACAGGTGCATTCCGTCGATGAAAGCAAGATCAACTGGGACACCCTCGAAATGCGCCAGAGGTTCATCTCCGGCGAAGAAGTCATCACTCGTGGCCTTGATCAACTGCACATCGCAATGGATCGGATTATCGATCTTGAAGGAGGGATCCACACCGATGGACCGGCAACGCGACAGCACCATGCTGCGTCCGGTCCTAATGCCGATTTCCAAGTACGTCCGCGGCCTGATCTTCTGGTGGAGCCCTTGGAGCAGCTCGTGCCGGGTTATCTTCGGCTCTGGGTGAGCGACGAATGGATCCGACGGCTGCCAACGCGGGGGCGGAGCAGTTCGGCGAGGCTTAGGGGCCGTCGCCTTGCCCGCCGGCTTCGTGGCGCGCTTATTCGGGGGCTCCATCGCCAGCCGCTTGGCCAGCGCATTCCGGGCTTTCCGTTCCGCGCTGCGGATCGTGTTCGTACGCTCGCGGCCGATGGCTGACTCGAGCACCGAGCCGACCGTGTTGCGAATGCCCATATGTGCTCCTCCAGGCGCGCGATGGCGTGGGCCCCATTATTGCTTCGACCTCCAGGCCCTCGCCGTGGAGCGGGGACTGTACTCCGTACAGTAGGGTCACCGAGCGGAGGAGGCCGGATGCTACTAGTGCCCAGGCAGTTGCAGCGGGTTGGCATGACCGGGGCTGTGCCCTACTACGGCGGCCGATTTACGCCGGCTCAGGCCTACGGGGCCGCTCATCCAACTGCGCCGCCGCCATCCTTTGCCGATCCGATGACAGGCGGAGCCTTCGTACGCGCCCCCGTTCCGACACCGACCCAGCCGGCACCGCCCGGCTCTCCGACGCCGGGCCAGGCTGCAGCGTCCGGTTCTGCGGCGCCGAGGCAGGCCGACACGGAGGCTGCCCTGCAGCACCTGCTGAACACGGGAGTGATTTCGCAAGTGGAGTTTCAGGAGCTGCGGGCACGGGTGACTAGGTGACGGGGCCGGTGCAGGTTCTGGTTGTGGGCCTTGATCGGCCGACGTTTTCCGGTGAGGTGCTGGCGGAATTCACCCGGCTGCGGGAGGCAGGGATCGTCCGGCTTGTCGATTTGCTGGTGATCTCCCGGACCGAGGACGGTGTCTTCGAGACCCTGACTCTTCCGGAAGGGGTTGAAGCAGATTTCGGCGACCTAGCCGCCAGCGTTCTGGGTCGGCCCGAGGAGTCGGCCGAAGCCGACGCAGCGGTGGCTGATATAGGCAATGCCTCGACGTGGTCCCTTGCTGATGCGATACCCGTCGGTGGCACCGCGGCCGTCGCGCTAATCGAGCACACCTGGGCGGCGCCCTTGAGTGCCGCGATCCAGCGGGCCGGTGGAACTCTGCTCGAGGAAACCTGGCTGGCCCGCGAAGATCGCGAGTTGCTCGAGGCCTTGATCGCCGAGCGCGAAAGCTAACGAGATGGCACGCGGCCGATGAGGCTGCCCACGACCGAGGAGAATCGAATGTCAACCGCCAACACCCCTCAGCAGGTACCGCGCAACCGGGTCGTTATCGACGCCGGCCGGTTGTGGGGCGGCGGTGTGGCGACAGCAGTCGTCGCCGCACTCGCAGCGGCCGTCGGTGTTTTGATCTGCCGTGACCTGTTGAACATAAAGCTGGTCGAACCGCCACTGCTTCCCTTCACGGATTCTTTCCCCATCAACTACGCCCTGACAGCAGCCGTCCTGGCGCTGGCGGCCACAGGGCTCGCCCACCTTTTGTCCCTGGCCACACCGCGGCCTCGGGTGTTCTTCAACTGGATCGTTGGTCTCATCACGGTCGCCACCATGGTCGTGCCGTTCGCCTTGGAGGGCAGCCTGAAGGGCAAGATCTGTGCGGCGCTGATCAATATGGTGATCGGCATCTGCATTGCCAGCCTGCTGTCTGCCGTGCTCTCTCGAACGGTCGTGGACGCCGAACGTTCTTGGCAACGCCCCTAACTGATCTCTAAGAAACCAGGTTGCTCAGCAGTCGCGTTGCCGCAGCGTTGAACCGCTCCACATCGTCGTACGGACGAGCGATCAGCATCGCTCCTTCGAGACCGCTGACAATGACTTGAGCTGCCTCGCGGGTGGGGCAGTTGAGCTTGATCCGTCCCGACTCCTGGCCCTCGTCGAGAACATGAGTCAGCCAGGCTTCGTTCGTATCAAAGAACTCGATGACGGCATGCTGCATCGGTTCGGCGAGCGTGTCGTACCCGGCCGCAAGCATTCCGCACAGGCACATCCGGCGTTCGCTGAGGACGTCAGCGTAGATCGCTGAGTACGCGCGAATCTTGGCAACGGGATCTATCTCGTGCTGGTCTATCGCTTCCAGCGCCGCAGTGAATCGCGCCGCGTATCGCTCGATCAGGGCACGTCCGAGCTCGGCTTTGCCCGCAAAGTGGTAGTGCAGGCTTGCCTTCGTGATGTGCAGCTCCGCCGCGATGTCGGCATAACTAAACCCGTTGAAGCCACGCAGTTGCACCAGCCGCTCCGCAACGTCCAGGATGCGGGTGGCGGTATCAGGGCGGTCAAGATGCTGATCGCTCGCAGGATCCCGAGTTCGGTTCAGTGCCATCGCGACATTCTCTCAGATTGCTCTTGACCATCTACCTACTAGTAGGTCAGTGTATCCATCAGGCCGACTGACCCAAAGGAGGGGACGGAAATGACGGAAATACTGACCAGGCATGACACCGAACACAGGAGCTTCTCAGCGCCGGATGAGACGCGGAAGTTCAACAATGGCCGCGCTGAAGTGATCGAGATTGGTGGAGGCGAGGTTGGGCGGCTGATCTTCGAACCGGGCTGGCGTTGGTCGAACGACGTGAAGCCCATCGCAGGCACCGAGAGCTGCGAGGCACCTCATTTCCAATACCACCTCAGCGGACGTTTGGGGATTCGCATGGACGACGGCACCGAGTTCGTCGCTGAGCCGGGAGATGTGACGTCCCTGCCGAGCGGACACGATGCCTGGGTCATCGGCAACGAGCCCGTCGTGGTCGTCGACTGGTACGGCGCCAGCAACTACGCAAAAGCCGGCTAGAGCCTGTATGAAAATGTGCCCTGAGCCTGTGTGAAATGCCCTGAGCCTGTGTGACGGATGCACGCATCGACTGGCTCAGCGCGCATTACTCTTGATCATGCTCGGCACCGATGCACGCTTCGACTGGCGCCGCCCCGAGCCTGTCTGAATGTGCCCTGAGCTTGTCGAAGGGCACGGATGCACGCTTCAACTGGCTCAGCGCGCATCACTTTCGATCATGATGGACTCGGCACGGTGCCCAGCAGATTCAGCACAGCGCGTTCGATCTTGCCGTGTGTGGTGCCGTCGGAGAGATCATCATCGGTGGCGGCCAGTGCTGGGGAGATCGTGGCACCGTCGTAGAAGAGATCGATCACTCGCGGATCGACGTAGGACGAGCGAGCTACCGCCGGCGTATTGCCGAGATAGCCTGCCACTTCCTTCATCGCCGCAGATACCGCCCGCTTACGCGCAGTAACACTCCTCGCGCGCTCGCTCTTCTCTGCCAGTACGACTGCGGCGATCACCGTGCCGTGCCAAGTGCGGAAGTCCTTGGATGACATCTCATCGCCAACGTGCACCTTGATATAGCTGTTGATGTCGTTAGAGCTGACATCCCGCCAATGCCGTCCATCCTTATATGCAAGGAGTTCTGGCCCGCCACCACGTCGCGCCAGGAGGTCGCGGACGGCTTGTAGAACGAGATCATCAGCGAGCGCGACATACCGCTCCTGACCGGACTTGGCCACGTAGTTGAAGATCACTGACCCGGATTCGATGGAGACGTGCTCTTTGTGAATCGTTGCTAGGCCAAAGCTGTTGTTCGTCTCTGCGTACGCCTCGCCACCGATCCGGAAAAAACCAAGATCAAGAAGTCGGAACGCGGTTCCCAGAGCGCGCTCGTAGGGCATGCCCTCCAGCTCCAGATCCTGCGCCACGGCGCGCCGCGCGGCAGGCAGTCGGGCAGCCACCTCGAGCACCTTGTCGTGCTTCAGTCGATCACGCTGCAACCGCCACTGCTCGTGGTAGAGGTACTGTCGCCGACCGGCATCGTCGGTGCCGACCGCCTGGATATGCCCAGTCGGGACGGGGCAGATCCAGACTTCCTCCCAGGCAGGCGGGATGACGAGCAGCTTGCAACGCTGACTTTCTTCCGCAGCGAGGCGGCTTCCGGACTCATCCAGATAGACGAACCCCTTCCCAGCGCGCCGCCTGGACCATCCCGGATCGCGTGGTGAAACCCTTCTCAGCCTCGGCACACCATTGTTCTACCCGCGGTACGCCGCTCCGTCACCGACTTGTCAGAACCTGGTTGACCTTTGGGTCAACCACGTTCTGACAAGTCGGGAGTGGCCTAAGGCACCTTAGGTACCTCAGACCGTAGGTAGTCCAAAAGATACGTAATCTCCACGTGTTTCGGGCCCACGCCTTAGAACCAGGATGTTCTCAAGAGCTAAACAAGGAGGCTGAAATGAGCTTGATCAATGACTACACGTTCCAGACTATGGGTGACCAGCGGGAGCGTGACTTGGCGAGACTGGCCGAGAATAACCGGCGCGTTCGGCTCGTGCTGAACGGTCGTGAGAGCTGGCTACGTCGAGTGTTCTCCCGTCGGGGACACCGCCGCATCGCCATCGCGGCACCCCAGCACCGGGTCGCGCAGTAAGCGCGACCCGGCAGTCTGTCAGGGGCTGGTGGCACGATAGTGCTCATGGTGAGAGCGGCCAGATCGGCCACCACTGTGCGTACTCGGCACATCGTCGGGCGCGCTGAGCAGCGTGCCCAGCTCCGCCAGGCGCTCGATGATGCGATCGACGACGGAAGCCGGTTCGTGGTCATTGGCGGCGACGCCGGGGGCGGCAAAACCACGGTCGTCGAAGCTTTCGTGTCCGACCTTTTCGGCCCGCTCTCTGACCGCAAAGCCCAGGTCATCCGGGGTCAGTGCGTACCCATGGGTGAGGAGGGCCTGCCATATGCGCCGATCGTTGGGGCGCTGCGAGATCTGGTAAACCAACACGGCCGCGAGCAGATCCTGGAGTGGGTCAGTACTGGCCGGAATGCGCTGGGAGCTCTGCTGCCCGACCTGGGTACGCCTCCTCGCGAGAGCGATGAGACGATCCGGCTGCAGCTCTATGAAGCGGTCACCATGCTCCTCGAGCGGGCCAGCGAGAATGGGCCGCTAGTGGTGATCATGGAGGACATCCACTGGGCCGACGAATCCACCCGGCACGTGCTCCGCTTCTTGGCCAGGGCTCTGACAGATGCTCCGGTGATGATTGTCGCCACCTACCGCAGTGATGAGCTCACCCGCCGGCATCCTTTGCGTCCGCTGCTGGCCGAAGTTGGCCGGCTCCCTGGCACGGTGCGAATCGAGCTGCCCAATTTGGAGCGCGCCGAGGTCGCTGAGTTGCTGACCCAGCTGATGGAGCGGCCGCCGAGCAACGTGATAGTGGATTTGGTCTATCGGCGAAGTGAGGGCATCCCGTACTTCGTCGAAGAGCTCACCCGCTCGGCTGTGCGCGGCTGCGTCGACATGCCGGATACGCTGCGCGACGCCCTGAACGTACGCGTCCTGGGCCTTTCTGACCGAACCCAGCAGACCCTGCAGTTGGCGGCGGTGGCGGGGACGCGGGTTGATCATGAGCTGCTGGCGGCGGCAGCGGATGCCTCGGACGGGGAGCTGGAGACTCAGCTGCGGGAGGCAATCGATGCTGCTGTCCTCACCGTGGACGAAACCGGGTACAGCTTCCGGCACGCGCTGCTGCGCGAGGTGGTCCATGACGACTTGCTGCCTGGCCAGCACGCTCGGCTGCATGCCCGCTTCGCAAGGATTCTGGAAGAGCACCCTGAGCTGATGAGCGCGGAGGCCGCCGCTCCCTTGGAGATCGCCCATCACTGGAATGCAGCGCATGAGGTCAACAAGGCCTTCCGGTGGGCGCTCACCGCAGCGAACTCAGGATCTGCTGCGTTCCATGAGGCGCTCAAGCTGTATGAGAGGGCGCTTGAGCTGTGGGATCAGGTAGACGACCCGGAGTCTGTGGCCGGGTCACACGCGAGCTTGTTGATGCGCGCCGCGTACACTGCCGAGGACGCAGGTGAGATCGAGCGCGCACTTGCCCTGTCCCACGCTGCTGTCGATGAGTTGGACCCTGACGACAAACCTCGGGAGCGAATTGAAGCATTGATTGTGCTGGCGCGTGCTCAATTCACTCTGATGAATTCGGACGGCGTCGAGGCGCTCCGCGAGGCTGTTCGCATCCTCCCTCAAGACGCCGATGCCAAGCTGCGGGCTCGGGTAGTGGAGATGCTGGCCCGCCGCACCATGCTGTCGGGCGGGGTACAGCAAGGTGTTGAGCTCTCGCAGCAGGCCGTCGAGGCCGCAGCGGCAGCAGACTCTGATTCCGTCACGGCTAAC
>Ga0081455_10009021_pt1 | contig 10293 bp, 11 predicted proteins | sample TabmetS3T2R1_FD_70207 | JGI IMG/M metagenome (GOLD analysis project Ga0081455, IMG submission 70207) | Tabebuia heterophylla rhizosphere microbial communities from the University of Puerto Rico - S3T2R1 | ecosystem: Host-associated > Plants > Roots > Rhizosphere ... | reverse complement strand
TTGGCGATCCTCGGCTTCCTCGCCGCCGCCATCGTGGTGCTGATAGCCGGCTGGAGCATCGACCGCGAGCACGAGATCTCGGCCGCCGAACTCGCGCAAATGGAACGGGCCCGGTGAGATGAGGCAGCCGGCATGACGATCACAACAATGGAAAGAGCTTCCATTGCGGTTCCCACCGAGCTCGCGCGCGGACGGGGCGGCGGCGGGCCGGCCTCGAAGCGCGTCGTCGTCGCTTACGGCTTCTGGATCTTCATCCTCAGCGACATGGTCATGTTCTCGGCGCTGTTCGCGGCCTATGCGGTCTTGCGGGACAACACCGCCGGCGGACCGACCGGAGCCGAGCTGTTCGATCTGCGCAACGTCTTCATCGAGACGATGTGTCTGCTGTTGTCGAGCTATACATGCGGGCTCGGGGCTTTGTCCGCCGAGCGGCGGCAGCCGGCGCGCTTCCTGATCTTCGCAGCCCTCACATTCGTGCTCGGTGCGGCCTTTCTGTTCATCGAAGTCTCGGAATTTGCCCAGATGGTGCAGAAGGGGGCCGGGCCCTCGCGCAGCGCCTTTCTATCCGCCTTCTTCACTTTGGTCGGCACACACGGCATCCACGTCGCCAGCGGTTTGATCGCGCTCGTCTATCTGGTGGCGCAGGTGATCGCCAAGGGCCTGCGAGATGCCGTGCTGCGGCGCCTGTTGTGCTGGAGCCTGTTCTGGCACGCGCTGGACATCGTCTGGGTCGGGGTATTCACGTTGGTTTATCTGATGGGAGACTACCATTGACGCACGCTCACGAGCACTTGGTCGACGACCGCACGCCAGGCGTCGAGGAGCATGAGCCGACAGCCAGCTATCTGTCGTATACGGTGGGACTTGCGCTTGCGATCCTGGCGACGATCGCCTCTTTCGTCGTGTCGCAGACCGACTTGCTGTGGGCCCCGGGCATCCCGGTCGGGTTGATTGTGCTGGCCTTCGCACAGATCGGCGTCCACCTCGTGTTCTTCCTGCATCTGGGCAGCGGGTCCGACAGCACGAACAATATTCTGGCCCTCGCGTTCGGCATATTGATCGTCTTTCTCGTCATCACCGGCTCCATCTGGATCACGAGCAATCTCAACAGCAACATGATGCCGATGTCGGCGCTACCGACATTTCCCGTCTAGCAAATGATGGAGCATTCGGCGCATGCGCAAGCTTGTTCGCGCGGCCGGGAAGGTTGGCCATCTCGGGTCTACGCGTTTATGAGTGCGCGCGCGAGTTACCTGAAGCCGGCCCGATAATACGTCGCAAGTCCGTCGATCTCGGCCGGCGTAAGTTTTGCGGCGATGGTTCGCATGCGCCCATAAACATCGTTGCGCCGCTCGCCCGTGGCATACATTTTGAGCTGCGCGACGATGTATTCCTTCCCTTGCTCGGCAAGAATAGGGGTCTCGATCGGACCACCGGAGCCGGGTCGATGGCACGCCGCGCAAGGCGGAATATTGCGGCTGGGATCGCCGAGTTCGACCAGGCGCACGATCGCCGGCGGCGAGTCCGCGAGTGTCGCCGGGTTCGGGTTACGCTTGGGCTGGGCCGCGTAATAGGCGGCAATATCGGCGAGCGTGGCCTCGTCCAGAGCCTTCGCGACACCGGTCATGAGCTGGTGCGTCCGGCTGCCCGTTCTATAGTCATTGAGCTGCTTGTAGATTGCCGCGCCCGATTGACCGGCAAGATTGGGATATTCGGGTGTCGCCGACACGCCCTGCTCGCCATGGCAGGCGACGCAGACCTCCTGCGCTTTCGCGAGACCACGTTCCGGTTTGGCGTCGGCGAGAATCTGCAATACGGCGGGCGTCCAGACCACCTGTGACACCGGTGTCGGCGGCGTGCGGTCGGGCACCTGCTGCCGCGCGGGCGATCCGGGCAGGATGCCGAGCGCCCGGCAGATGGCGGTGTAGGCGTCGATCCCGTCGCCCCTTCCCTGCACCACGGGAATGATCAGTATTCCCAGAACAACGCCGCTGAGCACGATGCCGAGAACGGCGACGCTGGCCCAAATCCGCCACGGCTGATCGAGAACTCGAGGTTCGGGAGCGGAGGCGTCCGCCATCGCAAGCTCCTAGTAAGTCCGATGCACGATCGCCGTGGGCGACGGCGTAATCACGAACTGGGCGATCGGGTATCCGTAGGCCAGCAGCATCAGGACAAGGACCAGCACGTTCCAGAGCCCGAAGCCATTGAGCGCCGCCGGAACGCGCCGCGGCGGATCCACGGCGAGCGCGTACATGGGCCGGTGCAGCGCCGGCAATGGGCTGCCGTGAAGGACGGCGAGATTGCGCACGAACAACAGTGCGGAAGCGAGCAGCACGAGACCGCCGACGAACGAGACGATGACCAGCGGTCCCCAGCCCGCAATGATCGGATCGGCATAATTGAAATTGGCCACGCGCCGCCATTGGCCCTGCAGGCCCAGCCAGTGCCAGGGGAGCGTCATCACCATCATGCCGATGAACCACAGCCACAGCTGCAGCCGCAGCGGCGCGAGCGATGCGTGCTCGCGGCCGGTCAGCCGCGGCCATATCTCATAAGCGATTGCGAAATACATGATGACGACGGAGCCGCCGAAAATCAGATGAAAGTGCGCCGTTATCCACGAGGTGTTGTGCACCATCGCGTTCATGCCGTACGCCATATTGATGAGGCCGCCGAACCCGCCGAAGCCGAGCATCACGAAGGCAAGGCCGGTGGCGAGAACGGCCGGTCGTTCCCAGGGCAGCGCCGCGATCCAGCCGAACAGGCCGCGGCCGCCGCGCAGGCGGCCGGCGATTTCCAACGAAGCCGTGATGGTGAAGATCGTCAGCAGCGTCGGCGCGGACACGAACGCCGTGAGCAGCACCTGGATGAACTTCCAGCCATTGCCATGCTCGGGGTCCATCAGCAGATGATGCATTCCCACCGGCAGGCTGTAGAGCAGAAACAGAATGAAGGTGAGGCGGCCCATCGTGTCGCTGTAGAGGCGTCCGCCAGCCGCGCGCGGCACGATCGTATAGAACGCGATGTAGGCCGGGATGAGCCAGAAATAGACGATCGCGTGCAGCGTCCACGAAAACAGCGTGCGCGCCAGGCCGGCATCAACGGTCTGCACCAAGCCCAAGGACGCCGGGATCACCTGAAACAGCAATTCGGCCGCCACGCCGACCGTGGTCCACAGCCACATCACCGCATTCGCCACCGTCCCGAACATCGCCAACGGCACGGGTCGGCCGGGATTTTCGCGTTTCCACTCGCGCATCGCGACGAGCATGAGAACGCACCAGATCCACGAGCCGGCCACGACCAGCACCAGCCCGATATAGAACCAGGGGCTGGCGGTGAGCGGAGGATAAAACGTGTAGAGCACCGAGGCTTGGCCCATGGCAATCGGGACCACCGTCATGACTACGCCGACGAGCGCCATCCAGAAGGCGATCCACGCCCAGAGCTTGCCAGGGAGAGGACGGCCGAGCGCGGTCACGGCGACGAAATAGCCGAAGCCCATGATGAAGAAGGTAGTCAGCACATAGGCCATCGAGACGCCGTGTGCCGTCACCGACATGAAATATTGTCCCGGCGTGCCGATGTCGGCCCCCAAGGGACTGCGCACCCACATCTGCCAGGTTCCGAGCAAGGCGGCGGCCAGAAACGCCGCGAATGCCACCCAGAAATGCGCAAGACAGAGCCGCTCAACGTTGCGCACAGGAGACCCTCCCGTCCCGATCCGGCTTGAAGTCGTTGTCCGGCAGGACTTGAACGTTCGCCCACATGTCGCTGTGGCCCAGGCCGCAATATTCGTGACAGGGCATGAGCAGGTCTCCGGTGCGGGTGAACGTGGTGTAGACCTGGGAGACGAAGCCGGGCACGACCATGGTGTTCACATTGGTCCCGGTGATCAGAAGACCATGGACGACATCGGGGCTGGCGAAGCGGAGCGTGACGAGGCGTCCTTGGGGAACCGCGACGCAACGCGGAACGAACATGAATTGCGTAGCGATGACGCGCACGGTGACGCCGCCGTCCGCCCCCACCGTGGTTCCCAGATTCTGTTCGGCAAACTCACCCGAGAGGTGCAGCGTCTTGGGGTCGATGTGCTCCACGTTGCTGGGCGGGTTGATGTTCATGGTCAGCGCCGTGAACACGATCAAGCCGAGAACAGCGGCAACGAGCACGCCGACGCCAAACGCCCAGAGCAATTCGGTGCCGAGAATTCGGCGCTCGTGCGTTGCAGCGCCTGGGTCCGTCATGACCTAGCCCACCGCGCCGCGCGGGAGGAAGATCAGCAGATAGATTGCGAGGTAGCCGATCACCAGCAAGGCGACCGTGGTCCCGGCCAGGACAGCGGCGCCCAGCGGCACGACGCGCATGACCTGCGCGAGCGCGGCTTCATCGACATTGTCGGCGACTTCGGACGGAGCGTCGGCGGCGGAAGGTTGGTCGGCCCCGATCATCGGATTGCCCCCCACATGCGCCAGCTACTTCTGCGATGTTGATTCTACACCAGGGTCGTCAAAAGACCAGCGGCTTCGAGAACAATGCGGATCGAGGCGCCAGCGTAGCGTGTTGCGGTCGTGATCTCCGACCGCAGGCTCGGCCTGCCAGGTCGCGAACAGCCCGAGCGGCGGCGAAATCGTTTCGGACCGAACCGCAGTTTGGCTCTATGCTGTCGCATGACGCGGCGCCGCCGCGCCCGCGTCGACCATGCAAACCTGCCAACGGGACGGACGCGGCGGGACGACCACGGTACCGGCCATTGTCGCCTTGGCAGAGCCGATCCCGCCTACTCGAATGGGAGGAGGCCCATGAGCTTCAAGAGCATCCTCGTTCCGATCGAACACCACGACCTCATGAACTCGACATTGGAGACGGCACTCCTGCTCGCGCGGGGATTTGACAGCTACATCGAAGGGTTCGCCTTGCGGGTTCCAATTCCCGCCGCCTTCGCAATCGGCGACGTAGGCGCCGTGCCGATAGAGGCATTGAAACAGGACATCGAGGACAACGAGAAACGCAGCCGCAGCCTGTTCGAGAAATTCATGCAAGAGCACGGCGTGCCGGTCGGGGGCGACGCAAAGGCCCTGTCAAGCGGTTGGTTGAAGGACGCCCCGGAGGGCGACCACTTCGTCGGCAGCCATGGCCGGGTCTTCGATGCGATCGTCTTGGGGAGGCCCGGTCGCGATCCCAGCGGCCCGCGGATGACCGCACTCGAGTCCGCCTTGTTCGAAAGCGGGCGACCCGTCCTGATCGCACCGCCACTACCGCAGCCTCAAATGGGCACGAATGTCTTGATTGCCTGGAATTGCAGCACCGAGCAGGCGCGCACCACCGCTTTCGCAATGCCCATCCTCACGCGCGCCAGCCGCGTCGTCGTACTGACGGTCGAAGGCGGAGCCGCGGTGCCCGGACCAACCGGGCAGCAACTGTGCCGATATCTGCAATTGAACGGGGTGCCGGCAAAACCGTTGACCGTCGGTCTCGATGGCCGCCTGACGGGTGAGGCGATCTTGGCTCACGCGAAGGCATTGGGCTGTGATCTCCTGATCAAGGGTGCCTATACCCAGAGTCGGTTGCGGCAGATGATCTTCGGCGGCACCACGCGCTACATCCTGAGCAACGCAGAATTGCCGGTCCTCATGGCACACTAGGCGTCCTCGGGGCGCTTGCACCATGCCGTCCGCATCGGCCATGAAGGGGCGCCAACGTCACGGGATGACGCCTGCATGACCAGCCGGGCGGTGTCGATCATGCTGGGGCTGTGCACAACGGTCCTGGTCCTTGGCGGGCTCTATCTCGCCAGCTCGATCCTCGTACCGGTCGCGTTCTCGCTGTTCGTCGTCGCCGTGGTCTGGCCGCTGCAGCGCACGCTCGAGAGCAGAATCCCCAGGCTCGTCGCACTCGTCGTCACGCTGGTGGTGACGCTCTTGGTCGTGACCGTGCTCGGCTACCTGGTCGTGTGGGCGTTCGGCACCGTCGGGCGCTGGCTGATCGAGAACGCGCTGCGATTTCAGGCGCTGTACGTGCAATGGAACGACTGGCTGGCGGACCACGGCATCCTGGTCACCAACCTGCTGGTCGAGAATTTCAACGCGGGCTGGCTCATTCGCGGGGTGCAGGAGGTGGGCGGGCGGCTGCACGGAGTGGTGACGTTCGTGGTCATCACCTTCGTGTTCACGGCGCTCGGTCTGCTCGAGGTCGAGATCGCCAGCAAGCACATCGCGAGCCTCGACAACAGGGAGGCGGCGCGAACCATCCTGCAGGCGAGCACGCAGATCGCCGACAAGTTCCAGAAATACATGCTGGTGCGCAGCGCCATGAGCGTGCTGACCGGCCTGGTGGTGTGGGCCTTCACGCTGCTCGCCGGTCTCGAGCTGGCGACCGCCTGGGGCGTGATCGCGTTCGTCCTGAACTACATCCCGTTCATCGGCCCGCTGGTCGCGACCGTGTTTCCGACCCTGTTCGCGCTGGCGCAGGTCGGCTCCTGGCAATTGGCCGTGGTCGTGTTCGTGTGCCTCAACCTCATCCAGTTCCTGATCGGAAGCTATCTCGAGCCGCGCATCGCCGGCGCCGCGCTCTCGGTCTCGCCGTTCCTGGTGCTGTTCGCGGTGTTCTTCTGGGCCTTCCTCTGGGGTATCGCGGGCGCGTTCATCGGCGTCCCCATCGTGATCGCAGCGCTGACGCTGTGCGACCAGCGCGAGAGTACGCGCTGGGTCGCAACGCTGCTGTCGGGGCGCGAGCGGAAGTCATGAACGCGTGCACGATCTCGGGGACGCGTTCGCCGACAGGGCTCAACTCCCTTGCGAACGATGGTGATATCCTGCCGTTCCGCTCAACCTTCGCCGCTCCAGGCAGGCGATGACACATCGAGGGAGAAGCCGCATGATCCGCTTGACGTGCGCCGCCGCGGCGGCGCTGTTGTGGTGGCTTCCGTCCGCCGCGGCGCAGAACGCGCCGATGAGCGCAGGCCCGGTGCCGGCCGCGGCGATCGAAGAGCTGGTGCTGGCGAACCGCATCCTCAACGACCGCGGCGTGCTCGACGCCTATGGCCACGTCAGCATCCGCCATCCGGCCGATCCGAGCCGCTACCTGATGGCGCGCGCGATCGCCCCCGGCCTGGTGACCGCCGAGGACATCATGGAGTTCGATCTCGATTCCAATCCGGTCGACCGCCGCGGCCGTTCGATGTTCGTCGAGCGCTTCATCCACGGCGAGGCCTACAAGGCGCGGCCGGACGTCAATGCCGTGATCCACACCCATTCCATGGGCGTGATTCCGTTCAGCGTGACGCAGACGCCGCTGCGGCCGGTGATCCACAACGCCTCGTTCCTGCACGTCGGCGTTCCGGTGTGGGAAATCCGCGACGCCGGCGGCACCACCAACATGCTGGTGCGCGACGGCAAGCTCGGCCGGTCCCTGGCCGCGGCGCTGGGCGACAAGCCGGTCGCGCTCATGCGCGGCCACGGCAATGTGGTGGTCGCCCCGAATGTCCGCCTCGCGACCGCACGCGCCATATTCACCGACGAGAATGCCCGCATGCAGGCGGTCGCGCTCTCGTTCGGGGGGCCGGTCAACTACATCTCGCCCGGTGAAGGCGCGCTGCGCGACGCCGATCCCGGCGACCCCGCACGCGCCTGGGACTTGTGGAAAGCGAACGTGATGAAGAAGCCGCATTGAGACGGCGGGGATTTCGATTCAATCGCCGATATGACAGAAGAGCGGCTGATGTCGTGGAGCCGCAAAACGGACGGTCGGCCAGGGAGATAGCGTGATGAAATCCTCGTGGTTGTCGGCGCTTGCGAGCGCCGCGCTTGTGATCCTTGCCGGCGCGGCGCTCGCCGCCGAGATGCCGGAAGCCTGCAACAGCTACAAGCCCGCCGTGACGGGCGGTCCGCTGCCCCCGCCGGAGTCCGACATCGTCGTCGTCCGGTGGCTCGGCAATGCCAATTTCGAATTCGCTCACAAGGGCAAGGTCTATCTGTTCGACGCCTACTTCGACCGCACGCCGCGGGCACACAAGGTCGGCTTCACCGCGGCGGATGTGTCGAAGGCCGACGCGATCTTTGTATCGCATGCGCATTTCGATCATATTTCGGACATCGGCACTGTCGCGAGGCAGACCGGCGCGCCGGTCATCGGCGCGCCCATCACGGCGGAGACGGCAAAAAAGCTCGGCGTGCCCGAAAAACAGATCGTCGTTGCAAAGGGCGGCGAGACCATGAAGTTCGGCGACGCGACGGCCGAGATCGCGTTGGCCCAACATTCCACGATACAGCCCGGCCTTATCGACATTTACGCGAGCCTCTACCAGAACGATTCGCCGCCTTATTCGGAGGAGGAAAAGAAGGAGCTTGCGCGCGTGCGGTCGCTCGGCACCTTCGACCCCAAGGTGATCACCGAGGGCACGCTTGCCTACGCGCTCGTGTTCCCCTCGGGCTTCAAGGCCGTGCTCATCGGCAGCGCAGGACCGATCACGCCGGGGGTGCGTGTGCTCGCCGAGAAGCTCGGCCCCGTCGATGTCGCCGTCGTCGCCTATCAGGTGCACGCGGTCGCGGACACGCAGATCGCCTATACGTGGCCGTTCATCGACTTGTTCAAGCCGAAGCTTTTCCTGCCGGCACATCACGATGCGAACCCGCCGGCGTGGGTCGATCTCGGCCTCGAGCCGCTGTTCGACCGGATCCGCGCGAACATGCCGAACACGGCCTTCCTCGCACCGCTCTATCGTTCGCCGATCTGCGTGGGCGGCGCCGGCGCGGACAAAGGCAAGGTCGTGGCGTTCAAGCCCTGAGCCTCCCGGCCGGACGCCTGCCGGAATTGGTCTTTGTCCGGCCAACGCCGGCTCTGACACATTGATTTGATTTGGATTTGATTTGCCGTACCGCGCCGGACGGATAGGAAGCGGCACATCCAGCCCGAGCGAACATCGAAGGGGGCAAATCACATGCGGACTATTCGAGCCGCCACCCTGGCGGTCCTGCTAACCCTCGCAGCGCCGCCGGTATGGGCGGAAGGGAACGCCATCACACTGTCGCTGAGCGACGCGTCACAGGTCCGGCCGCGCAACGTGACGGTCGAAGCCGTCCGCTATGGCGGCACTGAAGCGCTCGAGGTGCGCCAGACCGGCCCGTATCGGGGCTTCGACACCGATACCTTCGCGTTCGTTCCAGGATTGGATTTCCACGATGGGACGATCGAGGTGGATGTCGCGGGGTCTTTGCTCCCGGGCGCACCGCCCGACGCGCGCGGTTTCATCGGTATGGCCTTCCGCATCGATGCGGAGAGCGGAAGCTTTGCTTGCGAGGGTCTCTATATCCGGCCGACCAACGGTCGCGCCGAAGACCAGGTTCGCCGTAACCGTTCGACCCAGTATTTCTCGTATCCCGGCCACGATTTCGACCGCCTGCGCCGGGAGGCACCGGGCCGGTATGAATCCTACGTCGATCTCGCGCCTGGCGAATGGACTCACTTGCGCATCGAGGTGTCGGGCGCGACCGCCCGGCTCTATGTCGGCTCCGCCGCACAGCCGGCGCTCATCGTGCGCGATCTGAAGCGTGGCGCGGATGCGCACGGGACCGTGGGGCTGTTCGTGGGCGTCGGCACCGACGGCCACTTCCGAAACCTGTCGGTCCGCCCGCGCTAACCTCGAGAGCCGACAGCCGCTCGTCCCTCTTCGGGCAACGATCTCAGCTTGAATGGTGCGACCTCGCCGAGCGAATGCCGGCGTTGCACGCTCTCGTGCCGACTACAGCGGCAAGGACATCGAGGGCGAGCACAGCTAGCCCACAGGCACGCCTTCAATCAGGCTCATGGGCGAACGCGTGGGAATGACCCGCGCGAGGCCGAGGCCGGCCGTGCGAAAGAGCGCGGCATATTCCTTTTCGGTGCGCTCCTGGCCGCCGAGAACGACCAGCATGTTGATGTCGAACAGGATCGCTTCCGACGGACTCGTGGCGGCGGGAATCACGCGCTCGATGGCGACGAGCCGGGCGTGTGACGCCATGGCCTGACGGCAATTGCGCAGGATCTTCACGGCGGATCCGTCGTCCCAGTTGTGAAGCACGCTCTTCAGCAGATAGACGTCGCCGCCGTCCGGAACCGCATCGAAGAAGTCGCCGGCTGCGAAAGTCGCTCGGTCGGTGAGACCGGCCCCGCTCAGCAGCTGCCGCGCGCCCGGCGCAGCGAGCTCGACGTCCAGGATGACGGCGCGCAAATGCGCATGCGCGCGAAGCAGCGCCGCGACCAGCGCGCCATGTCCGCCGCCGACGTCGATCACATTGACAAAACCGGAGAAGT
>Ga0081455_10009020_pt1 | contig 10293 bp, 9 predicted proteins | sample TabmetS3T2R1_FD_70207 | JGI IMG/M metagenome (GOLD analysis project Ga0081455, IMG submission 70207) | Tabebuia heterophylla rhizosphere microbial communities from the University of Puerto Rico - S3T2R1 | ecosystem: Host-associated > Plants > Roots > Rhizosphere ... | reverse complement strand
ATTGTAAATATTAATATGAGACCATATTACGTGGAAGGTTCGAAGACATTAGCGTTTGAAGTAGCTGAGCAACTCAACTGGGAGCTTCCAGATCATCTTATTATCCCCGTTGGTAGTGGTGCAATGCTAAATGCTATTTGTAAAGGATTTGAAGAGTTGCATGAAATAGGACTTATTGGGGATGTTTCAAATCTTAAAGTTACAGCGGCACAACCACATGGTTGCGCTCCAATAGTTGATGCTTTTAAGAAAAATACTCAAGAAATAGTTCCTGTAGAAAGACCAGATACTATAGCAAAGAGTTTAGCTATTGGGGATCCTGGAGACGGCGTTTATGTTCTGAAAAGATTGCAACAGTACAGTGGTATTGCTGAAGAGGCTACTGATGATGAGATTATTGATGGAATTATGACACTGGCTAAAACTGAGGGCATTTTTACTGAACCTGCGGGTGGTGTCTCTATTGCTGTACTCAAAAAACTAGTTGATGATGGGTTTATAGAAAAAGATGAAAAAGTAGTATGTTATGTTACCGGTAACGGATTGAAATCTACTGAAGCAATAATAAGTAGATTGCCTAAACTTGACATTGTTAAGCCAGACGTACAAACCGTATCTGCGATGATTACCTAGACAGAGATGAATAGAATGACAAGTATCGAATTCATCATCCCTTCTGTTCTTATGAAAGGTAGCGGGGAAAAGAAGATTCCGTTAGATGCCATAGATCTGCAAGACGCATTTACCAAAGTAACGCAACAACTCGGGGAAGATTTTAAGCGTAAAGTTTTGGATTTGAACGGGAAACCAAGATCATTAATTAACATTTACATAAACGGAAAAAATATGCGCTTTAGTAATGATGGCATGGCCATGAAGCTTAACAATGGTGATTCCATTTATATTCTTCCAGCAGTAGCTGGCGGTTCTGAATTGAAGAATGAGGATTTACAACGATACTCTAGACAGATAATGCTCGAGGAAATAGGGTTCGTCGGTTTAGAAAAACTTAGAAAGGCAAAGGTCTGTGTTGTTGGAATTGGAGGAATAGGCAATCCTGTAGTTACACAACTAACTGCGATGGGTATCGGAAAATTGAAGATAGTAGACAGAGATATCATAGAAATTTCTAATTTACACAGACAGCACCTTTACACAGAGAATGATATAGGCAGAGTAAAGGTTGAAGCTGCAAAAGAAAAACTTCAACAAATAAATTCAGGTGTTGAGATCGAAGCTCTTCCGAATTCCGTTACTAAATATACTGCTGAGAGCATTGTTAAGGGATTTGATATAGTCGTGGATGCATTAGATAGTATAGATGCCAGGTATGCACTAAATGACGCATGCATTAACCTGAATATCCCTTTTATCTATGCAGGTGCCTTGGGCATGTTAGGTTCAATTTGCACAATAATTCCAAATAAAACTGCCTGTCTGAGGTGTATCTTTCCTGCATTAGCAGAAGACGATATGCCTACTTGTAGCACTGAAGGTGTACATCCATCAATTTTATATCTAGTCGGCGGTATTCAAGTTTCTGAAGTAGTCAAGATTATTCTAGGAGAAAAACCAACACTAGAAAATAAGCTCTTGTATATAGATCTAAACGATCTGTCACTAGAAAAAGTTTCAGTATTTAGACAAGAAGAATGTCCTTCATGCGGAATAAAAAGAATAGATGAAAGTCAATTGGAAACACAGGATCTAATAATTGAGGAACTATGCGGTCGTGACCGAGGAAAGAGAACATACACCGTTACACCTGCGCAAATTTCGTCAACCTTAAATCTGATTGGAATTGAAAAAAGTGCAGAAAGGTTGGGTTATAGGATTAAGACAAAAGGAGAGCTAGGCTTAACAATCATGACTAGTAATTCTGATAATCTTTCAATAAGCTTTATGACCAGTGGTGCAGCCACTATTGTAGGGGCAAAAAGCGAGGACGAAGCACTATCAATTTACAAGAGTTTTGTGAATGACATCAAACCATAATTTTCAATAGTTTTTAGAATAGTCTAGTACGGCGGCCATAAATCAATCATTTGCATCTTCAGAATTAAATTTGCTCCGACTCTTGTCGATAAACGGAAATATCTTTTCAAGAATTATGCCATCATAATTTTTCTCTTTATCAATTGTTAAGAGGAGAAAATAGTCGTTACTTATAGGAATAGTAATCCTGGTCACATTTTCATATCTCCCCACCGCGTAATTTAGTTTCCCAATTTTTGTTTGAAATTTAACCCTAGTTCTATATCTTGAAACTGCAGCTGCAGCATATTCTTCACTTTCTTCTTCGGACATTAATGGTTTTAATCCTTCGCGTTGTTCAACATTAATCAAAACACCATATTTATTACAAATACCGATCCATCGAAGAGAATTATCTAAATTTAATAACTCTTCACAAAACGTATAAATGAATTCATAATCAGTTGCCATTTTTATAATTTTCTTAACCATTTCTAATATTTAAGCAAGAATCTGGACTACAAAATAAATTTATTAAAATCTGGAGTAAGTAAATCATTAGAGTTGTTCTATTATATCATCGCTATATTTGATAATCTTTAGCTTTTCAGATATTATCTGCATTTCATGCACTACCCCTTGCATGAAATCGTCGGCAACAATTATCACATCATCAAAAAAATTACACGATAGGAATTTTTCCAACGAACTAACAAACGTTGGATAGTCCTTTCTATTACTGTAGGTAAACCTTTTCATGGATATCAACTTGTGAGCAGCAGGATAAATATCTGAAATTTCAGTTGGAATGATACCAATAAAGGGATTATAAGCACAAATTAGGTAATCTGAAAATTTCCTTGATAATTTGTGATATTCTTGCGAACTATAAAAAGGAGATACTTGTGTATCAGGAAAAAGAATGATCTTTTTCTTATTTGTTTTTAATGAACTAAAAATCCTTCTTAATCTAGAAGCTTCTGGTCGATATTGGTCGATTGATTCTATAAAAAAAATTGCTTTTTTCTTAAAGAATGGTGTGCCATCTTCTAAGTGATTGTAATTCATGAATAATTTAAAGGCCTCCATTAATTTAGGATGAGCTCGTGCTTTTTGCCCAACATATTCCCAAAGTCTCCCTTCCATGATAGCTTGTTTAACCGACAAAACTTCGGATCTTAATACGTAGAGATTATGCTTAGCCAACTTGTCTATCTTTTCGTCATGCTCAAGGCTAACAAATTCTTTAACTTTCATATTTATACAGATTGGACATTGACATGCAAGATACACCAACTGATCCAATCTTGAAGTACCATTTGGATGCATGTACCTGTGGTCTCTTGCGTACAGCATATACGAAGCAGAATCAAAAGTATCACATCCTAACGCTACTGCCAATGGTATCGTTAAAGGATGTCCCGCTCCAAAGAGATGAATAGGTTTGGACATAACAGTTGACTTCAGAGTTCCTATCATGTCAGCTAAAATTGCAAATTCATATGATTCTAGTAATTGGACAGGACTCCCAAGAGCCATCATTTCATATCCCATCGCGTCAAGTAATCCCGCAGATCTCTTTACTAAATCAAGATGTTCGGCACCCTGCACTGGACCTACCCAAATAGAATTTCGGTTACTGTTACTCTTGATAAGATTCAATGTTTCTTGGGAATTTTTGATTGTTTCATTAACATACCTTTCAGCCACTTCATAACTCAGTCCGTACCCTGTTGGCTTATCAAGAGGCACACAAATATCACTTTGAATATCATTCTCAAATTGGGCTATAAATGAAGGTTCTGCTTCAATAGCACCGTATTCGAGTACTTGGTAGCCACCGGAATCTGTCATTATTGGACCATCAAAATTTATTAATTTATGAATGCCCTTTTTCCGTGCAATTTCGCCATACTGTTTTAATGTGATATACGCGTTTGTAATAACTGCTTCAAAACCTAATTTCTTCAAAAATTCTACATCTACAGACTGTGTGACAGGATGTATAACAGGGATAAAGGCAGGAGTCTCAAAAGTCCCACTAGGAGTTTTGATTTTTCCTATCCTTCCTGCCAGGTCAGAATATCTGACCTCAAATAACAAATTTACTTCTTGAACTCCCTCATGAATTCTTCATATATTGATTTAACCCTGTCCGCAGCTAAGCCAGTTCCTTCTTCAATCCCATGTTCAGTCACCTTAATCTTATCCATCACAATTATAGCCTTCACATCATCTCTGATTTTTACAAGGCCGGGGAATACTCTTGATATACGATCTGCAAGACCCTTAAGATCAAAGGGCTTTTCTAGAAGCTTTATTTCTTTCACAAATGATCCGTTTATGATAATTCTCAATATTCCATGACCTTCTACATTTTCGAGGACAGTATCCAATCTTTCGTCGATAGCGGTTAATATTCCACTATAATTCTTCTCATAAGTTGTCTCTATGGAAACTTTTTTTCCTACAAATTGAAGTATTTCTTCATAAAACTTCCTTATAGTTAAAGCAGACATTTTTTCAACTAGGAATGTTTCTTAAAGTTCTATATATGAGTTTCAATAATCAATTTAAAACCCAGGACAAGTACTTCTTTATTTTCTTTTTATTCCCAAACCAAACGTCATTCATTAAGTGCAAGTCATAAAAATTAAGATTTTTCAGGATCAATGTTTTTTTGGGAATGTATCTAATTCGGTACTTTGACATCTTAAACAGACCTTTGATTCTAAATTTCCAAGATAACATACGTAATAGCATTTACTACATTGTAAGCGAGATATGCCATCTCTTATTGCTACAAAATTATCTCTACGTTCTATAAATTTTGAGGAGACTAGATTTTCCAGTACGATTTCTAAAATAGAGGAAATATGCCCTAATTCTGCATTTCTATACCTAAGATAAGTTTCTATCATGTTATTTGGGATAGTTTTCGATCGAAGTTGCGATACACCCCTGTTATGATTTTTAAATAAAAAATCTCTGAAATACCACTCGATTTCATTTATTTCAATTTTGCTCATCTACTATAATTCTGGAGACTATAGAAGAATAAGAATTGAATAGGTTTGTTGATTCTTGAAAAACTATTTAAAAATAATTGATTAGTTAATTATTTGAATCAAATTGCAATGGAATTTGAATAATTTTACGAAAGTAGCATTTACCAGGTTAATTCAACCATTTGGAGATAACCTTAATGATGTTGTGAAGATTACTAAAGCATTTAGTTTTGCAGCTAATGTATATTCAGGATTATTTAGAAACGGAAGTCATGAACCTTACATCAATCATGCTATGAAGGTGGCATTAATATTATCTGATGAGTTAAAAGTTCATGACGTAGATACAATTTGTGCAGCTATTTTACATGAAGCCATAGAAAAAAGTAAGGACGATCATGAAATTGTCGAATTTTTAAAATCAAATTTCGGAGAAAATGTGTATGTTACTATCAAGACTTTGACTGAACCAAGAACAAATGAAGAAAACAGAGAAAAATTACTTGTCAACTATTTTGAAAATATTTCGAAAAGCCCAAAGATGTCTCGATTCATAAAACTTGCAGACCGCTTGGATAACGCGCGGTTTTTGAAAAACGACGTAAAGAAGGAAAAGGCGCTACGATATAAGGAAGAGACGCAGAAATACATATTGCCCCTAGCGGAAAAAACAGATGATACCATGGCATTGAAACTATCGATAGCATTGTACGAAATAAAATAGTTAAAAAATTACTTTTCTTCACAAGATCCCTCAATATTCCTTGTGTGACGTAACCAGTGTCTTGCACATCCAAATAACTTGTGTTTTGTGCAGCCGCAAATAGGACACTTTTTCATTAAACAATTATCCTCATCGGTGCTTATCAAATTTACTGAAATTTCCTAATAGTATATCATTTTTTTAGACGATAGTTTATTTGAATTGCAATCAGTAGAAAAGCTAGAAATCAAAACAAAGATAAGAGTAACCAAATCAAGTATTTCACTATATGACGGAAAATTCTGTGAGACACATTGAAACTCTGAGGGAATTGGATTCCATGAAAAAAGAATACCAGATCCGTTGTAGCCATTACGAGTTGGAATTATTCAAGAATGAAAACCGTATTACCTGTGTAATATGTGGAAAAAATTGGGATTTTTTGGAAGAACGAGGGTATTCGCATAAGAAACAAGCTTATTCTGCCGAAAGGAATTGATTAATTTTTATTCGCAAGCCCCGTGTTTGGAAGAAATTTTATTCTACACTCTTAAGGCGTGCTAGATGAAGAAAAAATTTAGAGCTGCTGTTGTTCAAATGAAATCTTCAGTGAATAAGGAACAAAATTTAGCTTATTCATTAAATTTAATAAATGAAGCTGTCAAGAACAAGGCACAATTAATCTGCTTTCCAGAGTTTCAGATGGCATATTCTCCCGCCGAACAAAAACCACAAGAGTTGCACAAAATTGCAGAAAAAATAGATGGTAACTTCATATCAACTTTGTCAAGCTCTGCCAAAAGAAACAAAATAAATGTCATCGCAACATTATACGAATTTATCGATACCAATAAACAGAATCATAAGGTCTTTGATACCGCGGTAATAATTAATGAACGAGGAAAATTAGAATCTGTATATAGAAAAGTTCATTTGTACGATGCCTTGGGCTTCAAAGAATCTAAGAAGTTAATAGCAGGTAGTATTATTGAAAGACCAACAAGAACATCTGTAGGAAATCTAGGGCTACTGATATGCTATGATATGCGGTTTCCAGAAATTTCTAGAATTCTAACTGTCAATGGGGCAAGTATATTGATATCTCCATCTGCGTGGGTAGCCGGATTTATGAAACAAGAACACTGGGAAATAATGTTGAAAGCAAGAGCAATAGAAAATGGCGTTTATGTAATAGCACCAAATCAGCTTGGTAATATTTATTGTGGGCGTAGTATGGTAATTGATCCATTTGGTACTGTTTTAGTCAATATGGGAAATCGAGAAGGCATGGAAATTATTGACATTGATAACTCAAGGATAAATACAATAAGGAGAAGACTTCCGCTTTTAAAAAATAGAAGAACTGATGTGTACAAAAATTATATCGATGTATTTGAATCTGAATTATGATGACTATCATTTTTATTATACGTATTTTCAGGACAAACTCTATTCACACAAATTCTCCATAACTTTTTTCTTGCAAACACAATCCTTAAGATCGGCCATCCACAGGAACAAATAGTAGTACTCTTTTTAATGAAGCCTATTTGAGGGACTGACGCAATAGCATTACAACCCGTCATTCTATACTGAGAACAGGCAATAAATCGTTTACTGGATTTACTTGACTTGATCAAGATCATTTCTCCAAATTGACATTTTGGGCATTTACCAATTCTCATTCCATTTTCTGAATTAGTCAATACATTTTTTATTTCATCACCAATAGCCCATTCGTTTGTTTTGATCTTGTTTAAAGGACTCTCTAATGATTTTTCTAGATATTTGTGAACATCATTCATATTGAGTTCTCCCTTTTGTATACCTCTAATGCTGGACTCAAGGAAGTTAGTTAATTTTGTTGAAACAATCTCGGAAACAAATTTTTTCATGGTATTGAATATAGTAAAACCCAATTCCGTAGGTTCTATTCCAATTTTGTCTTGAGTTATGTATTTACGCTTTATTAATAAATTGATTATTCCAGCCCTAGTAGATTTTGTTCCAATGCCCTCAGATTCCATTTTATCCAAAAGGCTTGCTTGATTATATCTAGCAGGAGGTCTTGTAAAATCTTCCATTGCAGTGACTTCACTCACTTTTAGACGCTCACCAATCGTAAGATCTGGTAAATTAGAATCATTGATTCTAAAATAGGGTTCATAAATAGGAATCCAACCATCGTTTAGGATCGTATCGCCTTTGGCTACAAAGTGATTCCCATTCACATTGATAGTTACTTCTGTGTATTTTATTGTAGCACTGTTTCCAAATGTAGATAAAAATCTCTTAATAATAAGATCTAAGATCTTTTCCTGGAGCATGCTAATTTTTTTTTGTTTTACACCTGTAGGATAAATGGCCGGATGGGCAGGATCTTCTTCATTTCCTTGATAGGGAACTAAAAATTTTCTTCTTAGTAACTCCTTTATAATATTTTCATACTTCGTGACATAATTTATGCTTAATTGATCAAGTATATGTTTATAACCTATGGATGGAGGAAGCTTCTGACTTGAAGTACGAGGATATGAAATTAATGCAGCCAAATAGAGAGATTCTGCGATAGAAAGAGTTATGATTGGAGAGATATTGAAAATTCTATAAGCTTCCTTTTGCAAGTTACTAATATTAAATGGTGTGGGAGGTTTGATCTTCTTCTTTCTCCGGACAATTTCATTAATAACACCTGTTTCATTTTGGCAACTAGTTAGTATTTTTTCTATCTCTGAAGATTTACGAATTACAGAAATTAAATTAGCTTTGAAAAAAGAACCACCCTTATCAAATTTTCCAGTAACATACCATACTGGATCTGGTATGTAGTTTCTAATTTTCACCTCTCTATTTACAATAAATCCTAAGGTAGGACCTTGAACTCTTCCAATTGTCAAGTTATGATACAGGTTATTTTTATTGGAAACGTTCAAGCAGTTAACTAGCGCCCTAGATAGGTTTATGCCAAAAATAAAATCGATTAAATGTCTAGCCTTTCCAGCATCAGCAATTCTGATACTGGTTTCTTGTAAATTATTGAATGATTGACTTATCTCTGAATCAGTAAGGGAAGAAAATTTAGCCCTCTTTGAAACTTCATATTTATTGTCACAAGCATATTGGAGTATGTTGTATCCAATAAGCTCACCCTCTAAATCATAATCACATGCGTGTATAAATCCGGAAGCACCCTTTGAAATATTTGCTATGAGTTTCAAGGTTTGCATAACTCTTCTTTTTTCTCTTAAAGTAGCTGAATGCCGTTGAGACCATCTTACCTCATATATAGGATATTTTTTTCGATTTTTTTCAATAGGGAATAAACTGTACAAATGACCAAGTGCTGAGCAGACAATAAATCTTTGGTCATTATTTGTAATAATTTCAAAAATAACTACACCAGGTGCAGCTTCTCTCTTTATCATTTTTTTAGTTCCTAAGACTTGAGATATTCTTTTTGCTGCGAGTGGTTTTTCGCAAATCACAAGTTTGTATTGTTCCAGACCTAGACCTTCAGATTCTCCTGGCAATCAATCTAGATAATAGATAATTACAATTTAGATTTTGGGTTCATAAAACTATTAACCCATTACGGATTTGAATTCGACTTTGACTATGATATTATCGAAATTTTATTCCGACACAGACCTTTCTCGAACATTTTTATATTCTCAATTAATATTTTTCATATAAATGGTAAATAATGTATGCGTTCTTGGGGCTGGAAGTACAAAATATGGTAAATTAAGTCAAAGTATTATTGAGCTGGGATTGGATGCAGCAAAAAACGCGATTGATTCGGCTGGAATTACGCCGAAGGATATCCAAGCAGGTTATATCTCGAATGTATTTGGAGTCGCTGATAAGCAAGTACATATGGCACCAGTATTAATGAGCAACCTTGGAATTTCTCATATCCCCGGACTAACAATCGAATCTGCTTGCGGTTCGGGTTCCGTAATGTTCAGAGAGGCTTATGCAAATGTTGCTGCGGGCTTTTATGATTGTGTATTGGCCGTCGGCGTAGAAAAAGTAACTCATACGGGAACTAGTTTGAGCACCACACTCTTTTCATATTGTTCTGACTACTTTTTTGAAGGTGGAAATGGTGCTTCGTTTCCGGGACTGTTCGCTTCTATTGCCAGAGCTTATCTGACTAAATACAAAGCGACAGAAGAGGATCTTGCGTATGTTGCTGTAAAAAATCATGAAAATGGATTGCTAAATCCAAAGGCACACATCAGAAAAGCTATAACAGTAGACGATGTTTTGAATTCACCAGTTGTAGCATCTCCATTAAAGATCTATGATTGTTGCCCATTTTCTGATGGTGCATCAGCTGTTATCTTGTGTACTGACAAATTTGCCAAGAAGATTGGTAACAAATATGTAAAAGTTATTGGTTCAGGGAGAGGTGGATCACCTGCTGCGGTACAAGCTAGAGAGGATATCACGACTATCCCAAGTACAATAATTGCGGCGAACCAAGCGTACAAGATGGCAGGAGTCACACCAAAAGACATTGATTTCGCAGAAGTTCATGATTGTTTTACCATTGCAGAAATAATTGACATTGAAGATTTAGGATTTTTTAAAAAGGGCATGGGA
>Ga0081455_10009019_pt1 | contig 10295 bp, 10 predicted proteins | sample TabmetS3T2R1_FD_70207 | JGI IMG/M metagenome (GOLD analysis project Ga0081455, IMG submission 70207) | Tabebuia heterophylla rhizosphere microbial communities from the University of Puerto Rico - S3T2R1 | ecosystem: Host-associated > Plants > Roots > Rhizosphere ... | reverse complement strand
AATTCTCCGGCGGCCAGCGCCAGCGCCTCGCCATCGCCCGCGCGCTCGCCGTCGAGCCCAAGCTGATCGTCGCCGACGAGCCGGTGTCGGCGCTCGACGTGTCGATCCAGGCGCAGGTGATCAACCTGATGCGCTCGCTGCAGCAGCGCTTCGGCCTCGCCTACATCTTCATCAGCCACGATCTCGCGGTTGTGAAGCACATCGCCGATCGCATCGCCGTAATGTACCTCGGCAAGATCGTGGAGACCGCGACGACCGACGAGCTGTTCCGCCAACCGCGGCATCCCTACACGCGTGCGCTGCTCTCCGCCGTGCCGCTGCCTGACCCGACAGCGGCGCGCGAGCGCATGTTGCTCGAAGGCGACATCCCGAGCGCCATCAGTCCGCCGACGGGCTGCCGCTTCCACACGCGCTGCCGCTTTGCCAAGGAGAGCTGCCGCCGCGACGAGCCGGCGCTGACGGACGATGGCCCTCTTGATGCCAATTCCGGACACGCCACCGCCTGCCCGTGGTGGCCGGAATTCCCGCCGGCGCCCGCGATCCTCGAGACCGCGGGCCAAGACAAGGACAGACAACGACTAGACCGCCTGCAGGCGGCATTCGTCTCACAAAGGGAGGCAACATGAAGAAATTGGCGCTTTCGCTCGCACTGTCACTGGCGATGGCCGGCAGTGCGCTCGCCCAGACCAATCTGCGCATCGGCCTCGCCGAAGATCCCGACGTGCTCGATCCGACCTTGGCCCGCACCTATGTCGGACGCATCGTCTTCGCCTCGATCTGCGACAAGCTTTTCGACATCGACGAGAAGCTCAACATCGTGCCGCAGTTGGCGCTCGGCCAGGAGACCTCGCCCGACGGCAAGGCCGTCACCATCAAGCTCCGGCCTGGCGTGAAGTTCCACGACGGCGAGCCGTTCAACGCCGAAGCGGCGAAGTACAGCCTCGAGCGTCACCTCAACATGAAGGGCTCGTTCCGCAAGCCCGAGATCGCCTCGGTCGACAAGGTCGAGATCGTCGACCCGATGACTATTCGGCTGGTGTTGAAGGAGCCGTTCTCGCCCCTGCTGGCCCAGCTCACCGACCGCGCCGGCATGATGGTGTCACCCAAGGCGGCCGAAGCGGCGGGCGACAAGTTCGGCCTGAAGCCGGTCTGCGCCGGTCCCTACAAGTTCGTCGAGCGTGTCCAGCAGGACCGCATCGTGGTCGAGAAATTCGCCGACTACTGGAACAAGGACCAGGTGTTCATCGACAAGATCACCTACCTGCCGATCATCGACGCCACGGTGCGGCTGGCCAACCTTAAGGCCGGCAGCCTCGACCTGATCGAGCGGTTGCTCGCGACCGACATCAAGAGCGTGCGCGACAACCCCAAGCTCAAGCTCAGCAAGGCGGTGCAACTAGGCTACCAAGGCATCACCATAAACCTTGCCAATGGCGCGAAGGCCGACAATCCGCTCGGCAAGGACGCCCGCGTGCGCCGCGCCCTCGAAGCGAGCCTCGACCGCGATGCCATCAACCAGGTCGTCTTCAACGGCGAATTCGTGCCGGGCAATCAGTGGATCAGCCCACAAAATTCCTACTACCAACAAGCCTTTCCGGTTCCCAAGCGCGACGTCGCCAAGGCAAAGGCGCTCTTGAAGGAGGCCGGCGTCAAGACACCCTTGAGCCTCGACTTCGTGGTCCCCCAAGGCGTGGAGAACAAGGCAGTGGCCGAGGTCGTGCAGTCGATGGCGGCCGAAGCGGGCTTCGATCTCAAGATTCGCGTCACCGAGTTCGCCACGGCGCTCAAGGATACCGAGGCCGGCGACTATCAGGCCTTCCTGATCGGCTGGAGCGGGCGCTCCGACCCCGACGGCAACTCATACGGCTTCCAGGTCTGCAGTCAGGCGTTCAACGTCGGCAGGTATTGCGACAAGGAAGTCGACGCCGCCCACGCGCTGGCGCGCGCCAAGAGCGACCCGGCCGAGCGCAAGAAGGCCTATGAGATCGTGGCGAAAAAGTTCCTCGCCGATGGTTCGATCATCTACCTCTATCACACGCAGGTGCTGGTCGCGCATACCGACAAGCTCGAAGGCTACCGGCAGATGCCCGACGGCCTGGTGCGCGTGATCGGCCTCAAGCTGAAATAGGCCCCAGCGCGTGCTCTCCTTCCTCACCACCCGGCTGCTGCAGATCATCCCGACGCTGATCCTGGTGTCGATGCTGATCTTCGGCCTGCAGCAGCTGCTGCCGGGCGATCCGGCGCTGATCATGGCGGGCGAGGAACGCGATCCCAAGGTGCTGGCCGAGATCCGCGAGCAGTACAAGCTCGATCAGCCGATCCCCGTCCAGTACCTCTATTGGATCAAGGGCGTGCTGTCGGGGAACCTGGGCGAATCGATGCGGCTGAAGTCCGGCGTCGGCGCGCTGGTGATGCAGAAGCTGCCGGTGACGCTGCAGCTCGCGGCCATGGCGCTCCTGATCGCGATCTGCATCGGCATCCCGGCCGGCATCGTCTCGGCGGTGAAGAAGGAGACGGCCTGGGACTACGGCGCCAACCTGTTCGCGCTCTGGGGGCTCAGCACGCCGAACTTCTGGCTGGGCATCCTGCTGATCTTCCTGTTCTCGGTGACGCTCGGCTGGCTGCCCGCCTCGGGCTACGTGCGGCTTGGCGAGAATTGGCAGGCGAGCCTCGCCACCACCATCATGCCGGCCTTCGTGCTCGGCAACGCGCTCGCCGCGGTGCTGATGCGCCACACCCGCAGCGCCATGCTGCAGGCCATGAGCACCGACTACGTGCGCACCGCCCGCGCCAAGGGCCTCGCCGAGGGTCGCGTGGTGCTGAAGCACGCGCTGCGCAACGCCATGACGCCGGTGATCACCCTGCTGGCGCTCGACTTCGGCACGCTGCTGTCCGGCGCGGTGCTGACCGAGCAGATCTTCACCATCCCGGGGTTCGGCAAGCTGATCGTCGATTCGGTGTTCAACCGCGACTACGCCGTCGTGCAGGGCGTCGTGCTGGTGACCTCGAGCATCTATATCGGGCTGAACCTGCTGGCCGACATCGCCTACATGCTGGTCAACCCCAGGCTCAGGGGCTGACATGACGGCCGCCACCCTTCCCGTCGAGACGACTTCATCGGCCCATGAGGAAAGCCCGTGGAGTCGGGCCTGGCGGCGCCTGAAGCGGCGCAAGGGCGCCATGGCGGCGCTCGTCGTCGTGGTGCTGCTGATCCTTCTGGCGGCGCTCGCGCCCTGGGTGGCGCCTTACGATCCGACCGCCACGAGCTTCGCCACCGTGCGCAAGGCGCCGTCGTGGGCCCACTGGTTCGGCACCGACGAGGTCGGCCGCGATGTGCTGTCGCGCGTGATCTGGGGCGCGCGCGCCTCGCTCAGCGCCGGCCTGGTCTCGGTCGGCATTGCGGTCGGCGCCGGCGTGCCGCTCGGCCTGCTGGCGGGCTATGCCGGCGGCTGGATCGACGCCGTGCTGTCGCGCCTGGTCGATGCGATGCTCGCCATCCCGTTCCTCATCCTGGCGATCGCGCTTTCGGCCTTCCTCGGCCCCAGCCTCAGCAACGCCATGATCGCGATCGGCGTCACCGCCACGCCGGTGTTCGTGCGGCTCACGCGCGGCCAGACGCTGTCGGCCAAGGTCGAGGACTACGTCGAGGCGGCCCGCGCCGTCGGCAACCCGCACTGGCGCATCGCGCTGCGCCACGTGCTGCCCAACATCGTGCCGCCGCTCCTGGTCCAGGCGTCGCTCGCCATTGCGGGCGCCATCATCGCCGAAGCGGCGCTGTCGTTCCTCGGACTCGGCCAGCAGCCGCCCGCACCGTCGTGGGGCAGCATGCTCAACACCGCACAGCGCTTCATCGCCCAGGCGCCCTGGATGGCCTTCTGGCCGGGCTTCGCGATCTTCTTCGCCGTACTGTCGTTCAACCTGCTGGGCGATGGCCTGCGCGACGCACTCGACCCTCGGCACAAGTAACGTCAGTTCGGCAGGCTGGTGTCGATTGCGTCGAATGCCGTCGTCCCGGAGGTCAACGCTGTGGTCTTCTCCTCGACCAGGAGCTGGGCGACGGCCAGGAAATGGACCAGCTCGCTATCGCCCAACCGTTCGGCTTCTTCGATCAGCTCGCGCACGCCATGCCAGATGCGAAACAACGCCGCCGCGCGCTTCTTGTGTGACAGCGCCTTGCGGCCACGCCGCCGGCGAACCTTGGGCTCGACGACAATTTCAAACACTCCCATTCCGCCCTCTTTCATTCTTTGTTGGCTTCCGTCCGCGCGCCGACCGAAGCCGGCGCGCGGACGGACTAGACATCGCCCGCCCCAGCGGGATCACGCTCCGACCGCGCCCCCCAAAACGGCGCGCCCGGCGCAACGACGACCCCCAGCGACGTCTGCGCCTTGTCCCCTCGTCTCAACTCAGTTCGTGATCATGCCGCGCGGCATGCCCGTCGAATCGAGCTGTGGCTCGCGGCGCAGCACGACCGCCTCGGGCGCCTCGACGTCGGGCAGCGGCTTGCTCGGATCCACCGCCTTGACCACCGCCACGATCCGCTTGGTGCCGCCGCCGGCCTCCTCCGGCACCAGGCGGCGCCAGCCCTGCTTCTCCCAGTACTTGACGTCGGCCGGCAGGACCTGGGCATAGAGCATGTTGCAGCCGCGCGACTCGGCGAGCTTGCGGCAGCGCTCGAGCAGCATCTGGCCGATGTTGTGGCCGCGGAAACGCTGCATCACCGCCAGCCGCTCGGGCATGGCGAAGGACTGGAACCAGCGCACCCGCACGGTGCCCACCGGTTCGTCGCCGACATAGGCGATAACATGGGTGGCGCCGAAGTCGTGGCCGTCGAATTCCTCGGAGAACGGTACCTCCAGCTCGCCGATGAAGCAGGCTGCACGCACCGCGAAGGCCTGCAGCGAGTCCTCCATCTTCATGGCGAGCTTGGTGGTCACGGGCTCGCCGCCGATCGATTGTGCAATAGCGCTCATTTTATGATCCCCCTCGGTTACGCGCGCTTCTCGGTCCATTCCGCGTGCGGATTGGACGCCCCTCGGTCCATCGACTTCTCCAGGATGCCAGCCTTGTCGAGCTGGTCTTCCGGCCGGTTCAGCACCATCGGATCGGTGTGGACCGTCGGGCTGTCCTCGCCGGGCTCGAGCTCGCAGACGAAGGCGCCGTATTCGTGATCGGAGAAATGGAAGGGCTTCTCGTTGACCTGGTGGAAGCCATCCTTCTCGAAGATCTTCCACAGCCGCTGCTGGCCGTGCAGATAGGCCTTGGAATAGCCCTTCTTGCGACAGAAATCCTTGGCCCATTCGACGAACGGAATGAACAGGCCCATTGAGCGGTAGCGCTTCAGGATGATGGCCCGCTCGAGCTTGGCGAAGTTCGCGAACCACCGCACCCGCATCGAGGCGGCTGGTTCGCCGTCGACATAGAGCATCAGGTGGCTGGCGGTGTAGTCGTTGCCGTCGAACTCCTCCCAGTATGGGCACTGCTGCTCGCCCATGAACACGGCGGCCCGCAGCGCGTAGCACTGAAGGAGCTCGTCCGACGTGGATGCGAGCTTGATGGTCACGACAGGACGATTCGTCCCGGCCGGCTGCTGCTGCGTAGTCATTTCACGCCCCCTCGGTCAGTACTCCGTTGTCATTCCGGAAGCGGCGGCCCCCAGCCATCACCACCGGAAGATTCTTCGAAATCTGCTCCAGCACGTCGGTCACGACGGGCGGAGTCATGCCCTTGGCGCCGCGCCGGATGGCGGTCGCCGAAATCTTGTCGCGACGCAGGATGCACCATGGGTAGATCCAGCCGCATTCGTCGCAGATGTTGCGGATCAGCATGCCGCCGAAGTCCGTACCGTGAATGGTGTGCAGCCGCACGCCCGGATTCTGCTTCTTGATGTCGCCGACCACGCCCTGAAAGCCGCGCGTGTTGTAGGTCTCGGGCAGGAAGATGACCTCGACCCTGTTGCCAAGGCCCGCTTCGGCGACGGCGAGCTCGATCAGCACCTTGCGCGTCTCGGGCGGCAGGAAAACGTTGCCGGTCGGGAAGTAGTCGACGTTGGAATCCGCCTTGTCGGTCTTCTCGTAGATCTGGAAGCCATCCTTCAGCCGGCCGACCCGGATCTCGCCCTTGCGGAAGGCGTCGGCGTGCAGGCGCGGAATGAGCGTGGGATGGATGATGATCCTGTCGAGCTTCCGGTCGTCCATCGCGCGCCGCAGGATCTCGAGATGGCTGTTGTGGAAGGGATTGAAGGTGCCGAAGAACATGCCGATCCCGCCCTTGGGCGCCGCCACCGAGCGGATATCCGACAGCAGGCCGACACCGAAGAACAGCGCACCCAGGACGAAGCCGAAGACCAGGAAGGCCTCGCGTGCCCCGGGGATGCCGGCGGTCCCGAGGGCCGCCAGGATGATGTTCACCAACAGGCCGACCAGCGTGTTGCGATTGGCATCGCCGACGCCGCGCGCCACGAAGTAGGCGCCGAGATACTGGGTGCCCTGCGAGGCAAGCGTGGTGACCAGCGCCGCTCCGGCGAAGCCGCCGACCGACGCAATGCCTGCCAAGTTGAAGGCACCTCCCCATAGACACGCCCAGAACACCGCGAGGTTGAACACCAACTGGGGGAGGAATCGCCCGAACTTGCCGGCCGTCACGAAGCCGAAGCGATTGTTCGCCCAAAGCTCGGCTTTGTTGCTGAGCTTGGAATAGCTCGGCAGAAACACCCCGATGAACACTGACACGGCCATCAGCGTCGGGTTAGCCCAACTGCCGTGCGCGTACGCATAGCTCACGTATGTCAGGAGGCCGCCAAACGCCGCCATGCGCGTCGAAGGACTGCGCACATAGCGAGCAAACTTGCCGGTAAAGTCCGACAAGGGCGTCGTTTTGCCGTCTGAGCCGATCGCGGCCACCGCAGTCCCCGTACCGAACGTCAATCGGAAAAAACACTACGGATTGATTGACTAACGAATGCGAAGACTACATACAGGGGCTGTGAAGCCAACCGGCCGCTGAAAAAGACCGGCTAATGCCCTACAAAAGAGACAGAAAACGACATTCCACTAGCAATGGTGTAAGATAAACCACAAAGGCCCGTGGGAAGTAAATGTTTGGGCCGCCAACACATTGTATCGATTGTTACTATGGTTTCGACTCCTCCGCGCAAGAGCAAGGTGCCGAATATTCTCGGCGACTGGGACGACGTGAGGTTTTTCCTCGCCGTCGCAAAAACCGGAAGTTTCAGCGCCGCCGCGACCCAGCTTAACACGAAGCAGACCACGGTCGGTCGGCGAATCCAGGCGCTTGAGCGCCGGTTGGGCGCCAAGCTGTTCGACCGTCATCGTCATGGCATGGAAGTGACACCGGCGGCGCGCGGCGTGATGGTGCAAGCCGAGTCGATGCTATCGAACGCCACCTCGATCGAGCGCCATCTCGCCGGCCTCGACCGCGAGATGGCCGGCGTCGTGCGCATCGCCTCAACCGAAGGCATCGCCGCGCACTGGCTGGTGCCACGTCTCAACCAGCTGCGCCGCACCCACCCCGACATCATCGTGCAGGTGATCGCGGGCGACCAGGTGCTCGACCTCGCCACGCGCCAGGCCGACCTCGCCATCCGCTTCTTCCGGCCGACCTCGAACCAGCTGGTTGCGGCCCGCGTCGGTCAGTTCAACATGTCGATCTTCGCCGCGCCGAGCTACATCGAGCAGTACGGCCTGCCGCAGAAGCTCGAGGACCTGCGCGAGCATCACATCGTCGACCACACCACCTTGCACAGCCTGTCGGTGATGAAGCCGTGGAGCGAGGTCGTCGAGCGCAGCCCCTCGGTTGTCTTGCGCACGAACTCGTCCTACGCCGCCGTCGAGGCGGTGCGGGTGGGCTACGGCATCTCGGTGTTCCCCGACTACGTCACCAAGTCGTCGAACCTGGTCGCGGCACCGATCGACCTGCGCATCGTCCGCGACATCTGGCTGGTCAGCCACGAGGAGACCAACAAGGGCGCCCGCATCCGCACGGTCATCGACTATGTGCGCGACCAGTTCCGTTCGGACGAGCGCGAGTGGTTCAGCATCCCCGCCAGCCGCGCCAATCTGGTCGCGGCCTAGGCTAGAGCGCTGCCTTCAGCTTCTTGTAGATCGCCTCGATCTCGGCACGGTCGCCCGCCTTAGGCTCCCAGTTGAGCGAGACGTCGTCGCCGGGCCGCCGCGGCATGATGTGGATGTGCAGGTGCGGCACGCTCTGGCCGGCGGCCGGGCCATTGGCCTGAACCAGGTTGACGCCGGCGGGCTTGAGCGTCGTCATGGCCGCCTTGGCGACCTTCTGCGCCGTCCGCGCCACCGCCGCCAGCACATCGGCCGGGATCACGTCGACGGTCGGCCAGTGCCCTTTGGCGACAGCCAGGGCGTGGCCGGGATTGACCGGGTTGATGTCCATGAAGGCGATCGTCGCTTCGTCCTCAAGGAGCTTGAACGAGGGCAGCTGCCCCGCGACGATCTTGCAGAAAACGCAAGTCGCGTCGGTGGGATGGGTCATCGCGTCTTCTCCAACGTCGCAGTGAGCTCGCGCAGGCGCGCAAAGGGCTGGGCGCCGGGCGGCAAGGTGGCATCCAAGCCAAGCGACGCGAGCCGTGCAAGCCCCCGGACGCCGAAGCGTTCCTGCAGGGCCTCGCGCACCCAACCTTCGCTCTGGCGGTGACGCGACAGGACGAGACGCCCGTCAGCCTGCAGATGCCGGCGATGGGCCTCGAGCGCCGCCATCAACCCGTCGATGCCGGAACCGCTGCGCGACGATGCCGCCAGCGTCTTGAGCGGCCAGTCGCCGGCCGTGGCGAGCGACAAGGCGCCGGCAACGTCGGTCCGGGCGCGCTCGGCTGCGGCGCCGAGATCGGCCTTGGTGACGACGATCAGATGCGGGATCTCGACGATGCCGGCCTTCATGAATTGCAGCGAATCGCCCGAGCCCGGCTGGACGCAGAACACCACGGTGTCGGCGACGCCGGCCACGTCGGTTTCCGATTGGCCGACGCCCACCGTCTCGATCAGCACGTCGTCGAACAGGGCACGCATCAGCACCATGGCGGCCAGTGTCTGATCGGCCAAACCGCCCAGCCGAGTACGCGCCGCCATGGAGCGCACGAAGCTGCCCTCGTCGGCCGCGTCGGCCACGATGCGCACGCGGTCGCCCAGCAGCGCGCCGCCGCTTGCCTTGGATGACGGATCGACCGCAATCACGCCGACGGTCTTGCCGGCTTTGCGCCAGGCGGCGACCAGCGCCGAGCAGAGCGATGACTTGCCGACCCCGGGCGGGCCGGTGACACCCACGACATGCGCGTGCGGTTCGCGCCAGGCGGCATCGAGCAGAGCCTGGGCCTGCTTGCCATCGGGATCGCGCTCCAGCTCGGCAAGCGCCGCCGCCAGAGCGCGCTTGCCGCCTTGCCGAAGCGCCGAAAGACTCATTCGGTCTTGAGGGTGCCGCCCAGAGCGGCCTGCGCCGCCGCCAGCCGTGCGATCGGCACGCGGTAGGGCGAGCAGGAGACGTAGTCGAGCCCGGTGCGCTCGCAGAAGGCGATCGAGGCCGGATCGCCGCTCGGCCACTGGGCAGGCGACCAGCCGATGATCCTGACCGCGGCGGGAACGAGCGCCACGAGCCAGAGCGGCGCGAGGCGCGGCCTCGCCAGGGCGAGGGGGACGATCAGCAAGACGAGGTAGTGGATCCAGAGAATCGGCGTCAGCGCGAGTGACGCCGCGATCGCGGCCGTGAGCGCGAGACGATCCCGTTCAGTTGCGGGAATCGCCATGTCGCGGGCGGTCCAGACCATGATTGCGAGGAGGATCGCGCCGACAGCGAGGGAGGCGCCGACCGCCAGAGGAGAGGCCAGGCCGACCGCTCGCCCGACGGCATAGATGGAGTACGACTGGTCCGCCTCGAGATCGGACAGGCGCCGCAGGAGATCCGGATAGTCGGTCAGGCCGTCGAATCCGATCGCTGCCCATGAAGCAAGGGCTGCGCCGCCTCCGATGACGAACGCGAGCAAGGCCGTACGCGCGCGTCGGGTTACCACGAGCCACAGGAGGAGGGGCCAGACGAACAGCTTGAGGGCAATCGCCAATCCGACGCCCGCCGCCGCGAGGGCCGGCCGGCGGTCCCGGTACCGCCAGGCGATGGCACTGCCGAGGACAAGCAGTGGGCCGACGGTCCCGGCCGCGATCGCGTCGCGGGTACCGGCCAGCAGCACGCACAGGCCGTATACGCGCCAGTCGCGGACGCCGAGCAACCAGAGTGCCGCGGCGATCGCTCCCGCAGAGAGC
>Ga0081455_10009018_pt1 | contig 10296 bp, 9 predicted proteins | sample TabmetS3T2R1_FD_70207 | JGI IMG/M metagenome (GOLD analysis project Ga0081455, IMG submission 70207) | Tabebuia heterophylla rhizosphere microbial communities from the University of Puerto Rico - S3T2R1 | ecosystem: Host-associated > Plants > Roots > Rhizosphere ... | reverse complement strand
TTCCGCTCGCGGATGCGGCCGCGCCGCTGGGCGAGGGCGGACGCTACGCGGTCTACGAGCGGAGTGCGGACAACCGCTATCAGCGTCAAGAGGCGGTGGTGATCAAGCGCCGCAGCGACCGCGCCTACGACTTCGTCGACGAGAAGGGCGAGACGCAGACGGTCTCCTTCCACCCGCTGGGCGGCGGCCTCTTCGTCGGGCAGGCGAAAGCGGACAAGGATGAGCCGGGCTACGGCTACGCGGTCTTGCGCGTGGCTGGCAGCGAAGCTTTGGTCTACGTCCCGCAATGCGACGCGCAGGACAAGGCCGTGCTGGCGGCGGCCGGGGTCGAGGTGAATGCCCAGCTCGAATGCATCCTCGACAAGGTCGGCGATGCGCCGGCGCTGTTCAAGCGGCTGAACCTCGGCGAGCCGGTCTCCAAGCTCGTGCGCGAATAGCCGCGCGGCGCGTGCGACGGCCTGCGCGGCTACCTCGCCCTGCTCTCGAGCGCATCCGGCTTCGCGTCACGCCTGTCCACGACCGCGCGCACGTGGCGGAGCACGTGGTCGCCGACGATCGCGTGCGCCTCCGCGGTCGGGTGGATCGCCCCGCTGTAGAGCCCGGCATAGGCCGGCTGCAGAATGTCGAACAGGGGCGAGCCTTCCCGGTGCGTATTGGCCGCGAGGAAGGCGTCGTTGGGCGTGCGGAACAGGCGCCAGCGGTGGGCATAGGGCAGCGTCGCCGCCGGCGAATAGGGCTTGAAGGCCGCGCCGTTCGCTCCCTTGCGCGGCATGCGCATGGCGATGCCGTCGGCGAGCGCGCGCTTGGGGTCGCGTGCGCATAGTCCGCGCCTCGCGAACTCGGGAATGTGCTCGGTCACCAGGCTGAAACCGGTGCCGGCGCCGGTGGCGAGACCGGCGGGGCAGCCGGTGCGGCTCTTGCCGGCGATGCATTCAAGGCGGACGAGCAGGGCTTGCAGAAAATCCGCGGTCTCCTGCAGGCGCCGCCGGCTGAGCTTGAGACCGGGATGCACGTCCATGCCCAGGGTCGGCTGGGTCCCGCACAACGCGCCGGTCTCGTCGCGATGGATCGGCTCGTAGGACGACTGCACGACGCGCGCCGGGGGAACGCCGAACCCGTCCTGCAGCGCCTGCTTGAGCGCCTGCATGCGCTCGTCCAGGACCTCGAGATAGACGCGCGAGACCTGCGGCGAGAACCGGCTCGAATGGCCGGTCAGGCCGGCGAGCCCGGCGATCGGGGCAAGGTCGGTGATGCTCTCGGTCAGGGAATAGGCGGCGAGCGCGCCGAAGCCCACGTCGTTGCCGCCGATCGACAACAGCACGAGGTCGATCGCGCGCTTGCGCGACGGCGGCGGGCACCAGGCCTTGACCACGCTCTGCATCGAGACTTGCGTGCTGCCGTGCAGGTAGACGGGCAGCGTGTAGGTCGTGCGCTGCGAGCGCCCACCGCGGCAGATGAGCTCGCTCAGCTGGTCGAGCTGGGCGCGAACCTTGCCGCCGGGAATCTCGCTCGCGCCTTCGCGCGGGTCCATGTCGAGGAACAGGCCCTCGGTCACTTCCGAGCCCGAGCAGGTGAAGCTCGCCAGCGTCACCGAGCGATGGCGGTTCTCGAGCGCAAGCTCGATCGCCACGCGGAACGGGTAGCCATATTGCGAGCGGTGGCAGTCGCGGCTGAGCCAATGCGCCGCTGCCTTCTCGAACGCGGCGGCGAATTCAGGCGAGGCGAGCTTGTAGAAGCGCCCGGCCAGCTCGTCACCCATGAGCCGCCGCGGCAGCACCTTCGGATTGTACTGGTCGTCGCTGGAGGCAAGGCCGAAGCCCGGCGCCGCGTCCTTCGCCGGTGCGCGTGCCGCCACGTCCTCGCGCAGCAAGGTCGGATCGTAGACCATCTCGCGCTCGGCGCTGAATTGCACCGGCCGGTCCGGATTGCTTTCGCCCGAGGCGAAGGAATCCCCGAGCGCGACGATGAAGAGGTCCTCGACCACCACCTCGCGCTCGGCGAGCTCGCGGCCGTCGGGCAGCTTGACGGTGACCGAGACGCCGGAATTGTTGCGGTCCGAGGCGTAAGGCACGCGCGCGATGGTGAGCTTGTCCGCGCACGGCGCGCGCCTGGTCTCGCTCTTCGTCTCGCCTTTGCCTCCCGCCTTGCGCGGTTGCCAGGTCCAGATGCAGTCGCCGCTGACACCCGCGAGCTGCTCGGGCGCGATGCGGACGACGACCGTGTGCGCCTCCGGCAGGACGTAATCTTCCTTCGCCGTGCCCCAGGAATATTTGCGCTCGCACACGCTGACGTAACGGCGCGGGCGTGCGTTGCTCTCGTAGCAGGTCTCGCCCAATGTCTGCGCCGCCCAGCCCAAGCGGCTCTGCTGATAGCGCTTGCCGGCGGTTGCCGCGCAGCGGTCGGGCGTCGAGGCGTCCTTGCAGTCGGGATCATTGAGCGCGCGCTCGGTGCGCCAGATGATGTCCGCCGGCAGCGGCGCCGACGCCTCGCCGCGCACCGCGTTGAAGGCGGCCTCGTGCAGCGCGAAGGATCGGCTCACCTTAAAGAAGCGAAACGGGCTTTCGACTTCCCAGATCAGATCGGCGGCTCGGCTCGATCCGGCGGCAAGGCTGGCAACGAGGCCGGCAAACAGCGATACGGCGCAAGCGCCCGCGCACGCTTGTCCACGCATACACCCCTCCCAGACCCCATCCGCGGCTATACTAGCGCTCCGCCGCGCGCCGCGGCGCGAAAAGTTCCATCCTGGTCGAGCGCTGCGGATGATCTCGGTGACGCTGGTCTATCTCGTTGAAATTCATCGCAAATATTGCGGCCGCCGGTGCCAGGCCGGGCGTCGCGGCGGCAACGCGCGCGGGCGCCTCTAGGGCGAATTTATGTCCGCACGCAGCCCGTCGCCCCTTCCCGATCTCGCCAAGCTGGCGCGCGGCATCCGCGCCCGCGAGCGCGCCGTGATCGCGCGCGCCATCACCCTCGTCGAAAGCCGCCGCGTCGACCATCAGAAAGCGGCCCGCCGCTTGGTGCAGGAGCTCTTGCCGTCGACCGGCAAGGCGGTCCGCGTCGGCATCACCGGCGTGCCGGGCGTGGGCAAGTCGACCACCATCGATGCGCTCGGCACGTTCCTCACCGCCGCCGGCCACAAGGTCGCCGTGCTCGCCGTCGATCCCTCCTCGGCGCGCAGCGGCGGCTCGATTCTCGCCGACAAGACACGCATGGCGCAGCTCGCCGCCGATCCCAACGCCTTCGTGCGCCCCTCCCCCGCGTCGGGAACGCTCGGCGGGGTCGCGGCGAAGACGCGGGAATCGATGCTGATCTGCGAGGCCGCTGGCTATGACGTGGTGCTGGTCGAGACCATCGGCACCGGCCAGTCGGAAACCATGGTCGCCGACATGACCGATTTCTTTCTCGTGCTGATGCTGCCGGGCGCCGGTGACGAGCTGCAGGGCCTCAAGAAGGGCGTGGTGGAGATCGCCGACATGATCGCGATCAACAAGGCCGACGGCGACAACGTGGCGCGCGCCAAGGCCGCCGCGGCGGAATATCGCGCCGCGCTGCACATTCTCAGCCCGCGCTCGATGAGCTGGTCGCCGCCAGTGGTGACCTATTCGGCGCTGACCGGAGCGGGCATTGCCGACCTGTGGGCCGCCATCCTCGACCACCGCAAGCGTATGACCGCGTCCGGAGAACTCGACGCGCGGCGGTGCGAGCAGCAGGTCAAATGGATGTGGGCGATGCTGGAGGACCGCGTGTTCGCGCGGCTCAGATCGGACCCGGCGCTGAAAGCCAAGCTTCCCCGCATCGAGGCCGCCGTCGCCGAAGGACGCATCTCGCCGGCGGTCGCGGTCGACGAGATCGCAGCGGCGCTCGGGATCTGATCACACGATGACGGCAACCATCCTCATCACCGGCTTCGGCCCGTTTCCCGGGGCACCGTTCAACCCGAGCGAGCCGCTGGCGACCGAGCTGGCGCGACGGCGCCACCCGGCCTTCGCCAATGTGCGTCGCGTCGCGCATGTCTTTCCGGTGAGCTACGAGGCGGTCGACCGCGAGCTGCCGGCGCTGCTCGCGCGCGAGAAGCCCGATGCCCTCCTCATGTTCGGGCTTGCTGGGCGCACCAAGCACGTACGCGTCGAAACGCGCGCGCGCAACGCCCTCTCGCGCCTCATCCCCGACGTCGCCGGTGAGCTCCCCGTTACGACCACCATCGTTCCGGGGGCGCCGGCAACGCTGCCGTTGCGCGCTCCGGTGCAGCGCCTCGTGCTGGCGGCGCGCGCCGCAGGCGTGCCCACCGCAGCGTCGCACGACGCCGGCCGCTACCTCTGCAACTACTTGTGCTGGCGCGCCGCCGAGGCCGCAAAGAGCGGCGCGCCGCGTCTGGTCGCCTTCGTCCACGTGCCGCGACTGCAACGCACGCAGGGCTGCTCGCGCCAGTCTCAATTGACGTTCGACGATCTCGCGCTGGCCGGCGAGGCGATCCTGCGGGCGGCGCTGGCAGTGCGCTGACCGTAGAGCACGGCGTAGCGACCTCCGCAAAGGGGCGTCGCGCCAGCCATTTTCGAAACTCGGGATACGCCCAACGTAGATGTGTCCCGCTCTGGTTGCCCCGGCAGCCCGGAATTTTCGGGGTCCCTTCCGTTGTTTCCGCTTTTCCTGGTGAAACATTGGGCAACGGAACGGGGGTCGCGGCGCCGGCGCGCTGATCGAGCTCTTGTCCGCGCACCTTCGGCCTCCCAGCGGCCGCCCCGTCACGCGATTGCCCGCTTTATTGCCTGCTTTTAATGCGCCTCCGTGACGCAGCGCCCTTGTGCACGTCAGCCGGAACGCGCCATATTTCTGTCTGCAACCTGCTGCTGTCTCGACTCCATGCGCCGTCCGCTTCGCACCGTGCTCGTCGGAATCCTCGCACTGTTTCTCCTGCCCCTCGCAGTCCACGCCGCGCTCTATGCGAGCAAGGACCGCCCGGGGAGCTTTCGCGACGCCGACTGGTCGAGCGTCGGCATGCTGCCGCCGGCGAGCGCCGACCGCGAGGCGCGCTTCCTCGTCTTCGCCGGCCGCACCGGACGCTGGAAGGGCATTTTCGCCCTCCACAGCTGGGTCGTTTACAAGCCCGAGGGCGCCGCCACCTGGAGCCGCTACGACGTGGTCGGCTGGGGCCAGCCGGTGCGCAGCAACGGTTGGGCCCCGGACGGGCGCTGGTTCGGCGACGTGCCGCGCGTGCTCGTCGATGTGCGCGGCGAAGACGCGGCGGCGCTCATTCCCAAGATCAAGGCGACGATCGCCGCCTACAGCTACAGCAGCTTCGGCGACTATCGCATGTGGCCGGGACCGAACAGCAACACCTTCACCGCTGCCGTGCTGCGCGCGCTGCCGGAGCTCGGCGCCACGCTTCCGTCGAACGCGGTGGGCAAGGATTTCCGCCCCTACCCGTATCTCGGGCTCACCGACAGCGGGACCGGCGTCGAGGCCTCGCTGTGGGGGTTGCTCGGCGTGAAGCTCGGCTGGGTCGAAGGGGTCGAGGTCAATTTTCTCGGCCTGGTCGCCGGCCTCGACCTGCGCCATCCCGGAGTGAAGCTGCCGGGCTTCGGCCGCATCGGGATGAGCGACGGAACGGCGATCGCGGCGCCCGTGCGTTGACCGCGCTCTGACCCGCGCGCCCCGGGTCTCCCCATCAGCCGCCCCGTCACGCGATTTTGTCCGCTGCCGGCGCGGCTCGAGGTGACGTGCTGCAGGGCTTGTGCGAATCTGCGCGCGCAAACATGGACGAGCGATGCGCGATACCTGGCCGCTGCTGAAGCATATTGCATTTCCGCCGATCCGGCGCGGGCGGCTCGACACGCTGCAGGTCAATGTCGGCTATCGCTGCAATCAATCCTGCGTACACTGCCACGTCAATGCGGGGCCGAGCCGCACCGAGGAGATGTCGGGCGAGACGGTCGAGGTGGTGCTCGCCTTTCTCGCGCGGCGGCGCGTGGGGACGCTCGACATCACTGGCGGCGCCCCCGAGCTCAACCCGCATTTCCGCACCCTGGTGCGCGCCGCGCGCGGCCTCGGCGTGCGCGTGATGGATCGCTGCAACCTGACCATTCTGGAAGTGCCGGGCCAGGAGAATCTCGCCGGCTTCCTCGCCGGCGAGCGGGTCGAGATCGTCGCGTCCATGCCCTGTTATCTCGAACAGAATGTCGACGCCCAGCGCGGCAAAGGCGTGTTCGACGGCTCGATCCGCGGCCTCCAGCGTCTCAACAGCCTCGGCTACGGGCACCCCGAAAGCGGGCTCGTGCTCAACCTCGTCTACAATCCGCAGGGACCCTCGCTGCCGCCGCCGCAGGAAAGCTTGCAGGCCGACTATAAGCGCGCGCTCGGCGAGCGTTACGGCATCGTGTTCAATCGCCTCTACACGCTGGCCAACATGCCGATCCAGCGCTTCGGCGCGATCCTCATCTCGAAGGGCGAGTTCGATCGCTATCTCGAGCTGCTGCGGCACGCCCATCTCGACGCCAATCTCGACCAGGTGATGTGCCGAAATCTCATCTCGATCGACTGGCGTGGCTACGTCTACGACTGCGACTTCAACCAGATGCTCGACCTGCCGCTGCGGCACGCCGCGCGCGAGCGCGTGCATCTGTCGGAGCTGCTCGACTCCGAGATCGAGGGCGAGCCGATCCGGGTCGCCGGCCATTGCTACGGCTGCACCGCCGGCCAAGGATCGAGCTGCGGCGGCGCGCTGAAGCAAGCGGCGGAGTGACAGTGAGCTTCGATCCGGCTCGGTTCCCCAGCACCCTCGCGGCGGAGGCGTCCCCGCGTGGCGCGCCGGACGAGCGCGCGGGGCGCATGTGTCCCGCCGACTACCGCTATCCGCCCTCGGTGTTCGATCGTGCGCCGGATTTGTCCGCCGACGTGCTCTATGTCGTCGGCGGGCTCTACGGCAATCTCCCAGCGCTCGATTGCGTCGAGCGCCTCGCCGGCGCGGAGCGAGCGACGGTCGTCTTCAACGGCGACTTCCACTGGTTCGACGCCGACCGCGACTGGTTCGCCGAGATCGAGCAGCGCGTCGCGCGCCATCGCGCCATCCGTGGCAACGTGGAGACCGAAATCGCGCGCGCGACCGATATCGGCGCGGGCTGCGGCTGCGCCTATCCGGCGTCGGTCGGGGAGGACGTCGTGCGCCGGTCGAACGAGATGCTGCTCGACCTGCGCAGCACCGCGCAAACGCTTGCGGGCGCGGCCGAGCGAATGGCCGCGCTGCCGATACATCTCGTCGCGGAGGTCGGCGGATTGCGCGTCGGCATCGTCCACGGCGACGCTGCGGCGCTCGCCGGCTGGTCCTTCGCGTGCGAGGCGTTGGAGAGGCCTGCGGCGCGCGCGATACTCGACGCCGTGCGGGAGGCGTCGCGGATCGACGTGTTCGCGTCGACCCACACCTGCTTGGCGGCTCTGCGCGACTTTGGGCTCCAGGCGGGCCGCCTGACCGTCATCAACAACGGCGCAGCAGGCATGCCCAATTTCTCCGGCGGCCGCGTGGGCCTCATCTCGCGGATCGCGGCCACGCCGTCTCCGCATCGGCCGCTCTACGGCATCGTGCGTGAGGGCATCCATATCGACGCGATCGCCCTCCCCTACGACAGCGAGGCCTTCCTCCGCCATTTCCTCGCACGCTGGCCCGAGGGCACGGCGGCGCATCTCTCGTATTTCGAGCGCATCACGGCGGGACCGGATCATACGGTCGCACGGGCGGCGCCCGCGCCGGCAACCGGGAACGCTTGATGGGTCATTGCGGGGTCGGCGCCGGCCATCCACTATGGCGCGGTTTTGCCGCACCGCTGTCACCGGTCGAGCGAGATCATTGCCACCATGTCGAAGCTCTCGATCATCATGCCGGTGCTGGATGAAGGCGACGGCATCGCTGCGGCGCTCGACGCACTCGCGGATCTGCGCGCGCTCGGCACCGAGGTGATCGTGGTCGACGGCGGCAGCCGCGATGCCACGGTTCAGCGCGCACGGTTGCGCGCCGACCGGGTCATCTCGGCGCCGCGTGGGCGCGCGCTGCAGATGAACGCGGGCGCCGCGACGGCCGCCGGCAACGTGCTGCTGTTCCTTCACGCCGATACGCGCCTGCCGGCCGACGCCGACCACATCGTGCTCAGCGGGCTCGACCGGTCGGGCCGCGCCTGGGGTCGCTTCGACGTCGAGATCGACGGCCGCAATCCGTTGCTCGCCGTCGTCGCGGCACTCATGAACATCCGCTCGCGGCTCACCGGGATCGCGACCGGCGACCAGGCGATATTCGTGCGGCGAGACGCGTTCCAGGCGGCCGGCGCCTTCGCGGCGATCCCGCTGATGGAGGACGTCGCGCTCTGCAAGCGCCTCAAGCGCGTGAGCCGGCCGTTGTGCCTGCGCGAACGCGCCGTCACCTCGGGCCGGCGCTGGGAGACGAACGGCGTGGTCAGGACCGTGCTCCTGATGTGGCGCCTGCGCCTCGCCTACTTTTTCGGCGCCGATCCGCAAGCGCTGGCACGGCAATACGGCTATGAGTGACGCGGTCGCCGTCGCGGTGCTCGCCAAGGCGCCGCTTCCCGGGTTCGCCAAGACCCGCCTCGTCCCCGTGCTCGGCGCCGACGGCGCTGCCGCCCTGCAGGCGCGATTGATCGCGCGCGCGGCCGCGACCGCCTGCGCCGCCGAGATCGGGCCCGTCACGTTGTGGGTCACGCCGGACGAACGTCACCCGGCCTTGCAAGAAATTGCCGCGCGGCTCGCCGTGACGCTTGCGCGCCAGCGCGACGGCGATCTCGGCGCTCGCATGCTGGCGGCGATCGAAGCGGCACGCGCGCCCGTGCTGGTCATCGGCACCGATTGCCCGGCTCTGACGTCGGGTCATCTGCGCAAGGCCGCGGACATCCTGCGCGGCGGCACCGATGCAGTGGTCATTCCCGCCGAGGACGGCGGATATGCCTTGATCGGCCTGCGCACGGCGGAGCCCGCCTTGTTTTCCGACATGCGCTGGAGCACGCCGGGCGTGATGGCGGAGACGCGCCGCCGTCTCGAGCGGCTCGGCATGCGCTGGCAGGAGCCGGTCATGCTGTGGGACGTGGACCTCCCCGCCGATCTCGAGCGGCTGCGCCGGATCGGCCTGCACGACCTGATCCCGTCGCCGGACACGTGAGCGGGCGAGGAGCGCGCGCGCAGAGTCAAGAGAGCCGGATCAACATCAGGCCGGCGACGATCATCAATGCCGCGCCGACACGGCTCGGGCGCAGCGGCTCCTTGAGGAAGACGACGGCGATCGCCGCGCCGAACAGCACGCTGGTTTCGCGCAGGGCGGCCACGATCGCGATCGGCGCGACGGTCATCGCCCAGATCGCGATGCCGTAGGAGCCGAGCTGCAGCGTGCCGCCGGCGAGGCCGAGGCGCCAGTGGCGCGCCATTGCCGCCAACACTGGCCGCCCGCGGCGGGCCAACGCGTAGATCATCATCACGGGACCGATGCCGGCGAACAGCGCCGCGGAATAGGCGTTGGCGCTGCCGGAATGCCGCGCGCCCAGGCCGTCCACCACGGAATAGGCGCAGATCGTCACCGCGGTGAACAGTGCGAACCCGACGGCCCTGCGATCGAGCCGGGCAAGGTCGCGCCCGCCGCGCAGCGACAGCAGCATGACCCCGGTCACAAGCAGGAGGATGCCGCACCAACCGGGCAGGCCGAGCCGCTCGCCGACGAGCACGCTGGTCGCGACCGCGGTCAGGAGCGGCGCCGAGCCGCGCGCGATGGGATAGACCTGCCCCATGTCGCCGGCGCGATAGCTTTCGATCAGCGCGGCGAAATAGACGAGATGGATCGCCACCGACGCGGCGCACCAAGGCCAGGCGGCAGCCCCCGGCCAGCCGACGACCGGCAGCAGTGCGGCCGAAACGAGCGCGGCGCCGACCGAGATCAGCACCGTTGTGGCGAGCGGATCGAGCCCGCGCTTGATGGTGGCATTCCAGCCGGCATGGCAGGCGGCGGCGAACAAGACAGCGGCAAAGGCAAAAGCGTCCATATCGGAGACAGTTCACACGACCGCGAGCGACGGTCGCTCGCTGCCCGCGCTCCGACCGCGATCGCGTACGGCGGCCGATGCGAGCATCGGCGCGATCAGTCGCGGTAGCTCGCGCCCGCCCACACCTTGGGCGCGGCGCGCTGGTACTGCCGGGGGCGAGCGACCTCGGCGCCGAGCAGCTGCGCCGCGTGCCAGCCCCAATGGGGATCGTCGAGCATGGCGCGCGCGAGCGCCACCATGTCGGCCTTGCCTTCGGCGACGATCGCTTCGG
>Ga0081455_10009017_pt1 | contig 10297 bp, 9 predicted proteins | sample TabmetS3T2R1_FD_70207 | JGI IMG/M metagenome (GOLD analysis project Ga0081455, IMG submission 70207) | Tabebuia heterophylla rhizosphere microbial communities from the University of Puerto Rico - S3T2R1 | ecosystem: Host-associated > Plants > Roots > Rhizosphere ... | reverse complement strand
TCAGTGGATAGGATCTTGGAAAAATGACTCACGTTGCTCGTGTTCTCCGAATCGGAAAGCGGCGCCATTTTTCCAAAATCACCGAAGTATTCGAGATCGCCCCAGATCAGTTTGCCAAGTAAGGGAGCGGAGAGAACTGATTTTGGATCGTATCCGTCGCGGGGTGCAATTGCCTTCAGCTGGTAACCATCGGCTGCCGGCCGGTATCCGGCCTCCTTGACTCCGCCAAGAGAGCGGTCCCAAACAATAATGCTACTACGGGGATGCCCCGCCGTCGCGAGCCCGTCGACAATCGCGTTCACGATGTCGTGGTGTGTTGTGAAAAGTTCGCCGCCGGCCGCACAGATCTTAATTCCCACTCTGTCTTTCGGAGCGACCAGCGACGCCCACGCTTTCCCCACATCAGACTGACCAGTTGCTGCGAGGACAAGCCGATTCACCATCTCACGCACGATCCGCGGATTCGTCTTGTAATCTTTGATAGCGCCAGAATCGTGTATTGAATACACAATCGATGGAGTCGGCGCGGGTGGCGGCGTCTGCGCGACCCCGGAGGCAATGGCGCAAAACAGAATGAGGGCTACGTTCCGGAGTCCTATCATGGCGGGCAAAGACCAAGCGATTGTATGAGTAACGCCGCGAATCACAACTCTGACGGTGTAGCGACAGCGGTGTCGGCTGCGGGATCGCACGCAAATGCAGGCGACACGCCTGCCACTGCAGCGAACCCAATCCGCCACATCTATGTTCACATCCCCTTTTGCGCGCGAATCTGTCCGTATTGCGCATTTTACAAGGATTTGCTCGATCGCTCGCAAACGTCGCGATTTTGCGAAGCAATATTACGCGAACTCGATCAGCAATGCGCGTGTTTCACTCTCTCGCCTGAAACCATCTATTTCGGAGGAGGCACGCCAACAGCCCTCACGACTTCGCAGCTCGAATTTGTCATCGGAGGTTTCCGTGAACGGCTCGATCTATCATCGGTTGCAGAATGGACAATCGAGGCGAACCCCGGGAGTGTATCGGCGCGCAAGGCTGCCCTTCTTCGCAGACTCGGAGTAACCCGGGTTAGCCTTGGCGTTCAGTCGTGGGACAATGAGCTGTTGAAGCTTCTGGGACGGGAGCACAATTCACAGCAAGCTGAGCAGTCGTTCCAGATTCTCCGAGCTGCTGGATTCTCAAACATTAATGTCGACCTCATGTTTGGATTGCCGGGCCAAACAATTGACCAGTGGAAATTCACATTGGAGAAAACTATCGCCCTTCAACCCGATCACATCTCCGCTTACTGCCTCACCTACGAGGAGGACACCGAATTTTTTCTGCGCCACGCGCGCGGTGAACTTCTGCAGGACACAGACGCAGATGCCGCGTTTTTCGAGATGGCCATGTCCATCCTCGAAGACGCCGGCTACGAGCAGTATGAAATTTCCAATTACGGGCGCCCTGGATTCTCGTCCGCTCATAATCGCGCCTATTGGCTGGGCAAGGATTATCTTGGGATCGGCCCGAGCGCGTTTTCGACGGTCGGCATGCATCGCTCGCAGAATGTTTGTGATTATCGCAGCTATATCGATCGCGTCCTTTCCGGACAATCACCGAAAGAATCCATCGAAAACCTGACGAGCGAAATGAAACGCACGGAGAGAATCGCACTCTCGTTACGCATGCGCGAAGGAACCGCGGGATCGGAATTGAAACGTTTTGGACAAAAGACGGAAGAATTGATCTCACTCGGTCTGCTTCGAAAATCGAATGGTAACTTCGTGTTAACTCGAAAAGGTAAAAGTCTGGCCGATTCTGTTGCGGAAGCGTTTGTGTAGTTCACTGACCCTCGTCTTCGAAGACGCGCAGGGTGAAATTGTTAACAGCCCGCTCAGTGCAACTTTTCCGGAACTTCGACCTGTAATTGCCGTAGGAACATAAAAGGAGGACGCAAAACCCGACGACTGGAATAGTTTCCGCCGTTGGACTGCTACAATTATGAAGGCAGCGATTCCATTTCTTATCGCATTGTTGATTGCGTGTCTTGAACCTGCACACAACGCTGATGCAGTCACGCCACCGCCGGATGGGGGCTACGCCGGAGGCAACACGGCGGAAGGAGATAACGCGCTTTTTGGTCTCACGACCGGGAGCTACAATACCGCAGCTGGTTTTCTTTCGCTCTACAGGAACACCGAAGGCAACTTCAACACGGCCATCGGCGCAGGAGCGCTGTTGTTCAACATCACGGCATCCGAAAATACCGCTACTGGCACCGGAGCGCTCCTGAGCAATGGCCCGCCCTTGCTTGCTGGCGGCAATGGCAACACGGCCGACGGAGCATTCGCGCTTCTCCACAACAACAGTGGCTCCTTAAATACGGCCATTGGTGATAGAACGCTCTTTAACAACACCAGCGGCAGCGGTAATATTGCCTTAGGCAATTCCGCGGGCGCTAATATCACCACAGCGAGCAACGTCATTTGCATTGGCTCTCCGGGTGGGAACCAGCAAGACAACAGTTGTTTTATCGGAAACATTTTCGGTGCAACCGTGACTGATGCAGTCGTCGTGCAGATTAATGCCTTCGGCAGACTCGGCACGAACACCTCCTCGCGGCGCTTTAAACAGGACATCAAGCCGATGGAGCGAGCCAGCGAAACACTCTATCAACTCAAACCAGTTAGCTTCCGATACAAAAAGGAGATAGATCCGAAAGGTATTCCGCAGTTTGGGTTAGTGGCCGAAGAAGTGGAAGAACTGGAGCCCGATCTGGTGGTGCGAGACGCCGACGGCAAACCTTATAGCGTCCGCTACGATCAGGTGAACGCAATGTTGCTAAACGAGTTCCTTAAGCAGCATCGCAAAGTGCAGGAACAAGAAACGACTATCGCAGGGTTAAAAGCTGATGCTGCAAAGCAACAAATCACGATTCTCGGCCTGCAGAAGGAAGTGGACACCGTCGCTGCCCGTTTACAACAGCAAGACGCAAAAATCCAAAAAGTGAATGACCGGTTGGAAACCGGGAACAGTTCGGCACCGCAACTGGTCGGGAATCGTCGGTAACCCTCATTATTGCGCTTCTGACCTAGAATCGTTGATGCCGGTTCTTGAACAGGGCACTCTCCGCTTGCGATTGCACGCCTCTCCGGCCGGCACGGCGTGACAAAGCCAACCGCTGTTACAGCCGGCCGCGCCGACATTTTGATCTCGACAAGCTGACGAGGTTGTTTCGAAACTTTGTGTCCTATGAAAACACAAACTCTACGAACTCCCCGATTTGTTATTCTCTTCGCACTCGGCCTCCTGGCGCTTTTACCAATAGCACAGGCAGTCAATCCACCACCGGATGGAGGCTACCCGCAAGGCAACACTGCAGAGGGCGAATTAGCTCTCTTTAGTCTCACCGGTGGTTTTTACAATACTGCCGTTGGGATCTATTCCCTTCTAAGCCTCAGCGACGGCAGTTTCAACACAGCCATTGGCGCCGGGACGCTGCTCGTCAATGCGGGAAACGAGAACACCGCTACAGGTGTTGGTGCACTCTTAAGTAACAACACCGCAGCTGGGAACACCGCCAATGGAGCGTTCGCTCTGTTCAGTAACACCGGAGGCGGTTCCAATACTGCCGTTGGTGACAGGGCGCTTTTTAATAATACGACCGGTGGCGAAAACACGGCCGTCGGGGCATTCGCCCTCTTCAGCAACAGCGCCGACGGCAAAACCCAAGGTGTCCGCCACACAGCCGTTGGATCCGAAGCTCTCTTTAGCAACACCACTGGTCGCGAGAACACGGCAAATGGAGCCAACGCGCTCCATGATAACACGACCGGTTCGAATAACACGGCCAGTGGGGTGGGAGCGCTTGCCGCAAATACCACTGCCGATGACAACACCGCGGTTGGTTCGGATGCACTTCGTAGTAATACCATTGGTATCGAAAACACTGCCGTTGGGGGTTTAGCCCTGCACGACAATGCGACTGGTAGCAATAATACAGCCAATGGCTTTCAAGCTCTGTTCTCCAATTTCAGCGGCGATCGCAACACGGCGACAGGTTGGCAAGCCCTGTTTAGCAATACTGGATCCAACAATAACACGGCCGATGGTTTTCAAGCGCTGCATAGCCTTACAAGTGGTGGCAATAATACCGGTATCGGTTTTGATGCGCTCGAAAGTAACGCAACTGGCAACAGCAACACTGCAGTTGGAGCCAGGGCCCTCGCAAACGCAACCGGCTCCGGCAACATTGCGTTGGGCCAGGCCGCTGCCGTTGCTGTGGTCGCAGGCGATAACAACATTCACATTGGTAACAGCGGTGCCAACGGCGACACTGAAACCATCCGTATTGGCCTCGAGGGGACGCAGACTCAAACCTTCATCGCTGGCATCCGCGGGGTGGCGACCGGAGTTGCGAATGCCGTTAACGTGCTGATCGATTCTAACGGGCAACTAGGGACAATAAATTCCTCGCGCCGCTTCAAACACAAGATCAAACCGATGGAAGGCGCCAGCGAATCAATTCTGGCGTTAAAGCCAGTGACCTTCTGCTACAAGACCGACAAGACAGACACATCACAGTTTGGTTTGATCGCCGAAGAAGTCGCTGAGGTTAATCCAGACCTCATAGTGCGCGACGAAAAGGGTGAAATCTACAGTGTGCGCTACGACGCGGTGAACGCGATGCTGTTAAACGAGTTTCTTAAGGAACATGCGAGAGGGGAAGAACAAGATCGTAAGATTCAGAAACAAGAAGCGACGATCACTCAGTTGCAGAAAGACGTGGCTGCACTTGTTGCTCGTTTAAAAGAGCAGGATTCAAAAATTCAAGGAGTGACCGCGCACCTTGACTGAATGTGGTCTTCGCAGGCGTTGGTGGCTGTAGCCACGGCCCTGCGGGTCCGTCTTCAGTGGAGTGAAAACCCGCACCGCTGTTGTGAACCAGCCACAGGCCGGTGGCTACAAGAAAACGCCCTAATAGATATCTGTATCGGACGTATAACCGGAATCGCCACGAATGGAACGCAGACGGGCGCGACTCCCCCACTCTGATTCAGGCCGATTAATCTGGCCCAGCGTGATTTTTACGAGCCACGGCGCCGCTGCCAACGCGCCAATCGCAACAAGTGTAATCGCCGCTGCCTGACGAATCGACGGTTTGATTTTGTCGGCCATCAATATACCGATGCCAAGCCCGATGGCAGCCCGTGTGACCACGAGCAACGGGTCAACCGGAAGCTGCTCGGAAGTTTTTGAAATGGATATCGGGAAAGACATCGCCTACCATATACGTCGCGTTTGGGAAAAAGAAACGGCTATTTTCGCGACCCGAAAAATCCTCCCACCTTTACATGCCCAACCCGATATACGCGCTTATTCTTGCCGGTGGCAGCGGTGAACGCTTTTGGCCATTGAGCCGGCGTGCCCGACCCAAGCAACTGTTGCGCCTCGTTTCAGATAAGGCTCTCCTCGAAGAAACGCTGGCACGCCTTGAAGGCCTCGTTCCCAATGAACGCATTTTGATCCTGACGAACACCGAACAGGAAAGCCCGGTTCGTAAACTCCTTGGGAGTTTTCCAAAGGAGAACATCATCGCCGAACCTGCCAAACGGGACACCGCGGCCGCCGTCGCGCTTGGAACCGGCTGGGTCGTGGCTCGTGATCATGCGGCGATCATGCTCGTTCTCCCCGCCGATCATATCATTGCCAATCGTGCGGCTTTTCAGGAAACGCTGACTCTGGCTGCCGACGCGGCCGAAGAGACGGGCGAACTCGTAACGATCGGGATCAAACCAACCTGGGCCTGTCCTGGATATGGGTACATCGAGCAAGGCAAGCCAATCCGCTTGCGAAAGCACCCAGATGACGATGCGGTTCATCGGGTCTTGCGCTTTCGCGAGAAACCCAACCTCGAACTCGCCGAATCATTTCTGCGGAAGGGAAACTTCCGGTGGAACGCGGGTATGTTCGTCTGGTCGGTGCCTACGGTGCTCCGCGAATTCAACCGTCATGCGCCGGAGTTGGCAGATTTCATTTCACAACTGCGCGCACCGAAAAATTTCGAAAAGGCTTTGCGTGAGCGTTTCAACAAGCTGCCGCGGATTTCCTTCGACTATGCGATTATGGAAAAGGCGGACCGCGTCCTTGTCGTGGAAGCTGGTTTCGACTGGGACGATATCGGGAGTTGGAGAGCAGTGGCGAATTATTTTGAGAAAGATAAGCAGGGAAACGCAGCGAATTGCGCCATCACCGCGCTCGATTCGAGCCATAACATCGTTTTCGAGGAAGACGGGACAAACATCGCATTGCTCGGAGTTCATGATCTCATCATTGTGCGAACTAAAGACGCCCTCCTGGTTTGTCACCGGCACGAAGCCGAAAAGATCAAAAACTTGATCGGCAAGCTTCCGCCTGAATTACAATGACCCGAGGCGCAGTGAACCCGATCTTGGGGCTCGACGTCGGTCATGTGCGGATCGGGGCGGCCATATCCGATGAGTTACAGTTATTGGCGCATCCCCTGGAGACAATTCCAGCAGATAAGCATGCACTCTCGCGTGTGGCGGAAATCGTGCGCCAAAAAAAAATCGATCATGTCGTAGCCGGTGTACCCCGTCGGATGAACGGCCAACTTGGAACAGCTGCATCTGACGTCCTTCAGTTCGTAGAAAAGTTGCGCGCTATCTTGCCGTGCCCGGTCGTGACCTGGGACGAGCGCCTGACGACCGTCGCAGCCCAGCGAGCGTTGCGTGACGCGGGCAAGAAGACACGAGAGACCCGAGGTTACATCGACCAGGTGGCAGCTCAGATGATTTTGCAGAGCTACTTGGATCGGCGAGCGGCGAGCGTGGGAAGTGAAAACGATCAGTGATCGGTGATTCGTGAACGGCGAAATTTTGTTACTGATCACTGTTCGCTAATCCCCGATCACTAGGTTTACATGTCCCTGAGGCTAAAACTTGTCATTGCATACGACGGAACGCCGTTCGCCGGCTGGCAAAGTCAATCTCATCGGAATACGATCCAGGATCACGTAGAGCGCGCGTTTGAGAGGGTCCTTGGCAAACCGGTGCGCGTTCACGGCGCTGGGCGAACAGACGCGGGCGTGCACGCGCTCGCGCAATGCGCGCATGTCGATCTTCCTAATCACCGGTTGTCAGCCGTGCGTTGGACCGATGCGCTCAACGCGTTGTTGCCTCCAACTATTCGCGTTCTTCGGTGCGCATACGTCTCGAGTAATTTTCATGCACGGCTTTCGGCAAAGGGAAAAATTTATCATTACCGACTCTGGTCGGCTCCCGTGTTGCCTCCGTTTGAATATCACCGGGTCTGGCATATTCCGCGCCCGATCGATCTCAAAATTCTGAAGCGGGCGGCCAAAGACTTTGTAGGCACTCATGATTTTGCGGGGTTCGCCGCGAATCGCGGGAAAAAGGAAACGAGTACTGTCCGCACAATTTATTCCGTGCGTGTCCGGCAACAAGGTCCATTTGTGACGATCGACTTCGACGGCGACGGTTTCCTCTACAAAATGGTTCGCTTAATTGTGGGCTCCCTCGTGAAATGCGCTCTGGGCAAAATGCGCATAGAAGATATTGCCGCGCGGCTGCGCTCCAGCCAGGTGGGCGCGGCTCGTTTTGCGGCTCCCGCCGAGGGATTGTTTCTGGCGCGTGTTCGCTATTGAACCAAAAAAGTACACGGGTGTTTTCGCGGAATTAGACAATCGGTTCTGTCAGGTTCCACTGCGCCAGACGGAAACGCAGAGCGGTCGCCAGACAGCCGAGACCATAGCGCACGCTTCTGCGGAAATTGATCGACGATGCTTCAGGCGTGTAGCGAGCAGGACAGGTTACTTCACCGATCGCGCAGCCTAGCGCGACGATTTGTGCAAGGACCTGATTGTCAAAAACGAAATCGTCAGAGTTCCGGTCTAACGGTAGTCGCTCCAGTAATTGGCGCGAATAGGCACGATAACCGGTGTGATATTCGGAGAGTTTCGCGCCGATCAGAATATTTTCCGCAAGTGTCAGGAACCGGTTTGAGACGTATTTCCACAAAGGCATACCGCCGCGCAGCGCGCCCCCGCCAAGAATACGCGAACCAAGCACGCAAGGATAAAGTCCGCTCGCGACCAGCGCGGCCATCGCCGGGATCAGTTGCGGTGTGTACTGATAATCAGGGTGAATCATGATGATAATGTCCCCATCCGCGGCCAGTGCCAGGCGATAACAGGTCTTTTGATTCGCGCCATAGCCGCGATTTTCCGGATGAACCTCGACCTGGACACGCTCGAGCGTTCGCGCAATCGCTACCGTGTCGTCATGGCTGGCGTCGTCGACGACAATGATAAGGTCGACAATCCCCTGCGCCATCACTTCGTCGTAGGTACGCTGCAAAGTGCGCGCCGCGTTGTAAGCGGGCATTACCACCACAATTTTCTGGCCGTTTAGCATCGTCGTAGCCGAATATCCGCTGAACCGCCACCTTGCAAACACCATGATTATTTTTCACGACGCATCCTGCCTGGAATATTCAGCTCCCAACCATCCTGAGCGGCCGGCCCGAATCGCCCGCAGCGTTCCATTGTTAAAAGAGCGACACCGTGATTGGGAATGGCGCGTTCCAGAGCCTACCAGTGAAGCGGCACTGCTCCGGGCGCATTCACGTGATCATGTGGAAAGGATCAGGAACGCAAGGCGGGACTTTGATGCGGACACACCTTTTTACCCAAGGATTTACGAACACGCTTTGCTTTCTGCCGGTGCTGCAATCGAGGCGACGCGCGCAGCGCTGAACGGCGAGCGCGCATTCAGTCTCATGCGCCCGCCCGGACACCACGCGACGCAGGATCGTGCGATGGGATTTTGTTACTTCAACAACGTGGCAATTGCCGCGCTCGAAGTGCTTGCTCCGGCCGAGACCGGTGATTCCGGCCAGCCGGGGTCATCCACCTTCGCCAAGGCTACGGCGGACATGCCGACCCCGGCTACGACAAACGCGCGCGTTGAGCGCGTCGCGATTTGGGATTTCGATGCGCACCACGGCAATGGCACCGAGGCGATTGTCGCGCATAACTCGCAGATTGCCTTCGCGTCGATCCATCAATTCCCCGGTTACCCTGGAACAGGCACAAAATCTCTTGCGAATGTGACGAATTACCCACTCGGCCCCGGAACGCCGCGGAGTCATCACCTCGAGGTGGCGAAGCGGGCGTTGGACAAATTAGTCGAATTCAAACCCGATCTACTCCTTGTGTCCGCAGGTTTCGATGCGTATGCGCGTGATCCACTGCTACAGATGATGCTCGAACATGAGGATTTTTCCACGTTCGGCGAATGGCTGCGCCAGCTCGATATTCCTATAGCGACGATCCTGGAAGGGGGTTACAGCAACGACCTGCCAGAGCTGATCGATGCGTTTTTGACGAGCTGGGCTCGCGAATAGATAGTCAACAACTTAACGAATCGGGCTGTAGTTCAGCTTGGTAGAACGCTTGAATGGGGTTCAAGAGGTCGTGGGTTCAAATCCCGCCAGCCCGACTTTTCGCTTTGTATGGCCGAACATAATTCTAACCATCAATGTTGTTTTCGCGACAAGACTGTTTTGTCACCAGATCTTATTACGCTCGCGGTCTCTGTTGGCGATGCAGGTGAAGAAGCTGCTGCGCAAGCCGTATTCTGTCACAAGAGATGTCTTCATGACCGAGTGTCCAAAATCTGAACCGCTCCATCCTGATATCGTCCACTGATGCTCAGCGCCGGAATTGTTGGTTTACCAAACGTCGGGAAATCGACGCTTTTTAACGCGGTCACGCGCACGCGCAAGGCGCCTGCGGAAAATTATCCTTTTTGCACCATCGACCCAAACGTGGGCATTGTGACCGTGCCTGATCCGCGTCTGGAAAAAATCGCGCAGATGTCCAATTCCAAAAAAGTCGTCCCGGCCGCGATCGAATTCGTCGATATCGCTGGTCTGGTCAAAGGCGCCAGTGCGGGTGAAGGTCTGGGGAACCAATTCCTCCATCACATTCGGGAGGTGGATGCGATCGTGCAGGTGGTACGCTGTTTCGAAGATAGCAACGTCCATCACGTCAGCGCGACGATCGATCCAATTCGAGACATTGAAGTAATCAATACCGAGCTTGTCCTGGCGGATTTGGCCTCGCTTCAGAAAAAATACGATCGATTGCAGAAGGAGGTTCGCGCGGGCGACAAAACTGCGAGAAGCGAGAATGCGATCATCGAGAAACTATTGCCCCATTTGGACGCGGGTAAACCAGTCCTCACTGCGACCTTGACGCCGGAGGAAA
>Ga0081455_10009015_pt1 | contig 10297 bp, 9 predicted proteins | sample TabmetS3T2R1_FD_70207 | JGI IMG/M metagenome (GOLD analysis project Ga0081455, IMG submission 70207) | Tabebuia heterophylla rhizosphere microbial communities from the University of Puerto Rico - S3T2R1 | ecosystem: Host-associated > Plants > Roots > Rhizosphere ... | reverse complement strand
TCCACAGGGCGATGATCGTGAGGCGGGAAGGATCTCGACCTTCAATTAACCCCATGACAACCCGTCACTCCCGATCAAAGCGGCGAGCACTTAAGAGATCGGGGTTCGACTTGCCCCGATTGAATAGCGTCACCTCGTGGTGACGCGCCAAAGCGCTTCGACCAGATAGTGCCCTAGAAACGCGTGCCACCGACAATGAGGATTCGCACGACCTCACCTTTCGAAACTGCCGTCAGATGGCCGTTTCTGAAGGGTTGACGATCTTACCTACGGCCGCGATCGAGTTCCCTGTTCAGCGTGATGGCAGCGTCAATCAGAGCCAGGTGCGTGAATGCCTGAGGGAAGTTGCCGATCTGTTCTCCCGTCAGAGCGATTTCCTCCGAGTAGAGGCCCAGGTGGTTGGCGTAGGTCAGCATCTTCTCGAAGGTATTGCGCGCCTTCTCGAGCTGGCCCGATCTCGCGAGCGAGTCCGCATACATGAAGGTGCATAGCGAGAAAGTCCCCTCCGAGCCGCGCAGCCCGTCAGGCGAGGCCTCTGGATCGTATCGATAGACCAGGCTGTCGGTGACGAGCTCGTGATCCATCGCGTCCAGAGTGGAGAGCCACATCGGATCCTTCGGAGAGATGAAGCCGACCGAGGACATCCGCAGCAGCGAGGAGTCGAGCACTTCGGTCTTCGAATGCTGCACGAACGCCTTGCGCCTCTCGCTCCAACCAGCGTCCATGATCTGGTCGTAGATTTCATCCCGTTCGGCGCGCCAACGGTCCAGCGATGCAGGACGCCCGTGTCGATCGGCCAGGCGGATGCAGCGATCGAAGGCGACCCAGCTCATCAGCCGGCCGTACGTGAAATCCTGCCGACCTCCTCGTGTCTCCCAGATGCCCTCCTCTGGCTGGTTCCAGTTGTCGATGAGCCAGTTCAGGATGTCGCAAATGTGACGCCATCCGCGGTGGCCAGCTTCAAGTCCGTGTTGGTCGCCGAAGTAGAGGCTGTCGACCGCCTCGCCGTAGATGTCGAGCTGCAACTGGTCCGCAGCACCGTTCCCGATCCGCACTGGACTGGATCCCCGATATCCCTCCCAATCAGGGAGGATCTCTTCACTCAGGTCGCTGGAACCATCGACTCGATACATGATGTTGAGCGGGCCGCCTTCGCCACCAACCGGCTTGCGGACCCGTTCGGCCAGCCAACGCCCCAGCGCTGCAGCCTCCTCGGTAAACCCGAGACCAAGCAATGCGTACACCGAGAAGGACGCATCACGAACCCAGGTGTACCGGTAGTCCCAGTTGCGCTCGCCCCCGATCTGCTCCGGCAAAGCGGCCGTCGGTGCGGCGACGATGCCACCGCTGGGCGCGTACGTCATGAGTTTCAGGGTGATCGCGGACCGTTGCAGCGTCTCTCGCCAACGCCCTTCGTAGGTGGACTGGCCAAGCCAGGACCTCCAGAAGCGCACGGTGTCGTTGAAGAGCTGCCACGCCTCAGCGACGCGTACTAGTCGCACAGGCCGCGGCTCGCCGATTTCCAAAACCATTCCGCGCATCTGCCCGGCCTGCAGGGGGAGCTCGATCTGCAGATTTTCTGCGGAGGCTTGTTCGACACGCCCAAGTCGGGCTTCGTCGGGCTCGCGAATGATGCTCAGCGACATTGCCGTGCGGGCGCCCTTGAAGACGACCCCTTCCTCGCTGACATACGTCTCATGCGGCTCCCGGCCGTAGTCGAACCTCGGGGCGATGTCCAAAGCGAAGGTCATCTCACCGCGTACGCACCGCAGGAGGCGTACGAGCCGGTGCCGGTCGGAGGCGAATGTGGTACTCGCAACCGGCATGAAGTCGATCACCTCCCCGACACCAGCCTCGGTCAGAAAGCGTGTGACGAGGATGGCAGTGTCTGGATAGTAGAGCTGGTGTCGATTGAACACGTCGACCATCGGTCGGACCCTTAGGTGCCCGCCCCGATCATGGTCAAGCAGCGAGCCGAAGATGCTCGGCGAATCGAAGCGAGGGGCACAAAACCAGTCGATGGTGCCGTCAGTGCTAACGAGTGCTGCCGTCTGCAGATTTCCGATGAGACCGTGATCGGCAATGAGTGGATACGTCGACATCGGACCCCAATCTTCAGCGTCAGTTTGAGACCATGCTCTGCCCGCACATCGCCTCGAGACCTCACCCGCGTGGGGTGATTAGCCGCGCAGAGCCCTCGAGGGTGGCACGATGCTCCAGTGACTGAAAGTGCCCCTGTCGAACAGAGCTCGAGCAACCTGCGACGCGTACTCGCTCCGCTGGCGCTCGCACAGTTCATCTGCAGCTTCGCTGGCTCGAACATGAACGTGATGATCACCGACATGAGCGAGGACCTTGACACCACCGTCCAGGGCATTCAGATCGCGATCACGCTATTCCTGCTAGTCATGGCAGCGCTGATGATTCCCGGCGGCAAGTTGACTGACAAGTACGGCCGCAAACGATGCTTCATGATCGGACTCGTCGTGTACGCCGTCGGCGCCCTGCTGAGCGCCGTCTCCCCCGGTTTGGGCTTGCTGATCCTCGGCAACTCGATCCTGGAGGGGATCGGCACCGCACTGCTGATCCCGCCCGTCTACATTCTGACCACGCTGCTATTCACTGAGATCACCTCCCGGGCTCGCGCGTTCGGTGTGATCAGCGCCCTGGGAGGTGTCGGCGCCGCGGCTGGCCCGTTGATCGGCGGTCTCATCACCTCAGCGATCAGTTGGCGCGCAGCCTTCATTTTCCAGGCCCTGATCATTGCTGTGATTGTCTTACTAAGCCGAAAGATCGTCGATCCGCTCCCACCCGACCCGACCCGACCGTTCGATACCAGCGGCGCGGTGCTCTCCGCCCTCGGCCTGGTGCTGGTGGTCACCGGCATCCTGGCCGCAGACAACAACCTCTGGCTGATGCTGATCTTAATCATCGCCGGCGCGCTCGTCCTCGCATTGTTCTTCCGCTCGGTACGCGCCAAGGAGCGGGCGGGCAAGGACCCCCTGCTGTCGACGAGTCTCTTTCGCAATCGCACATCCAACCTCGGCCTGGTAACCCAAAACACCCAGTGGGTGCTGCTGCTAGGCACGTCGTTTGTGGTATCGGCCTATCTGCAGGTTGTTCGCGGCTACAACGCCATTGAGACCGGGATCATCTTCACCGCCGCGACGCTCGGGCTGCTGGTGTCCTCACTTGCTGCGGAGCGTCTCGCGAAGCGGTATGCACAACGGACGCTGATCCTCACGGGATTCGTTCTCACCATCGGAGGGGTCGGCGTGCTGCTGGCGATGGTGAGCGGTTCCCAGACGGCGTGGTCATTTGCACCCGGCCTGCTCCTGATTGGACTCGGCCTCGGGGCGATGCTCACGCCATCAGTGAACGTCGTGCAGTCCAGCTTCCCGGAGAATTTGCAGGGTGAGATCTCGGGCCTGTCGCGCAGCGTCTCCAACTTGGGCTCCAGTCTCGGAACTGCCATCGCCGGCACCATCCTGGTTGCCGGCATTACTGCCACACCTGAGCGCTCGTACGCGCTCGCAATGATCGCCTTAGCACTGATTGGTTTGCTTGGGCTGATTGCCGCCACGATGCTGCCTGCGGTAGTCCGTACCGTGTCTGCTCATGACCTACCGCAGTCCGAATCGTGAGCCGACATAGGCGAATCAACACCGGGGAAGTGGGCGCACATGACGTTCGTTGAGGCCGTCGAGATTGTTGCACGCTGCCTGGAAGGCGCTGGCGTGGCAGTGATCACCGTTGGTGCACTGATTGCGACGGTGCTGGCGATTCTCGGCATCGTCCGACGGCAGCGGACCTATGACCGATTCCGCGAGCGGCTTGGCAGATCCATCCTGATCGGTCTCGAATTCCTCGTGGCCGGTGACATCTGCCGGACCGTTGCGGTTACGCCGACGCTGGAAAATGTTGCCATCCTGGGAATCATCGTGCTGGTGCGTACCTTCCTCAGCTTCTCCTTGGAGGTCGAGATCAGCGGAAGATGGCCCTGGCAGAGCCGTCCGCCGGCAATTTCAGCGCATCAGTGATCCGACTCACCCGGAGCGCGTGAAGTCCGGGGACGCTTTCCAGGCATTGTGGCTGCATTCACCGATCACGGATCGAGGCGCAGATGGGAAAGTCAACGTACGAGATCCGGGTTGCGGCGTACTCCCACTCGGCCTCGCTCGGGAGGCGACGACCCGCCCAACTCGCGTACGCCTCGGCGTCGGGATAGGCGATCTGCACGACCGGGTGGTCCGCCTTGTCTTCGATGGTCGATTCGCGCCTAAGGGGTGCCGCCAGTCCGCGCCATTCGACCAACGCGACCACTGCCGCCAGTCGCTCTGGTCGACTGGTCCGGGCGTTGGAGTGAACACCAAGGCGCCGGGTTCGAGCTTTTAAGGGGCAGGCTCACGGTTCGCAGCCAGCCCGCGTTCGAGGGCCCGCTCGCCGACGCCGACTTGGCCGATGAGGTGAACACGAACTCAGCGATATCAAGAACCAAATCTCGCAGCTGAAATATCCACCAAAATAGATGGAGGCGTATCGCGGGAAAAGGCGAATCTCGGGAAAAGGCCGCCCAGAATTGCTACCAAGCGCCCATGGTCACCTGTATGAAGCGTGCCGATGCCGAACAGGAAGATCCAATCATGTAAGGCAGAAGGCCGGACAAGAAAAGGAACAAGAAAGATGATTCAATCGCCTTCGTAATATTCCCGGCGAGCGCAATGCGAAACCCCAGCGCTCTATTCGCCGAGCGCTTCGGCTCTGTTTGCCGATCCAGCAAGAGCTGAGCGGGGCTCGGACAGGTCGTGCAAATGATGTCGGCTGTAGAGCGAGCCGGCCCTGCGTCCTTGCGAAGCCAGCTCTCGAGGTAGCTGTGAAGCTCGCCTAGGCACCTGACCCCAGCCTACGGTCGCAAGATCGCGGCACGGGCACTGTCAACGTCATCTTCGAGACCCAAGCCTTCCAAAACTGCGTTCGAGCATCGGATCGGACGACCGAGGAGTTTATGGGGCCGTTCCTCCGTTTGCCCATCAGAAAAGGGTCTCCGAAGTTAATCACGCCATCTAACTGCGTCGGAGAAAGTAGAGCATGACGGCCGCTGCCTAGACACGCAGCAGCGTGTTCGAATAATCTGTGGTGAAGATCGGAAGAATGAGCAGTCCGAAATGACGTGGGTCAAGCGGTTCATTGTCTTCTTGGTAGTGGGCTTTGCACTCTACTATTTGGTTGCCTACCCCGAGTCTGCCGCGAACGCCGTACGTTTCGTAGCCGGCGGTCTTGCTCGGGTGTTTCGATCGGTCCTCATCTTCTTTCAGTCTCTAGCTGGTGGCTAGCACTGGGCGTGTGGTGATTTCTCGGGACAGCCACGGGTGTTGTGGCGCTGCGTCGCAGGAGTCGGTTGTGCGCGCGCGTCGCAGCGACGGGCAGGCGCACATCGTCTCCGACGAGTACGAGAACAACTACCAGCGCATAGACGACATCTAGTCGCGCTCCCACCCGCCTCTAAGCAGCGTGGCGGCGGATCAGGTGGTCGATCTCGGCCCACCGCATGGATCGCAGAGTCGACTCACCCAGGTGTCCCTCAATCCAGAATTCGCAGTACGAAGAGGATGCGTGCAGCTCCACTGGCGTGATTCCGATGGAGCGCAGGCGCTCGATTAGTCCGTCAATCTCGGCTGGATCTACCACGTGACGAAAGAGAACCGTCACCGCCGGTATTGAATGCAGCGTCACCGACGGAAACCGAGCGGTAAGCCCAGCGGGCGGTGTACGGCGTAGCGTGATCTCGTACACCGCCGCCGGATCAACCGGGTGCGGCCGCAGGCCGTCGCGCTCGACGTCCTGCCGCATCTGCAGACTCCCTCGGCTAGTGGAGCATCCCTTTAGGACGTCGTCTGGCGCGTAGCTGCTTGCTCCGTGCTCCGCACGTCGGGCTGGCGCAGGTACGAGGCGAGCGCCCAGATGATGAGGACGTCAATGCCGATGACCATGAGCGCCCACCACGGCGAGTACGGCAGCCAGGCGAAGTTGATGATCGCCGATATCACCGCAATGACTATGCCGGCCATGCGAGCCCAGGTCTGACCTCTCAGCAGGGCAACGCCGATTGCCAGCAACCCCAGGCCGACCAGCAGGTGAATCCAGCCCCAGAGCGTGAGGTCAAATGCGTAGATGTACTCCGGGAGGACCACGAGGTACTTGTCGTTCACGATGGCCGCGAGAGCCTCGACGGCTTGAAAAGCCCCGCCGATGATCATGAGCACGCCGGCGAAGACGGCGACGCCATGAGCCAAGGGACTGACAGGCTGGGTGTCTGCCATTGGTGTATTGCCTCCAATTCTGGTTAGTCTGGCTCGACCACAGACGACGGTACGCCGCAGCGGCCGCCGGGTGATCACCCGCCAAGGGTGAATAGGTACGCGAAGATTAGCGAGACAATCGCGCTGTCGAGGCGTTTTAGGAAGAATTGCCTCAGCAGCCGTGATGCCGCCGCGATTGAATGTGAGGCTCCAGTGACCGAAGGCCAGCAGCGGAGCGCTACCGAAGAATCGCATATGAACCGACCGCTGGCGATCCTGCTGGCGATGGCGATGTTCGTGCTCGTGGTCGACACCTCGATCATGAACGTATCGATCTCGGCAGTAGTACGGGATCTCGACACGACGGTCAGCGGCGTCCAAGGGGCCATCGCACTCGAGGCGCTGGTCTCAGCGGCGTTCATCCTGATCGGCAGCAAAATCGGCGATCTCTATGGCCGCAAGCGCGCATACGTGCTCGGCCTGCTCGGGTACGCCATAGGCGCAGGCGCAATGACAGTGGCCCAGAATCTGATCGCCATCGTTCTCTTCTGGGCGATCATCGGCGGCATCGGCGCTTCACTGCTGCTCCCGGCCATGCAGTCCCTCATTCATGGCAACTTCGAAGGAGCGGCGCAGAAGCAGGTCTATGCACTCGTCGGTGCAGCGGCTGCGATCGCCGCGGCAGTCGGACCGTTGCTGGGAGGATTCATCACGACCTTCCTCTCCTGGCGCATCGCCTTCTTGCTGGAGCTAGTGATCATCATCGTGGTGCTCTCGGGCATCCGGCTGGTGCATGACGTGCCCTACACCGGCAGCCGAGCCGTAGACATCGTGGGTGCGCTCCTCTCGATCGTGGGCATGGGCGGCATCGTGCTCGGCATCCTGGTCTGGCAAGAGGGCGGGGAGTATGTGCTGGCGATTCTGGCCGGCGGCGCGATTGCACTCGCTGGTCTGGCCTACTGGTTGCTCCGTCGCAAGCGACAAGAAAAAGCCACACTGATCGATCCGGACTTGTTCCGGTCCAAGCACTTTCAACTGGGCATCTCTCAGCAGATGATGCAGCAGATTGCTCTCGGCGGGCTCATGATCGCCTTGCCGATCTATCTCCAAATGGTGCTCGAATACAACGCCATGGAGGCGGGCTTGTCTATCGCCCCACTCTCGCTCAGCATGTTTGCCGTCGCGCTGCTCGCGGGGCGACGGCCCGGGCGACGGCGGTCAAGCACGATTGTTCGGATCGGCTTTCTACTGCTCACCGTCGGGATTGGGGTGCTGATCTTGATCGTGCCCCGGGCTGACTCCGGCTGGTATCTCCTGGTGCCGCTGGTGATCGCGGGATCAGGACTGGGCCTGCTGGTGTCTCAGCTCAACAACTACACGCTGGCGCCGATCTCAGAAGAACGGGTCAGCGAGGCTGCCGGAGTCAACTCCGCTGCTGGATCGTTCGGACTGTCCTTCGGCTTGGCATTCGCGGGCGCAATCATGCTGGCGACGCTCTCCATCACTTTCACCGCCCTGGCTCAGGACAGCACGATTTTGCCGCCATCCGATAAGGAGCGGGTGGCAGTGGCGCTCGAGGAGGATGCGGAACTGATGACCAATACCCAGCTCATCCAGATCCTTGAGGATGAACCGCCTGAGATCCAGGCTGAGATCATCCGCATCAATACTGAGGCACGACCGCTGGCACTTCAGGTCGCCCTGCTAGTGCCGATCATCGCCGGTTTGCTCGGGTTGTTGAACTCCTTCCGAATGAGCCGTCTTCCCGACATAGCCCCATCATCGGCAGCCGAGGGGATGGCTCTCGGCTGACTAGGCCCGGAGCGGGACCCCGACGTCGCGGCCGCCTTCGTGTGTCAGCCGTTTACGCACCCGCACAGTTGTGGCGACAGGCGCGAAACCTCCGGCAAACAACGCCTCACCCTGACGGAACTTTGTCGCCAGCGAGAGCAGCCACGTCGGTGCGAAGCCGAAGACCTTGGCCAGCTCGTCCAGGTCAGCCTGAGAACTCATTTTCATCAACGCGAGGTTGTCGCATTGGGAGATGATGCCGGGGTGAATCTTGGATGGACGTTGCGTCGAGAGCAGGAGCCATAGACCATACTTCCGACCCTCAGCCGCGATCTGGTTGATGCGATCCCTCACAGCGGCCAGCAATGTGCCTCCCAGATCCGACGAGCAAAGGTTGTGCGCTTCGTCGATCACGATAAGAAAGGGACGACGCTCGTTGCGCCGGGACCACAACTCATCAAGTACGCCCAAAGCGACGACGAGAGGCTCCTCGTTGAACTCAAATCCGCCAAGATCGAGGACTGTGGCCGCAGGCCTGGTGTCGATGATGTCCGTGGCGGCGGCTTGGCCCATCGCCCAGATCTCCCAATTGAGTACCCCAAGATTCTCTATCCTGAGGCCCAACGAATTGTGTGCATGATCATCCGATTCTCGGAGAGTGGGAAGGATCAGATCTAGGGCACGCTCGCTGAACAACTCCTCGAAATGGAGCAGCGTGTTGTACTCGGCACGATCGATCAGCGGATCCAGCCGCATCAGCGCGGCCTTCGCTGTCAACTCGAGATCTGTAAAACGGATCCGAAGATCCTCACCCGGCTGGCTTCGCGGCCGAAGCACCCGAATTTCCCGCTGGCGCAATTCCTCGGCGGATTGCGGTGGAGCGTCCTCTCGCAGGTCGGCCAAGCGCACGAAGTCGCCATTCGGGTCGAAGATGATCATGGGCAAATCGGTGTGCAGCAAGACCTCCTCGAGGAGGACGCCGAGCGCGTACGTCTTGCCGGATCCGCTTTGGCCGCACCAGAAGGTGTGCCGATTCAGTCGCTTCGGAATCAGCCGCGCGGGGAGCTCGGATCCGGCTGCCAGCGACCCGATGTCCAGGGTCGCGCCGGCGCCGGCGTTCATGCTAGCGATCATTTCGGTGTCGGCCTCCGCCGCGCTCGCCGATACGAAAACCGGCAGCGTGCTCTTGTTGAGCGCCTTCCCGTCAACAATGCCGAGCACGCTTCCTGTGGCCTGCATCTGCCCACTCGGCAATAGCTGATGTGCCTCGACCTGGGCGAGGCGGATCACACCTTGATCATCGGTAAGGGAGACGAAAGTGCCGATCGGGAACACCTGATGCGGTGACATGCTGAGTTGAAAGGTCCGGCCGTCTGCCGACGTCGCCGTGTCGCCGGCACCTCTAAATTGCTGCACGGGACTTATGGTTCCAGGGATCGCCTGCGTATAAGCGACACTCACCGCCTGCTAACTGCTCGTGCCCTCTCTCAGAGACCAGTCTGTGCCTCAACCCGGCCAGACTTCACAGCTTGGGCCAGGGCTTCGTAGTCACGCTCGTTCTGGTCGGCGTAGGCACTGGAGAAGTCGGCGATGGCGCGATCGAAGGCATCACTGTTACCAAGGTAGGACGCGATGGCGATCCGGTCGCCCGAGCGGGCGTGAGCGCGAGCGAGGGTTGCCGCACAGACGCGCGCGTAGATCGTCATCACCGAGGCGCTCATGGTCTCGACTTCCGCCGAGCCCTTCCAGTCGCGCAGCTGCCGCAGGTAGAAGTCGCGGGGCTGCTCGTCGAGTCCAGTCACCCGTGTCCAACCGAGGAAGATGTCGCTGGCGGCCTGCATGAGACGCTGCCCGGCCACGACGCGCTGGCCATGATTGACGTAGCGGCTCTTGCCTACGAAGCGCTCCATTACTGATTCCTGGGCTTCTTTCGCTTGCAGGAAGAGCGGGTCCTGGTCGTCCCGCCCGAGCATCAACAAAATCCAGGCGCGGGTGCCGACGCTGCCGACGCCGACCAGCTTCCGAGCGGTGTGGATGTAGTTGAAGTTCTCCAGAAGGTGCCGACGGTCGGTCTGCAGGGTGCTCCTATAGGCCCTGATGATGCCGCGGAGTTCGTCTTCGACTTCGTCGCGTTCTCTCTCTGCTGGCAGCAGGTCCTCGAGCGGGACGACCAGTGGGGGATCGGCGATGATTCGGCGTTCGCCGTC
>Ga0081455_10009014_pt1 | contig 10299 bp, 8 predicted proteins | sample TabmetS3T2R1_FD_70207 | JGI IMG/M metagenome (GOLD analysis project Ga0081455, IMG submission 70207) | Tabebuia heterophylla rhizosphere microbial communities from the University of Puerto Rico - S3T2R1 | ecosystem: Host-associated > Plants > Roots > Rhizosphere ... | reverse complement strand
CCGCCGGTTCCTGGACGGAGCGAGCCCGATTGGTCATACGCTTCGTCGATTCCCCGTGCGCACCGACGACGCGCCATTGGAGATCGTCGGCGTGGTGGCCGACGCCGTCTATCGACGGGTTCGCGACCCCATCCCACCGACCGTGTATTCCTCCGCGACGCAACCGGATCACTCGTTACCCGCGACGGAGTACAACCTCAACGTGCGCGCGGTATCCGGATCCTCGGCGTTGCTCACGCGCAGCATCGCGGAGGCGATCGGTGGCGTGAACAAGGATCTCGCGCTGACGTTCCGGCCGCTGTCGGATCAGATCGGTGCGTCGCTCGCACAGGAGCGCATCGTCGCGATGCTGTCTGGATTCTTCGGCGGCCTCGCGCTGCTGCTGGCCGGGCTCGGACTGTACGGCGTGACGTCGTATGCGGTATCGCGCCGCCGCACCGAAATCGGCATCCGCATGGCGCTCGGTGCTGCGCCGGCCGGAGTCGTACGGCTGGTGTTATCGCGAGTGTCGATGCTCGTCGGACTCGGCGTCCTGATCGGCGCCGGCATCAGCTCCTGGGCGTCGCAGTTCGTCGCGACGCTGTTGTATGGACTCGAGCCGCGCGATCCGAGCACGCTCATCGGGTCGGCCGCCGTGCTCGCCACCGTCGGCGCCGTCGCCGGCTGGCTCCCGGCTCGCCGCGCCGCACGAATCGATCCCGCGGAAGTGCTGCGAGACAGCTAGCGCGCGGCTTGTCGCTCCTTAACGCCCGGGTGGCTCCCTCTCCAAAAGTGTTTCAGCGGAGTCGGGCGTTACCTTTTTCTCCGCACCTGCGCATCGACGCTGATCGGGCCGGGACCGGCGACGCTGAAGAACAGCCACAGGAAACAAAAGAGGATCGCCAGTTCGCCGCCATTCAGGATCGGCCAGAAGCCGCGCGGTGCATGCTGCCGGAAATAGGCGACCGCCATCTCCCCGGAGAGGATGAACGCGACGGGCCTGGTAAACAGCCCGAGCGCCATCAGCGCGCCGCCGAACACTTCCAGAATGCCGGCGACTCCCAGCAGCGACAGCAGCCGTGATGACGGCAGCGGTGTCGCCCCAGGAAATCCGAAGAGCTTCTGCGTCCCGTGGAGCATGAAGACGAACGCAGACATTATTCGCAGCAGGCTCTGCACGTACGACGCCACGGCCGCGCCTCCTCTTTGATAGACTTTCGCATCATCATGTATTCCCGAGACGAGATCAAAGCGCTCACTGACAAAGTCCTGAACATGGCGAAGGCGGATGCCGTCGAGGTGTCGTTCGACGGCGGCGAACGATCCGCCACGCGCTGGGCGAACTCATCGATCACCGTCAACCTGGTGCAGTACGACCAGCAGATCACCGTCAACGTCCGGCACGGGCAGAAGCAGGGAACGGCCACGACGCGCGAACTGGACGACGAGGGCCTCAAGACGGCGGTGGACGAAGCGAACGACGCGGCGCAGAAAGCGCGGGACAACCCGAACCTGCCAGCGCTGGTGAAAGGACCGCAGGACTACGTGCCGGTCGACGCGGTCGTGCCGAAGACCGCCGAGTTCGGTCCGGGCGAGCGCGCGGCCTGGGTCAAGCAGTCGATCGACATCTGCGAGAAGAAGGGCGTGCTGGGCGCCGGGTACATTCCGAAGGCGTATCAGACCACCTGTCTCGCCAACTCCGAAGGGCTGTTCGCCTATTACCAGTACGCGGAGACCGGCTTCATCCTCACCTGCCGCATGTCCAACGGGTCCGGCTCCGGATGGTCCGGCGTCACCGGCGCGAAGGATCTCGCGCAGGTCAACGTCGCCGAGCTCACGGAGATTGCCTCCACCAAGGCGCTGAAGAGCCTGAAGCCTCGCGCCATCGAGCCTGGACGCTACACGACGATCATCGAGCCGCGGCCGGCCGCGCGCCTGCTGTCGACGATGATGGGCGCGTTCAATGCGGGCGGTGGCGGGGGCGGGTTCGGTGGTGGCGGAGGCGGAGGCGGCGGCTTCAACTTCGGAGGCATCGGCAGACCGTTCGTCAATGCCGACGGGACGACGAAGGTCGGACAGAAGCTGTTCAGCGACAGCTTCACCCTGAAAAGCGACGTCGGCAACTCGATTCTGCGGCAGACCCCGATCATGAACGACGGGTCTGCCGCAAAGCCGGTGACGTGGATCGAAAAAGGCGTGCTGAAGAACGTGTACTACGACGCCGTCGCGGCGCGCCGCCAAAAAGTGCCGCCTTCGTCCGCCAGCCCCAACATGTCGCTGGTCGTCGAAGGCGGGACACAAACGATCGAGGACATGGTCAAGTCCACGAAACGCGGGCTGCTGGTGACGTTTTTCTGGTACCTGCGTCCGGTGGACACGCTGACGCTGCTCAATACCGGCATGACACGCGACGGTCTGTTCCTGATCGAGAACGGCGAAATCGCCGGACCGGTACAGAACTTCCGCTGGAACATGTCGCCGCTGGTCGCGTTCGCGAATATATCGGCGATCGGCAAGAGCGTACCGATTCACACGGGGGAATCCTACGACGGCCCCGGCACGGCGCTCGTCCCGGCGATCAGAGTGGAGGATTTCTACATGACATCAGTGTCACCGGCCGTCTGAGTCTGAGAATCTAAGGATGTAAGAATGTAAGGATCTAAGGAAGTATTGAAATCCTCACATCCTTAGATCCTCACATCCTTAGATCCTCACATCCTTAGATCCTCACATCCTTAGATTGCAGCGCGAGGTACCCATGAGTCCGAGCCGTCGAGATTTCATCAAGCACGCGAGCGCAGCAAGCATCGTCATCGCTTCGTCCGATCTGGTCGCAGAGCTCCTAGCGCAGTCGCCTAATGGCAACCCGCTGACGTCCACCTTCAAAGGCCTGGCCGACGTCGCCCTCGCGGAAGCGAAGCGGGTCGGCTGCAGCTATGCGGACATCCGGTTCACGCGCAGCGTGAGCAGCGGTGTGAACGCGAGCGGGGGACCGGACCGCGACGCGGCGGGCGGATTCGGCGGTGGAGGCCGCGGCTTCGGCGGCGGACGCGGCGGCGGCGGACGCGGGGGGCGTGGCAACCGCGGCGCCGCCGGCTTTGGTGTCCGCGTCATTCACAGCGGCGTCTGGGGCTTCGCCAGCAGCCCCATCGTCAACGAGTCCGAGATCAAGCGGATCACCGGTATCGCCGCCGAAGTGGCCAAGGCCAGCGCGGTTGCAAAGAAAGTCGAGGTGAAGCTCGCGCCCGTGCCGGCCTATACCGAGTACTGGGCGACGCCGCTCAAGAAAGAACCCGGGTCGATCTCCACCGAGGACAAGCAGGCGTTCGTGCAGAAAATCGTCGACACCGCCGTCAAGGTGAAGGGCGTCAGCAGCGTAACGGCCAACGTCGGCATCACGAACGAATGGAAGTATTTCGCGTCGACCGAAGGGTCCTACATCGAACAGGAAACCTTCGAGATCACGCCGTCGTTCAACGTGTCCGCGAAAGTCGGCGACGTCACGAAGACCAGGAATTTCGTCGGCGTTCCGAAGACTGGGGGCTGGGAGGTCGCCGAAGAGAGCGAGATGCTCGACAACGCCGAGCGCATCGCCAACGAGGCGGTCGAGATGACGACCGCGAAGCCGATCGGCATGGGCCTCAAGGACCTCGTGCTGACGCCGTCTCACGCGATGCTCACCATCCACGAAATCGTGGCGCACGCAACCGAGCTCGATCGGATTCTCGGCTACGAGGCGAATTACGCCGGCACGAGCTTCGTGAAACTGTCGGACGTCGGCAAGCTGAAGTACGGCTCGAAGCTGATGAACATTACCGCCGACCGCACGATGCCGGGCGGCATGGCGACGATCGGCTTCGACGACGACGGCGTCAAGACGACGGAGTTCCCGATCGTGCGCGACGGCATCCTGGTGGGCCTGCAGACCAATCGCGAGACCGCGCCGCAGATTGGCGACAAAGCCAGCAAAGGATGCACGTCTGCGTCGTCATGGCGCGACTACCCGTTCCTGCGGATGCCGAACGTCAGGCTGGAAGCTGGCGGCAAAGGCTCGCCCAATGTCGAGCAGATGATTGCGGATACCAAGGACGGCGTCCTCATCGACGGGCGCGGCAGCTACTCCATCGATCAACAGCGCTACAACGGCCAGTTCGGCGGCAACTGCTTCTGGGAGATCAAGAACGGCAAGAAGACGCGGATGGTGACCGACGTCACGTATAACGCGATCACGACCGATTTCTGGGCGAACCTGGATCTCATCGGCAGTCAGGAGACGTGGAAGATGTTCGGCACCGGCGGCGACGCCAAGGGGCAGCCGACGCAGACCAACAGCATCTCGCACGGGAGCCCGCACATCCGCATCAAGAAGATCATGGTCGGCGCGGCGTACGCCTAGCGCCCCGCCCGGCGGGACGCCACAGCGGAGGCACCGATTGACAGCTCTGTTATTCGTTGTCGTCGCCGCACTTCTGACTACCACGTGTGCGGCGCCAGCCGAGACCCAGAACAATGCCCCGCCGCCTGCCAAACCGCGCCGGCCGAACATCGTCATGGTGCTCGTTGACGACATGCGCTGGGATGAGATGCGAGTCGCCGGCCATCCGTTCGTCGATACGCCGAACATGGACCGACTCGCTCGCGAAGGGGCGCGTTTCACGAATGCATTTGCCACGACGCCGCTCTGCTCTCCAAGCCGGGCCAGCTTTCTGACCGGCAGGTACCCGCACGCCAACGGCATCATCGACAACACCGCTCGACCAAGCCACAGCCTCCGGGTGTTCCCATTGGAGCTTCAGCGCGCGGGCTATCGGACGGGGTTCTTCGGCAAGTGGCACATGGGAAACGACGACAGCCCTCGGCCCGGATTCGACCACTGGGTCGCCATGCCAGGACAAGGGGAGGCCATCGATCCCTCGTTGAATGTCGATGGAGAACGCGTACACGCCAAGGGTTACACGACCGACTTGCTCACCGACTACGTGGAACGGTTCATGGACGCGCCTTCGGATCGCCCATTTCTCGTGTACCTGGCACACAAGGCCATCCATCCCAATGTGATTCAGCGCGACGATGGGAGTCTGGTGCCTGTTCCGGGACAGCCCGGGGGCTTTGTTGCCGCCGAACGACACCGCGGTCGATACCTTGGCCGCAAGATGCCTCGGCGCGCGAACGCGTTCAAACCGCCGCTTGGGAAACCTGCACTGCTTCGCCAGATTGACGATCTGCCTCCACTTGGTCCGAAGACCGCCACATCCGATGAAGAGATCAGAGGCCGTCTGGAGATGCTGCTCGGGGTCGACGACAGCCTGGGACGGATTCTCGCCGCCCTCGAGCGCAAGGGCGTGCTGAACGACACGATGGTCGTGTTTACCAGCGACCACGGGTACTTCTACGGGGAGCACGGACTCAACGAAGAGCGGCGTCTGGCGTACGAAGAGACGATCCGGATTCCGCTCGTCATCCGCTACCCGCCAGTGGCGATAGCCGGCTCAACGCCGCCCGAAATAGCCTTGAGCCTCGACATCGCGCCGACGCTCCTCGAGGTCGCCGGGCTTCAGCCTGGCGCTGAAGTCCAGGGCCGCTCTCTCGTGCCCGTGCTCAAGAAGGAGGCACGAGAGTGGCGGACGTCATTCCTGATCGAGTACTTCACCGACACCGTATTTCCGCGAATCCAGAACATGGGTTACGTGGCAGTGCGAACGTCACGACATAAGTACATCAACTATCGCGAGCTGCAGGGGATGGACGAGCTCTACGATCTCGACCAGGATCCCTACGAAGAGACGAACATCATTGACCGTTCAGACGCGCGGGACACTCTGCAGAAGATGCAGGCCGAACTACAGCGTCTGATCCGACAGACGCAGTACTCCGCTCCGGCGCCTCCCGTCAAACCAACATCGCAGTAGACACGATCGCGCCGCCTCCCTCCTGTCAATTCTGCCAGGAGGGATCCCGTACTTTTGCCGACTGGTCGCCCATTTCAGCTGGCAGCACAATTGGCCGCCGCTACGAGCTACGTATCCGAGCGCAATCGCCGTGTGGCGCCGGAACCTGGCTCGAGGCTGGCGGTTCAGACGACGACCAATGCTCGGCTGTGCTTGTCGGACGTTCGCTGTTCTCCTGGCAGTGGCTGCGGGCGTTCCCTGCGTCGCATTCGCACAGGCGATTGCCGGCGTTGTGCACGACGCGTCAGGTGCCGCGCTTCCTGACGTCACCAACAACACGGCGTTCGTTCTCTGGGATCAATACCAGCGCTACATCATCGGCGCGGTTTTGCTGATGCTGGCGCAGACGGCCCTGATCGCTGGCCTGCTCGTTCAACGGGCCAAGCGGCGGCGCGTCGAGCTCGCGTTGCGCCGTGGCGAGCGCGAGTTGCGTGGCAGCCAGGCGATGCTGCGCGTGAGCTACGAGCGAATCCGCCACCTGAGCCGACGGTTGCTCGGCGAACAGGAGGCGGAACGCGCTCGCATTGCCCGCGAATTGCACGACGACATCAACCAGCAGCTCGCGATCCTGTCCATCGAGCTCGATCGACTCCGTTCCGATCAGCTGCAGGTGCACTGCGCGAAGCGGCTTTCCCGGGCGCTGGAAACCGTGCAGGGCATCTCGACGAGCGTGCACGAACTCTCGCACCGATTGCACCCATCGAAGCTGCAGCTGATCGGACTGGTCGCCGCCCTCGACCACCTTCGACGCGACCTGTCACCGCCGCACCTGCCTATCGCCTTCAGCCATCGCAACGTACCAGCGGAGATCGATCAGAACATCGCGCTGTGCGTGTTCCGAGTGGCGCAAGAGGCGTTGGTGAACGCCGTCAAGCATAGCGACGCAGCCCACATCTGGGTTGACCTGACGGGCGGGCCGTTCAGCGTCGCACTCACGATCACCGACGACGGGAGAGGATTTGACCTCAAGGGTCCGCCGAACGCGGGGCTTGGCCTGATTAGCATGAGAGAACGCGTGGCGTCAGTTGGGGGTGTTCTGGAGATTCACGCGACACCGGCGTCGGGAACCCGTTTGAGAGTCACCGTACCGAGTCAATCGTCGGAGTCGGCGCTCGCCGAGATCGCCTCGGCATGACCGTCACCCTCCCGTGAGCCGTCAACGGAACGCTCTGTCGTTGACGTCCCTGCAAAGAGTTCTCGTCGTCGAGGACCACCAGCCGTTCCGCCGCGTGATCTGTGAGTTGCTGCAGCAGCGGGGGGATCTGGAGATCGTTGGCGAAGCCGAGGACGGGTTGGATGCCATCTATCAGGCTGAAGCGCTGCGACCGGATGTGGTCATGCTCGACATCGGCCTGCCGTCGCTGAGCGGCATTGAAGTCGCAGAGCGATTACGTGCCACGGTTCCGGACGCCAAGTTGATGTTCGTGACCAATGTATCTTCATTGGAGGTCGTGGAGCATGCCTTCAGCAGGGGCGTCCACGGCTACGTGTATAAACCTCGAGCCCTGCGAGACGTTCTGCCGGTGCTCGACGCGATCATTCGAGGCGGGCGGTTCGTCAGCGGCGGCCTCGAACGCATCGCCGAGGGAGACACGCTCGCGTCCCATCGTCACCGTCTGCTGTTCTGCTCGAGCGACGCTGTCCTCGTCGCAGCGTTCAGTCGTTTCATCACCGGGGTACTCGAGAGTGGGGACACCGTCATCGTGTTAGTGACCGAGGCACACGACCGGAGCCTGCAACGCACCCTCCAGGCTTCGCAGGTGGACCTCGCTCTTGCGATTCGACAGAGGCGTTATGTATCGGTGAGCATCAACGAGCTGCTCGCGAAGGTGATGGTCCATGGCTGCCCGGACCCGACGCAGTTCCGGGACGCCGCTGAAGAACTGTTGACAGAGGCCACGCGGCGCGCTGGCGATCAGCACGCCGAGGTCGCGGCCTGTGGTGAATGCTCGCCCACCGTCTGGGCGGACGGGAACGTCGAAGCGGCCATTCAACTCGAACAGCTGTGGGACGACATCGCGAAGAGCCGCCCGATGGATATCCTGTGCGCGTACCCGCTGGCCGCCCGTGACGAGAGCGTGCCGGCCGTGAGAAGGCTCTGTGCGGAGCACACGGCCGTCGAGATCAGCTGAAGGCGGCGGATATAATCGGCGCAGCGCAGCGTACTCTTGAAACTAGCGCAGCAGTTGTTCGGCGCTCCGATTCTCGTTGCCTGCCTCAGCGCCGCCTCGGTCAGAGGGGTACAGGACGAGACACGCCCGATTGCCGACCACCACCAGCACCTCTACAGCCCGGTCATCGCACCCGCGGCGCGAATCGAACCAATCACAGCGGCCGACCTGATCGCGCTGCTCGACGCCGCCGGCATCCGGCGCGCTGCAGTCCTCTCGCAGGCGTATGCGTTCGGCAATCCGAACCGTACGCCTCAGGTCCAGAACGAGCGCGCCCGGGTTGTCGAGGAAAACGACTGGACCAGCCACGAAGTCGGGCGGTTCCCGGACCGCCTGGTGGGCTTCTGCGGCGTCAGCCCGCTGAGGGACTACGCACTCGAGGAGATCGCGCGCTGCGCCAGGGATCCGCACCTGCGGACCGGGCTCAAGCTGCATTTCGCGAACTCGGACGTGGATGTCGAAAACCCGCAACACGTCGAGCGATTGCGCGCGGTTTTCCATGCCGCCAACGAGAACAGAATGGCGATCGTCGTCCACCTCCGGTCCACTCTGTCGCGCCAACGCCCGTACGGCGCCGCTCAGGCGCGGGCCTTTCTCGACAATGTGCTTCCTTCCGCGCCGGACATCGTCGTGCAGATCGCGCACCTCGCCGGCGCCGGTGGCTACGATGATCCGGCAGTCGATGAGGCACTCGGTGTTTACGCCGACGCCATCGCTGCCCGCGATCCACGAATGGCGCACGTCTACTTTGAAGTGTCTGGCGTCGCTGGGGTCGGCGAATGGCGCGGCAAAGCCGACCACATCGCAACGCGCATCCGTCAGCTCGGAATCGCTCGGATTCTTTACGGTTCCGACAGCGCCGTCGGTCCCGGCCGGAAACCTGCAGAAGCCTGGGCGTCGTTCTGCGAACTGCCGCTGTCGCGAGAGGAGCTCCGCGCCATCGCCGCCAACGTCGCGCCGTATCTCCGCTGACCGACCGGCGCCAATCCACCAGGCGCATGCGGGTTGAATCCGTGTCCTTCGACGGGTGCAGATGATTGTGCTGTCACGATGGCACCTGGGCGGGCCGCGTGGATTTTTCTGCGGGATCGGCGCGGTCTTCGGATGGCACGGGCGTTGCTCCTCTTTTTCTACGCCTGCCCTAACACAGAGACTCCTTTGAAGGCCCTGATGTGGTCGACCGTTGCTGCCGTGGCGCTCTGCGCCTGCCACGGACGCGAGGTCCAGGCGATCTCCCCGGCACCACCGATATCCTCCGCGGCGACAATTAAGGCCATCGTGTCGGTGAACGCTGGACGGCGCGACACCGAAGTGGAAGGGACCATGGTGGCTGTCAAGGGATCGTGCCCGGTGATGACCTTCTCGGTGGCCGGCACGACCATCTGGATGGACAGCACAACCGTGCTCAACGGGTTGTCGTGCGCGCAGCTGGTCAACGGCACCATCGTCCGCGTGAGCGGACTGCGCCGCCAGGACGGATCGATGCTCGCGAACACGATATCGGCTCAACGGCGCTAGGAGCCTGTCCGAGTCGGATCTCAATTCGACCGATAGATAATTTTTCCGTCGCGGATCGTGTACTGAACGGCGGCAAGCGCACGGACGTCCACGGACGGATCACCTTTCAGAACGGAGAGATCCGCCGCGAGACCCGCCTCCACTTTCCCAAGTTGCCTCGACGCTCCAAATCGTTCGGCCGGCGCCGTCGTCAGCGCCGCCAGAATCTGCCGAACCGTCATGCCCGCCTGCGCCATCAGCGCGTACTCGTCGGTCGGATCGTAGTCAGCCGCGCCCAGGTCGGTCCCGAACAGCGTCGTTCCTCCGGATGCCGTCCAGGCGCGCAGTTGCGCAATCGCGTTGGCGACGGACGACGCCTGGATTGAGACGCGCTCGTGGCGCAGCAGCGTCTTCCACGCCATCAGAGTCGGGATGAGCGCGACACGCCGCTCTTTCATCGCCGACAGCGTCGCTTCGTCCCACGGACCGGAGGTCGGCGTCGTGTGCGCGATCACATCGACGCCGGCCCGCGCCGCTGCCAACACGTCTGCAGCACCGTTCGGGTGGACGAATACTGGCTTGCCCGCGCGATGCGCCGCGGCGACCGCCGCTTCGATCGCGGGCGTCGGGATCGGCTGATGAGGCGCCGGCGGGGGCTGGAGATGCACCTTGATCCCGTCCACTCCCGCGTCGAGCAACTTGAC
>Ga0081455_10009013_pt1 | contig 10299 bp, 6 predicted proteins | sample TabmetS3T2R1_FD_70207 | JGI IMG/M metagenome (GOLD analysis project Ga0081455, IMG submission 70207) | Tabebuia heterophylla rhizosphere microbial communities from the University of Puerto Rico - S3T2R1 | ecosystem: Host-associated > Plants > Roots > Rhizosphere ... | reverse complement strand
GTCATCCTCTCGCAGATCAAGATCAACGTCACCAACGCCTATGCCGGCTCGATCGCCTGGTCGAACTTCTTCTCGCGGCTGACCCATAGCCATCCCGGCCGCGTGGTGTGGCTCGTCTTCAATGTCGTGGTGGCGCTGCTGCTGATGGAAATCGGCGTCTACAAGGCGCTGGAGCAGACGCTGGCGCTTTATTCCAACGTGGCGATTGCCTGGGTCGGCGCGCTGGTCGCCGATCTCGTCGTCAACAAGCCGCTGGGCCTCAGACCACAACACATCGAGTTCAAGCGCGCGCATCTGTGCGACATCAACCCGGTCGGCGTCGGCGCGATGACGATTGCGACCATCGTCTCGATCTCGGCGTTCTATGGCCTGTTCGGCCCGACGGCGAAGGCGCTGTCGGCGTTCGTGGCGCTGGCGGTCGCCTTCGTCACCGCGCCGTTGATCGCATGGGCGACCGACGGCAAATACTACATCGCGCGAAAGCCGAAGCGGAGCTGGCAGAACCTCGAATCGATCCAGTGCTGTATCTGCGAGCATTCGTTCGAGCCGGAAGACATGGCCTCCTGCCCGGCCTATGCCGGGCCGATCTGCTCGCTGTGCTGTTCGCTCGATGCGCGCTGCCACGATCTCTGCAAGCCGCATGCGCGCGCAGGCGCCCAGGTCTCGGACATGCTCGGGAAACTGTTGCCGGAGACAATCTACGCGCGGATCAACTCGCAGTTCGGTCATTATCTCGGCGTGTTCGCGGTATCCGCAGGACTCGTCGGGCTGACGCTCGGGCTGATCTATCTGCAAACCTCGGCGACGATGCCTGCCGAGAACTTTGCGCTGTCGGACGTGCTGTGGAAGGTGTTTTTCGCGCTCACCATCATCATCGGCGTGGTGGCGTGGCTGTTCGTGCTGGCGGAGCAGAGCCGCCGCGCTGCGGAAGCGGAGACGCGGCGGCAGACCACGCTGCTGATTCAGGAAATCGACGCGCACAAGCGCACTGATGCCGAGTTGCAGCGCGCCAAGGAAGTCGCGGAGTCCGCTAACCTTGCCAAGAGCCGTTATGTGGTGGGACTGAGCCACGAGCTGCGCTCGCCGCTGAATGCCATCTCGGGCTACGCGCAGTTGCTGGAACAGGATTCGAGCCTCGCGACAAAGCCGCGCGACCAGGTGCGGGTGGTCCGCCGGAGCGCCGATCATCTGTCGGGGCTGATCGACGGCATTCTCGATATCTCCAAGATCGAGGCGGGGCGGCTGTATCTGTCGCGCGACGAAGTACGCTTGAGCGAATTTCTCGATCAGCTCGTCGGCATGTTCCGCGTTCAGGCTGCCGCCAAGGGCATCGACTTCGTGTTCAAGCGGCCTGCGGTGCTGCCTGTCGTGGTCTATGCCGACGAGAAGCGGCTGCGGCAGGTGCTGATTAACCTGCTGTCGAACGCGCTGAAGTTCACGCAGAGCGGCAGCGTGCAATTCGTGGTGCATTACCGCAGCCCGGTCGCGGAGTTCGAGATCATCGACACCGGGCCCGGCATCCAAGCGGACGATCTCGAACGCATCTTTGCGCCGTTCGAGCGCGGCGCGCTCGGCGTCTCGCAGCCGCAGACCGGCACCGGGCTTGGCCTCACCATCAGCCGCCTGCTCGCGGGCGTGATGGGCGGCGATATCAAGGTAGCGAGCGAGGTCGGCACCGGCAGCACCTTCCGGGTGAAAATCCTGCTGTCGGAGGTGACCAACCCGACCCGGATCGCGCCGGTGGAGGCGCCGATCTTCGGCTATCACGGCCCGCGCAAGACCATTCTGATCACCGACGACGATCCGACCCACCGCGACCTCCTGCGCGAAGTGCTGACGCCGCTCGGCTTTATCCTGCTCAGCGCGCCCGACGGGCCCGGCTGCCTGGCGCTGGCGCAGCACTGCCGGCCTGATCTGTTCCTGCTGGATATCTCGATGGCCGGCATGGACGGCTGGACGGTGGCGCAGACGTTGCGTGAGAGCGGCCATCACCAGGCCCGCATCCTCATGGTGTCGGCGAGCGCGCTGGAAGCGCACGGCGCGCCGCTGGCGCAGCCGTTCCATGACGGCTACCTGATGAAGCCGATCGATATTCCCCGACTGTTGGAGACCATCCGGCAATTGCTCAAGCTCGAATGGCAATACGAGTCCGAGCAGCCCGCCCTGCCGCACTGGAAGCCGGAGACCGGCTCGCGGCCGCCGGTGAAGCACGTCGAAGAGCTGATCGGGCTCGGGCAACTCGGTTATATCAGAGCGATCCAGCTCAAGCTCGACGAGATCGGCAACGATCACCCCGAACATGCCGATTTCGTTTCGCAAATGCGCGCGCTGATCGACCGCTTCGACCTCGATCAGTACATGGCGACCCTGAAAGCCCTGCACAGCCATGATCATTGAACCGAAAAAGCGTGACGTCGCCCTCGTCGTCGACGATTCCCCGGAGACGCTGCGGCTGCTGACCGATGCACTCGACGGCGCGGGAATGACGGTGATGGTCGCGCTCGACGGCGCTTCCGCGATGCGGATCGTCGACCAGATCACGCCCGACATCGTGCTGCTCGACGCCGTGATGCCGGGCATGGACGGGTTCGAGACCTGCCGGCGGCTGAAGCGCGACGCCGGCCTCGACCACGTGCCGATCATCTTCATGACGGGGCTCGCCGAAACCGAGCACATCGTGCGCGGGCTGGAGGCCGGCGGCGTCGACTATGTGACAAAACCGATCGCGGTCCAGGAGATGCTGGCGCGCATCCGCGTTCACCTCGCCAACGCCCGGCTGACCCAGAGCGCGCGCGCCGCGCTCGACGTCTCCGGCCGCTATCTGCTCGCGGTCAACGCCGCGGGCAGGATCATGTGGGCGACGCCGCAGGCGCAAAAGCTGCTGGCGGATGCGTTTGCGGCCGAGGGTGACGACGTCGTGCTGCCGGAACCGATCCCGCAATGGCTGGACCAGGCGCGCAAGGGCAAGGCCGGCGCCAAGGCCGCGGCCATGCCGGCGCTTCACGGTGGCGAGCAGCTTCGCCTGCAATATATGGGCAAGCTCGGCGCCAACGAATTCCTGCTGCGGCTGGCCAAGGATTCAGGCGCCGACGCCCCGGCCGAATTCTCCAGCGAGCTGGGCCTGACCACGCGCGAGGGCGAGGTGCTGTCGTGGCTCTCCAAGGGCAAGACCAACCGCGACATCGCGCAGATTTTGGGCCTCTCGCCGCGCACCGTCGACAAGCATCTGGAGCAGATCTACTCCAAGCTCGGCGTCGAGAACCGCACCGCAGCGGCGGCGATTGCGGTGAATGCGAAGAACCGGAAGGGGTGAGATGCGCCCCTTCTCCCGTCCTTCACGGGGGCGAGACGAGCGAAGCTCGCTCTGAGAAGGTCGGGATGAGGGGCGCTTTCCAAGCATTCGAGTCGTGGAGAGAGCCCCTCACCCCGACCCTCTCCTGCAAGAGCGGGGCGAGGGAGAGGAGACAGCGCCTCAACCTGTCGTCATTGCGAGAGAAGCGAAGCAATCCATCCCTCACGGGTGGAGAGATGGATTGCTTCGTCGCTTCGCTCCTCGCAATGACGGTTGGCGCGGATATCTCAGTTCACCGCCGCCAGTTTCCGCTGCTCCTGATCGCCTGGCCCCGCCTGCGCGATCAGCCGTTTCAGTTCCGGGATGCAGGAGCCGCAATTGGTGCCGGCCTTGAGTTTTGCGCCGATGTCGGCGGCAGTGCGCGCGCCCGCGGCGATGGTCTCGCAGATGGTGTTGCGGCCGACGCCGAAGCAGGCGCAGACGATCGGGCCGGCGTTGGCAAGGCCGTCGGCCGACTTGCCCGACAGCAGCATGCGGCGCTGGTCGTGGCCCAGTGCATCAGACGCGAACAGACCCTTCACCACGTTCCAGTCGCCGGCATCCCCGGCAGGACCAATGAACAGGCAGGTATCGATCCGATCGCCATCGAAGGATGCCGCCCGATAAACGCCGCCGCCAAAATCCTTGTATTCGGCGAGATCGTCGCGCACGATGGATTTCAGCCAGGACTGCCAGCCCGTGACATCGGCATTGTCGGCGAACAGGTAGCCATGGCCGCCATTGACGGCAACGCGCGCCACCCAGGCATGCGCCGGGAATTCGAGCGGCTGGCGCGACAGCGCGAAGCCGCGGAACACGTATTCGTAAGGAACGATCGAAGCCGGCGTCGCCTTGTTCTCGGGCTGGCCCGAGAAGGGATCGGTCACCGGGGCCACCAGCGAGCCGACGCGCGCGCCGGTCGCGTTGACCTCGCTCCAGTGGATCGGCGCAAACAGCATGCCGCGCTGCTGGCGTTCGCTGACGGTGACGCGAAGCGTGCACTGCCCATAGTCGGTGGTGACCCGCGCAAAATCGCCGTCGGCAACGCCGTAACGCGCGGCATCGTCGGGATGCACCTCGACGAACGGCTCCGGCAAATGCTGGCCGAGCCGCGGGCTCATCCCCGTGCGCGTCATGGTGTGCCACTGGTCGCGGATGCGGCCAGTATTCAGCCGCAGCGGGCGCGCCGCATTGGTCTCCGTACGCAATGCAGGCACTTCCGGCGCGACAAAGCGGGCGCGAAAATCGTTGGCGAAGAAACCGCCTTCGCCGAAGAAGCGCGCCTGCGGCTCCGCGCCCTGCCGCGCCGGCCATTGCACCGGCGCCATCGCGTCGAAATCGCTGTTCGACAGCGCCTGCAGCGCGCCGATGTCGAAATCCCGCGCGCCCTCGTTCTCGAACGCCGAGAGCGCGGCGTGCTCGCGAAAGATGTCGGCGGCCGAGGTAAAGCCGAACGCCGCGCCGAAGCCGAGGCGTTTTGCGACCTCGCCCATGATCCACCAGTCGGGCTTCGTCTCGCCGGGCGGGGCAAGGAACGCCCGCTGCCGCGAGATGCACCGTTCCGAATTGGTCACGGTGCCGGATTTCTCGCCCCAGGCCTGCGCCGGCAGCAGCACATGCGCGCCAACATCGACCGTGTCGTTGGAAATCACGTTCTCGGAAATCACGAACAGTTCGAGCTTCTTCAAGGCATCGCGGACGCCATCGGCATTCGGCAGCGACACCGCCGGATTGGTGCCCATCACCCACAACGCCTTGATCTCGCCGCGGGCGATGGCCTCGAACATCTGCACCGCCTTCAACCCCTCATGGGTCGCGATCCGCGGCGCCTTCCAGAACCGCCGCACGCGATCGATGTCGGGCGGCGTGAAGCCCATATGGGCGGCCAACTGGTTGGCGAGCCCACCGACCTCGCGCCCGCCCATCGCATTGGGCTGGCCCGTCAGCGAGAACGGCGATGCGCCCGGCAGGCCGATCCGCCCGGTCGCGAGGTGGCAATTGAGGATGGCGTTGACCTTGTCGGTGCCCTGCGCCGACTGGTTGACACCCTGCGAATACAGCGTCACCACGCGCGGCGTATTGGCAAAGAGCTGGAAGAACGTTGCAACGTCCTGCTCGGCAAGACCGGTCGCCAGCGCCGTCGCCCCGACGCTGCCCGCGATGTTGCGCGCGCGCGTGATGGCGTCGTCGAAGCCAGCCGTATGGCGCTCGATGTAACCGCGGTCGAGCACGCCGTTGTCGGCGAGGTGAACCAGCAAGCCGCTGAACAGCGCCGTATCGGTGCCGGGCCTCAATCCCAGGAACAGATCGTCGTCACCGACGGTGTCGGTGCGGCGCGGATCGATCACGACGATGCGCGCGCCGCGCGTCTGCTTGTTGACGAGCATGCGCTGGTACAGCACCGGGTGGCACCAGGCCGCATTGGAGCCGACCAGCACCAGCAGATCCGCCTCGTCGAGATCCTCGTAACATCCGGGGACGGTGTCGGCGCCGAAGGCGCGGCGGTGGCCGGCGACGGACGAGGCCATGCAGAGCCGCGAATTGGTGTCGACATTGGCGCTGCCGATAAACCCTTTCATCAGCTTGTTGGCGACGTAATAGTCTTCCGTCAGCAACTGGCCGGAGAGATAGAATGCGACGGCGCCCGGGCCGTCGCGCGCGATGATGTGCTGGAAACGGTGCGCGACATGGTCGAGCGCATCGCTCCAGGCCACGCGCTCCATGACCCCCTCGCCGCAGCGGATCATCGGATAGAGCAAGCGGTCGGCGAGGCCGAGCGTTTCGCCGAGCGCCGAACCCTTCGAGCATAGCCGGCCGAAATTGGCGGGATGTTCGGGATCGCCGGATATCGCCGCCCCGCCCCGTCCGTCCGGCGTCGCCAGAACGCCGCAGCCGACGCCGCAATAGGCGCAGGTGGTTTTGACGGCGCGGAGATCGGGATCGACGATGGTCATGGCAGCAACCAGATCATGCAGCTTCCGAGCGGATCGCGAGCGAGCGGCCGAACATCATGTCGGCGCGAATCCTGGCCGTCGGCTGCCGCGAGCGGATCAATTCGAGATACCAGAGCGCGTCGGCGACATCGCCGATCAGCACCGCGCCGGTCAGTCGCCCGTCTGAGATCACCAGCTTCTTGTAAGTGCCGTTGTTGATATCCGACAGCACGATGGTCTCGCTGCCGGCGGCGCCGATGAAGTCGCCGGCGGAGAACACGCTGACGCCGGAAACCTTGAGATTGGTCGCCACGGTGCTGCCGGAATAGGCAGCCTCTCGGCCCGCCAGATGCCGCGCCAGCACCCGCGCCTGCTCATAGGCCGGCTCGACCAGGCCGTAGCAGACGCCACGATGCTCGGCGCATTCGCCAATCGCAAATACGTCGGATGCTCCGGTCTGCAGGTGGTCGTCGACCACGATGCCGCGGTTGACGGGGATGCCGGCTTCCTTCGCCAGCGCGGTGTTCGGGCGGATGCCGGCGGCGAAGATCACCGCGTCGGCATCGATCCGGCGTCCATCCGCCAGTTCGACGCCCTCGACGCGGGTCACACCGTGGATACGCGCGGTGTTGGCGTTGAGCAGGATCTCGATGCCCTTGCGCTCGACAAGCGACTTCAGAAGTTCAGCCGCGGGCGCATCGAGCTGCCGCTCCATCAGGCGGTCCATCAGATGCACCAGCGTCACCGGCGCGCCGGCCTTGGCGAGGCCATAGGCGGCTTCGAGGCCAAGCAGTCCGCCGCCGACCACGACGACGCGCTTTTTCTGCGCCGCCAGCGTCAGCAGCAGGTCGACGTCGCGGCTGTCGCGAAACGTGTGTACGCCGACGAGATCGGCGCCGGGCACGCTGAGCCGCAGCGGCGACGATCCCGTGGTGAGCACCAGTTTCGAAAACGGAATGCTCTCGTCATTCTCGATCTTGAGTTCGCGGCGGCCGACGTCGATCTCGGTCGCCACGCAGCCATATTTCAGGGTGACGCCGCGGTCGCGCCACCAGGACGCGGGCCGCAACTCGATGTCCTGCGAGGTGGTCTCGCCGGCCAGCACCGACGACAGCAGAACGCGATTATAGGCAAGCCGCGGCTCGTCGCCGATCACGGCGATGGCGTAGCGGCCCAATGCCACCTTGGCCAGTTCGTCGACCAGACGGGCAGCGGCCATGCCGTTGCCGACAATGACAAGCGGTTCGCTCATGGCGCGTCCTTACTCGGCGGCTTGCGGGCTGCCGTAGGCTTCCGAGATCATGTAACCGGACAACGTGGTGTAGGCCGCGGTCCAGGCATCGGCGACTTCGGACGTCCAGGCCGCGCCGAGTCCTTTCTCCAGCGTCCACAACAATGCACCACCGACGACGGGATAATGCTCGGCCTTGGCGCCGTAGCTGACATGACGCTTGGCCAAGGCGCTCGCGGCCGGCAACACCGCGCCGAGATTGCCAAGGCCGTTGACCACCACGGCGAGCGTTGCCATCAGCTTCTTGCGCTGTTCGGTCATGTCGGCGGGAAACATCGCCTTCACCGAGGGAGCCACTTCGAACAGGCGGTCGTAGAACATCACCGCCGCCTGTTCGGAAATTGGAGCGACCTTGGCGAAACTTTGCTGCACGAGATTGACTTGCTCAGGCGTCATTCTTGTTCTCCTGCCTCTTCCAAAGCCCTGCCCCGTATTGGACCAAGCAAGACTCAGGCCGCTTCGACGAAGCGATGCCGCTCGTAGAGGAACTCGAGCACGCGCTGCCGGCACTTGAGGTAGCCGGGGTTGGTTGCGAGCTCGAGCCGCTTGCGCGGACGCGCCAGCGGCACCTCCAGCACCTCGCCGATCCGCGCGCTCGGGCCGTTGGTCATCATCACGATGCGGTCCGACAGCAGCACGGCCTCGTCGACGTCGTGGGTGATCATCAGGATGGTGTTGCCGAGCTTCTGATGCAGCGCCATCACCGAGTCCTGCAGATGCGCGCGCGTCAGCGCATCGAGCGCGCCGAAGGGCTCGTCGAGCAAGAGCACTTTCGGCTCCATGGCGAGCGCACGCGCAATGCCGACGCGCTGCTTCATGCCGCCGGAGATTTCGGACGGGCGCTTGTCCTTGGCATGGGCCATCTGCACCAGGTTGAGATTGTGCATGGTCCAGGCGTCGCGCTCGGCGCGGGTCTTGGTCGAGGCGAACACCTTGTCGACACCGAGCCGGACGTTTTCATAGACCGTCAGCCAGGGCAGCAGGCTGTGGTTCTGGAACACCACGGCACGATCCGGGCCCGGTGAATTGACCTCGCGGTTTTCCAGCAGCACGCCGCCCGTGGTGGCGCCGGTGAGGCCTGCCACGATGTTGAGCAGCGTGGACTTGCCGCAGCCGGAGTGGCCGATGATCGAGACGTATTCGCCCTTCTCGATCGTCAGGTTGATGTCCTTCAGCACCTCGGTGGTGGCATTGCCGCGGGTGAAGGTCTTGTCGATGTGATCGAGCTTCAGATAGGCCTGCATGACATGATCCTCAGTTGAGTGCGGTGCCGCGGGTGACGAACTTCGCCAGGCCGGCGATCAGGCGATCGAGCACGAAGCCGATGATGCCGACATAGAACAGCGCCAGGATGATTTCGCTGATGTGCGAGGAGTTCCAGGCGTCCCAGATGAAGAAGCCGATGCCGACGCCGCCGATCAGCATTTCGGCCGCGACGATCGCAAGCCACGACAGGCCGATACCGATGCGAAGCCCTGTGAAGATGTAGGGCGCCGCCGCCGGGATCATGATCTTGGAGAAGAACTCCAGCGGATTGAGCTGCACGACGGCCGCGACGTTGCGGTAATCCTGCGGGATGTTGCGGATGCCGACCGCGGTGTTGATGATGATCGGCCACACCGAGGTGATGAAGATGACGAAGATTGCCGAGGGCTGGCCGTCACGAAACGCGGCGAGCGACAGCGGTAGCCATGCCAGCGGCGGGATGGTGCGAAGCACCTGGAACAGCGGATCGAGCCCGCGCATCGCCCACACCGACTGCCCGACCAGCGTGCCGAGCGCGATGCCGACAATGGCGGCGATCGAATAACCATAGGCAACGCGCTGCAGCGAAGCGGACAAATGCCAGAACAGCCCCTTGTCGATACCGCCATTATCGAAGAACGGGTCGAAGATCAGTTCCTTGGTGTCCTTGAAGACTTTTGACGGCGGCGGGAGCGTCGAGCCGGTACGGCGGCAGACCAGCTCCCAGAACAGCATCAACAGCGCGAGCACGATCAGCGGCGGCACGACGCGCACCGCGGCCTCCTTCGCCATCTTGACGTACTTCTCGGCACGAGGCGCCTGCTTCGGCGTCATCGTCACCACGGGCGCCGCCGTGGCCGGCGAGGTGGTCGGAATGGCCGCCGCGGTGGCTTCGGCTTTGATCGCAGGCATTGTCATTGAAAATGCATCTCCGTGTTCAAAAGGCGGGCCGCACGCGTCCAGCGCGCGGCCCGGTTTGGATCAGACATCAACACGCTTGATCGACAGGGACTTCAGATACGCAGCCGGGTTTTCCGGATCGAACACCTTGCCGTCGAAGAAGGTCTCCTTGCCGCGCGAGGTGGAGGTCGGGATTTCGGACGCGGGAACGCCCATTTCCTTGGCCGCCTCGCGCCACATGTCCTCGCGGTTGACCTTGGCGATCAGCGCCTTGGTGTCGAAGCCGGCTTCGTATTTGCCCCAGCGGATGTCCTCGGTCAGGAACCAGAGGTCGTGGCTCTGGAACGGATAGGAGGCGTGGTCGCGCCAGTACTTCATGATGTGCGGCGAGTTCTCGACCACCTTGCCGGGGATGCCGTAGTCGAATTTGCCGGCCGAACGGTCATAGACGTCCTCGACCGGGCAGTTCATCCACTGCCGCTTGCCCATGATGGTGGCGAGCTCTTTCTTGTTCTCAGCCTTGTCGGACCATTGCTGGGCTTCCATCACGGCCATCAGCAGCGCCTTGGCCGCCTTCGGATATTTGTCGACGAAGGCGG
>Ga0081455_10009012_pt1 | contig 10300 bp, 8 predicted proteins | sample TabmetS3T2R1_FD_70207 | JGI IMG/M metagenome (GOLD analysis project Ga0081455, IMG submission 70207) | Tabebuia heterophylla rhizosphere microbial communities from the University of Puerto Rico - S3T2R1 | ecosystem: Host-associated > Plants > Roots > Rhizosphere ... | reverse complement strand
CAGTCCTGATCGGGGCCGGTCGCGTGCGGACCTCGAAGGTCCGCACGGCCGCCCGCCAGGAGGAGTCGGTCCTGGCGGCGGCGCGAGCCGTCGGCGTTGTCGAGGGCGTCGATCGTTTCACGCACGGCACGACCGTCGCCACCAACGCGCTGCTCGAGCGCAAGGGGGCGGAGACGGCGCTCGTCACCACGGCGGGCTTCGAGCACGTCCTCCACCTCCGGCGGCAGAACCGAGCCCACCTCTACCGACTGTGCGCCGCGCATCCCGAGCCGCTCGTGCCGCTCGCGCGCTGCTACGGCATCCGGGAGCGGATGGGCCCCGACGGCGTCGTCGAGCCGCTCGACCTCGAATCGCTGCCGGAGCTCGACGCCGAAGCCGTCGCAGTCTGCCTGCTGTTCTCCTTTCGGAACCCGAGCCACGAGCGCGCCGTCGTCGAGGAGCTTCGTCGGCGCCTTCCGGGGTCGCACGTGGTCGCCTCGCACGAGGTCGCGCCGGAGTTCAGGGAGTACGAGCGGGCCTCGACGACCGCAGCCGACGCCTACCTCGGGCCGCGGCTCGCCGGCTACCTGCGGGCACTGGGTAGGTGCTGCGCCGAGGAAGGACTGCCGGAGCCGCTCGTCATGCGGTCGTCCGGCGGCGTCGCCTCGCTCGACGAGGCGGCGACGCACGCCTCGTGGGCGTTGCTCTCCGGACCGGCCGGCGGTGTCATCGGCGGCGCCCGGATCGCCGAGCGCTACGGGTTCTCGGACGCGATCGCGTTCGACATGGGCGGCACGTCGACCGACGTCTGCCTGATCGCCGACGGGGTCGCGGAACGCTCGCTCGAGCGGACGATCGGCGGGTTCCCGATCCGCCTGCCCAGCGTCGACGTCCACACGGTCGGAGCCGGCGGCGGCTCGATCGCCTGGGTCGACGCCGGCGGCGCGCTGCGGGTCGGGCCGGAGAGCGCGGGCGCGGACCCAGGCCCGGCCTGCTACGGGCTGGGCGGGAGTCGTCCGACGGTCACCGACGCGAACCTGTTGCTCGGCCGTCAGCCGGATCGCCTGGCCGACGGGCTCGAGCTGGACCGCGAGGCGGCCGAGCGCGCGCTCGACGGGCTCGATCCCGCCGATGTCGTCGCGGTCGTGAACGCCGAGATGCTCCGCGCGCTACGGGTCGTCTCCGTCGAGCGGGGACGCGATCCGCGCGGCATGGCGCTCGTCGCCTTCGGCGGCGCCGGCCCCCTGCACGCCTGCGCGCTCGCCGACGAGCTGGGCATAACGACGGTGCTGGTTCCAGAAGCGGCAGGGGTACTCTCGGCGCTCGGTCTCGCAGTGAGCGACGAGCGGCGCGACCACGTGCGGAGCGAGGTCAGGCCGCTCGCCGAGGTCGGTGAGCTGCCGGCCGAGGGAGAGGCCGACCTCCGCTACCGCGGCCAGTCGTTCGAGCTCGCCGTGCCGCTCGGTGCCGACCTGGCGGAGCGTTTCCATCGGCGGCACGAGGAGCGGTACGGCTACGCGAACAGGTCGCGCGAGCTCGAGCTCGTCGCTGTCCGGACGGCGGAGGTGCGGCCCGGCCCGGCGCTCGAGCTGCCGGCCGGGGAACGGACGACGGCCGAGGGCCCTGCCGTCCTGGAGCTGGACGGCGCCACCTGCTGGCTCCCCCCTGGGTGGGTGGGGGTTAGGGATGGTGGCGCGTGGACCCTCACGAAGGCGTGACTGGAGCGTGAACATTCAGCTCCAAGTTCTCGGGCACGCGCTCCGGGCCGTCTCCGAGGAGATGGGCGCCGCGCTGATCCGCTCCGCGTTCTCCGCCAACATCAAGGAGCGGCGCGACTGCTCCACCGCGCTCTTCGACGAGCGCGGTCGCATGGTCGCCCAGGCCGAGCACATCCCCGTCCACCTCGGCGCAATGCCTGACGCCGTCGCCGCAGTCATGGAGTACGCGCCGGCCCGAGCTGACGTGTTCATGCTCAACGATCCCTTCGCGGGCGGCACGCACCTCCCCGACATCACGCTCGTCTCCCGCACCGAGCTCGGCTTCGCCGTCACGCGGGCGCACCACGCCGACGTCGGCGGCCGGGAGCCCGGCTCGATGCCCGCCGCGTCGCGCACACTCGCCGAGGAGGGCGTGGTGATCCCACCCTCGCGGGTCGACGACGAGTCGCTCGACGAGGTGATCGCCCAGATGCGGAATCCCGACGAGCGCCGCGGCGACTTCCGCGCGCAGCTCGCCGCGCACCGGCTGGCCGACGAGCGGATCGCCGAGCTGTGCGCGCGCCACGGCACCGACCGCCTTCACGCGGCGATGGACGAGTTGCTCGACTACTCGGAGCGGGTCGTCCGCGCCGGGATCGCCGGACTCCCCGACGGCCGCTACGAAGCCGTCGACGTCCTCGAGGCGCCCGAGGGCGAGCTCGAGCTCCGCGTCGCCGTCACCGTCGCCGGCGACGAGCTCGAGGCCGACTTCACCGGCACGGCGCCCCAGCACGACGGCAACCTCAACTGCCCGCTCTCGGTCACGCGGTCGGCGACCTACTTCGTCGTCCGCTGCCTGACCGATCCAGACGTGCCCGCTTCGGCTGGCGCGTTCGCGCCGGTGCGAATCGCCGCACCGACCGGCTCCCTGCTCAACGCCCGTCCGCGTGCCGCTGTCGCCGGCGGCAACGTCGAGACCTCGTGCCGCATCGTCGACGTCCTCTTCCGTGCGCTGGGAGAAGCGGTACCAGTGCCCGCCCAGGGCCAGGGGACGATGAACAACCTGACGCTCGGCAACGAGCGGTTCACGTACTACGAGACGATCGGCGGCGGACAGGGCGCATGCCCGGACGCCGACGGGCCGTCGGCCGTGCACGTGACGATGTCGAACACGCTGACGACACCGGTCGAGGCGCTCGAGCTCGCCTACCCGCTTCGCGTCCGCCGCCATGAGCTCCGCCTCGGCTCCGGAGGCGCTGGCAGGCACCGCGGCGGCGACGGCGTCGTCCGCGAGCTCGAGGCGCTCGAGCCCTGCCGCGCTTCGATCCTCAGCGAGCGTCGGGCCAACGCACCGGCCGGCGCACAAGGCGGTGAGCCAGGGACTCCTGGACGCAATCTCCTGAACGGCGAAGAGCTGCCGGCGAAGGTGACCGTGGACCTTAGGAAGGGCGACGTAATTCGAGTCGAAACGCCGGGCGGGGGCGCCTGGGGCCGTCGGTAGGCGTCGGTGCAGTAGTCACGCTGTCGCCACTGGGTACGCACCGTTCGAGCCCGTTGAAGGGTGACAACGAAGGTGGCAAGCTGGTCGCACCGGCGACGAAGGAGGGCTTCATGTCCACCACGACATCTAGCGAGCGGACAAAGCTCGGGTACGGGTTGAGTGAGGAGGAAGGCGAGGATTTCTGGCTGTTCGGCGCGCTCGTAACGATCAAGATCAGCGCAGACGACACTGCTGGCCGGTACAGCGTGATGGATATCGAGGTGCCACCGGACGTGGGCTCGCCTTGGCACGTCCACCGCGACGAGGACGAATGGTTCTACGTCCACGAGGGCGAGTGCGAGGTCTACATCGGCGACGCGCACCTGACCCTGACAGCCGGTGGCTTCGCCTTCGGCCCGAATGGCGTGCCCCACACCTTCTTCGGCGGGCCTAATGGGGGGAAGATGCTCGTCTGGGCGGGAGGGGCTAAGTTCGAGGGACTCCTCAGAGAGATCGCTGAGCCCGCCACCGAGCACGTTGTGCCGCCGCCGCCCGAGGCTCCGCCGGACATCGAGCTGCTCGTGCCCATCGCGGCAAAGTGGGCGTACGACATCCTCGGGCCGCCGGGTCCACCCCCCGGGCACTAGTCAGTCAAGCCTAAGAGGCTGGAAGCACAGGCCTCGCCCGGCTGTCGGGTATTACCGCTACTCCGTAGTCACGCTCCGCTGCTCCGGGTCGATCGAGGTCACCCGTTCGCGCCGAAACTCGACACCCTCCTTGGAGATGTCGTCGTACCGCAGCTGGACGTCCGCCGTCGCCTTCCGGCCGAACAGAACGTCAAGCTTCGAAAAGCCGAAGGTGAAAGACGCCGTAGCGCAGGTCAGACGTACTTGCCCATGCCGCCCGCCACGTCGATCGACGCGCCGGTGATGTAGCTCGCCCGCTCGCTCAGCAGGAAGGCGACGAGTCCGGAGACCTCGTCGGGCGTACCGAAGCGCCCTAACGGCACTTCGCGGTCGGCGAGGGATGCGAGGAACTCCTCCCGTTCGAGCTCCGGCGCCCGCTTTTGATGGATGTTGTCCCACTGCGGCGTAACGACGAAGCCGATGTTGACGGTGTTGACGAGGATGTTGTCCTTGGCGACCTCCAGCGCCAGGGTCTTGCCGAAGGAAAGACTGGCCGCACGGTTCACCGAGGTTGCGAAGAACGCCGGGTCCGGATACCGGCCGTAGACAGCGCTGATGTTGACGATGCGCCCGCCGCCCGCGGCCCGCATGTGCGGCAGCACCTCGCGGCAGCAGCGGATCAGCGAGAGCAGCTTGACGTCGAGGTCGCCGCTCCAGTCCGCATCGGTGAGCGTCTCGAACGTGCCGGGATGCGCGCGGCCGGCGTTGTTGACGAGGCAGTCCACGCGGCCCAGAGACTCGGCCGAGCGGGCGACGAAATCCTGCACCTGCGCGGGGTCGGTGACGTCGGCGCGCTGCGCGTGGGCGACCGGCCCGTCCCGGCCCAGCTCGGCGGCGGCGGCGAGCACCTCCTCCTCCCTCCGCGAGCAGATCGCGACCGAGGCGCCTTCACGGAGCAGCTCCTGCGCGATCGCGAAGCCGAGCCCCTTGGAGCCGCCGGTGACGATCGCCTTGCGGCCCTCGAGCCCGAGGTTCACTCGGGCTCGGCGAGGCCCATCGCCTCCAGCACGCCTCGCCTGGGCGGATGGAAGACGTCCACCTCGAAACACGTCGCGTCGTGCGTGCGCGCGCCGTGTGGCACGTTCGGCGGTATGACGACGGCCTGTCCGCGGGTGAGCATCCGGGTCTCGCCTGCCACCTCGAACTCGAGCTCCCCATCGACGACGAACGAGATCTGCTCCTCCTCGTGCCAGTGCACCGGCGCCTCCGTGTGCGGCTCGAAGCGGACGAAGTTGGCCATCACCCGCTCGCCGACCACGGGCTGGAAGAACAGCCCGGGCACCATCTCGATCGGATCGAGCTCGTCCCAGCGCACGAAGGAGCCGGAGCCTTCGTCCTGCGTGCCGGTGTCGGTCCCGAAGTACCCAGGTGAGTCCGTCATGACCGCCTCCCTTCGTCGGCGACGAGGGCGGCGAGTCGTCCGATGCCCTCGTCGATGAGTTGCTCCTCGACCCTGCTGAACGACAGGCGCACGTTCGCTCCTCCGCGCCCGTCCGGAAAGAACGGCGTTCCCGGGACGACCGCGACTCCGCGCGTAGCTGCGCTCCTTGCGAACTCGGCCGACTCGATCGCCGGCGGCAGAGTCAGCCACGTGAAGAACCCACCCTCGGGCCGGGTCCAGGCGACCTCGACCGGCATGTGCAGCTCGAGCGCGCCGAGCATCTGCTCGCAGCGCCGCCGGTAGAGCGCGCGCGAGCGCTCGAGCTGCTCGTCCATCCAGCCCCGACGCGCGTACTCCTCGAACAACCGCTGGCCCAGCGCGCCCGCGCACTGGTCGGTGTTCTGCTTCGCGGCAACCAGTTGGGCGACGACTGCGGCCGGACCGACGGCCCATCCCAGGCGGACGCCTGGGAAGAACGTCTTGGAGGTGGTCCCCGCCTGGACGACGACGTCCGGCGCGATGCTCCAGACGCTCGGCGGCGACTCGCGGCCGAAGCCGAGCTCGCGGTAGGCAACGTCCTCGACGATCAGGAAGCCGTAGCGCCGTGCCAGCTCGACGAGCTCGGTCCTGCGACCCTCCGACAGAGTCAGGCCCGCCGGGTTCTGGTAGTCGGGGATCGTGTAGAGCAGCTTGGGCCGGAGCCCGGCGGCGAGCCGGCCCTCGAGCTCGTCGACCCTCAAGCCCTCGTCGTCCATCGGCACCGCGACGACGTCGGCCTCGAAGCTGCGGAACGCCATGATCCCGCCCAGATAGGTCGGCCCCTCGACGACCACCACGTCCCCCGCGTCCAGGAACGACTTGCCCATCAGCTCGAGTGCCTCGATCGTGCCGCTGGTGATGATCACCTCGTCCTCGGCGGGACGCCGCCCCTGGTAGGCCTCGAGCCGGTCGGCGACGACGTCGCGTGGGCCGGGGAGGCCCTGCGTCGGCGCGTACTGGAGTGCGCTCGCGTCCCCCGCGGCCACGAGCTCGGCGAGCAGCGTCGAGGCCGCGGCGCCCGGGAACGTCTGCGCATCCGGGAAGCCGCCTGCGAACGGGATCAGCGTGGTGTCGCCGGCCAGGGCGAGGATGTCCGCCAGGCCCGCGCCGACGCCTGCGCGCGTCCGCGCGGCGAACAGGTCGTTCCAGCTTCGCGCCTCTCGGGTGACTGCCATCGTCGGCTCGTCGGGAACCTAACATCGGCTCGTTCGTGCCCCCTCGATGAGGCCGGCCCTGCCGGCGGGTCAGGTCTCAAGCGCCGCATCCGCCGCCGGGCGGAGCGGATTCCGGAGGGGCTGGACAGCCACGGCTGTTATTGACCGTTTTGGCGGCCGGAAGGACAATCAGGCCACCCTGGCGGAGACGAGAGCGAGAACGTGACGGTCGGGAGGGATGTCGAGATCGCCGCCGTCGACCGGTTTCTCGACCGGGCTGCGGAAGCAGGCGGCGCACTGGTCCTGGACGGAGGGGCCGGAATCGGCAAGACGACGATCTGGCGCGAAGCGCTGGCGCGGGCCACGGCGAGACCGTTCCGCGTTCTCCTCGCCCGACCAGCGGAGGCGGAGGCGGCCCTTTCGTATGCCGCGCTCGCAGATCTTGTCGCAGGGGCATACGACGACGTGCGAGACGGTCTCCCACGTCCGCAACAACGCGCCCTCGACATCGCGGTGCTGAGCGGCGAGAGCGACGACCCTGCGGACGCGCGTACGACCGCGGTGGGGTTCCTCGGCGTGCTGGAAGCCCTCGCCGCCGAGAGCCCGGTGATCGTCGCCGTCGACGACGTGCAGTGGCTCGACCGTGCGTCCGAACGAGCGCTCGAGTTCGCCGTGCGCCGCCTGCCCCCGGGCGTCAGCGTCCTGGCGACCCGGCGTTCCGACGGCGCCGGCGACGCGCCCTTGGGCTTGAGTCACGCATTCCCGGACGAAGGGGTCGAGAGCGTCACGCTCGGTCCGCTGTCGGCCGCGGCGCTGCATCACCTCATCCGCGACGAGCTCGGAGCGGCGCCGTCACGTCCGATCCTCGTCCGGATCGCGTCCGCTTCGGGCGGCAACCCGTTCTACGCGCTCGAGATCGCGCGCGCCCTCGCGCGTCAGGGAGAGGACCCGACGCGCGGGGACCACCTCCCCATTCCGGACAACCTCCAGGAACTGGTGGCGGCGCGACTGCGCGGCCTCACTCCGGCCGGCCGCGACGCCGCACTCGTGGCGGCCGCGCTCTCACGCCCAACCGTGCCGACGGTCGTGGCAGCGCTCGGACCGCAGCACGAGGCCGAGGCGGCGATCGTCGAGGCCGAGGAAGCCGGGGTCATCGTCGCGGAACGCGGACGGATCCGGTTTGCGCATCCCCTGCTGGCCTCGGCCGTCTATGCGGGGGCCTCACACGAGCGACGGCGCCAGCTCCACCGGAAGCTCGCCGACGTGGTCTCGGATCCCGAGGAGCGCGGACGTCACCTCGCGGAGAGCACGTTGGAAGCAGACAGCTCCATCGCAGGCGAGATCGAGCGGGCCGCCGACCGCGCCTCCCGGCGCGGCGCACAGGACGCCGCTGCTCAGCTTTACGGCGCCGCGGCGCGTCTGACCCCTGACGAGCGCGCTGACGACGCCGCTAAGCGCCTGCTCGGCGAGGCCGCGGCGCTGTTCGCGGCGGGTGATCCCAGCGGCGCGCGTGGACTTGCAGAGACGGCGCTCGCGCGAGCGACGACCGACACCGTGCAGGCCGAGGCGAACGTTCTGCTCGCCGATATCGCCTGGGTCGAACGCCCTGGACCGCGGCAGATCGACTTCCTCGAGCGGGCCCTTGATCTGGCGGGGGATGATCGCCGCCTCCGCGGCCGCATCCACGCGAAGCTGAGCGACGCCTGGCTGCTCGACCAGCGGCAAGCACTCGACCATGCGGAGGCCGCCGCCACGCTGCTCGATGACGACGACCCTGCGCTCCTCGCACAGGCCCTGATCAACAAGCTCTTCTACGGGGCGCAGATCGGGCGGAAGGCGCCGAGCCGTCTGCTGGAGCGGGCCTTGCAGCTGGAGGAGCGCGCCGACCAGAACGAGCAGAGGAGTCGCATTCCGCTCATGTGGTTCGCGTGGCTCGACGACCTCGAGGCCGCGAGAGCCCGGCACGCTTTCGAAGACGGCTGGTATCGCGATCGCGGCGAGGATGGGTGGCGGGCGGAGCGCCTCGGTCAGCTCGGTTACGCAGAGCTCAACGCGGGCAACTGGGAGACGGCCGAGAGAATGATCGAGGACAGCTGCGCCACCCTCGAGCAGATGGGGTTGCGGATCGGGCCGTGGGGAATGATCTGGCGCCATCGCGCGGCACTAGATCTCCATCGCGGGCGCGTCGATCGCGCGCGAGAGACGGCGCTCAGGCTTGCCGAGGACTCCGAACGGACGGGGCACTACTTCTTCGCCGCAGTCGCGCTCAGTTCTCTGGGCTCCGTCGAGCTCGCCGCGGGCGACCCCGAAGCAGCCGACCAGGCATTCGTCGCGTTTCGCGGACATCTCGACGCGATCGGCGCCGTCGCAGCCCTCGGTCCGCGCACGGAGGCGGATCACGTCGAGGCGCTCGTCGAGCTCGGGCAGCTCGAGCGAGCGCGGGCGATCCTGGAACACCTCGAGTTCCGTGGACGGACGATCCCTCGACCCTGGATCACGGTCGCACTTCCCCGAGCGCGGGCGCTCGTGCTCGCCGCGGAAGGAGACGCCAGCGCGGCGCTCGCGGAGGTCACCGAGCTGGACGAGGATGCTGCAGCCCGAGTGCCGTGCGAGCACGCCCGGACGTTGCTGGCCAAAGGTCGCCTGCAGCGTCGGCTGAAGCAAAAGCGCCCGGCCGCCGACACGCTGGGTGAAGCGGTCTCAATCTTCGAGCGCATCGGCGCGCCGCTCTGGGCGCAGCAGGCGCAGCGTGAGCTCGAACGCGTCGGCCTGCGTCGGGCACCCGATGAGCTGACCCCATCGGAGCGGCGCGTTGCCGAGCTCGCGGCGAGCGGAATGACGAACCGCGAGGTGGCTCAGGCTGCGTTCATGAGCCCGAAGACGGTCGAGGCGAACCTCGGCCGCGTCTACCGGAAGCTCGGGATAAGGTCGCGGGCTGAGCTTGGCGCGCGAATGGCCGCCGAAATCGAGGGAGAGCGGGCCCCACAAACGTAGGGAAACGCCCGATTCCTTCAGCCCGCCGCCGTCGTAGCGTCGTCGGTATGGCTGAGAAGAGCGGCACGGCGTGGAACACCTACCTGGTCGAGCATTACGGGCCGGGAAGCTCCGCGGAGACGCTTCGCCGCAACGCTCGAGACGTTCGGCGGGCGACCACTGAGCTGACAAGACTAGGACAGTCGGTCCGCTACGTCCGCTCGACGATCGTCCCCGGCGACGAGGGCTTCATGGCCACGCTCGAGGCCGGCTCGGAGGCGCCCGTGCGGGAGGCGTACGAGCGTGCCGGCGTCAGCATCGAGCGCATCTCGCAGGCGATCCAGCTGGACGGCCGCTGACGGGGCCGGCCAGCCTTCAGAAAGGACGTGACCTTGACCACGAAGAGACCAGTCATCGGCACCATCGCAGCGATCGTTCTGGCGATCGCGATCTCCATCGGCGCGCTCTCGGCGTCGGCGGGCAACAACCGCGCGACGCACTCGGTCGGACCTAAGCTCCTTGGTTCCTGGATGGTGAGTGTGAACCGCGGCCCGGCGCTGCCGCCGCTGAAGTCGCTCCAGACGTACACGAAGGGCGGCGGCGTGATCGAGATCGCGAACGGCGGCGCGACCGTTCGGAGCCCCTCGCATGGCGCGTGGGAGCGCATCGGAGGCCAGACGTACGGCTCGACGACCGTCTTCTTCCGGTACGACCCAGTGAGCGGGGCGTACCTCGGCACGCTCAAGATCAGGCACGAGCTCGAGGTCGCCACGGACGGTCAGTCGTTCACCGGCGTGGCCGTCGGAGAGCTCCGCGACGCGAACGGCAACCTGCTGCCGGGCAGCAACTCGCGGAAGGACATCGTGACCGCCGAACGGATCAACGGCGAGCCGGTCCCAAACGTCCCGTAA
>Ga0081455_10009011_pt1 | contig 10301 bp, 9 predicted proteins | sample TabmetS3T2R1_FD_70207 | JGI IMG/M metagenome (GOLD analysis project Ga0081455, IMG submission 70207) | Tabebuia heterophylla rhizosphere microbial communities from the University of Puerto Rico - S3T2R1 | ecosystem: Host-associated > Plants > Roots > Rhizosphere ... | reverse complement strand
GGGCTGCTCGGCCGCGTACAACGACGCCATGGCACCGATGCTGGCTCCGCCGACGAACACCTCGGCGGCGCCCCGATGCGTCAGGAGGCGAACGCCGCCCACCACGTCCTTCCACGCGTCGCCATAGTCGTCGTCCCCCGAGGAGCACCCATCGACCCCCCCGGGGCACACGCCGCGACGGTCATAGGTGAGGACGACGTACCCGCGCTCCGCGAGGAGCTCTGCAACCCCGTACCAGTCGGCTTGACTGTCGCCCGGGTTCCCCATGTGCGAGAGCACGATCCCGGTCCGACCCGAGCCGAACAGCCGACCGTCGAGCTCGACGCCGTCGACAGCCTCGAACCGCACGGTCCGAGATCCGGCCGGAGCGGTCGGGGACGGGACGGGGGTCCGGGTCGGCGACGAGGGGGCGGGCCGGTCGGCCGGGGCGGACGAACAGGATGCCGCGACCATGAGCGCCCCGAGCACGCCGATCGCGCAACGGGCGGCTGCATAGCTCATCACGCCGAACGATAGGGAGCATCACGCAGTCGCGCTGGTACCCTTACTGGCCGCAGTGAACAAGTTCGGACCTCGTCATCGGATGTGTCGTCGGGCTGGGCAGCCCCTGTGTGGGCGCCCCAATTGCCCGGCCATCAAGCGCACCTATCCCCCGGGCATGCACGGGCACGGGCGCAAGCGCTTCTCCGAGTACCAGGTCCGACTGCTCGAGAAACAGAAGCTGCGCCACATCTACGGGGTCGGCGAGCGCCAGATGCGCGGCTACTACGACAAGGCCAACCGCAAGACCGGAGTCACGGGCGAGGAGCTCATCCGCCAGCTCGAGACCCGACTGGACGCCGTGGTCCTGCGGCTCGGGTTCGCCCTGACCCAGCGCCAGGCCCGCCAGCTCGTCAGCCACGGCCACGTCACGGTGAACGGCCGCCGCGTCGACGTCCCGAGCGCCCAGGTCAGGCCCGAGGACACCATCGAGCTCTCCGACAAAGCCAAGAGTTTCGTCTACGTGCACGAGGCGATCGCCCTCACCCCCGACCCGCCCCCGTACCTGTATCGCAACACGGACCAGTTCCAGGGCACGATGTCGCGCCTGCCCGAACGCAACGAGATCCCGCTCCCTGTCCCCATCGAGGAGCGGCTGATCATCGAGTTCTACAGCTAAGAACCCGACTCCTCGACCATGCCCTCGGGGCAGTCGGGCCGAGCTGATGCCTCGCTCGCGTGCGCGCGACGATCGCATGTCCGGTCCTCCCGCATCTGGCCCGCCAGGAGCGTGATGACCTTCTCCCCGCCGTCGATGCGGAGCCCGGCGATCGAGTCCACTGCATCGACATCGTGACTTCGCCGAGGACCTCACCGGTGTTCTCGAGCTCGATCTCGGCGATAGTCGGCGGACCGGCGAAGGGTCATCGCACCAACGCGAAGGCCCGAACGGGGAAGGTGCCCATCCCTTCAACCCGCGGCGGAACGGCGAAGAAGTCGAACCCCTCCGGAGGAAGCGTCTCCAGGCTCGTGAGGCGCTCGATGATCGAGAGTGGCGGACGGTCCGTTTGAGGGCGAGGAGGCGATCCTCCACGTGATGGGATAGGAGGGGGCGGGGAGCCGAAGGTGGTACGGGCCGCGCCGGGCACGCCTCAGATCTACGATCGCCGCACAGTCAGCGACTATCGGGATAATCGGGATGCGACCTTACGCGACCTACTGAGACAAGGGGACCTGGAGATTCAGCTGTGACTGCTTCTCTGGACGAGCTTCCGATCGCTGCCTCGCTAGGGTGGTCTCGTTTCCGGGACAAGACACGACGATGCCTCGGCGATGATTTGACGGCTCTGTGGGGATATGGAGGAACGATCTTCCCCGACCGGTCACGGCGCCTCGGCGACCTGGACACGCTTGCAGTTGTTGAACGGGTCCCCGACGAGCGCACGAAGCAGAGGCTCGAACAGGTCGAGGCCGAAATCGCGCAAGAGCTCGGGATCCATTGGGACATCTGGTATGTGCTTGCGGCTGACGCGGTACGCAGCGACCCTCCGTCCCATGCGCTGGATCCAGAGCGCCGCCGCACATCGTGGGCGATCGACTGCGCACACTGGTGGGCGGGTCGCTACGTCAGCCTCTCCGGACGAGTGCCTGAGCGGTTGGTCCCTGCGCCCACCTGGCCGGCGATCGAAGCCGCACTTATCCGTGAGCTGGAACACCTTGAGCGACACGTCCAGGAGGGCGATGACGATCCGGTCGAGGCCACGTACGCGATCTGTAACGGGAGCCGCATCTTGTACGCAATCGAGACGGGAGATGTCGCAATCTCGAAGCGTGCTGGCGGCATGTGGGCACTCGATCATCTGCCGGAGCGGTGGCACGAGGCGATTCGCGCGGCCGGACGAGCGTACGACGGCGAAGCCAAAGCGCGAGACGAAGAGGTACTCCGCGACGCCATGGCGCCGTTCGTGGCGATGGTGCGCCAACACCTGCCTCTGGACGACCCGCCTTCGCCGGGAGAACCGCCCAGTTGGAGTGGTCTGAACGAGGCACATCAGGGGTAGTCAGGGACCTCGTGCTGCCCAGCGGGCGGGGCTCTTGATCGCTTGATCCTCTCTCGAAGGGAGTCCCCATGGACGAGAGTGAGAACCTCTTCCCGATGGATGTCACCGACCCTTCATCTCGGCAGCTCATCGAGGACGGCGCCCCCGGCCTGCACGGCGTCGTCGCGATCCGGTACGGCGAGGTGATCCTCGAGCACTACGGCATGGGCGAGGATTGGTCGTGGAACGAGTCGCTCGGCACGGTGACGTTCGGTCCCGAGACCCTCCACGACATCCGGTCCGTCACCAAGAGCGTGGTTGGCCTGTTGTACGGGATCGCGCTCGCAGACGGCCTCGTCCCCGAGCCGAACGAACCCCTCCTCCGGTACTTCCCCGAGTACCCCGACCTGGCCGGTGACCGCGACCGAGACCGCATCACCGTCGAACACGCCCTCACGATGACCCTTGGGCTCGAATGGAACGAGGAGCTCCCGTATGACACCACCGACAACAGCGAGATCGCCATGGAGTACGCGCCAGACCGCAACCGGTACGTGCTCGGACGACCGATCACCGACCCGCCGGGCATGCAGTGGCGCTATTGCGGCGGCGCGACCGCACTGCTCGGCACGTTGATCGCGAAGGGCTCGGGTCGCCCGCTCGAGGAGTTCGCGCGTGAGCGGCTGTTCGAACCCATGGGCTGCAAAGCGTTCGAGTGGATGCGTGGCAGGGACGGGGTGGTCTCGGCCGCCTCTGGACTCCGGCTTGCCCCCCGCGATCTGGCGAGGATCGGTCAGGTCGTGCTCGCCCGTGGATCGTGGGAGGGCCGCGAGATCGTGCCGGCGTCGTGGCTCGACCGCGCCCTGCAGCGCCGCGCGACGATCGAGGATGGGTTCGACTACGGGTACCACTGGTACGTGGGCGCCCTCACACCGCGCGAGGGTGTCTCGCATCCGTGGGTCGGCGGCCTGGGCAACGGAGGCCAGCGACTCGACGTCCTGGCCGATCTCGACCTCGTGGTCGCGTTCGCGGCCGGCGCGTACGACGCCGAGGACGGCTTCGCCTCGCCGATGTTCGTGCTCGAGAACGTGATCCTCGCGAACCTCGAGCCCTGATAGGTGAGCGGTTTCGAGGGTTCGGTCGCGTCGGTGGAGCGAGGCATCAACCGATGGGAGCCGAACCACGACCGGAACGGCCGATGCGTGGCTCGGCGCGCCCGGCGATGCTGTGAGCGTCGCGATGCGCTTGGGGCACAGCGTCCTGACGGGAGGAGGAGGACGTGCCGATCGGATATCTGGTAACCGTCGCGCTGGTCGCGTGGTGCTGCCTCTTCGCCCTGGTGCCGATGCGCTTCGGACGGACCGCACGACAGGTGAGCTGGGTCTTCGCGTTCATGATCAACGAGCTGCCGTTCGTCGCCTTCTACTGGCTGCTCGCTGCGACCCTGTTGGCCGCGGGCGAAGGCAGCCTCGCAACGCGGGTCGGGCTGATCGCGCTCGGTCTCGCGGCCCTGACGGCCGGAGGGCTCGCCGTCCTCGTTTCGCGGGCACTCCACACGCGCCCCGCAGTCGAGCAGGCCCTGGCGGAGGGCCTCGGCGCTCGATGGCGGTCCGCCATGGACGCCGGGATGGCCGGGGGACTGCGCCGGCGACCTCCGCTCGCTCGCATCCTGTTCGGCCCGGTCTTCGTTCGCCGCCGTGATGTCAACCGAGTCGCGAACATCCCCTACGGCGATGCCGGCAGGACGAACCTGCTGGACGTCTACCACCACCGCGGCCGCCCTTCGGGCGGCCCGGTGCTCGTCTATCTGCACGGTGGAGGATTCCGCAGCGGAAGGAAGAACCACGAGGCCCGCCCGCTCCTGTATCGGCTCGCCAGCCAGGGTTGGGTATGCATCGGCGCGAACTACGGGCTCGCACCGGCCGCGGAATTCCCCGAGCAGCTGATCGACGTCAAGAAGGTGATCGCCTGGGCGCGGGGCCACGGACACGAGTTCGGCGCCGACACCGAGTGGGTGTTCGTCGCGGGCAGCTCCGCCGGGGGGCATCTCGCCTCGCTCGCCGGGCTCATGTCCGACGATCCATCGTTCCAGCCCGGGTTCGAGGACGCGGACACCTCGGTCGCCGCCGTCGTCTCCCTGTACGGCTACTACGGGCCGATCGACTCGAGTGGATCGCGACCCTCCACGCCGTTGGCGTACCTTCGGGCGGACGCGCCACCCTTCTTCATCGCGCACGGCGACCTTGACACCTATGTACCGGTCGAAAACGCCCGCAGCTTCCAGGCGAGGCTGCGCGGTGTCTCGAGCCGGCCGGTCGTGTATGCGGAGCTGCCTGGAGGGCATCACACGTTCGATCTGTTCCATTCGATCCGCTGCGAGGCGGTGATCGACGGGATCGAGGCCTTCGCCAGGTGGGTACGCTCGACGAACGATCCTCGGATCGCGGTCGACGGGTCAAGGGTCGACCGATGACGCACGCGGAGATGCCGAGCGATCCGACGAGCAGGACCGAGCGGCGGTCGTCCATGCGGAGCTTCGGAGTCGTCCTCGGACTGATCGTGGGCATCTTCTTCATCGTCCGGGCGGTGGTGGAGGTGTTCACGATCGACTACTCGGTTCCGTCCTCCTACGCCGACGATTGGGGCGGCCCGAGCCTCGCCGGAGTGCTGCTCGTTCATTGCGGGCTGGGACTCATGGCGGCGATCTGGATCGGCGTCTTCCTGTGGCGACGACGCTCGAGTCGATCGAGTGCGCCAGGGCGATGAAGCCGAGCGCGTCGCTCCACTAGGCCTTGCGGCGGCCGCCGATGTCATACGGCACGTTGATCGTCTCGTCGGCGCCCGGATCCGGGCGCCAGCCCCCACGGAAACCGTTGCCGTCATCGTCGAAGGTGCCGGTGAACGTCGCGTCCAGCCGACCGTAGGACACCGAGATCTTCACGGTCTCCTCGTCGACCTCCCACCGGTAGGGCAACGGCGCCGGAGACAGGTTCGAGAAGACGGTCGAGGGGAACGTGCCCGTCTCCGGGTCGTACCCGATCAGCTCCTCGCTCTCGATCTGCATCCCGAGGAAGTTCAGCGACGCGCGCTGCTCCAGGAAGAAGCCTCCCGGGAGCCATCGGAACGTCGTCTCGCCCCTGACCGTGATCTCGTGGGAGCCGACCAGGTGACCCTCCATGCTCCACGTTCCGACGAACCGATCCAGGCGCCGGAGGGCGGAATCGGGAGTCGGAACCTGTGCCTGGGTGTCGTCAGTCATGATCTGCTCCTTCCGCGGGGCGGCCCGGCGGTCCGCGCCTCGACTATTGGTCGGAGTCGCCGGGGCTCCCTCGACATCCCAGCACTCAACGCGGGGAGCCGAGCGTTTGTCGAGTGCGGAAGACGTCCTCCGGGTCGTACCGCAGCTTCACGCGCAGCAAGCGCACGAGGTTCGGTCCGTAGTACGCGGCGGGCCCGTCCGCGAGGTCCGGATCGGCGAAGTTCTGGAACACGCGGCCGGATCCCCAGGGGTGCACCGATCCCCACGATCGCCCCACCTGGGCGTGAGCCGCCCTCAACCTCTCCGGTGAGGCGTCGGCGTCCACCGTCACGGCGTGCTTGAGCTGAAACCGCTCCTCGCGGTGGACGAACGCGGTCGCGTCGGGACGGACGCGGTTGTAGGCGCCGGTCCACGGCATGAAGTCGAGTTCGCGGGACTCCCCCGCGGCCCGATCGCCGGCGAACGCGCCCAGCAGCGCCGCGACGGCCTCGGCCGGGATCGGTCGACGGAAGAACTCCGACTTCGCGACCAGCCAGACGGGCTCCGCCGGGACCGCGGTATCCCCGTTCGCCCGGTCGTCGTCCCCGAGGTTCGCCCAGTAGCGCCTCGTGCCCACGAAGGACTGGTGCTGGGTCGACGATGTGCTCGGGTCAGCACCCGCCCTCGTCACCAGGTTGCCGAGCAGATCCTCGGCGCCACTCCCGCCGCCCAGCACCGCGGCGTAGACGTCGACCGACGGAGGCTCCTCACCGTTCGCGGTGACCTTCAGGCTCGCAGCGATCTCGTCGGGCGCATCCGGCGCCCACGTCTGCCAGGCTTCGATCACGGCCGCCGCGTCCGAGAACGGCCACGACAGGTGCAGGTTGGTCGCCCTGGGCGCCGGCACGGGCCGGAAGACGAGCGAGGTGACGACGCCGAAGCTGCCGGCGCCGGCGCCTCGGAGCGCCCAGAAGAGGTCGTCGTCGTGCTGCTCGTCGCAGGCCACCAGGCGGCCGTCGGCCAGGACGATCTCGGCGCCGACCAGGGAGTCGGAGGTGACCCCGTAGGTCCGGCCCAGGATCCCCAGCCCGCCACCGAGCGTCAGGCCGGACACCCCGACAGACGGGCACGTGCCCCCCGGGATCGCGAGGGCGTGCTCGTCAAGCGCCTCGTACACGTCGCCGAGCGTCGCGCCGGCGCCTACGGTGACACGATCGCCCGAGACCCGAACCGAACGCATCGGCCCCACGTTCACGAGCACACCGCGCGTCGTTGAATGCCCCGCGAAGCTGTGCCCGCCGGCGCGCACGGCGAAGGCCCCACCCTCACGGCTGACGAACGCGAGCGTCTCGGACACGTCGTGCGGGGTCGAGCACGACACGACGGCCTCCGGCTCCACCTTGTGGAAGCGTGCGTTGAACGGCCGGCGGTGCGCGTCGTACGGCTCGGATCCGGGAAGGCCGACGGACCCGTCGATCGCACGCTCGAGCGACGCCCAGTCGCGCAAGGGTTACGGCTCCGGCCTCGCGGCCAGACCCTTCACGAGCACGTCCAGCCCGAACTCGAACCGCTCGTCGAAGCCCCCGCCGAACAGCTGGTCGAGGATCGCGAGGGTGTTCGGGAACCGCTCCGGCGGAAGGGACGCGAAGTAGCCCTTGATCATCCCGACGACCTGGTCCGGCGGCAGGTCCTCCCCCGTGGGTGACGCGAGCCCGAGGCTCTCCTCGTACGCGTAGGCGCCGATGTAGAGGGAGAACAGGTCGACCACGTACGCGGTCGTTCGGTCGGGCAGGTCGGCCGCCCGAAGGATCGCCAGGATCCGCTCGTTGGTCTCCATGACGTTCGGGCCCACCGGGATCCGGCCGAGCGTGATCCGCGCGACGCCCGGGTGCCGGTGATACATCGCCCGCATCTGGCGGGCGAGGTCCTTCACCTGCTCCTGCCAATGCCCGGGGTCGGGATCGGGGACCTCGAGCTCTCCGGCCACCCGGTCGATCACGAGGTTCAGCAGCTCGTCCTTGTTCTTGACGTGCCAGTAGAGGGAGGCCGGCCCGGTCCCGAGCTCGTCGGCCACAGCCCGCATGGAGAACCGGTCGTAGCCCTCGCGATCCAGCACCCGGAGGGCCGCATCGACGATCGAATCCCGGGTCAACGGGGTACGGCGGGAGCGGGGAGGGCGCTGGAGCCAGGGCGGCTCGGGGGTCTGCTGAGGGTCGCTCACGGCGCACAGGATACCCGAATCTCGAACGCCTTTCTATTGACACGAACACCCATCGCTTGATAGAACGCTGTTCGACTCGAACGGCGATCGACCGAACATCCAGGGAGGTGGCACATGAAGGAGCAGATCGTGGAAGCGGCGGGCCTGGTCAAGCGGTACGGCAAGGTGAACGCCCTCGACGGGCTCGACCTGGTAGCCGAGCCGGGGCAGGTCCTGGCGGTGCTTGGACCCAACGGGGCCGGCAAGACGACGTTCGTCCGGACGATCGCGACGCTGATCCGCCCCGACGCCGGCTCGGTGCGGGTGGCCGGGCGCGACGTCCGAAGGGACCCCGACCGTCCGGCGGATGATCGGCCTCGCCGGTCAGTTCGCCGCGGTCGAGCCCGCGCTCACCGGCCGGGAGAACCTGGAGATGGTGGCCCGGCTCTTCGGGCAGGACAAGAAGCAGGCGCGCGCCAACGCGCTCTCGACGCTCGAGCGGCTCGGCCTGGCGCCGAACACGCGCATGGCCTGCTGTGCCCGCGTCCAAGGGCCGGTCCAGGTCTCTTTGACGCCTGACAAGCCGAAGGCGCCCAGCCTGAGCAAGGTCCACGGCTTCAACTACGCCAAGGACGTCGAGCGGGTCGTGATCGTCGGCAACGGCATCGCCGGCGTCACGGCGGCCGACCACATCCGCCGCCGCCACCCGCTGACCGAGATCGACCTCGTCGCCGAGGAGTCCCACCAGCTCTACAACCGCATGGGCATCGCACGCCTGATCTACGGGCGCAGCGCGATGCAGGGGCTCTACCTGAACCCCGACTCGTGGTACGACGAGCGCAACATCACGACCTGGCTGAACACGCGCGCGCTCGGCATCGACCGCGCGCGGCGCGAGATCACGCTCGGCGGCGGCGAGGCGCTGCCGTACGACCGGCTCGTGCTCGCGATGGGCTCGAGCGCGTTCGTTCCGTCGATCGACGGCTGGGGCGCGCCCGGCACCGGCGTCCTGCGCACCGCCGACGACGCGCTGCAGCTGCGCGCCTACGTGCAGCGTCACGGCGCGAAGAAGGCGACGATCGCCGGCGGCGGCCTGCTCGGGCTGGAGGCGGCCTACGCGCTGCACAAGCTCGGGCTCCGGACCGCGGTGCTGGAGCGCTCGCCGCGCCTGCTCACGCGCCAGCTCGACGCCCGCGCGGCCGAGCTGCTGAAGGCGTATCTCGAGGGTCTCGGCCTGGAGATCGTCGTGAGCGCCGAGACGGCGTCGGTGGACGCCGACGCCCGCCTGTGGGGCGTCACGCTCGCCGACGGCCGCTCCTTCGACACCGACGTCCTGCTCGTCGCGGCGGGCATCACGCCGAACATCGAGCTTGCCAAGGAATCGGGGCTGAAGGTCAACCGCGGCGTGATCGTCGACGATCAGGATTCTGAGCGCCCGCGTCGGCGGCGCGCCGGCGACCTCGAGCGCGGCGCGGCCGGCCACGACATGCCTCGAGCCCGGTGTGCCCGCAACACGCGCGCGGCCGTTCGGCACGACGAGGTTGAACTGCGTGCCCTGCCCCGGCGCGCTTTCGACGTCCAGCCGGCCGCCGAGCAGCGTCAACCGTTCGCGGATGCTGAACAGCCCCCAGCCCACCTGGCCGTCTCTGGCGCCGTCGTCCAGCTTCGCGGGATCGAATCCGACGCCCCGATCCGCCACCGTGATGCGAATCGTGCCGTCCGCGGCGCTCGAGAGATCGAGCGTCGCCTGATCGACGTGCGCGTGCTTGACCGTATTGAACAACAGCTCGCGGACCGACTCGAAGAGCAGCGTCCGCACGTCCTTGCGGTCGGAATTCGCGAGCGGGTCCGCCGACACCTGAACCGACAGCCCGTGCTGATTCCGCATCCAGTCGGCCAGCCAGATGAGCGCGGCCGGCAGTCCTGATCCGTGCAGCACCGGCGGAAACAGCTCGACGCTCAACGAGCGGGCTGCGGAGATGGCCTCGTCCAGGTTGTCCTTGGCCTGCACGAGCAGCTCGCTGGCGCCGGCGTCGCGGGCGACCTGCCGCCCGAGGTTCATCGCCGCGCTGACCAGCAGCTGCTGAAGGCCGTCGTGCAGCGTGCGGGCGAGCTGCTCGCGCGCGTGCTGCTCGGCCAACGTCAAGTCCGACGCCATCTTTCTCAGTTGCGCGGTCCGGCGCTCCAGTTCGACCGTCCGTTCCTGGAGCGCGGCCTCGGCCCGTTTGCGCGCGGTGATGTCCGTCACGAACGCGATCGCGCGCCCGCCGCCGGGCGTCGAGACGTGGTTCAAGCTCACTTCGATCGGGAACGTCGTCCCGTCTTTGCGCTCGCCGAAAACGTC
>Ga0081455_10009010_pt1 | contig 10303 bp, 19 predicted proteins | sample TabmetS3T2R1_FD_70207 | JGI IMG/M metagenome (GOLD analysis project Ga0081455, IMG submission 70207) | Tabebuia heterophylla rhizosphere microbial communities from the University of Puerto Rico - S3T2R1 | ecosystem: Host-associated > Plants > Roots > Rhizosphere ... | reverse complement strand
CTCAGTTGCTGTAGGTTTGGTCTTTATCGCCAGAGCTATGGAAATTATGCCAGAAAAATCCATGGTGAAAGATGCTGCAGCATTGATATTGGTTGCCGTAGCCTTGAACGGGATTGCGACCGCACTCAGGATTATGGGCGGAATGTCGACCGAACAAATTGCACATGGTTTGATCGCTCTTGGCGGCGCTTTGGCTATATTGGCGATTGGCATGAAACTTATGAGTGGATCTCTAGCTGGCGCTGCCGCATTGGGTATTGCTGCCGCGGGATTGGCTCTTCTTGTGCCTTCTCTGGTTCTTTTGGGGAAACAGAAATGGTCGACGATCGTTAAAGGCTTGGTGGCTCTTGCTGCTTCGGTGGCGATTCTCGTCGTAGCGGCGAATTTGCTTCCAGAAGCAGTTCCGGGATTGCTGGCTTTTGGCGCAGCACTGGCTCTAATCGGTCTTGGTGTAGCGCTGGTAGGTGCTGGTATCGCTGGGATCGGGATCGGTCTCAGCGCCATTGCCGTGGCTGGTCCAACCGCATTCGGAATCTTGACTCAGGCATTTGAGGACTTCGTCAAGGCGATGGTCGAGAACGCAAAGCTGCTCATTCTTGGATTGCTTGAAATTGTTCAGGCATTTGCCGATACCGCTCCTCAATTTGTAGCGGCCCTCGTACAGATCATAAATGCCTTCTTGGATGCCATTCCACAACTTACGCCAAAACTTGTAGTCGCAGTAAACGCGTTGATCACGGCTTTCCTATCGGTTCTACACACGCAGCAGGGGCCAATTATTCAAGCGGCAGCCGAACTGATAATTGCTCTTCTCCAAGGTCTTCGAGCCAATCTTCCACAAATTCTCAAGACGGCTGGCGATGTTATTGTTACTTTCCTTAACGGTTTGGCCCAACAGGTTCCTAGAATTGTAAAGGCGGGAGTCACTCTGATTGTAAGCTTCCTGAATGGAATTTCCAACAACATCAAAAGAGTTATTACCGCTGGCGCAAATATCGTCATATCCATCGTTCAGGGCATTGGTAACAACTATAAAAGAATTGTCACGGCTGGCGCCAAAGCAATCGCCAATTTCATTCAAGGCATTGCTGGTGCTGCGAATTCACTAATCAATGCGGGCGTAAGTGCTGCAGGCAAACTAATCAACGGTGTTGTCACTGGAATTCTCAAACTGATCGATGTCGGTGCTCGAGCAATGATTCGATTCTTGAATGGTATCGCTGACGCGATTAATAAATACGAACCACAATTGATAGTCGCTGGTGGGCGAATTGCTCTAGCCATTATCACCGGTTTCGTTCAAGGCATCGCGCAAGGTGGCGGCCAGCTTGTTCAAAAACTGAGAGACTTGGCTCAGGACGCTATCAACGCGGCTAAGGATAAGTTGAAATTCTGGTCGCCTTCGCGCGTATTCATGGAGATGGGTCAGGGAATTGTCGATGGTTTGGTAGTGGGAATCGATGCCAATGCCGATCAGGCAGCTGCATCTGCTACCGCGATGGGTCAGGGCGTTATCGACGCTACGAAATCTATATTTGAGATTACCTCTCCGTCCAAAGTCATGCAGAAGCTTGGTCTGGAGATTACTAAAGGATTCGCCAATGGCCTAAAGACGGGTTCGCGAGAGGACGTGGCACAAGCTTGGGCGAATATGCGCGCTAATTATGCGCAAGCACTAAGCGATATTCGGGCGGATATCAAGAAGCACCAAGACGCTCTAACAAAAGAGCGAGAAAAGGGTAAGAACGCTCGACAAAAGGTAATCAACGCTGAACTAAAAGCTATTAGAGATGACAAAGATGCTTTGCGTCAGATACTCACAAGTCAAGATCTATTTCTCAACAAGACATCAAAGCTACATACCAAGCTAGTAGGATTGGCCAAGCAATATGAAGAACTCGCTGCCGATTTGCAAACGGCCAAAGATCTATTCAAGAGCTTTAAGGAGCAATTCGAAGATCTTCCTGATTTTGCTATGACGGATGCCGAAGGCAAAGCATTAACGGATCCGATTGGTGCATATATCGAAGCTCTTGGGAAACAGGTAACCGACACTGAGAAATTTGGAGCAAATATCCAAACACTTATAGCAATGGGTCTCGATCAGGAAACCATTGACGAGCTTCTTCGAGCCGGTCCTGAGGCGGCTGGAGCATTTGCGGCCGCTTTGGTTGCGGGCGGTCAAGAAGCAGTTAATAGAATTAATGCGCTTGATATTAAGCTCGGAAATGCAGCTACTGGATTGGCCAATACTGGAGCAAATTATTTATATGATGCAGGAAAAGAGATTATGGACGGATTCGCGAGCGGTATTGAAAATTCGATGGCAGCTATTCTGACCCAAATAGAAAATACTGCTGACGCGATTGTGCGCCGAATCAAGAAGAAGTGGAAGATTAAGTCTCCATCCGAAGTATTCGCGGAAATCGGAGTACAGGCTATTCAAGGAATGGCTCAAGGATTTACTGATGCGTCTCCGCTTGCGACGGATGCTGCGGAAAGTACTGCTTCCGATGCGGTGGATGCAGTTCGCGATACTTTGGCGAATATTCCGATCGGCGATATTATAGAGATGCAACCGGTAATCACGCCGGTATTGGATCTTACAGCTGTACAAACCGATGCTGAACGAATGGCAAGTATGATCGGTATGACTCCGGTCGCTACGACTTCGTTCGGACAAGCTTCATCCATATCTTCTGCACAAGCAGCAACGGCAGAAGAGCAAACAGGTGTTGTGCCTGTCGGTCCATCGTTTAGTTTTGAACAGAACAATTACTCCCCAGAGGCTTTGAAGGAAATCGAGATTTACAGACAAACGAGGAATCAACTCTCTGTGATCAAGTCCGCCTTGGCTCTTACCTAAGGAGGTGTCGTGCTAACAGAACTCAAAGCGTATAGTTCGTGGGAATCAGTTCCCGCACTACCTCTAGACGACACCGGTAGAGCTGAGACGGACTTGATCCAAATCTACGATATTGAAGGATTAGACCCAGTCAAGGCGGCGGTTGGCACATCTCCATTTGGCTCAGTTGACGGATCGTCTTATGTGGGTAGTTCTGTACGAGAGCGAAATATCGTTCTTACACTACATCCGAATCCAAATTGGAACGAATGGTCATACGAAGGCCTTCGTCGACTTCTCTATTCATATTTCATGCCAAAACGACCGACGAGACTCGTCTTTTACAGTGACGATATTTCTCCGGTGGAAATTTCCGGAATAGTCGAAAGTGTAGAAGTCAACCAGTTTAGTAGTGATCCCGAGCTTGTCGTTTCGGTTATTTGCCCTAATCCATATTTCACTTCACTCGATCCCATAGTCGTCACTGGTCAATCAATACGTGAAGGCGGAACAGTAACCGAAATCGACTACAACGGGACTATCGAAGCTGGAGTTTATGTTCAAGTGACATTCGTTTCAGGTACCTCACCGACATCTATCTGGGTCCAAATCGGAGATCCAGATCTTTCATATTTCAAAGTGGATGCGTCGGTCACTTCATCTAAGTATTTTGAGATGAGCTCCGTTCCTATGCAGAAGTATGTTCAAAACGTCAATATTGGTACGGGCGTCATCACCAATCTTCTGAACAAGGTACACATGATCGAGGGTTCTTCTTGGCCAACAATTCTCAAGCCGGGTACGAACGATTTCTCGGTTATCACAAATGTCGGAGTTCAGGATTGGGAACTTAGATATTACGAGTTATTCGGCGGTCTCTGATGGACGTTTATACTCTGGATCGTAATTTTCACCAAAAAGATATTATCGATGAGTTCAAATCGATTATTTGGACCGAACGATATTATGGAAATAGTGAAGTCGAATTATATGTTCCAGCAACGACGGAAATGATCAAGAAGATCCCACCTGGTACATTTCTCAGTATTTTCGACTCCGACGAAGTAATGATTCTCGAATCGGCTCTGGTTACGGATGATAATACCTTAAAACTTGTAGGACAATCACTTTTAACTTGGATGGATAATCGTTTTATTCGTAATACAGCGGCTCATAATATACAATCTTGGGTTTTTCCAGCAGGTAAACCCGGTTGGGCGATCCATCAAATTATTTGGAATGGGTGTCATAAAGATAGTCCATTTTTGAAGGGCACTTATCCGATGGGTGTTACTAATCCACAGCAGTTGATAATTCCAGGACTTACGCTCAAAGGATATGATCAATCAGGAAAAGACACTGTTTTTACAGTCGATTTTGAACCAGTTTATACGGCTATGACCAAAATTGCCATTCCGTATGAAATTGGAATGCAGCTAACGCTTGATTCTGTTACCGATACTTCATATTCTCTAGGGTTTCGTAATTACAAAGGTCTCGATCGGACGAGTGGTCAAACGGGCAATCCGATTGTTCGATTCTCTCCTCAAATGGATTCATTTTCGAATATTTCGGAGATTCGGTCAATCGGATTACTTAAAACTCTCGTGTGCGCGTACGCAACGTCACCCGACCCGACCAAAGTATCCAGCGCGCAAGGACAAGCGGCTTTGACTGATGCGCCGTACACGGGGTTTGATTTGCGTGCTTTACAACTACTCGATTCGAGTATTACGGACGAAATGGTAGGAACCGACAATGCAAAACTTTATGATCTTCTGAGCACATTAGCGAGTAAAGAACTCAAAAATCATCCGTATATAAAATCGGTAGACGGAGAGATTGTTCCGACAAGTCAATTCAAATACGGCGTTCACTATAACCTCGGAGATCTTATCGAGGTGCAAGGGCATACGGAAATTGTTTCAAAGGCTCGAGTCACCGAATATATTCGTTCCCAAGATGACGCGGGAGAGAGAGCATATCCTACTGTAGTGATGATTGAGTAAGGAGAACGATGGAAATTCTGATGTGGGTTTTTGCTTTTGCTCTTGGCATTCTTATTGGCGTACTCTTGGAGAAGTGGAAATCCCATAGAAGTCGCTACAGTGGAACCATCCTTGTAACTGAGAGCGAAGAAAAGACGTTATATTCTCTAGAACTCGACGAGTATCCTGAAAATCTCAAATTCAAAAAGGAAGTGGTATTCAAGGTTGACGCTTCTGAAAAATCTTGATCGCAGGCAAAACATCGCCTATAATGAGACCTACTAAAGGAGCGCTATGGTTTCTAGGAATAGAGAACCAAGCAATCTCGACTCTGAGATTGACCGCGTGTTTTCCGAACTGAAGAATTCATCGGTAGGTTCTCAGGAGTACGTGAAGACGTTGGATGTGTTGACCAAGCTGCACAACCTGAAGGAGAATGAAAAACCTCAGGGAGTCAGTAAGGACACGCTTGCCATCGTCGGAGCGAATCTCCTGGGAATTCTGATGATTCTAAGGTACGAGAACGTCGGCAATTTCATCTCGTCGAGAGCGCTAGGATTCGTTCTCAGAACCAAAACGTAGTTCCAAAAGGAGCTCGAAAGTGAGAGCCTAGCTTGCTAAGCTAGTGTCACGCCCTATATGGCTGCAAAACAAATGAACGCAGCCGGACTACGGGAACGACACTAGCATAGTGAGCTAGGCTTTCCTTTTTTCGCACGTAAAACACCTCCTATAATGAGACGTAATGTAATCCATATTTAAGGAGGGGTTATGAACTACGGACTTGGAAAATTCATCTTCGATGCAGTCATGGCCATGTTTACTGGTGGCTTGTGGCTGATCTGGGTGTTTGTTCGAGAGTCGCGTAGGCGTAACGACTATCGTTACTAGATAGCATTCGCCTCGAAAAGAGAGTCTGAATCATAGATTCTCTTTTTTTCGCAGAAATTACAAGGCATATAATGAAAGGATTACCTTCTACAAAGGAGTGGATCGTGAAGACGTTTTTGAACAACCTGAAGGCTCAGGCCGAGGAGAACCCCATGCTCGCGCTTGGCATCGGAACCGCTGTTGTCGCTGCTGCGACCAAGTTCCTTGGTGCCGGTGTGGACATGAAGAACTCCCGCGCCTGGGCGAAGGAAGTCAATCGTCGTTCTGCGAAGGACGCCGACAAGAAGTAACCCTTCAGAAAGAGGATCCCCTACACGGATTCTCTTTTTTCGCAGAAATTACATGACATATAATGAGAAGGAAGTGGTAAGATACGAGAGTTGTCAGAAAAAGGGTGAAAGGGCCCGGTGAGGCGAAAGCCAATACGCCAATTCTGACTGCCTTCGGGAGAGCTCGACACTCCTCCCGAACCTTCTCTTTTTTTTCGCATAAATTACATGACATATAGTGAGACTACTACTAAGGAGAATGTCATGTTCAGTATTCGTAAAAAGAAGTCTGAACTCGTCACCGTTTATGCAGAGGAACTGCAGGCTGGGGACAAATTCAAGTACGATAGCGGTATGATCGAGGTTCTGGAGACCACTTCAGGCAACGACCATATCTCTGTTCGACTTGGATCGAACCACCCTGCACACCGCTGCGACACGAGACGAGTCCGGTTTCAGAACGATATGATCTGCGACGTTGTTCGTGCGTAGTATCAGGAAGAGGATCCACTACACGGATTCTCTTTTTTTCGCAGAAATTACAAGGAGTATAATGAGACCAATCAATCGAAAGGATTTTGCAATGGAAGGCATTATGGATTCGCTGTTGAAAGGACTGTTCGGATCTGTCGAAACATATCGAGTGGAAGTTCATCTTCCGCCTGGAATGACTGAGATGGATGTGTATCAGATCTTCAAGACCGCGGCCCAGGAAGCCGGTTGTACTATCACCGATTTCAAGGTCAAGGAAGAGAGCGCCTAACAAGCGTTCTCTTTTTTCGCACGAATAACACGCTGTATAACGAGACTACTACGAAAGGAGAAATCATGTGGTCAACCTGGACCAAACTTTGCCAGGCCAATGTGAATTTTCACAACAAGCACACAATTGCTACTACCGTTATCCCGGTAGTGGGAATTGTTGGAGCTTTGGTTGGGATTCGCATTGCTGCCCGCAAGATGGCCGAAAGGGAAGTGAACTACAGGATTAATCGTCCTCGTTAGTATCAGAAGGAGGGTCCTACAAGGACTCTCTTTTTTCGCATAGATAACACGTCATATAATGAGAGGAGTACCTACTACTGAAAGGACTGAAATGAGACTCAACATCATTCGTGTGATCAGGGATCGCCGAGCTCGCAATCGACAGATCAAGCGAGATCAGGAGATCACTGAGAACATGATCAGGATCGCTGAAGTCTTCATCCAGCTTTCTGAGCAAGGATACACCCCTTACAAGAAAGAGAGCGCCTAACAAGCGCTTTCTTTTTTCAATCTCAAAAAAACCCCGCGGGGAATTTTCTCCACAAAGTTTAGATATTACTTATTCCCTTTCGCATATAAAACACCGCATATAATGAGACTACTACGAAAGGAGAAGTATGTTTCTCGGGTCTAACCTTTGGCCGAACAGCAAGGGTTCTGAGGCTCAGCGACGTCAACAACAGGTTATGCTCGCCTACTACGCAGTTATATTCACAGGTAAAACACTTGCCTGGGGATTGAACGCGTTGTATACGCGATCGAATCGGAAGGCGATGGAACGAGACCTCGAACGACTTGTGAACAGCCACGGAGTCATACTCGAAGACGAACTGCTCGAGGACTAGTGTCCAGAAAGAGGATCCACTACACGGATTCTCTTTTTTCGCATAAATTACAAGGGGTATAATGAGAGATACAAACTAACGAAAGGAATGAAATGAAACTCGTGTCGTACATGCTGCGGCCGTTCGTTGCCCCCGTCGTGCTATATCGAGTCGCCAAGACAATGACCTCCGAAGAGAGGGCGTTGCTTAGGTCAGACTCGCTGAGCGAGACGGAGAAGGACGAGCTGGCTCTGCAGATTACTCAGAGAGCATTTCCGAACCTGGAGATTGTCTAACTCTCGAAAGAGGGTCCTACACGGGCTCTCTTTTTTCGATCGCAGCGCAAACACGTACTATAATAGGAGAGAACGTATATTTTGGCTACGGCTGAATCCCGTTCTCTTAACCAAACATACAAGCAATTTTTTTATCGAAAGGAGCGTCATGTTTTGGACGTCGCTACCAAGGTCGACGCGCCTCGTTTACGGGATATTTGCGGCGGCTACCGTCATCGATCAGTACCGAATGCTCAAGTTGCACAGGAAGCTTCAAAAGGCTTACAAGATGAGTTTGCGGGATAGACACACCGTTGCATATTTGATCGATATTCTGCAAAGGCACAACGTTCCTTTCGACGACTTCGATGCACTTGCTCTCACATATTACTACCCGGAGTATTTCGAAGAGAAAAAGAAGACGACCGATGACAGCTAGGGAACAATCGGCAAAAGTCGAAGCGGTGTTGAACGAGGTTCTGTCTGAGCAGGAAGACTGGGAAGAGGGAGATATTCTCGTCGATTGGGTGGTAGTTTGTTACTTGGCAAACCCAGATAAGGATTTAGGCGGTTCATATCCGATGCTGTTCTCAAACGGAGAAATGCCAACCTATCGAATACGAGGACTTCTCAAGACGGCAATGATGCAAGTAGCTCTAGACGATATTATCGATGACGATGAGGAGGATGACGACTAATGTTCGGTGGCCGATCATTTCTAGTCAAGGTGGTCAAAGATGAGTCCAATCTTTCGGAGCCTCCACCTGTAGATTACAGCCGGATATTTGCCCTGGCTACCAGAAGCGCAATCATCATTATTGCTGCGTACATGGGAACCGACACTTTGCGGCAAGCAGTGATCCATACGGTAAAAACCGGAGTTCAAGCCGAATAATCGAAGAAAGGGGGGATCGTGTCACTAAAAGAAGAAGTTCAATCATATTTAGACCGTCTCTCTGTCGCCGCGGCAAGTTTCGATCAGATTTTGGCCGAAATCGAAGACGAACGAAAAGCTCCGGACGCAAATCAGGACGAACTCGACAAGCTGCAAAGACAAGTAAAGAACGATCTCGAGGAGATCGCTTTCGAGAGACGATGGGTCAGAGATCGATATTTGTAATCTAGGCTCCAGAAAGGAGCACATTATGTTCGACAAAATCAAAGTACATATCAAGAAGCACCAAGTCGCATATTCGTTCGGTGCGGGAGTTGTCTTCGCGATGGCTATGATTGTCGTGGTGAAACGTGTCGATACGCGATATCTCGCCGGGACTACCCGAACCGCGCTGCTAGCAAAGAAGGTCACCGTCAAAGATCAGGGTGTACTTTTGATCCAAACATATTCCCGTCATACAGGGCCGCCAAGCTGGATGGTTCGTCACGTGGAAAGTGGAACAACTTTTCTATCCCAAGCCGCTGCCGCTAAAGAAATGGGTATCAGTCGAGGTATGTTGGGTACTCATTTAAATGGTGGTGTCGACAACGTTGCCGGGCAACATTTCGTGAGAGTCGCTATGGCAATTCCAAGATCGCAGCAATAACACGTCATATAATGAGAGGGAACGGCGCGGCCTCCGGTCGCCCAGTGTAATGATCGCCTACGGTGATCTTGCACACCCTCTCATTTTTTCGCGCAGAGAAAACACGTACTATAATGAGAGGACAGTTATGAGAGCGTAGGATAACATCTAGCGCCTTGTGTAACGACATAAGCCATGCTTGGTCTTACACGCCCTCTCATTTTTTTCGATTGGAGGTGATCTATGATTGTCGATCAAACTCCTGATCCAGAACATCCCGAGTTTATCTGGATCGTATGGTTCAAACACAAAGGAGCAACTGCTCAAATCGCCATAATTACAAGAAAAGGAAACATACGTCTTGCATATTTGTCAAACCTTGAATCAACAAATCGAAAGCAAGGCGAAGCTTCGGAACTACTCAAGGAAATCAAGGAATACTGTATACAGAACAAGATCTCTGTGATAATTGAAGCCGAAGCGTACGATATTGGTCCTAATTGTTTGACTCAGCTTGAGTTGAAGCATTTCTATCAGAAGAATGGTGCTTTTTGGGTGGAAAGACGTAAGGGAGAACGATCGAGATTTATGGATCATCTCGTCATGGGGTATAGAGGTTACGGTAAAGGATGGGATGAATGATCAAATCCGTAGAGCATTTAGGAGTCGGAGACACGTTCAAGATCGGAAACACGCCTGTCGTCGTAACCGGATTTACACCATCTGAGGAATGGAGAAAGACACACATGATTCTTATTTTAGAGTCTCTCTATTCGGACGGTGGTCGAGTTTTGAAACTGACCTTAATGATTCCAAAAATTTTCTTGGTCGAGCTGTTTGAAGATCCAATTCCCAAATCGCAGCAAAAACACGGTATGTAATGAGGGGATACTCTCTCTATGCAGAGAGATGTATTCGCAGTGTGA
>Ga0081455_10009009_pt1 | contig 10304 bp, 7 predicted proteins | sample TabmetS3T2R1_FD_70207 | JGI IMG/M metagenome (GOLD analysis project Ga0081455, IMG submission 70207) | Tabebuia heterophylla rhizosphere microbial communities from the University of Puerto Rico - S3T2R1 | ecosystem: Host-associated > Plants > Roots > Rhizosphere ... | reverse complement strand
GATTGCGGAAGCGCTGGAGGATCGCCGCGATGTATTGAGCGACGTCGAACCCGTCGGTCGCGCCGAGGCTCGGCGCGAGATCGTCCGTCATAAGCCTTTCGACGAAGCGCGCGAGCTGCTCGTCGCGCATCGCGTCGGCCACCGTTTCATGGCCTCGCAACAGGCCGATGTACGCGAGAGTCGAGTGCGGCCCGTTGAGGAGCCGCAGCTTCGCGCGGTCGTAGACGCTGACGTCCTTCGCGAGCGTCACGCCCACCGACGGCCAGTCGGCGTCGCGCATCGCGGGCACGTCCTCGATCACCCACTGCGTGAAGGGTTCCCGCTGGATCGGCCACTCGTCGACGACCCCCGTCGTCTCGAGCGCACGCTTGCGCAAGGCGTCGTCCGTGGCCGGAGTGATGCTGTCGACCATCGTGCGCGGACAGACGAGCTCGCTCTCGATGAACTGCGCGAGCTCGGGATCGCGCCGGGCCGCGAACGCGGCGAGCGCGCGCCGGAGCACCGCGCCATTGTCCTGGAGGTTGTCACAGCTCACGACGGCGAATGCCGGCACGCCCTGCGCGCGCCGACGCCGGAGACCCTCGACTATCCACCCGATCGCGCTGCGCGGCGCCGCGGGGTTTGCGAGGTCATGAACGATGTCGGCGTTACCCGCATCGAGCTCATTGCGCGCGTCGAGGCAGTATCCCTTTTCTGTGACCGTGAGCGACACGATCCGCGTGTCGCGCGACGCGAGTCGGGTGAACGCCCGGTCCGCGTCGTTCGCGCCCACGAGCAACTCGCGGATCGCGCCGATCACGCGCGCACGCGGCGCGGCGCCGAGCTCGAGCAACGTGTAGAGCCCCTGCTGGGGACCGAGCGCATCGCGCAGCGTCGTGCTCTTGAGCGAGAGCGCCGAGATCGCCCAACGCTTGTCGGCATGCAGCAGCGTGTCCGCGTAATACGCCTGGTGGGCACGGTGAAATGCGCCGGGACCGATGTGCACGATGCCGACGCGGGTCGCGCCGCGGTCGTACGTGGGCAGGATCGTGCCGGAACGGATCGCATGCAGGCTCGCCTCGGAGAGGCGCGGCGGACTCATCAGGAACCTCGTTTGTCAGTGATTGTGTCGCGGCGTCTTGGCCGCAATGCCACGATACTTCACCGCCAGCTCCATGGCGGCACCGGTATCGAGCTGTCCGACGGTCGAGCGATAGATTTCCTGCCATGGAGTCGCGCTCGGCGGCACGGCTGGCAAGCCGTCCTGCTTGCGGCGCGCGATCTCAGCTTCGGTCACGAGCATGTCGCACGTGCCGCGCTCGAGGTCGATGCGGATCGTGTCACCCGTTCGCAGCCATGCGAGCCCGCCGCCGGCGGCGCTCTCGGGCGAGCAATTGAGGATGGACGGACTGTCGGAAGTGCCCGACTGACGCCCGTCGCCGAGTGTCGGCAGGCTCGTGATGCCGCGCTTGAGCAGCGCGTCCGGCGGCTGCATGTTCACGACTTCCGCCGAGCCTGGCCAGCCGAGCGGCCCGGAGCTGCGCATCACGAGGATGGTGCGCTCGTCGATACCGAGCGCCGGATCGTTGATGCGCTCGTGGTAGTCGGTCGAGCCGTCGAAGACGACGGCGCGGCACTCGAACACGTTGCCCGTGCCGAGATAGCGCGCGCGGAATTCCGCGGAGATGACGCTCGTCTTCATGATCGCGAAATCGAAGAGATTGCCCTTGAGCACGAGGAAGCCTGCCTTCTGCTGCAGCGGCTTCTCATAGGTCGTGATGACCTCGCGGTCGACTGACCCGTGGCGCGCGAGGTGCGCGTCGACGTTCTGCGCGAGCGTGCGCCCGGTCACCGTGAGCGCACCGCCGTCGATCCTGCCGGCGCTCAACAACTCCGCGAGCACTGCGGGCACGCCGCCCGCGCGGTGGAAGCGCTCGCCGAGATACTTGCCCGCGGGTTGCATGTTCACGAGCAACGGGATGTCGCGCCCGAATTTCATCCAGTCGTCGGGCGAGATCTCGAGGCCCGCATGACGCGCCATGGCATTGAGATGCGGCTGCGCGTTCGTCGAGCCGCCGATGGCGGCGATGGCCGCGATCGCATTGAGGAACGCGGTGCGCGAGAGGATTCGCGACGGCCGCAGGTCCTCGTACGCCATCTCGACGATACGGCGCCCGGTCTCGTACGAAATCTGGCCGCGCTCACGGTACGGCGCGGGGATCGCGGCGCAGCCGGGCAGCGAGAGGCCGAGCACTTCGGCCACGGCGTTCATCGTTGACGCCGTGCCCATGGTGTTGCAGTGACCGAGCGACGGTGCCGAGGCCGCCGCGGCGGCGAGGAACTGCTGCTCGTCGATCTGGCCGGCGGCGAGCTTGCGCCGCGAACGCCAGATGACGGTGCCCGAGCCCACGAGCTCGCCTTCGTGCCAGCCGTCGAGCATCGGCCCGCCCGACAAGACGATGGCCGGAATGTCGACGGTCGATGCGGCCATGATCTGCGCCGGCGTCGTCTTGTCGCAGCCGGTAGTTAGTACGACGGCGTCGATGGGATAGCCGTGCAGGATCTCGACGAGCCCGAGGTACGCGAGATTCCGGTCGAGCGCCGCGGTGGGGCGCCGGCAGTTCTCGAAGATCGGATGCAGCGGGAATTCCATCGGAACGCCGCCCGCATCGCGTATACCTTCGCGGACGCGCCTGACGGTGTCCAGGTGCACGCGGTTGCACGGCGTCAGATCGCCGCCGGTTTGCGCGATGCCGATGATGGGCTTGCCCGACAGCAATTCGTCGGCCGTGAGTCCGTAGTTCATGAAGCGCTCGAGATAGAGCGCCACCATGTCGAGATGCTGCGGATCGTCGAACCAGTCGCGCGAGCGGAAGCGCCGGGGTGTTCTGGCTCCATCAGACGCCATGCGAAACGGTCCTCTGCGGCAAGCCGGGCACGTCGATGTGCGCGCAAAACAGGCCGCCGGCGAGCGGCTGCTGTTTGCGTTCTTCCGGCGTGAGCGCGACGTGCGCCGTGGTGATGTACAGCGTACGCAGGTCATCGCCCGCGAACGCCGCCTTCGTGACCGCGGAGCACGGCAGGCGTATTTCGGAAAGCAGCTCGCCGCGCGGAGAGAAACGCTTCATCGCCCAGCCGCCGAACACGCCCGTCCACACGCAACCTTCGGCATCGACGATCGGCCCGTCCGGGTAGCCGGCGCCGGGTTCAAAACGCGCGAACACGCGCTTGTTGGTCAGTCCGCCCGCGCGGGCGCGGTCGAATGCGTAGATGATCCCGGCGAGCGTGTCGGTGTGATACAGCGTTTGACCGTCGGGACTCTCGGCGGGTCCGTTGCTGACGATGTAGCCCGGATCTCGGCGGATACAACCGCCCGACCCCAATTGATACAGCGCGCCGCTCGGCTCCTCTTCGGTGTCGTCCATCGAGCCGAACCACAGAAAGCCTTCCGAGTCGACGAAGCCGTCGTTGAGACGGTTGTTCGGCGCATGCGGTTCGACGACGTGCAACAGCGTGAAGTTGCCGGACTCGGGATTGAAGCGATGCAGGCCGGTCTTGAGGCCCGCGACGAACTGGCCGTCGCCCGTCGGCGCAACGAAGCCGACTCGAGCGGGCGCGGGAAAGGTGCGGCGATCGCCCGTGGCGGGGTGGAAGCGATGAATGGCCGGCGCCTTGATGTCGACGAACCAGACTGCCTGCTCATCGGCCGACCACACGGGACCTTCACCGAGGATCGCGCCGACCGGCCAAACGCACTCGACTTCGGACATGTGGACTCGCCTCGGACTAACAGTATCCAGCGTCGACCCAGTAGTTGTGCGCGGTGCACATGCGCGCGTCGTCCGAGGCCAGGAACAGCACCATCGCCGTGACGTGCACGGGGTCGACGCGCGCCTTGATGCACTGCTGCGCGAGGATCTTGGCTTCTTCCTCGGGCGTATGCCAGAGCTTCATCTGGCGCGGCGTGCGGATCGCGCCGGGAACGACGCAGTTCACGCGGATGTTCGCCTCGCCGAGATCGCGCGCGAGCGCGCGCGTCAGTCCCTCGATGCCGGCCTTCGACGTCTCGTAGATGGGCATGCCGGGCAGCGAGAGGTGCCACGACACCGATCCCAGGTTGATCACCGAGCCGCTGCCGGCCTTCTTCATGCCGGCACTCACGGCCTGTGTCGCGAAGAACAGGTGCCGCAGGTTCACCGCGATGCGTTGCTCCCAGTACGCGGGGGTGACGTCCTCGAACCGGTGGCGGTCGTCGTTGGCCGCGTTGTTGACGAGCACGGACACCGGGCCCGCCTGGGCCTCGATGCCCGCGATCGCCTTTTGCAGCGCCGCGATGTCGGTGACGTCGCAATGGATGAACTTGACGCCATCGCCGAGCCGCGCGGCCAGCGCCTGCGACTCCTGCGTCGCCACGTCGAGGAAGAACACGCGCGATTTCTGGCGCGCGAAGCCCTCGACGATCACCTCGCCGATGCCGGAGCCCCCGCCGGTGACGATCACCGTCGAGCCTGCGAGCGAGGGATAAACAGCTTGCGTCATATCTTCCTTCAAAGCTTCAGGCCCAGGTGTAGCTAGTCTTGACTTGCGTGTAGAACTCGACGGCGGCGAAACCCTGCTCGCGCGGACCGAAGCTCGACTTGCGCGTACCGCCGAACGGCACGTGGTAATCGACGCCCGCCGTGGGCAGGTTGGTCATGACCATGCCCGCGCGCACGTTGCGCACGAAGTGACGCGCGTACTTGAGCGACGTCGTCATGATGCCGGCCGAGAGGCCGAACTCGCCCGCGTTCGCGGCGGCGAGCGCTTCTTCGTAGTCCTTCACGCGCACCGTGGAGGCGACCGGTCCGAACACTTCCTCGCAGTTGATGCGCATGTCCTGCTTCGTGTCGGCGATCAGCGCCGGCGACACGTAGTAGCCGGGCTTGTCGAGCTTCAGCGCTTCGCCACCGACGACCTTGCGGCCGCCTTCCCGGGTCGCGATGTCTATATAAGAGAGTGTGGTCGCGAGCTGCGCATCGCTTGCGAGCGGACCCATCTGGGTATCCGGCGCGAGTGCGTCGCCGACTTTGAGCGCTTTCACGCGTGCGGCGAGGGCCTCGACGAACTTGTCGTGGATGCCCTGCGTCACGATGATGCGGCTCGACGCCGTGCAGCGCTGGCCCGTCGCGAAGAATGCGCCATCGAGCGCGCATTGCACCGCACGGTCGAGCTCGCAGTCGTCGAGCACGACGAGCGGATTCTTGCCGCCCATCTCGAGCTGTACGCGCGCGTTGTGGGACATCGCGCCCTTCGCGACCGTCGCACCCGTGCTCTGTCCGCCCGTGAACGACACGCCGGCAACGTCGGGATGCTCGACGAGTGCGCCGCCCATGGAGCCGCCGCCGAGGATGAGGTTGAAGACGCCTTTCGGGAATCCGGCTTCGTGAATCACTTCCGCGAGCGCGTGCGCCATGGCGGGCGTCACCGAGGCCGGCTTCATGACGACGGTGTTGCCGAACGCCAGCGCCGGGGCGGCCTTCCATGCCGGAATTGCGATCGGAAAGTTCCACGGCGTTATCAATGCGAAGGTGCCGAGCGGCTCGCGATACGTTTCGACCGCGACGCCCGGGCGCGTCGAGTCGACGGTGACGCCGTGACGGCGCAGCGCTTCACCCGCGAAGAACTTGAAAATGCGCGCGGCGCGCAGACATTCGCCCTTGCCCTCGGGGAAGGTCTTGCCTTCCTCGCGTGAGAGCAGTCGCCCGAGCTCGTCGGCGCGCGCCATGATCGTGGAGCCGACCTTGTCGAGCAGGTCCGAGCGCACCTCGGGACTCGCATTCGCCCAGGCGGGAAATGCGCCTTTCGCCGCGGAAACGGCGGCATTCACCGTCGATTTGTCGCCGCCGGGCACCTTCGCGACGATGTCGCGCGTGTCGGAAGGATTGAGGCTGTCGGAGGCGGCGGGTCCTGCGACCCATTGGCCATCGATGTAATGAGAGAGCGTTTTCGTTTCGGTCACGGTGTGCATTCCATTTCAGACGTTCAGCAGGCCGCGACGCGATAAGTTGCGCATCAGATCCGCGATTCCGAAGGACCACGGTGGGGCCTGGTCACAGGTGGTCACCTTGTTTTCTAACACACCCAGCTTTTCCGTGGACACCCGGACGATGTCGCCATTCGCATGCGTGAATCCCTGGCCGGGCGTCCCGCGATCGACGATCGGCGCGAACATCGTGCCGAGGAACAGCGCGAACCCGTCGGGGTAGTGGTGGTGCTTGCAGATCGTCTGCCCGACGAGCTCGGTCGGGTCGCGGCTGATCTGCGACATCGAGCTCTTGCCCTCGAGGTGGAACCCTTCGGGGCCGTCGATCTCGAGGCGGACATCGCACTGGCGGATGTCATCGAGGGTAAAGCCTTGCGCGAACAGGCGGATGAACGGGCCGATGGCGCAGCTCGCGTTGTTGTCCTTCGCCTTGCCTAACAACAATGCGCTGCGGCCCTCGATGTCGCGCAGGTTCACGTCGTTGCCGAGCGACGCGCCGAGGATGCGGCCCGCGCTATCCACCGCGAGCACGATCTCGGGCTCGGGGTTGTTCCAGTCGGAATCGGCGCGCACGCCTATCCAGTCGCCCCAGCCGACCGACGACAACGTTGGGGACTTCGTGAAGATCTCGGCGTCGGGACCGATCGCGACCTCGAGGTACTGCGACCACAGGCCATCGGAGATGAGCGCCTGCTTGAGCTTGCGCGCCTGCTCGGAGCCGGGCTTCACGGAGCGGATGTCCGCGCCGATGCGCTCGCGCAAGCTTGCGCGCAGGCTGTCCGCCTTGCTCGCATCGCCGCGGCAGCGTTCTTCGATGACGCGCTCCATCGCCGAGATCGCGAACGTGACGCCGCTCGCCTTGATGCACTGGAGATCGAACGGCGACAGCATCCGGATTTCCGTCGGTCCCGCGAACTGCCGTGCGAACCCGAAGGATTCGAGCGGTCCGAGGTCCGTGCCGTCGGGCACCGTGCCATTCCAGCCGTTGAGGAGCTGCGACACCGTCGCCGCGTGACGCGACACGTCGCGCACGCGGCCGTCGGCGACGACGACCGGCGTCGGGCCGTCGCGCGTCAGGATGCGGCCGACGAGGAGGGCCTCGCGCCAGTCGGATGGAAGATGTTCGATCATGGTTATCCGTCGAAAGCCGACGTGGCCCGGGCGTCGGGCCGCATCTCGGACTAACTACCGGCCTCAGGCCGCGGCCGGCTCCTTCTTCCAGATCTTCTTCATTGCTTCCAGGGAAACGCCCTTGCTCTCGGGCACGAATTTCCAGACGAAGAGGGCCGACAGCACGCTGAAACCGCCGTACAGCCAGTACGCGAAGCCGTGATTGAACGCCGCGTTGAGCGCGGTGCTGCCGTCCATGATGTTGAACGTGACCGTCACGACCCAGTTCATGAACCATTGCGCCGCGACGGCGATCGCCATGGCCTGGTTGCGGATGGAGTTGGGGAAGATCTCCGCGAGCATCACCCACACCACCGGGCCCCAGGATAGCGAGAATCCCGCGATGTAGATGCAGACCACGACGACGGCAGGCGTGCCCACGGTCGTGCCATACGCATAGAACAGGAAGCCGAGCGCGGTCATCGAAACCGCCATGATCAATGAGCCGAGGATGAGCAGCGGCTTGCGTCCCCACTTGTCGACCGTGGCCGTCGCGACCAGCGTGAACACGACGAGCACGATGCCGATGATCACCGTCTGCGCGAACGCGGCATTTCCGACGAAGCCCATGTTCGTGAACATCTGCTTGCCGTAGTACAGCACCGCGTTGATGCCGACGAGCTGTTGGAACAGCGAGAGCATGATCCCGACGAAGATGACCTTGCCGCCATACGAGAAGAGATGGCCCGCCGTTTCCTTGAGCGAGGCATCGATCTCGGCCTGCACGACCCGGGCTTCTTCCTCGTTCGCAAGCTTCTTGAGAACGTCGCGCGCCTTGTCGGCCTTGCCCTTGAGCATGAGACCGCGCGGCGTCTCCGGAACGAAGAACAGCAGCAGCACGAACAGGCCGGCGGGAATGGCGCACGAAGCGAGCATGTAGCGCCAGCCCGTGTCGTGCAGCCAGTTGACGTCACCGCCGAATTCCGCGATGCCGGCGTTCACGAAGTAGACGCCGGAAATGCCGGACACGATCGCGATCTGCTGATACGTGACCAGCGAACCGCGCTTGGAAGGCGGAGCGATCTCGGCGATGTACATCGGCGCGAGCATCGAGGCGAGACCGATGCCCATGCCGCCGAAGAGGCGGTGGCCCGCAAAGTTCGTGATCACGTCGCCGTACTTGAGATAGGGCGCGTCCTCGAAGAAGAGATTGAGGAACCAGATGAGGCCGTTGGTCAGCGGCGTCAGCACGGAACCCATGCCGCCGATGAACGACTCGGGCCACGCGGATCCCAGTGACGAAATGAAGAACAGCAAGCCGGCGACGATGAGTCCATTGCGTCGGCCGAGATACTTCGCGACGACACCGCCGACGGCGCCGCCGATGAGACAGCCCCACAACGCGGCGCCGATCGTGGCGCCTTCGAGGACGAGCCGAGAACCCTCCGGGAGATTCATCGGCGCGACGAAATTCTGTTTGATCGAGTCCGTGGCTCCGGAGATGACGGCGGTGTCGTAACCGAAGAGGAGTCCGCCGAGCGCGGCGATGATCGTGAGCGTGATGAGAAGGCCGGTGTGAGTGCCCGCGGAAGCCCCGGAAGCCGATGTCTGAGACACGCGCTATCTCCTTGATGAATTTATAGTTTTCGACCCCGCCGACGTGCGCGTTCCGCGCCCCCCTTCCAGCGGTCGCGGAAGCGTAGTGATAGCGGTATCAGATAGCAAGCCGCAGCGTCGACGGCGATGAATCAACCCTTGCGCGGCGGGGCGACCGAATCGCGTTTGACGAGCACGTACGGGACGAGGTGGTCGACGGGGTGACCGGTATGCCGATCCTTCGAGCGACGGATCTTGTGGAGCAGCAGATTGATCGCGGCCTCGGCCATCGCGGCGATGGGCTGGCGGATCGTCGTGAGCTCGGGCCATACGGTCGTCGCGATCGGCGTGTCGTCGAAACCGACGATCGAGATGTCGCGCGGCACGTCGAGCTGGCGCCGATGCGCGACCGAGATGGCGGCGGCGGCCATGTCGTCGTTGCTCGCGAAGATGGCCGTCGGCATGCGCTTGCGAGCGAGCAATTTTTCGGTGGCCTCGAGCCCCGACTTGTATGTGAAGTAACCCTGGATCACGAGCGCGGGATCGACTTCGAGGTCGGCCTCTTCCATCGCCGCCTGGTAACCATCGAGACGCTGCTGGCTCGCGGTCTGCGTCGGCTGGCCCTTGATGAAGGCGATGCGCGTGTGACCCTCGGCGATCAGGTGCGCCGTCATCTCGCGCGCCGCGTGGAAATCGTCGATGCGCACGCACGAGACATCTTCGCGCGCGCGCCCCGTGGCGAGCGCGACGGCCGGAACACCTTCCGCGGCGAACGCGGCGGCGATCGCTTTCGACTCGCACAACGGCGGCGGCAGGATGACGCCCGCGATGCCCTCCGCGAGCTTCTGCGCGGCGGCCTTTTCCGCCGCGGGCTTCATATTGTCCCAGCGGTCGAGCACGAGCTGCGCGGCGGCGCGGTGCGAGCCGTCGAGCGCGCCGACGAGCATCTCGGATAGATAGGACGCGCTGGGATTCGAGTAGATCAACGCGATGCGCGTGTCGCGCGCGCCCGCGAGCACGCGCGCGGCGGGGTTCGGCCGATAGTTGAGCGCGCGCACGGCTTCCATGACGAGCTCGCGCGTGGTGTCACGTACGTTGCTCTCGCCGTTGATCACGCGTGAGACGGTCATGGGCGAGACGCTCGCATGACGCGCGACCTCGTGGATCGTGACGGCGCTGCCGCGACGACGGCCGCTCTTCTCGGACAGCCGTGGAGTGCCGTCGTTACCGCGATCCCCTGACTCGCTCAATCGATCACCTGTACTGGCGGAACCCTTGCGTTAGCGATAACAATAGTTTCAACCCGTGCCCAAGTCCATTGAATCGGAACGCTGCGCATGAATCCTCGCGTGTTGCTTGCATGCCTCGTCTTCGCGGTCTCCGCCATCGCCGCGCGGGCCGAAGATGGATATGACTTATGGCTGCGCTATCGCGCGATTCCGGCGGCGGAATATCCGGCGCTCGCGGACCGGATTCGGGAGATCGTCGGGACCGATGCCTCTGCAACTCTCGGTGCGGCGGGACGCGAGCTCGAGCGCGGTCTGTCCGGACTTGCGGGCCGCGAGATTCCGCATCGCGCTGCGCCGACCGGGGCGGG
>Ga0081455_10009008_pt1 | contig 10304 bp, 11 predicted proteins | sample TabmetS3T2R1_FD_70207 | JGI IMG/M metagenome (GOLD analysis project Ga0081455, IMG submission 70207) | Tabebuia heterophylla rhizosphere microbial communities from the University of Puerto Rico - S3T2R1 | ecosystem: Host-associated > Plants > Roots > Rhizosphere ... | reverse complement strand
TGGCAGATCCGGGGTGATCAGCGCGTCCATGCTCGGACTGGGACGTGCGCTTGGCGAGACCATCGCCGTCATGATCATCCTCACCACGCCGGCGGCCGGCAGCCCATTCAGCCCATCGATCTTCGCCGGCGGTGAAACCTTTGCGAGCAAGATCGCCAACAATGCCGCCGAGTTCGATAGCCCGTCCAAGACCGGGGCCTATATTGCCGCTGGGCTGGTGCTCTTCGTCGTCACCTTCGCGGTAAACGCGATCGCTCGAATCATCGCGGAGCGAGCGGGGAAGCCATGAGCGCAACGACTCCCGATACCACCCCACTAGCGTTCCGGCGTCCCAGCGGTGTCCGGACGATCAAGAACAGCCTGGCCACGGTCTTCGTAACCATCGCCACCCTGATCACGATCATCCCATTGGCCTGGGTGCTCAGCACGGTGATCATCAAGGGTCTGCGGCTCATTCTCAGCTCAACCTGGTGGCTGCAGAGTCAGCGTGGCATCACTCCGCGGCGGGAAGGGGGCGGCGCGTACCACGCGATCGTCGGTACCGTCGAGATGGCCTTGATCTGCGCCGCGATAGCGGTGCCGCTTGGGGTCATGGGTGCGATTCTGTTGATCGAGTACGGCAAAGGCACCAAGATCGCCCGCGGCGTGAGCTTCATGGTGGATATCCTCAGCGGAATTCCCTCGATCGTTGCTGCGCTCTTCATCTACGCGCTGTTCATTACGATTCTGGGGTTTGGCCGGTCCGCGATAGCCGTCTCCTGCGCGCTGGTGCTGCTGATGTTGCCGGTGGTACTCAGATCCACTGAGGAGATGCTCAAACTGGTACCAGATTCGCTGCGAGAAGCCTCGTACGCGCTCGGTGTGCCGAAGTGGAAGACCATCGTCAAGGTCGTCCTCCCTACCGCGTTCGGCGGCATTACCACCGGCGTCATGCTCGGCCTAGCGCGGGTGATGGGGGAGACGGCGCCACTGCTGATCTTGGTCTCGTACGCGGTCGGCATCAACTTCTCGCCGACCAGCGACACCATGGGCGCGTTGCCCACAATGATCAACTCTGGCCGGGACCAGCCTCCGCAGCTACCTGGATATGAGCGGGTCTGGGCCGCTGCCCTGACACTGATCATGATCGTGATGCTGCTCAACCTGCTAGCCCGGTTTATTGCCCGAGTCACGACGCTGAAAGAGAAGTGAGCGATGGCCAAGCGAATCGACGTCAAGAGCCTTGACATCTACTACGGCGGGTTTCACGCCGTCGAGGATGTCTCGATGACGGTGGAACCGCGCACGGTGACCGCATTCATCGGACCCTCGGGATGTGGAAAGTCCACGCTGCTGCGTACCTTGAACCGGATGCACGAGGTAATCCCCGGCGCGCACGTCAAGGGCAGCGTGCAACTCGACGGCACCGACCTGTACGGACCGGGAGTCGATCCGGTAGCAGTGCGCCGCGTCGTCGGCATGGTGTTCCAGCGGCCCAACCCGTTCCCGTCGATGTCGATCTTCGACAACGTGGCATCGGGCCTGCGGCTGAACGGGGTCAAGAACAAGGAGATCCTGTCCGATGCCGTGGAGCGCTCATTGATCTCGGCAAATCTGTGGAATGAGGTCAAAGATCGACTCGGCCGGGCCGGCATCGGCCTATCCGGCGGCCAGCAACAGCGATTGTGTATTGCCCGGGCCATTGCGGTTGAGCCGCAGGTCTTGTTGATGGACGAGCCGTGCTCCTCACTCGACCCGATCTCCACGCTCGCGATCGAAGACCTGATCGGGCAGCTCAAGGAGCAGTACACCGTCGTGATCGTCACGCACAACATGCAGCAGGCCGCCCGGGTCAGCGACCAAACCGCCTTCTTCAACCTGGCGGCTCAAGGGAAGCCAGGCAAGCTCATCGAGATAGGTCCGACGGAGAAGATTTTTTCAAACCCGGACCAGCAGGCGACCGAGGACTACATCACCGGAAGATTTGGTTGATCGGAGCTTATAGACCTAGGCGGAGTCTGTGTGTCTGGTAACGACTGGCTTTACCCGCCTGGCGTGACCACCGTCGCAACATAGACTCGCCCCGTGAGTGCTAACCCTGGGTGGTATCCCGACCCTGGCGGTGGGCAGGGCCTCTTCCGCTACTGGGACGGCAAAGCCTGGTCAGCGGCAACTTCGCCGAATCCGAGCGCGCCCCCACCATCCCAAGGTCTCGTTGGCGCCGGAATGCCGCAGCAGGGCGGCCAACCGCAAGGCGGCCAGCCGTCTGGTCAAGATGGCCGGCCTTACGGGCAGGGTGGACAGCCTGCGTACGGGCAGGTGCCATACGGCCAGGACTACGGCAGTGCGTACACGGACTATCGGGAACTAGAAAAGAAGAAGTCGCCGATCGGTTGGTGGATCGCCGGGGCGGCATTGGTGATCGGCATCATCATCGTTGCCGTTATCGCTATCCGTGCCGTGACCGGCGGCGGTACTGGCACAACTGGCGGACCGGTCACCCAACCGTCGCAGGACGTCTGTCCGGCGGAGACCACCCCGACCACTGAACCTTCTCTTGTTCCCCCGGCCGACGGACGGGTACACGGGGGTCCGGTCTCCTACCCGATGCTCGGCGCTCCCTGGGGCGCCCCGCAAAGTGAAACCCGAGTGCCATTCGGCAGCGATGTTCAAACCCAGCTCGTTCCGGTCGAATCGAACTATGACGGCAACGGCGCCAACTGGGTCGCCTCAATCCTGGTCGGCGAGCTGGAAGCTGGCGATGGATTCTTCACGCCGGAGCAGGGCGCGCAGATTGTGGTGAAGTGCATTCTGGGCAGGTTCTACGGCGACAATCCGGTCAATAGCAACGTCAAAGTGAACGAGAAGACCACCATTGACGGGCATGACGCCTGGCTGGTGGAATCCCAGCTCACCTTCGACATCGTGGGGTTGAAAACCAAGGGCGAACTCCTCATCGTGGCAATCGTGTCAGCCGGCAACCGATCAGGGTTGTACTACGCCTCGATTCCCGATACCACCCCAGAACTCGTGCAGCCGGCGCGGGATGCCTTGAAGCAGCTTCAGGTCGACGGCTAGCGGGCGTGCAAACCGCGCTGCTAATGATCTTGGTCTGGTACCCAGTGACGTAGCGCGCTGCCACATAGACTCGGCCCCGTGAGTGCGAACCCTGGGTGGTATCCCGACCCGGGCGGCGGCCAAGGTCTGTTTCGCTACTGGGACGGCAAGGCTTGGTCGGCGGCGATCTCACTCGATCCCAGCGCGCCCCCACCACCGCAGGGTCTCGTTGGCAGCGGCACGCCGGAGCACGGCCAGGCCTCCGGTCGAGGCGGCCAGCCCACTATCGACCCGTCGCTGTACGGGCAGGGCGACGGCAGCGCCTATGCGAACTATCAGGAGTTGGAGAAGAAGTCGCCGATCGGCTGGTGGATCGCTGGCGCCGCATTGGTGATCGTCATCATTGTGGTGGCCGTCATCGCCATCCGTGCCGTGATCGGCGGCGACACCGGCACCACCAGCAGCGGGCCGGTCGCGCAACCGTCGCAGGATGCCTGTCCACCGGAGAATACGGCGAGCCCGGTGCCTGGTTCCACGCCGCCCGCCGACGGACGAGTGCACGGCGGACCAGTGTCCTACCCGCAACTCGGTTCACCGTGGGGTCCGCCGCAAGGCGAGTCCCGGGTGCCGTTCGGCAATGATGTCCGAACCCAGATGGTTCTGGTCGAGCAGAACTACGACGGCAGCGGCACCAACTGGGTCGCCCAAATCCTGGTCGGTGAATTGCATGCCGGGGATGGATTCTTCACTCCCGAACAGGGGTCACAAATCGTGGTGAAGTGCATTCTCGGCGCTTTCTACGGCGACAATCCGGTGGACAGCAACGTCAACGTGAACGAGGGGACGACCATCGACGGCCACGAGGCCTGGCTGGTCGAGTCGCAACTCACCTTTGACATCGCGGGATTGGAGACAAAGGGCGAGCTGATCATCGTCGCCATCGTGTCCGCCGGCAACAAGTCAGGCCTCTACTACGCCACGATTCCCGACACCACGCCCGAGCTCGTACAGCCAGCCAGGGACGTTCTGAAGCAACTGCAGGTTGACGGCTAGGGTGACCCCTTTTTTTGAGGCTGCTCGCGCATCGCGCTTTGAATCCACCGCCGTCGTCGTCGCTCGCAGAGGAAGAACGCCTCCGCTCCCTCCTCCTCCGTGCGGCGGCGCGCGATTTCCGACGCTCGCCGCCTTTCTTGAGGGCTGCTCGCGCATCGCGCTTGGGATCCCGCCTACTTCGTCGTCGCTAAGCGACGGAAAAGCATGTCCCTCGCTCCTCCTCAGCACAGCGGGCGCGCGATTTCCAACGCCGCACCTCAGCAGTGTGCCAGGTTGCGTCGCGCCTTCATTGCCACGATGCGTGCTGCGCTCTCCGTAACGCGCTTTGCAAAGTCTGGATCATCGGATGCTTCGTCCTTGATCGCGTCCGCCATGGTGGTCGCCAGCGTCGCGTCGCCGACGATCATCAGATCGCCACCAGCGCGTATGAATCGACGTGCGCGCTCGTCGGCAGGAAGGATCCGCAGCGCGGCTGCCGCAAGATCGTCGGAGATCACCACACCGGAGAATCGGAGATCCTGGCGCAACATCTCATCCATGATCATCGTCGAGAACGCTGCCCGATGCTCCGCATCGATTTTCCGGTAGGTCGCCGAGGACACCATCACCATGTCGACATCGGCCTCGACGGCAGCTCTGAAGCCAGCAAGAGCGGTGTCGTCTCGCGTTGTCCTCGTGTCGATCACTCTGGACATGTAATCGGTGTTGCCGCGTACTCGCCCGAGGCCAGGGAAGTGCTTGACGGCCGTCGCCACGCCGGCACGGTCCATCCCTTCAGTGAATGCAGTCACTTTCTCGGCCACGGTCCTAGGCGATCGGCCATAGCCGCGGCGAAGTTGACCGATCGGCTGGTTGATCCAGACCATCGCCATTGGCACCACATCGGCGACCGGCGCCAGATTCGCGTCGATGCCAGCCTCCTTGAGTTGCCGGCCCCACTTGTATGCGTTCCGGCGCAGCTCGGCCTCCGACTGCTCGGCCTGACGGACCGCCGACGGAATCGTGTCGAAGCCTGGGCCTTTGAGCCGCTGGACGCGCCCACCCTCCTGATCGGCGGCAAGCATCACCTTTACACCCTCTGGGCTGCGCGCTGCTCCGCGTGCGTCACTGACGATCCGCCGAATGTCGTCCACCCCTGCTCTGGAATTGCCCAGCAGGATGATGCTTCCGGCCCTCGTCTCCTCGACAATCCTCTTCTCTGACGCGCTGATCCCGCTCGAGCTGACACCGACCATCAGCAGCTGACCAACCCGCTCACTCAGGCCCATCTTCGCGACGACATGCGCGCAGGCTTCATCCAGCGTGAACGACTCAGCCGGTGTTTGCCGCTTCACGCTGCTCGGCGACGGCGATGGATTCGGAGTTGTTAACCCAGACGGCGCCATAGGAACTGGCGGCGCCGCAGTAGGCGTCACACCACAGCCGCCGACCGCGGCAATGGTCATCGTGCAGCCGACGAGCCAGGCACGCCGACTGCGTGTCGCTGGACCCACAGCACCTCAAATCCCCGCCACATTTTCACCGCATGAGCCTGTTGGCGACCGCAGCAGTCCGGACACTAGGGTTGTCGCATCCCGGTGCGGAAGCAAGGGCGCATCCACACCAGCATGCCCACACGGTTTGGAGGACAACCCCATGTCGAGCGTCACCAGCGTAAGCCCACGCACACTGGGCGACGTAATTCCGGGCGGACTGGTCCGCAGCATCGCCCTAGTCATCGGCGGAGCAATTTTCGTTGGCCTGACTGCTCAGGTGTCGATTCCGTTGCCGTTCACACCGGTTCCGCTTACGCTGCAGACCTTCTCTGTCCTGCTTGTTGGTGCCGCTTTGGGCAGCGTACGCGGGGTGTGCTCGATGGCCCTGTACCTGGTTGCCGGGGTAGCCGGGGTGCCATGGTTTGCGGACCAGCAGAGCGGCTGGGCCTTCGCCTCATTCGGCTACATCGTGGGCTTCGTTGCGGCAGCTTGGTTGGTCGGCTGGCTTGCCGAGCGTGGCGCTGACCGGCGCGTAGTGCCGACCATCGGCATGATGGCGCTGGGGAACGTCGTTATCTACCTCTTTGGTGTGGCCGGCTTAATGGTCCTGGCGGCTATGTCGTTCGGCGAGGCGGTGACTCTGGGAGTGCTGCCCTTCCTCATCGGCGACGCGATCAAGATCTTGCTGGCGGCTGTGCTGCTACCTGGCACGTGGAAGCTGATCAACTCGCGCCGTAGCTCTTAGATCAGCGTTATGGCGTTTTCGACCGAAGTCCTCTCAATGGGCCAAGGTGGCGGCCATGCGGTAGTGGTGCCTAAAGAAGTGGCCGCAACGTTCAGCTCGAAGCGGCCTCCAGTGCTGGCACATGTCAACGGCGTCGAGTACCGTTCCCGGCTCGCCGTTTACGGTGGTCGGAGTTATCTCGGCCTTCGGAATGATCTACTGCGACAACTTGGCGTCGCAGCAGGCGACCAAGTCCAGATTGAACTCATTGAGGATCACCAGGAGCGGGTTGTCGTGGAGCCCCCAGAGCTCACAGCGGCGCTCTCAGACAATCCGCCAGCCAAGGCGGCGTACGAGCAGCTGTCCTTCACGCACCGCAATGAGTACGCGCGGTGGATCGACGAGGGAAAGAAGCCTGAAACCCGAGCAGATCGGGTAGCGAAGACGATCAAGCGGCTCACCGAGCCTCGCTAGACATCGCCACGCCTGCGCTCAGTCGTCGAGGCCGAGCAGGGCGGTCTCGAGGACTTCGGTCATCGCCGGGTGGATCCAGTACTGACCACGGGCCACGTCGGGAGCCGGCTGCTCGAAGCTCATTGCCTGGATCAGTGGCTGAATCAGTGAGGATGCCTCGGGTCCGATCACGTGGGCACCCAGAATGATCTTCGATCTGGCGTCGGCGATGATCTTGACGAAATGGTCGGAATCCTCCATGGCCCAGCCGAAGGCGGTCTCTCCGTAGTCCTGGCGGGAGACAACGTAGTCGATCCCCTGCTCCACAGCCTGTGCCTCCGTCAGGCCAACTGACGCCACCTGCGGCATGGAGAACACGGCGCGTGGCACGAACCGTCGATCACTGGTGATCATCGAGTGGGGATGCAGCAGGTTGTGCTGGACCACTCGGGCATCCTTGTTTGCCACATGCTTCAGTTGCTCGCGCGAGCAGACGTCACCCAACGCGAAGACTCCTTCCGCGCTGGTTCTGAGGTAATCGTCGACAATTATCAATCCGTCCTCGTCCGTATCGATCCCACCTTGCGCGAGATCAAGGGTGTCGCCATTCGGCGACCGACCAGTGGCGAGCAGCAGGACTTCTGTCTCGAGCGTGTCCCGCTTTCCTTGCGGACCGGCGACCTGCAACCGTACGCCCCCATCGGCCATGCTTTCGACTGCCTCGACGCTGGTCTCGAGGCGGACATCCACTCGCCGACCGAGCAGTTCGGTAAAGCACTTCGCGACCTCGGAATCCTCTCTCCCCAGCAGCACGTCTGAGCGATTCAGTATGGTCACCGAGGCCCCAAACGCGGAGAAGACATGAGCGAACTCGGCCGAGACGTACCCGCCACCGATGATGATCATGGATCGGGGCAGCTCGGACAGTCTCATGACCGTGTCGGAGGTGTGAAACTCCACAGAACTCAGGCCCGGGAGGTAGGGAACGACCGGGCGGCTGCCGGCTGCGATCACTACTCGATCGGCGGCGACGGTGTCCGCTGCCCCCACCTCCAGCTCACGCGGCCCGACAAAGCGGGCGCGCGCATCGAAGACCGTGACATTGTCGCTGCGCTGGCGGTAGCCACGGCCATCAGCAGCCATCGGATCAATCCGACCGAAGATCCGCTCCTGGATCTCCCTCCACCGGACGCCGCGGAGGTCCAGATCAACCCCGAGCCTGTTCGCGTGGACGGTGGAGGCGGCAAGATCGGCCGGGTGGACGAGCATCTTGCTCGGAATACAGCCGACGTTGAGGCACGTCCCGCCGAAGGCGCCCATCTCCACCAATGCCACAGTCAGGTGGTCGAACCTATCGTCGACGATCGAGTTCCCCGATCCGGTACCGACGATGCAGAGATCGAAATGAGGCACGCTGCCATCGTGCCAGCACGAGCTTCAGCGTTACTGCTCGGTAGCGCTTGCCGCGCACCAGAAAATCGGGCGACGATAAAGCGTGGCTGGCATAAGCCTCGGCGGCAGGCTGAGCCGTCATCGGCGCAACCGAATCTCCTACCTCGCGCTGGCCCGGCGCTCCACCGACTACACGATGCATGCGTGGTATGTCCGAGTGATCGCGTTGGTCACCATCGCCGGCTTGTCGATCGGCAGTAGCGAAAGCGTACTGGCGATTGCGCTCTGTATCGTTGCCTCGCTTGGCAGCTTTCTTCTGTGGGTCAATGAGCGACACTTGCGACGCGGCACCCTGCCGCGCTTCTGGTTGTCGCAGGCCTACCAACGAAACGTGATCAAGACCGATGGTCGACACCGCCTCAGCCTGGGTTCTTACTTCGAGATCCCGGAAGCCTTTGTATTGATCGCCATCCCTTCCTGGATTGCGACTGATGATCCGCTCTGGGCGCGCCTCATCATGTTGGCGGCGGCCACGGTGTTTCTGATCACTACTTCATTGCTGATCTTCAACGACCACACGTGGTTCAATCCGGATGAGATGGATCCTCCGGCATGGCACGAGATCTTCCGGCGACTCGCGGGGCCGATCACGGCGCTGCCTGTCTGTCTGATCGCGCTGCCGGCCGACTGGGGACCGAACGGCTGGCTTGCCGCGCTGGCAATTTCGTTGATGCCTCTTGCGGTCGTGGGTTCCCGAATCTCAGACACTGATCTGATCATGAAGACGCTGCCAGGCCTGGTTCAGGGAGAGTCACATGCGGGGCGTGAACTGGTGATCAGCGAGGCACACGGCGCGCTCTCCACTCATCTGCGGCTCATCGAGCAGCAGGCCCGTGAGATCCGCGAGGTCGCCCCTTCCCTGTACGAGCTTGCGGTTTCGGCTAACAGCCGGCTGCGGGAAACGCTGACACTCGCCCAGCTCGGTCGTGACAGCTCGACGAGTGTGCAGAATCTCGAGGCGCCAGTGCTCACCTTGGCGCGTGCCGTCGGGGCCAAGGCCGATGTCGACATCAGTGTCGACACGCTGTCCGCGGCTGATCGTGATCTTGCGCGGTTGGTGCTGAACGACTTGGTCGGCAATGCGCTGAACGCCGGAGCTGGCGCCATCCAGGTTGCGATCGCGCCTGCTGGAGCGCGTGTCGCGATCTCAGTGACTGACGATGCTCCCCCCATGGCCGACGGAGTATGGAAGACTCCGAGAACAAGTTCGGCGTGGCTAGAGGCTCGTCTGGGAAGCCTCTCCGGGTCCCTGACCTCAGTCCAGAATGGGAGTACCAAAACCGTCACGGCTCGCTGGCTACCAGAAAGTGAGTGATCAAGTCCACAAATGATCAAGCTTCGACAGGTGATCAACTGCATCGGGGGCCAACGATGACGACAGGTGGAGTGCTACTGGTAGATGACGTGCCCGGTGAACGAGCGAACTTCGAGCAGGCGTTCGGGCGTGATCTTACGGTGGCTCCCTCAATCAACCAGCTGAATGATCAGCTGCGTCGCGGTCTGATCTGGGATCTCGCCTTTGTCGACTTCAACCTCAGCTCGCAAAACAGTACTGGGCTGACCGCCCTGCTCCGGCTTCATCATGAGCGTCCTGCCACACGGATCGTCACCTACAGCCAGTTCACTGAGAGCGGTCGGACGCTCTACGCGGCCGCAGGTCACCACTGGTTCAAGGCGTCTGCGCTGATGGACAAGACAAAGAACGACCCCGGCACACTTGTGCAGTATCGCGAGTCGATCTGTGACGGCATCAACCCGACCCCGGTGCCCTGGCAGCGACGACTGCAGTGGGCTCCGCTGATCGACAACCTCCTGGCCGACGCATCGTGGGTGAGAATCTGGCGAGCGATCCGTGACGCCGCCGGCGACATGGCGCTTGTCGCCGAAATGCTGCACGTCGACTCCAGCAGCCTGCGGGGCTTCAAGGACCGCGCAACCGAGGCCGCTATCCAGTTCAACGAGAAATTTCACGACATCCCCCACCCGGGTCGCACCCGTAACAAGAAGGGCATCCTGGCGACTTTTGCCGCTGAGAATCGTCATTTCCTGACTGCACCCGACCTGTCGATGGTGATGTCACCGGGCACCCGGCGCCGCTCCTAGCGGCGGGG
>Ga0081455_10009007_pt1 | contig 10306 bp, 10 predicted proteins | sample TabmetS3T2R1_FD_70207 | JGI IMG/M metagenome (GOLD analysis project Ga0081455, IMG submission 70207) | Tabebuia heterophylla rhizosphere microbial communities from the University of Puerto Rico - S3T2R1 | ecosystem: Host-associated > Plants > Roots > Rhizosphere ... | reverse complement strand
ATCACGGGGCTGCATTCAAGCCGGAACGTGCCGCTAGTGTGGGCTTTGCATCGCGCTCTCGAATTTCTCGCCGAAATCCGAGAGTTCGTCCTTGGCGAGGTCGCTCACCGCCCAGTAGTTCAGGCCGCGGTCGCTCCAGTGCCGGATGTTGAATCCCTGAACTGTATCGATCCTGGCCGCGCGCCGTTCGGTATTCGCCGTCTGTGCCACGAACAGGTTGATGATGTGCTGGCGGCGGCGATAGACCACGGCGCCGATGGCGCGGGCATCGACATAATCGAGCCGGCCCCCGATCAGGGTAAAGCCTTGCGCGGTGAGATCGACCACCGGCGGCGAGACGTCGAGCTTGCCGTTGAACCACGGTTTTACCGTGTGCTGGTCGGTGGAAACCACGTCGGTGAGATGGCCGGCCTGCAGTGAACGCAGATGCGCGGAGACCACCTCGGACTGGATGCGGTCCACGTCATCGTTGCGCAGCACGATCGCGACCAGGCCGGTCGCGGCCAGCGCCGACACCGCCGAGCCCATCGCAAAGCCTCGCAATACGGCGCGGCGGTTCGGCACTGCTCTGGCTTGCGGCAGTGCCGCTTCGATGCGCTGACGCAACGCTACTGGTGCGGTGTAGCGCGCGCCAGTTTCCGCAACCATCCTGCTCATCTCGCGATAGTCCCGAAGGGCGGCCGCGCAACGCGGACAGCCGGCGACATGGCTTTCGACGTCGCGGGTGTGCCCGGCGTCGAGCTCGCCGTCGATCAGCGCGTGAAGCAGCACTTCAGCCTCGTCGCAGGTCATTTCCGTTGCTCCTGTTCCGCAAGCCATGCCGATCGCAGCATGGCGCGGGCGCGTGCGAGACGGGACATCACGGTGCCGACAGGCACTGCGGCGACATCGGCAATCTCGCGGTACGACAGATTCTGTATTTCACGCAGCACGAAGGCTTCCCGGAACGGTTCGGCCAGCGTCGCAATAAGGCGGCGGATGGTGTGCGAATCCTTTGCACGGATGATCTGTCCTTCCGGCGTCTCCTGGGCTTCAAGCCACAGCGGTGCCTGTTCGGCGCTTTCCGGCACGTCCTCGATCGGGCTGGTCGGCGCGGTGGCGCGACGCGCGTATTCGGCGCGGCAGACGTTGCGCAGGATCGCGAACAGCCACGGCTTCATCGCGGGCCCGCGATAGCTGTCGAAATGCCGGAATGCGCGCAGGTAGCATTCCTGCACCGCGTCTTCGGCGTCCGTGGCGTCGCGCAGCAGGTAGCGCGCCAGCGTGTAGGCGTCGTCCAGATAGGGCAGTGCGGCCTCGCGAAACCGCCGCGCCTTTTCGGGATCGTCATCGGATGCTTTTGATGGCATCGCCTCTCGTCCGGCTGCTGCAGAACACGAGCCCACCCGGCCGGATTCGAACCTCCGGCCGGGCAGGATGGTGATGGCTCGGTTCGGCACGCTACTCAACCTTCACCATCCCTGTCATATGCGGATGCAGCGAACAAAAATACTTGTAGTCGCCCGGTGCCGTGAACGTGAACGAGAAGGTGCCGTCGGTATCCATCGTCTTCGACCTGAATTTCCCCGCGCATACCACCGTGTGGGGAATGTCGTCGCGGTTGGTCCAGGTGACGGTCTGGCCGACCTTTACCGTGAGTTGCGCCGGCTCGAAGACGAAATTGTCGATGTGCACGGCGATGTCTTCGGCGCGGGCAGCGCGGGCGGACAGGAGCATGGTCGCGACCACGGCGATACCGAAGTCGCGGCGATTGATCGAACTCATCGCACTGTCCCCTTCAGCCCTGCAGTGGCGTGTCGATGATCGCAAGGCGCTGGTCGCCCTGCTTGAAATTGATGCTGGCGACGCCGAGCAGGCTGCGCAGCCTGCTGTCCTCGACCTTCATCGGGCCGGGTGAGGGGGCTGATCCCGGCGCCGGCTGCGGGAAAGCCGTCGAGCGCGCGGTGTGGAAGGTGACGTTGCCCTCGACCTTCTGCATCACCTGATGGATGTGGCCGTTCAGCACCGTGACCGAGCCAAAACCCTTCACGTAGTCGAGCGCGCGGGCGCCGTCCTCGGTGCCCCAACCCCATTGCGGATACACCGTCCACAGCGGGATATGGGCGAACAGCACGATCGGCGTCGACTTCGAGCGGCCCTTGAGGTCGTCCTCCAGCCATTCGAGCTGTTCGTTGCCGAGATTGCCGAGGCCGCCGCCCTTGAGATCGACGACGTTGACGAGGCCGACGAAATGCACGCCGCCGGCATCGAAAGAATAATAGCCGGGGCCCCTGGTGCCGCGCCCATAGCGCTCTTTGTAGAGCTTGACCTCTTCGTCGATGATGTCGTGCTCGCCCGGTACGTAGTGCACGTCGAGCTTGGCTTGCGAGATGATGCGGTCGGCGTCGTCGAATTCGGAGGCCTTCGACAAATGCGTGATGTCGCCGGTATGGATCATGAAAGACGGCTTTGCCGGCATCGCCCTGATCTTCTCGATGGCTTCTTCCAGCGTGCCCTTTGCGTTCGGGTTGGCAGGCTTGTCGAAGCCGATATGGCTGTCGCTGATCTGCAGGAAGGTCATGCCTGCGGCTTCGGCCGCCGCCGCAGATCCAACCAGCCCCAACGAGCGCGGCACGCCGCCCGTAACGGTCCAGAGCACGCCGGTGCCCGCCCAGGTCATGCATTCCAGCACGCGGCGGCGGCTGACACCCTCACCATGGTGATCGTGATCGCTCATGACAAATCTCCCTGAACCCGTGATTGGGCTTTCAGGGACGTGATCGGGCTGGGGCGGGGTTTATTCCCGGCGATTGTGGCGGAACGGGCGAAGGCGATGACGTTTTCGTGAGCAGGCGGAGGGGACACCTCCTTTCGGCGTCGCTGGGCGGATACGCAGTGAGTCATATGACGTTGGCTGCAGATTGCTGGCGCTCACATGACCGCGGGAAGCGGAATGTCGCTGCCGTTTTGTGGTTTTAAGCCGGCAGGATCATCCATTTCGAAGATTCTGACTTCACTGTCAGAATCTAACACAGGCGTTATTCAGGAGATCGAGCTCAATCTACTTGCAGAAGATTGAGCTCGATTAGTGTGCGACATAGGAACTACCCGAGATCAGGTGCATTCAAGCGTCGTCAAAGGCGCGGCTGAAACCGAGCGCTTTTGCAAACGCCAAATGAAAACGCCATTGAGGGAGTTGACGATGAGGAAGCTTATCATCCTTGCAGGCGTATCATTGCTTGCAGCCTCCTGCCCGAGCTATGCGGCCGATCATCTGTTCACCGCCGTGGCTGCGGGCGGACTGTCGATCACGACTAGCCAGCCATTCCTGAACGGAACCAACAACCCGGGTCGGTCAGGTGATGACGTCCCCGGTCAAGGCAGCGTGTTTCAAGGCGAGGACCATACTGTCCCGGCAACGGATACGACGACCGGGGTGAAGATTCTTAAGACACCTCCGCCGGCGCTGACCGGGACGAAGACTGTGCCCACGGGCAGCGCTTTGGTGCCCTAATCCAGCCGACTGCGATCGCCTCGGATCGCGCCAAAGCGGCGCGTTCAGCCTCAGCTCTTCTGGTCTGATCGCGCCGCCTGCGGTAGCGGCAGGAGAGGGGGTACGCGTGTTCTAGCAGGGAGCACCGCATGAGTTAACGCGGCGAGATCATCATTCGTACGGATAGTCAACTGAGCGTCCCTCGAAGCCTTCTGCTGCGTGCAGCGCTGGGAGGTTTGGCGATCTCCATTGCGTATCCACTTTGGGCTCCGGACCGCCCGGTCTCCGCTGTCGGGGACGACCATGACGATCTGCGCTATGTCAGGATCGCCCGCGACGACGTTATTCAGAATGTCACTGCCGCGGGAACGCTCGAAGCAGTTGATACGGTCGAGGTCAGTTCGCAGCTTTCGGGTCAGGTCGCCAAATTGATGGCCGACCACAATTCCCTCGTTCGGGCCGGCGAACCGCTTGCTGCGCTCGACAGCGCGACTTTTGAAGTGCTGGTCAAGGAAGCGGAGGCCGCGCTCGCGGTCGCCGAGGCACAACACGAGGAGGCAAGGGCCGCTGTCGAGGGCGCACAGGCGCATCACGATGACGCCCTGCGCGATCTTCAGATCAAGACGACGCTCAGCAGGAACGGCAGTGTTTCCCAACGCGATGCCGAGCGCGCGCAGATGGCGGCTCGGTCGCTCGCAGCGGAACTGTCCGCGGCCAGGGCGCGCGAGCAGGTACGCGCAGCCGGAGTGGTGGCCGCGCGTGCCGCCTTGGAACGAACTCGGCTTGATCTCGAACGAAGTACCATCAAGTCGCCAATCGACGGGGTCGTCATTCGGCGCAGCGTCGAGCTTGGTCAGACGCTGGCGGCGAGCCTGCAGGCGCCGACACTCTTCACGATCGCGCGCGATCTGTCGGACATGCGCGTCAGTGCGTCCGTTAGCGAGGCTGACATCGGCGTGGTGCGCAACGGGCAGCGTTCACTCTTCGGTGTCGATTCCTATCCCGGTCGCACATTTGGTGGTCGCGTGCTTGAAATTCGAAAGGCGGCGCGGATGGTGCAAAACGTGGTGACCTATACCGTGATGATTTCGGCACCCAATCCGGAAGGTTTGCTGCTTCCGGGGATGACTGCTGACGTGCGCATCGTGATTCAGGAGCATCAGGACGTGATGGTGGTCCCCAACGCCGCGCTGAGCTTTCGGCCGACACGGGACGGCGCAAACAATCCGGCCCCCGGAAAGGGGGTGATCTGGATCCGCACAAAGTCGGGCCATCTGGACCCCACCACCGTCTCGCTGGGCGCTACCAGCGATTCCCTGACCCAGATATTGTCGCCGGACGTCAAAACAGGCGAACAGGTTGCCGTCGGTTACCGGAGCAAACCTTAGATGGGGACCGCTCGGCCGGTTTTGGACATGCGACCGCTCGTCACCCTCGATCATATTCACAAGCAACACCGGCTCGGTGGTCAAACCGTTCGCGCACTTTCGGATGTCTGTCTGGAGATCGATTCCGGAGAGTTCGTCGCAGTCATGGGCCCATCGGGATCTGGCAAATCGACGCTGCTTTCGATCCTGGGCTGCCTCGATCAACCATCGCGCGGACACTACTTTTTCCGCGGCGAGAATGTATTTGCGCAGTCGAAGAATCGGCTGAGCGAGCTGCGAAACCGGCGTATCGGCTTTGTCTTTCAAAACTTCAATTTGTTGCCGCGTCTGACCGCGCTCGAGAACGTCGGGTTGCCGTTATTCTACCGGCGCGAGCCGCTGCGGAATCCGGCCGCGCGGGCGAGCGCTGTGCTCGAGCAGGTCGGTCTCGGCAGCCGGATCCACCATATGCCTGCCCAGCTCTCGGGTGGCGAGCAGCAGCGTGTTGCAATCGCGCGGGCGATCGTCAACGGTCCCGACCTTCTCCTGGCCGACGAACCGACGGGGGCGCTGGACACGAGCACGCGCGACGCGATTCTCGCGCTTCTTGGCGAATTGCAGCGCACCGGACTTACGGTCGTGCTTGTAACCCACGACCCCGAGGTCGCGGCGTGCGCGCGGCGCACGATCAGGCTACGCGATGGCGCCATTGTCGGCGAGTCCGATGCCACCCCACCTTATGACTTTGACCGCGTGGAGCTTCAATGCGATCGTTCAGCTATGCCTATCTAGCGTTTCGGTCGGTGCGGGCGCACATACTGCGCTCCATTCTCGCGGTGACCGGCATTGTCATCGGCATTGCCGCCGTCTTGATCGTGGTAGCGGTGGCGGAAGGCGCGCGCGCCGAGATTTCGAGACAGATCATTTCGCTCGGATCAAATCTGTTGCTTGTGCAACCTGGCGCGCAGGTCGCGCAAGGTGTGCGACAGCAGGCGGGCACCATCCTCTCGCTCACGAGCGCCGATGCACTCGCGGTCGCCCGCGAGGTGCCGGATGTTGTCATTGCGGCACCGTTCGTCGGTGAGCAAAAGACGGCAATATCTGGAGACTTGAACTGGTCGACTCTCGTTGCTGGTGTCACGCCCGAATTCTTTGAAGCGCGCGGGTGGAGAATAGCGCAAGGTCAGTTGTTCAATCAGGATCATGTTGTATCGGCCGCAAAGGTGGCGGTCATCGGCCGCACCATCGCACGTGAACTGTTTCGGGGCGGCGACCCAATCGGTCGTTTCGTCCGCATCGAACGCTCGTCCTATCTCGTGATGGGGGTTCTTGCCGAGAAGGGTCAGGATTTCACTGGTCGAAACCAGGACGACGTCATCTTCATCCCGTTGTCTTCCGCGAGAATCTTCGCCATTGGACGAAGCCACGCCAATCCGGATACCGTGCATTCGATTCTGGTAAAGACCGACACCGCGCAGTCGATGGCCGCAGCAGAAACTGCGATTGCGCGAGTCCTACGGCAGCGCCATAAGATCATGGGGCGCAAGTCCGACGATTTTCGGATTCAAAACCTCATCCAGGTCGCCCAGACGCGTGACCGAACCTATCGCCAGTTCACGTTGCTGGTGTCCACGCTTGCAGGAATTTCGCTGCTGGTTGGCGGAATCGGGGTGATGAACATCATGCTTGTATCGGTGACCGAACGGATCAATGAAATAGGCATTCGACTTGCGTTCGGAGCCCGCCCACGAGACATCCGTAGGCAGTTTTTGCTGGAAGCGGTGCTGCTGTGCACTATCGGTGGTCTGTTAGGACTGATTTCTGGCTATGCATGCACGCGCGTCGTTCCCTCCGCACTAGGTTGGCCCATCGAGTTCAACGAAGCGATGGCGCTGATCGCAATCGTCTGCTCCAGTCTCATCGGCATTGTCTTTGGTCTTCTGCCCGCTGAGAGGGCTGCGCGATTGGATCCGGCCGCGCTGCTGAGGTTCGGGTAGCGGCAAAATTCGGTGCGGCTAAATGCTGGCCGTCGCAAATTGTCCTGCCATGCACCGCCCGAGCATCTGCTTCGGGTCCAGAAGCTGTCCGCTAGACCTTCGAGTTGCGCTTCCTGTTCTCTACCGCGCATCCTCCAGAATCATCGCAGCACCTTTCTCCGCGATCATCGCCGTGGGCGTGTTGGTATTGCCCGACGTGATCGTCGGCATCACCGAAGCGTCGGCCACGCGCAGGCCCGCGACGCCGTGAAAACGCAGCCGCTCGTCGACGACGGCCATGGGATCGGAAGCCGTTCCCATCTTCGCGGTCCCGACGGGATGGAAGATCGTGGTACCGATATCGCCGGCGGCCTTTGCCAGTGACGCCTCGTCGTCGCCGACGCTGGGGCCGGGCAGATACTCCTGCGGCCGGTAGCGTTCGAGCCGCTTCTGCTTCATCAGCCGCCGCGTGGTGCGGATGGCATCCGCCGCCACCTGGCGGTCGTCGTCGGTCGAGAGATAATTCGGCGCGATCGACGGCGCTTCGTCCGGCGTTGCCGATTTGATGCGCACGGTGCCGCGCGAGGTCGGCTGCAGGTTACAGGCGCTCACCGTGATGGCGGGGAAGCGGTGCAGGGGATCGCCGAACTTGTCGAGCGACAGCGGCTGCACGTGAAACTGGATGTTGGCGCGGGCGCGGCGCGGATCGGAGCGGGTGAAGATGCCGAGCTGCGAGGGCGCCATGGTCAGCGGCCCGCGGCGGCGGAAGGCGTAATCGAGCCCCATCATCCCGCGCCGGATCAGGTTGTAATAGGTTTCGTTCAGCGTGCGCACGCCCTCGACCTTGTAGATCGCGCGCTGCTGCAGGTGGTCCTGCAGATTGCGCCCGACGCCCGGTTTGTCGAGCGTCACGTCGATGCCGAGCGGCGACAGCCAGTCGGCGGGGCCGATGCCGGAGCGATGCAGCACCTGCGTCGATCCGATCGCTCCCGCGCACAACACCACTTCGCCCCTGGTGCGGGCCTCGATCACCTCATTGCCTTGCATGAAGCGCACGCCGACCGCGCGCCCCTGCTCGACGATCAGCCGGTCGACCAGCACATGCTTTTCCAGCCGCAGATTGCTGCGGTTCAGCACCGGCTTGAGGAAGCCGCGTGCGGACGACCAGCGCCGGCCGCGCTTCTGGTTGACGTGGAAATAGCTGACGCCCTCATTGTCGCCGGTGTTGAAATCGGCAATGCGGCGAATGCCCATTTCCTCGGCGGCCTCGCCGACCGCGTCGAGAACGTCCCAGGACAGCCGCGGCGCCTCGATGCGCCAGCCGCCGCCGACGCCGTGATGTTCGCTTTCCCCGAGGAAATGGTCCTCCAGCCGCTTGAACAGCGGCAGCACGTCGTCATAGCCCCAGCCGGTCAGGCCGAGCTGCCGCCAGTGATCGTAATCGGCGGCCTGTCCCCGCATCGAGATCATGGCGTTGATGGCGGAGCAGCCGCCGATCACCTTGCCGCGGGGATAGGCGAGGGAGCGGCCGTTGAGCCCGGGCTCTGCCTCGGTCCGGAACATCCAGTCGGAGCGGGGATTGCCGATCGCGAAGAGATAGCCGACCGGGATGTGAAACCAGATCCAGTTGTCGTTGCCGCCGGCCTCCAGGATCAGCACGCGGTTGTTCGGATCGGCCGACAGCCGGTTGGCCATGATGCAGCCGGCCGTGCCGGCACCCACCACGATATAATCGAAATCGCCTTCAAGCCGTTTCGGCATCTTGGTTTCCGCCCACTTGCGATCCGTCATGTCCGGGCAAAAGCGCGAAGCGCGTCTTCGCACCAGATGTCCCGGGTATCCACGCCTTTTTCGCCTATTAGTCAGACGTGGATGGCCAGGACAAGCCCGGCCATGACGGCGGGTCTGGTGTGTCGCCCTGTGGTTGGACCGCCCCTTGCATGCTACAGGGGCAGAAGCATTCAAGCCGGAAAGGCCCTGTTACCTCCATGCCCATCGTCAACCGCGTCGCCGAGTTTCAACCCGAGATCCAGGCCTGGCGCCGGGATATTCATCAACACCCGGAATTGCTCTACGAGGTGCACCGCACTGCGGCATTGGTGGCGGACCGGTTGCGGGAATTCGGCTGCGACGAGGTTGTTACCGGTATCGGCCGCACTGGCGTCGTCGGCGTCATCAAGGGAAACCGGCCCGCCGGCAATGGCGGCGTGAAGGTCATCGGGCTGCGGGCGGATATGGACGCGCTGCCGATCGAGGAGGCGACCAATCTGCCTTACGCTTCCAAGACACCCGGCAAGATGCACGCCTGCGGCCATGACGGCCACACCGCCATGCTGTTGGGTGCCGCGCGCTATCTCGCCGAGACCCGCAATTTCGCCGGCGATGCGGTCGTGATCTTCCAGCCGGCCGAAGAGGGTGGCGCGGGCGCCGTCGCCATGATCAAGGACGGGCTGATGGACCGCTTCGGTATCGAGCAGGTCTACGGCATGCATAACGGCCCGGGCATTCCGGTCGGCTCGTTCGCGCTTCGGCCCGGTCCGATCATGGCCGGAGGCGATGCCGTCGTCATCAAGATCGAGGGGCGCGGTGGGCACGCCGCGCAGCCGCACAAAAGCATCGATTCCGTTCTTGTCGGCGCGCAGTTGATCACGGCGCTGCAGTCGATCGTGTCGCGCAGCGTCGATCCGCTGGAATCGGCTGTGATTTCGATGTGCGAATTTCACGCCGGCAACGCCCGCAATGTGATCCCGCAAACCGCGGAACTGAAGGGCACCGTCCGCACCCTGAACGGCGAAGTGCGGAAACTGGTGGAAAGGCGGGTCCACGAAGTCGTCGCCGGCGTAGCACAGGTCACCGGCGCCAGGATCGATCTGGAGTACGTGCACGGCTATCCGGTAACGGTCAACCATGCCGAGCAGACGGATGTCGCGACGCAGGCAGCCCGCGACATCGCCGGCGATGCCAATGTTCACATGATGCCTCCGCTGATGGCTGGCGAAGATTTCGCCTTCATGCTGGAGCAGCGGCCGGGTGCGCTGATCTTCTGCGGCAATGGCGACAGCGCGGGCCTGCACCACCCCGCCTACAATTTCAACGACGAGGCGATCGTGTACGGCACTTCATACTGGATCAAGCTGGTCGAGAACACGCTGGCCGCGTGACTTTCCAGGGCTTCGCCGGGCTTTCCGGCCTTGACCGGGGTGGATGGACTGCAATGCTGCGTATTGGGTGGACCGCCGCTTGCATGCTAAAGAGGCTCCAGCGTTTCCAACCTGAGGTTCGAGAAAATCCATGCCTATCGTCAACCGCGTCGCCGATCTGCAATCTGATATTCAGGCCTGGCGCCGCGATATTCATGAAAACCCCGAATTGCTCTACGACGTCCACCGCACTGCAGCATTCGTGGCGGACCGCCTGCGCGAATTCGGCTGCGACGAGGTCGCCACCGGCCTCGGCAAGACCGGCGTCGTCGGCGTCATCAAGGGCAAGCA
>Ga0081455_10009006_pt1 | contig 10306 bp, 8 predicted proteins | sample TabmetS3T2R1_FD_70207 | JGI IMG/M metagenome (GOLD analysis project Ga0081455, IMG submission 70207) | Tabebuia heterophylla rhizosphere microbial communities from the University of Puerto Rico - S3T2R1 | ecosystem: Host-associated > Plants > Roots > Rhizosphere ... | reverse complement strand
GGAGCGCCGTGGTCTTCATCGTCCCCGGCTCGAACGCGTAGCAGGCGACGATCAGCAACCCGAGGGCCACCCACACCATCAGTCCCTCGGTGTGACGCAGTCCGGCCAGGCGCGAGATCGGCGAGGGCCTCTCGGCGTCGACCGCGGCGTCAGGCATTTGCATCCCTCGCTCTCGAGTAGATCCCCGCCGCCAGCAGGGTCAGTATCCCCAGCATGTAGGTCTGCCAGGCGGTGTCCAGTGCCAGGAAGGTGACGCAGGCGTTGATCAGGACGATCAGGAAGGCCCCCGTCAGGGCTCCGACGAAGGCGCCCCGGCCGCCGAAGATGCTGGCGCCGCCGATCACGACCGCGGTGATGCTGACCAGCGTGTAGGTGGTGCCCGCGCCAGGATCCCCCGCGCCCACCTGGACCATCAGCAGGACGCTGGCGAGAAAGACCAGGGTCGCACCGACCAGGTAGGAGCTGTACTGGATCAGCCAGACCCGGATCCCCGACGCGTGCGCATGCTCGGCCGAGGAGCCGACGCCGCGCAGGGAGACGCCCCAGGTCGTGAACCGGAGCAGGACTTCGAGGCCGATGCCGAGTCCGATCGCGACGACCGCGGCCCAGGGGACGAAGCCGATCGTGCTTTCGAAGAATTCGAGCACCGACGGGTCGATTTCGCCGCCGACCGTCTTGCGGAGCAGAAGCGAGAGCCCCTGCAGGCCGGTGTAGGTGACCAGGGTGGTCAGGAACGGGGGTATCCCGATCTGCGTGGGCCCGAAGTTGATCGTGCCCACCGCGAGCGCGATGGCGAGCAACAGGAGCCAGGCGAGCGCCATGCCCACCGCCCCCTTGCCGGAGACGATCACGAACGACGCCACCACGGTGATGAAGCCCATCAGCGGGCCGACCGAGAGGTCGATCCCGCCCCCCATCATCACCACCTGCTGGGCCATGCTGGCGAAGGCCAACGCCGCGAACAACATGAGGATCCCGGTGAACGCCTGCCCGGTGAGGAAGAACTCGTTCTGGGTGCTGGTGTAGATCCCGAGGCCGACGGTGACCGCCAGGGTGATCACCGGCGGCGCGAAATCTCCTCGCAGGAAACGGAGAAGGCGCGACTCGCCGCGGACGACGACCTCGCTCGTCCTCGAGGTGGTCGAGGTCAGCGCGGCCTCGGTCATGTTCTGCTCGGTCACGTCGGAGCCCGAGAACTCCCGGATCACGTTGCCCCTCGACATCACCAGCACCCGGTCGCAGAGGCCCTCGAGTTCCGCCCCGTCGGAGGCGACGATCAGCGCACACCCGCCCGAGGAGACCGCGTCGCGGAGCAGGCGGTAGATCTCCAGGCGCGCCCCGACGTCCACTCCCTGGGTGGGCTCGTCGGCGAGGATGATGCGCGGCCGGCTCTCCAGCACCCGGGCGAAGACGGCCTTCTGCTGGTTGCCGCCCGAGAGGCTGTCGATCTTCGTCTCGCGCCCGGGAGTCCGCACGTCCATCACCCGCAGGCGCTCGTCGATACGGGCGCGTTCCTTCCTGCCGAGGATGAAGCCGGCCCGCGAGCTCCGCCCGAGGCTGCCGATCGCGACGTTCTCGCGGACCCCGAGGCCGGTCAGGATCCCTTCTCGATGCCGGTCGCTCGGCACGAAGGCGATCCCCTGACGGGCGGCCGCCGTACTGCTCCCGCGCCTGACCGACCTGCCGTCCACCTTCACCTCGCCGCCGGAAGGGTTCAGGCCGGCGATCGCGCGGATCAGCTCCCTCTGCCCGTTGCCGTCGACACCCGCGAGACCGACTATCTCGCCGGGGTGGAGCTGCAGGTCGATGTCGGCGAAACGGGCGCTCGAGAGCCCTCGCACGTCGAGGACCGGCGCGACGCCCCGCAGGTCCTGGCCGGCCTTCGGCGGGAACTCGGTCTCGAGGGACCGGCCGACGATGTGGCCGACGATCTCCCTCTCGCCGGTGCCTTGCGCCTCGAGCTCGGCCCGGAGCACGCCGTCGCGCAGGACGCTGATCCGCTCGCAGATCCGCAGCACCTCGGGGATGCGGTGGGAGATGTAGACCACCGCGGTGCCCCGCGCGGCGATCGCCTTGATCTGCTCGAACAGAGTCGCGACGTCATCGGCCCCCAGGTGCTCGGTCGGCTCGTCCAGCAGCAGGACCCGCGGCGACTGCGCGAAGGCCTTGCTGATCTCGATGATGAACCGTGAGTCCGGACCGAGATCACGGACCGCCAACCGCGGATCGATCGTCCGCTGCCTGGTCCAGTCGGCCAGGACCTCTTCAGCATGACCGGTCGCGCGCCGCCAACTGGGGCGTTCACCCTGGGGAGCCCCGATCGCGATGTTCTCGGCGACGGTGAGGTCGGGCATGAGGGCCGGCTCCTGGTGGACGATCGCCAGACCCATCTCCCGGGCCAGGGACGGGCTCGGACGGGTGAGACGCTCGGCCCCGATCCAGACCTCGCCGGAGTCCGGTTCGATCGCCCCCGAGCCGATCCCCATCAGGGTCGACTTCCCGGCACCGTTCTCCCCGACGAGACCGTGGATCTCACCCGGCCGGATGTCGATCGAGATGTCGTCGAGCGCCTGGACACCGGGGTAGGCCTTCGAGACGCCCTTGAACCGCAGCGCCGTCGCGACCTCGGACACCGGGGGCCCGGCGGGGACGTTCGCACTCAGCACATCACTGTCCATTTACAAGACTTCCTCCGTGTAATACCTACACCACACCAAACCACTGACCGTCTTAAGGTCGGAACTCACATCCGCGGATGCGTTCCCATTGCACCGACCTGTGCAAACCCCCTAACCTGCCGCCACCCGTCCCTTCGATTCCGTCTCGAGGACGTAATTCTCGAAATCCGTACGCTGTGCCATCTCCCAGTATTCGATGGTCAGAAACGGCATCACGTAGACCACCCTTCCCCTGGAGTTCCGGTAGTACGTCGACATCCCAGGGTGGGTCCACACCGTTTCAGAATGAAGTTCATCGACCCTTTGGTTGTACTGCTCGTTCGCCTCGGTGGTGGCCTCAAGGGTCTTGAAGCCTTGGTCGAACATGCCGAGCAGGAGGCGACAGATATATCCCATCTGCATCTCCATCGAGAACATGAAGCTGCCACTACCGGGGAACGCATTGGGACCACCGAGGATGAGGAGATTGGGGAAGCCGGGAACCGATACGCCCATGTAGGCGCGCGGATCGTCGTCATCCCAGACCTGGCGGAGCGTCCTCCCGTCCGTGCCGACCACCTCGAGCGAGGAGATGAATCGCGACGAATCGAAGCCGGTGGCCCAGACGATCACGTCCGCGTCGATTCGCTCACCCGAATCGAGGACCACCTGTGACTCGGTGAGCGCGACGACCGTTCCCGTCGACAGCGAGACGTTGGGCCGCTTGAGGGCCTCGAACCAGCCGTTGTCGAGCAGAATCCGCTTGCCGAACGGCGGATAGGTCGGCAGCGACTTCTCGATCAAGTCCGGGCGGCCGGCCAATTTCTCGTTGAGGTACCGGGTGAAATACTTCCGGTGCCCATCGTTGCGCTTGTTCACCGAACGCTCGGGATGGGGCCACGCCGGATCGATCCGCAGAGCCTCGACGACCTTGTCGCCGAACTGCCAGAACAGACGCAGCCAGTACCAGGCCTGGTAAAGCGGGACTGCCTGAAGCAGGTCCCGGACCTCTGGGGGAATCGGTTTCATCAGCTTGTCGAACGGCGCCACCCAGGTTGGTGAACGCTGGACCACCGTCAGGTGCTCGACTTCGCCGGAGACCGCCGGCACGATCTGCATCGCGCTTGCTCCGGTCCCGACCACCACCACTCGCTTGCCCGCGACCGAGACTCCCTCAGGCCAAGCGGCGGAATGGAAGGTCTGGCCCAGGAATTTGTGGGCGTCCTTGATCTCTGGGACGCGCGGCTGGTTCAGCGAACCGACCGCGGATAGAAGGATGTTCGCGCGTAGCTCCTCCTCCTCGCCTTCACCGTTCCGCACCTGCAGGACCCATTCGCTTCGCTCGGTGTCAAACTCAGCCGAGAGCACCTCGGTGTCGTATCTGATCCGCTCTGGACCGGCGACCTCGTCGATCGTCTGGTCGAGATAACGCTGCAGCTCCCGGCGGAGCTCGAAGTGCATCTCCCAGTCGCGCTTCGCGAAGGAAAAGGAGTACAGATGGCTGGGCGTGTCGACTCCGGCCCCGGGATAGGTGTTCTGCCACCACACACCTCCAGGAGCCGGTTGTTTCTCCAGGATCGTGAAGTCGACACCAATGTCGCCCAGCTCTCTCGCGGCGACGATTCCCGCAACCCCCGCTCCGATGATGATCATGTTGAATCCCGCCGCAGGCTTCGCAGCCACCGATTCCGGCGCAGGGCGGCCGGCGGTCCTTTTCGCCAACTCAGAGGCGAACATGGGGCCGTACCGAGTGGGGATCTTCTCGGCGATACAGACCCTCATCATCTCCACGGTCAAGTCGGGGTCCGGCAGCGCGATGGCCGGCGGCTTCCCGCTCAGGAGCTGTAGCACCGCGGAGACTCCCGCCTCTCGGATCTGATCTTGGACGTCCTCCGGCAGCCCACCTGAGTCATGGTCGGTGAGCCCTTTGCCGCGGGTCGGCTTGAACGGGGCCTTCAACCATTTGCGGTCCCCCGTCACCTGGAACACCACCATCAGGAGGGTGGGAATGTTCGCAAGGCGTACCGCCGCGCGAACCTCCTCCTCACTCATCACCTCCGGCGAGCCCCCGAAGGACAAAGCTCCCTCCATCTGCTTCCCAGACCCTTTCAACGCTGTCGTTGACGATCAGGCGATGCTCCCACAACCGGGGAGGGTTGTCAACAGTTGCGTTGAAGAAATGTTTGGGGTCAGCGGAGGAAGCCGTCGAGACGGCCGCGGACCGTCTGCTCGGCCTCGCCGACGATTCGAGCGACGAGCTCCGACACGGTGGGAACGTCCGAGATCAAGCCCTGGACCTGGCCCGCCCACCAGATGCCATGGTCGGGATCCCCGGTTTCGTACACCCTGGCGCCCCGCGAGCCGGCGACCAGGTCACGCACACCATCGAAGGACCCGCCGCCGTCCTGGATCACGAGCACCTGCTCCGAGATGGCGTTCTTGGCGACTCTCGCCGTGTTACGGAACGGCCGGAAGATCACGTCCGTGCTGCGCTCGGAGTTCTCGACGATCGCCCTCTTGATGTCCGGGTGGATCGGTGACTCGGCCGTGGCCATGAACCTCGTTCCCATGTTGATCCCGTCGGCGCCGAGGGCTAGTGCGGCGACTAGCCCCCGTCCGTCCGCGAAACCGCCGCTGGCGATCATCGGGGTCTTGATCGCGGCCGCCGCCGCCGGGATCAAGACCAGGCCCGAGACGTCGTCCTCACCAGGATGGCCGGCGCACTCGAAGCCATCGATCGAGACGGCGTCGACCCCGATCTCCTCCGCTTTGCGCGCATGGCGGACGGAGGTCGCCTTGTGGATGACCCGGACCCCCGCCGCGTGGAAATGATCCAGATGCACTTTCGGGTTGGAGCCGGCGGTCTCGACGATCTTCACGCCGGCCTCGATGATCGCCTCCCTGAACTCCGCGTAGGGCGGCGGATTGAGCGTGGGAAGGATCGTGAGGTTCACGGCGAAGGGCTTGTCGGTGAGCTCCCGGCAACGAGCGATCTCCGCGCTCAAGGCCTCGGGAGTCGGCTGCGTCAACGCCGTGATGCAGCCGAGCGCACCGGCGTTCGACACCGCGGCCGCCAGCTCCGCCCGGGCGACCCACTGCATCCCGCCCTGCATGATCGGATGTTCGACCCCGAAGATCTCGGTGAATCTGGTCTTCATCTGCCCGCGAACTCCGCGTGCCCGGGGCCGCCGTGCTCCAGGAACGCGTGGACACCGCCTTGGAGATCCTCGGTCGCGAATAAGTCGATCGAATCGGTGACGATCGCCTCGTCCGCAGCCTGGATCCCTCCTTCGCGGAAGGTACGGAGGATGTGCTTCGTCATCGCGTGGGCCTTCGTCGGTCCCGCGGCCAGCTCTCTCGCGAGCGCCATGGCCTTCTCATCGAACGACTCCTCGGCGAGCACCCGATTCACGACTCCCCACTCCTTCAGCTGCTCGGCGTCGAAGAGCTCGCCGGTGAGCACCAACTCCCGGGCGCGGCCCGATCCCGCCCGCTCGGCCAGGCGTTGGCTACCGCCCATCGAGGGAGTCAAACCGATGACCCGCTCGACGAGCCCGAATCGGGCAGACGGGGTCGCGACGATGAGATCGCAGCCCAGGGCGATCTCGAAGGCGGCGGTCAAGGTCAGACCGTGCGCGGCGAAGATCGTCGGCGCCGGCAGCGTTTCGATTTCGTTGATCATCACCAGCAGGCCGCTCCACAGCTGCGCCGCCTGGTCCGGCGAAAGGCCGTCGAACAGGTGCACGTCGACGCCGCCCGAGACGACGCGGCCGTCGGCGCGGATCAACAGGCCACGGACGTCCGTCCCCGCCAGCGATGCGACCGCGGAGGAGAACTCGTCCGCCATCCGTCGATCGAAGAGATTGAGGGGCGGAGAAGCCAGGGTGAGCACCGCGAGGCCACCCTCCTTCCGCTCCAGCCGCACCGGCCGCTCGAAATCGGTCTCCATCTTCACTCCCCTTTCCGCTGACGTCTTCAGCTTGTCCCTGCGTCAACGCTGCTGTTGATCAGTATAGCCGAGCACTCCCGACCGTCGACCGACCCCGCGCGAGCCGACGCCTATTCGGCCAGCAGGACGACGCGGAGCGGCGAGCCGGACCCGCCCTTTATCTTCAGCGGCAGGGCCAGGAACAGACCTTCTGGCGGAACCTGCGCGAGGCCGACCAGGCCCTCGATGATGTAGATCCCGTTCGGGAGGAACCAGGTGCTGTGTCCAGGCGTACCACTCACCTCACCTTCCTTGGCGCAGGTATCGCAGCCCCAGGTGTCGGCCGCCACCGCGCTGACGCCCGCTTCGGCGAGATACCGGCAGCCCTCCTCGGCCAACCCCGGCTCGTTCCTTCCCCACCACGAGCGGCCGTCGTCGTCAAGGCGCGAGAGATACCGCTCCCAACCGAAGTCGAGCACCACGATGTCGCCCGCCTCGATCTGCACGCCAGCGGCCGCCTCGCCGGCCTTGATCAGGTCGAGGCCAATCGGTTCGCCTGCCTGAGCGCCGGTGCTGAGGTCGAGTTTCTTGTAGGGGCGGATCAGGGCGTCGGGTGCCAGTTCGTCGACGGTCTGAGCACCGGCGTGGATGTGGCCGGGGGCATCGATATGGGCACCGGTGTGCTCGGAGATGGTGAGGGTCTGGGCGAAGTACCCATGCTCGTCGAGGGTCCGAGCCTTGCTGTCGATCTCAAGCGTCGGGTGTTGCATGAAGGCCGCCATCCCCGGCTCGAGCAGCGGCGTGACGTCGAATGCACGCAGCCCGCCCCTGCGAAGCGCCGCGACGAACCCGTCGATCGCCTCACCGCCGGTGATGTCGATCTTGGCGCCGTCCACCGTGCTCAATCCAGGAAGGGAGCGTGATTGTAGCCCGGAAGGACCCGGTGCCCACCGTCGACGGGGACCGCGATTCCCGAGACGTCGGCGCTCTCGTCGGACGCCAGCCAGAGCGCCGCACCGCTCACGGCCGAGGGAGGCAGCAGGCCCCTGCCTTTCAGGATCGACCAGTGCTTGGCGTTGCGGACGCGGTCCTCGGGCGTGCCACCGGGTGCTCCGGCGAACATGTCATACGCTCCCTGCCACTGGTTCATCGGGGTGTCGATCACCCCCGGACAGATCGCGTTGCAGCGAATGTTGAAGGGTCCCGCCTCCAGCGCGATCGACTTGGTCAGCCCGATCACCCCGGCCTTCGCTGCTCCGTAGTGAGCGTAGTCGTAGTTCCCTTCGAAGGCGGCAATCGAAGCGGTCAGGATGATCGATCCGCCACCGCCGTCGATCATCGTCGGGGTGACGGCCTTCGCCGTGCGCCATACGCCGCTGAGGTTGATCTCGAGCATGTCGCTCCACTGGCTGTCTGGCATCTCCCAGTACTTCCCGATGGTCCACACACCCGCATTGGCGACGCAGATGTCGATCGCGCCGAACTCTGCCACGGCCTGCGAGACGACCGAATCGAGCTGCTCCTGGTTCCTCACGTCGGCCGGTCCCTCGATCACCTTGCGGCCGAGATCCCTGATCTCGGCGGCAACCGCGGCCAGTTCATCGACGGTTCCGAGCTCGTACTGGACATCGTCCACCGGTTGCGGGACATCGATGAGGACGAGGTCCGCACCCTCACGGGCGAACGTCAGAGCATGTTCCTTCCCTTGCCCCCGCGCGGCGCCGGTGATCAGAGCTACCTTGCCGTCCAGCCTTCCCATATCCACTCCGTCCTCTCCAAGATTGACATCTCAGCTGTGCGGCGCCGTCCTCCTACGACGCTAACGAGATCGCAGAAATCTGTCAACCATGGCGTTGACAACTGCTACGCTCCGCTGCGCTGCGCCCGACGAGAGGAGGAGCCGTGCCCGAATTCAGCGACATCCGGCTTACGGACGGCGAGGCGATCACCTGGATCGTCCTCGATCGACCCGGCCGCTATAACGCGTTGTCGACCAACCTCCTCGACGAGCTCTCGGCGGCGCTCGAACACCTGACGGACGATGGTCGGCCGGTGATCGGAATCCGCGGCGAAGGGCCCGGATTCAGCGCCGGCTACGACCTGCACGAGATCGGGGAACCACGGAGCTCGGACCCGATGCCCGATCGAAGTCGGCTCAAAGAGAACCTGGAGCGATTCCTGGCGATCTGGGACCACCCCAAGCCCGTGATCGCCGCCGTCCACGGCGCCTGCATCGGAGGCGCCACCCAGCTCTGCACCTTCGCCGACCTCACGATCGTGAGCCGGGATGCCGTGATCGGGCAGACGAAACTGCCGATCGGCGCTGGCTATGTCTGCCCACTCTGGGCGCCGCTGGTGGGACCGAAGCGCGCCAAGGAGCTGGCCTTCGTGCCCGGCAACAGCATCAGCGGCGAGACCGCCGTCCAGTGGGGCTGGGCCAATCACGCGGTGCCGGCTGCCGACTTGGTCGAGACGGTCGAAAGCCTGGCGACCAGCATCGCGAAGACCCCTCCGGGGATCCTCGCCCTGAAAAAGGCCTCGATCAATCGCGCGATGGAGGCGCTCGGGGTGAAGCACGCCGCGTCCGCCACGGTCGAGATGGACACTCTCGCCCACCTCACCCCGGAAGTCGGCGAGGTCCGTCGGCGGATGCGCGAGCAGGGCCTGGACGAGACGGTTCGCGAATACCGATGCGACCCGACGGAATGGATCTCCACTCAAGGCGCGGACCGATGAGCGCGATCGACGTCGACGTCGACGGTCACATTGGGCACGTCCGGATCAATCGCCCCGAGGCGTTGAACGCGGTCGACAGCGAGATGGACCGGCAGCTCAGGTCCGCCTGGCTCGGCATCAACGAGGACCCGGCGATCAGAGTGGTGATCCTCTCGAGCGCGGGCGACCGCGCCTTCTGCGCCGGCGCCGACGTGAAGGATCTCGACGGCCGCGAGGCGCAACGGATCGGGTTCGGCGGCGGCCTTACCGGACTCGGCGGCCCGCTTCTCGTGCTCGAGAAGCCATTGATCGCGGCCGTCCAAGGTCTGGCCCTGGGAGGCGGCTTCGAGCTGGCGCTCTGCGCCGACGTCATCGTCGCCACCGAGTCGGCGACCTTCGCGATGACGGAGGCGAAGATCGGCGTCATCAGCGAGGCAGGCGTCCTCCACCGCCTCCCGCGACAGCTGCCGCGGAGGATCGCGACCGGACTCCTCCTCACCGGCCGCCGGCTCGACGCCGCCACGGCATTTCATTTTGGCCTGATCAACGAGGTGGTCGCCGAGGACGAGCTGATGGCCGCGGCCGAAAGCTGGGCGAACGAGATAGCAAGCGCCTCACCGCTGGTGGTCCAGGCGGCCCTGGCGGCGATGCGGGAGGGCGAAGGCCTGCCCTTGAACCAGGCAATCGCCATGCGCTACGAGGGGATCGAGGCCTACCAGCTGAGCGACGACAAACAAGAGGCGGTCGCCGCCTTCGCCGAGCGGCGCGCGCCGGGATGGCTCGGCCGCTGATCGCACGCGTATGGGTGCTGCTGCCGCTTGCCGTTGAGAATGTTCGATCGAACTCGTCCGCCTCCGTGCTCGGGTAATCGCTGTCATCGTCCCGACTCGCGCTACTGACTGATCCGAACTGCTCGAAGCGTCAAAGGTGTTCGAGCATATGCTGGATACGTTTCGTCACTTCAGCCGTCACCTTCAGATCGCCGGTAGGAACGTCGGCCAGAGCC
>Ga0081455_10009005_pt1 | contig 10306 bp, 10 predicted proteins | sample TabmetS3T2R1_FD_70207 | JGI IMG/M metagenome (GOLD analysis project Ga0081455, IMG submission 70207) | Tabebuia heterophylla rhizosphere microbial communities from the University of Puerto Rico - S3T2R1 | ecosystem: Host-associated > Plants > Roots > Rhizosphere ... | reverse complement strand
GATCGCCCGCGCCCTCGCCGCCGAGCCCGAGGTCCTGATCTGCGACGAGGTCACCTCGGCGCTCGACACCTCGGTCCAGGCGGCGATCATCGGCCTGCTTCAGGACCTGCAGGCGGACGAGGGGCTCGGCATCCTCTTCGTCACCCACAACATCGCCCTCGTCCGCACGATCGCCGAGCGGGTGATGGTGTTGTCGCAAGGGACGGTGGTCGAGGAGGGGACGGCCGCTGCGGTCCTCGACGCGCCGCGCCACCCCTACACCAGGAGCCTGATCGCCGACACTCCCGACCTCGGCGCCGAGGCAGAGGGCTCGATCCCTCTGCAGAGCGGAATTCCGGCCGATCGGAGGATGGAGCCCAGGGCGGCTGGGGAGTAGCCTCGCGATAGATGATCAGCTTCTCGCCGGCGGCCCCGAGATGACCACCACCCGCCGCATCGCGGCGACCGCCAGCGAGTGGCTGCGCGAAGGCCGCCGTGTCGTCGCCGCGCTCCTGGTCGGGATCGAGGGCTCGGCACCGCTCGAACCCGGCGCCCTGATGCTGATCGCCTCCGACGGCGCGATCGAAGGCTCGATCACCGGCGGCTGCGTCGAGGCGGCGGTGGTCGGGGAGGCGAAGGCGATCTTCGCTGGCGCCGATCCCCACACCGTCACCTACGGGATCTCCGACGAGCTCGCCGGCTCGGTCGGGCTGACCTGCGGCGGCACCGTCCACGTCTTCGTCCAGGAGCTCTCCGGCGAGGAGGCTCGGGTCGAGGCCGACGCCCGCGACGCAGTGGCGGCCGGGCGGCCGGTGGCGATCGCCACCCTGCTCGACGGTCCCCAGGCGGGTCAGAAGCTGGCGGTCTCAGACGGCGAGGTCGACGGCGGCTTCGGCGGCCCGGAGCTGCTCGACCGCTCGGTTTCGCGCGACGCCGAGGGGATGCTCGCCCAGGGCCGCAGCGGCGTCCGCCGCTACGGCGCCGACGGCGCCGTTCTCGGCGCGGAGCTAGGGGTCCACGTCCACGTCTTCGCGCCGCCGCCGAAGATGCTGATCTTCGGCGCGATCGACTTCTCGGCGGCGCTCGCCCGCGTCGCCTCCGAGCTCGGCTACGAGGTGACGATCGCCGACCCGCGGGCGCCGTTCCTCGAGACCCCGCGCTTCCAGCGCGCCGCGAAGACGCTGCTGGTCTGGCCCGACGAGGCCTTCGGCCAAGTCGAGCTCGGCCCGCGCGACGCGGTCCTCGTCTTCACCCACGACCCGAAGTTCGACCAGCCGGCGCTGATCGGCGCCCTGCGCAGCGAGGCCGGCTACGTCGGCGCCCTCGGCTCGCGGAAGACGACGGCCGACCGCGAGCGGCGGCTGCGCGAGAGCGGGGTGGATGACGACGAGCTGGCGCGGGTCCACGCCCCCTGCGGCCTCGACATCGGCGCCGCGACGCCGGAGGAGGTGGCGGTCTCGGTCCTCGCCGAGATCATCGCCGAGCGCTCCGGCCGTGCCGGCGAGTCGCTGCGCCAGGGCACGGCGGCGATCCACCCGCGCGAGTCCCACGCCCGCGCCTAGCCGCCGAACGTTTGTAACCCTCTGGGTGACAAACGTTCAGAAGATCCACGGCTACACCAGGATCTCGCCGAGCTGGTCGAGGGCCCGCTGGCGGTGGGCGTCGAGCTCGGCGACGAGGCGCTCGGCGTCGCCGTCGCGCAGCGCGGCGACGATCCGCTCGTGCGCCCGCACCGCCTCGGTCCGCTCGCGCGGCGAGTTGTAGTAGAGCGCCCGGTAGGTTTCGGTCGAGTCCCAGAGCAGCTTGATCACCCGCAGCGTGTGGGCCTGGCCGGGGGCGTCGAGCAGGGCGAAGTGGAAGCGGCGGTTGGCGGCGAGCTCGGCGGCGACGTCACCCGCCGCGGCCGCCTCGACGACTTCGCGCGCCGCCAGCTCGATCCGCTCGAGGGCATCCTCGTCGAGCAGCGGCGCCGCCCACCGCGCCGCCCGGCCCTCGAGCAGCGCCCGCAGCTCGTAGATCTCGCGCAGGTCCTCGAGCCGCAGCTCGGTGACGAAGTAGCCGCGCCGCGGCCTGTAGGTGAGCTGGCCCTCCTGCTCGAGCGCCGCCAGCGCCTCGCGGACCGGGGCGAGGCTGACCCCGAGCCGCTCGGCGATCTCCTCCTGGCCGACCCGCTGGCCGGGGCGGAGGTCGCCGGCGACGATCGAGCGCCGCAGCTCCTCGAGCGCGTGTTGGGCGGCGGTGCCGGGCGGGCTGGCGGTGCGGGTGGCCATCCGGGCGCTCGCGCTCAGCGGAAGGCGTTGATCCCGGTCAGCGTTTCGCCGACCACCAGCGCGTGGATGTCGGCGGTGCCCTCGTAGGTCACCACCGACTCGAGGTTGTTCATGTGGCGGATCACCGGATACTCGAGGGTGACGCCGTTGGCACCGAGCACCTGGCGGGCGGTCCGCGCCACCTCGAGCGCCGCGTTGACGTTTCCGAGCTTGCCCATCGAGACGTGCTCTGGGCGCAGCGTTCCCTCGTCCTTCATCCGGCCGAGGTGGAGCGCCAGCAGCGTCGCCCGGTTCACCTCGAGCGCCATCAAGGCGAGTTTCTGCTGCTGGATCTGGAAGGAGCCGATCGGCTTGCCGAACTGGGTCCGCTCTTTCGAATACTCGAGCGCCGCTTCGAAGCAGGCGCGAGCGGCGCCGGCGGCGCCCCAGACGATCCCGTAACGCGCCTCGTTCAGGCAGGAGAGGGGGCCGCGCAGGCTGTTCGTCTCCGGCAGCCGGGCCGAGTCGGGGAGGCGGACGTCGTCGAGCAGCAGCTCCGAGGTGATCGAGGCCCGCAGGCTGAGCTTCTTGTGGATCTCCTGGGTGGTGAAGCCGGGGGTGTCCTTGGGGACGACGAAGCCGCGGACCCCGTCGTCGGTCTGTGCCCAGACGACGGCGACGTCGGCGACCCCGCCGTTGGTGATCCACATCTTCTGGCCGTGGAGGATCCAGTCGTCGCCGTCGCGGCGGGCCCGGGTCCGCATCGAGCCGGGGTCCGAGCCGGCGTCGGGCTCGGTCAGGCCGAAGCAGCCGATCGCCGTGCCTTCGGCCATGCGGGGCAGCCACTCCCCTTTCTGCTCCTCCGAGCCCCATTTCCAGATCGCGAACATCGCCAGCGAGCCTTGGACGGACACCAAGCTCCGTACACCGGAGTCGCCGGCCTCGAGCTCGAGGCAGGCGAGGCCGTAGGCGGTGGCGCTGGCGCCGGCGCAGCCGTAGCCCGTGAGGTGCATGCCGAGGACGTTGAGCGCCCCCAGTTCGGTAGCCAGCTCGCGCGGGATCGTCGCTTCCTCGAACCAGTCGCCGACGTTCGGCGTCACCTTGTCGCGAACGAAGGCGCGCACCGTGTCACGGATGTCGCGCTCCTCGTCGGAGAGCAGGCGGTCGATCGCGAGGTAGTCCTCGGGGCGGGTCTTGGCCGGGGCGGCGGCGGCACTGGTCATCGCGGGGGGTCCTTTCGATTTTCGAAAATCTGCGAGGATCTTCGCACATGTCGGCCCTTGGAGAGCTCAAGATCCTCGACTTCTCACGCGTCCTCGCCGGGCCGCTGGCGACGATGGTCCTCGCCGACCTCGGCGCCGAGGTGACCAAGGTCGAGCGGCCGGGCGGGGGGGACGAGACCCGCTCCTGGGGCCCGCCCTATGACGAGCAGGGAGAAGCCACCTACTTCCAGTCGGTCAACCGCAACAAGGGCAGCATCGTCCTCGACCTCACGGCCGAGGAGGGCCGCGCCGAGGCCCAACGCCTCGCCCGCGAGGCCGACGTCGTCGTCGAGAACTTCCGCCCCGGGGTGATGGAGAAGCTCGGCCTCGGCTACGAGGAGCTGGCTGCCGCCAACCCGGGCCTCGTCTACTGCTCGGTCACCGGATTCGGGGCCGGCGAGGCGGGAGCCGCGCTGCCCGGCTACGACCTCCTCGTCCAGGCCCTCGGTGGGCTGATGAGCATCACCGGCGAGCCCGACGGGCCGCCGCTCAAGGTCGGCGTCGCCCTCGTCGACGTCGTCGCCGGCCTCTACTCCGCGGTCGGAATCCTCGCCGCTTTGCGGCACCGCGAACGCGGCGGCCGCGGCCAGCGGGTCGAGGTCGATCTCCTCTCGGCCCTGCTCGCCGCCCTCGTCAACCAGGCCTCCGGCTACACGGTCGCCGGCGCCGTCCCCCACCGGCTCGGCAACGCCCACCCCAGCATCTCGCCCTACGAGCTCTACGTCACCGACGAGGGTGACCTGGTCCTCGCGGTCGGCAACGACCGCCAGTTCGGTGAGCTCTGCGCCGAGCTCGGCCGCCCCGACCTGACCGAAGACGCACGCTTTGCCACCAATCCCGCCCGGGTCGAGCACCGGATCGCCCTCCGCGCCGAGCTCGAGTCCGCCCTCAGCGCCCGCTCCGCCGCCGAATGGGCCGCCGCCCTCACCGCCCGCCGCGTCCCCGCCGGAGTCGTCCACGACCTCGCCGGCGCCTTCGCCTTCGCCGCGCAGATCGGCCTCGACCCGATCGTCGCGGTCCCCCGCCCTGACGGCGGCCCGCCGGTTCCCCTCACCCGCAACCCGATCCGCCTCTCCGCGACCCCACCCACCTACCGCTCCGCCCCGCCACCCCTCCCCGAGCCGTGACCGTTCGCCCTTTGTCAACCTCTGGTTGACAAGCAGCGAACGCGCTCAGCTCGCCGCGGTCGCGGCCAGCTCCTGCAGCGCCTCGACGTGGGATGCGAAGGCGCGGCGGCCGGCGGGGGTGAGGCGAAACCAGGTGCGGGGGCGCCGGCCGACGGCGCCCTTGCGGACCTCCAGGTAGCCGGCGTCCTCGAGCGCGCGCGAGTGCTTGGAGAGCGCCGAGTCGCTGAGCGCGACCGCCTCGCGGACGGCGGCGAACTCGACCCAGTCGCCGGCAGCGGCGAGGACGGCGCAGATCGCCAGCCGTTTCGGTGGGTGAATGGCCGGGTCGAGGGCGGCAGCGCTCACCGCGGCCTCGTGCGGCCGGCGCGGATGTCGTCGAGCGTCGCCTCGGTGACCCCGAGCCGCAGCCAGGTCGAGAGCGCGGCGAAGAGGATCCCGATCGGCAGCGCAAGTATCCAGGAGATATCGAGGGCCACGATCCAGGTGATCGCGGCGCCGACCAGGGCGACGCTGCCGCTGAGCAGCAGCGCCCGGCGCACGGAGGGGTAGGCGCGGGCGCGGTCGGAGCGCAGCCGCACGCCGCGGCGCCCGAGGACCTGGCTGTCGAGCAGCACCATCGTCAGGACGGCGAAGGCGATCGGCAGGAAGAGCGCGGCGCCGCGCAGCTCGTGACCGGGCCGGCTGGCGATTCCCGGCAGCAGGAAGAGGATTGCCTCCGCCAGGGCGAGCAGTGCCACGTGCCAGGCGGGTACGCGCAGGCGCTCGGCCAGCGACTCGCGGCCGCGGTCCACTGCCAACAACATCTCTCGCGCTTCCTGCCGCGACGGCTCTCGCGTCATGGCTGACCTCCATGCAACTAGTTTCCAATATGGAAACTAGTTTCTAGCACATCAGATCAGCCGGCGTTGGTGCGGTAGAAGAGGCAGCGGAAGCCGTGTTTGGCGGAGCCGGCGCCGAGCACTTCGCGTTTGGTCTCGTCGCTGGTCACCACCTGCTCGACGTCACCGGGACCGACGTCGGCGACGTCGGCAGACCAGGTCTGTTCGCTGACCTGGGTGTCGGGCTGCAGGACGTAGGCGATCAGCTCGCTGACCGAGGGCAGTCGCCCGCCGCGGTCGCCGCATTCCTTCGCCGCGATGGGCCAGAAGACCGTCGGCTGCGGCGAGTCGTCCCAGCACATGCCGCCGAACAGCGTCGTGTCGGCCGGGCAGGCGTCGGTCAGCTCGGCAGCGGTCTCGCCGTCGACCGTGTCGGCGTCGCCGGCGGTGTCGGCGCTGGTCGCGTGCTCGGCGCTCGTCGCCGTTTCGGCCGTGGTCGCCTTCGTTGCACTCGCAGCGGTGGTTGCACTGTCGGCGGTCTTGGCGCTGTTCGCGCTGTTCGCCGTGCTGGCGGTCCCCGCGCTCTGCGCGCTGACCGCGGACTGCGCAGTCACCGCGCTCTGCGCCGAGGGCACCGTCGTCAAAGTCGAGACGTTGATCACGCTCGAGTTGAGCGAGCCCTTCTTGATCTGCTTGTTGGTGATCGTTTCGTTCTTCAGCTTGCCGCCGCCGATCGACTGCTTGGCGATGCTGTTGCCGTTGATCTTGCTGCCGGCGTAGGCGCTGCCGCCGAGGGCGACGAACAGCGCCAGGCAGGCGACCACGTTGGCGAAGGACAGATGGCGGGCGAGACGGCGGCGTAGGTTCATGGCGCTTCCATCGGCCAGCCGCCACCATGGAAGAGCGATGCAAGCGCACCTTCAGATCGAGGTGCTCTGCGACGAGGGATAGGAGGAACGATGATCGAACGAATCGAGGCGATGCCGGCGGGGACGCTCGGCCTGCGGGCAAGCGGCAAGCTGACCAAGGACGATTACACGGACGTGCTCGAGCCGGCGTTGGCAGAAGCCGTCGCCGCTGGCGCCGTCCGGCTCGTCTTCGTCCTCACCGAGTTCGACGGCGTCGCCGCGGGCGCTTGGATCGAGGACCTCAAGACCGGCCTCCGCACGCGGATCCGCGACCATCGCGAGTGGCAGCGGATGGCTCTGGTCACCGACGTCGAGTGGGTCGCGAAAGCGATGCGCGCCTTTGCCTGGCTGGCTCCTGGCGAGATCCGCACCTTCGAGCTCGGCGAGCTCGAGGTCGCGAAGGCTTGGGTCGCCACGGGCAGCTGAGTCCGGCCGCGGGTCCGCCTCCGTACGCTCGGGGGCAGTGGAATCGGGGCAGAGGAGCAGCCATCCGTTCGCGGTCACCGTCGTGCTGGCGCTGGCGGCGGTGATCGGTGCCTTCGCGATCGCTGCCATCTGGGCGAACCAGCAGCTGCTCGATACCCGCAGCTGGGTCGTCGTCAGCGGCCAAATGCTCGACGACCCCGAAGTCCGCCACCAGGTCGCCGCCTTCCTGGCCGAAGAACTGGTCGAGCAGGCCGAAGGTCGGCTGAGCGCCGCCGGCCAGGACGAAGTCGCGGCCGAAGTCGTGCCGCAACTGCGCCGCCGCGGGCCGGCCCTGGCCGAGCAGGTGATCGCCTCGCCACCGTTCCGGGTCGTCTGGCTGCGGGCCAACCGCACCGCCCACCGGACGCTGCTGCGCGTCCTCGACGAAGAAGGGCCGAGCGACGGTCCGGTGGTCGTCAACCTGACCCCGGCGCTGCGCGAACTCGCCAACTCGCTGAGCGACACCGAGCTGGCGGAATCGCTCGGCGTCGGCGATCTCGGCTCACTGGTCGCGCCAGGCTCGGCGCGGATCGAAGTGCTGGAAGCCGACGAGCTCGACCAGGCCCAGGACGCGGTGCGGGCGATTCGCTCGCTGCCGGTCCCGGCGACGATCGCCGCCGTCGCCCTCCTCGCGCTCGCCCTCCTGCTCGGCCGCGCCGCGCCCGCCCGCACCTTCTTCGGCGCCGGCCTCAGCCTCGCTGCGGCCGGTGGCCTCGCCCTGCTCGCCCGTCTTCTCGCCGGCCACGAAGTGGTCGACACCCTGCTCGCCGGCGACGCCGACCGCGAAGCGGCCGAGGCCGCTTGGCGGATCGCGACCTCGACCGTCGTCGACGTCGCGGTCGGCGCGATCTGCCTCGGCGGGCTGATCGCGTCCTTCGCCGTGCTGGCCGGTAGCAGCGCCCCGGCCGCCGCTCTACGGCGCGGTCTGGCGCCGCTCTTGCGGACGCCGCTCGCCGCCTTCTTCACGCTCGCGATCGCGGTGCTCGCCTTCCTCCTGATCCTCGCCTGGGCGCCGATCGCGGCGCTCGAGGAGCCGCTCGGCGTCCTCCTCTTCGCGGCCGCCTACGGCGTCGGCCTCGTCGCGCTGGCCCGGGCAGCGATGCTGGAAGAGCAGCGCGGCGGATCGTCCCTCGGTTGGGACTAGTTTCGATCGGAGCCCGCCGCGAACGAGCGCAGCGTCTCGCGCAGCACGCCGAGGTCACCGACCGGGCTGGGGAAGAGGTTGGTCGTGTTGATCAGGACCCAGCCGTCGAACCGAGCACCTTCGACGTAGTAGGAGGCCGAGGTGTAGCCGAAGACGTCGCCGAGCTTGTACCAGAGCCGCAGCCGCGGTGAGCCCGGCCAGAGGACGCCGGCGGCGACGTCCTGTCGCTGCACGCCGAGCCCGTAGAAGTTCGTCACGCCGGGCGGGTTCGGCGGCGCGGCTACCGGGGCACGGAGCTGGCGCATCGCCGCCGGGCCGAGCAGGCGACCGGAGAAGAGGGAGCGCCAGAACCGGGCCAGGTCCTCGCTGCTCGACATCACCCCGCCGGCGGGACCGCCGACGGCGAGCAGCCGGTAGGAGTAGCCCGTCTCCTGCAGTGGCCAGCTGGCGGTGGCGCCGTAACGCCGGCGCTGACCCGGGGTCGCGGCGGCGATCGTCGTCGTCGGCCCGCGCTCGGCGCCCGGCGCGCGGGCCGAGAGCAACGCGGCTGGCGTCCGCGCCAGGCGGAGGCGGGGAGCCGGAGCCAGCGCGGCGAGGATCGGCGGCAGCTTCGTGCCGCGCGGATAGGCCGGCTGGTAGCCGTGGACGGGCTTGGCGACGGGAGAACCGTAGGAGCTGTTCGGCATGCCGGCTTGGTGGAAGAGCTCGAAGATCTGCGCCTTGAACGGCCGGCCGCCGACCGCTTCGGCGACCATCCCGGCGAGCACGTAGTTGGTGTTCGAGTAGAGGGTGTGGTGACCGGCGCCCGGGTTGAAGGCGGGTGGCAGCTCGAGCCCGTAGGTCGCAAGGCGAGCGAACGAGAAGTCCCGGTACGGGTGGGCCCGGAACGCCGCCCCGTAGGCGGGACTTTCGTCGTAGTCGGCAAGGCCGCTGGTCATCGACAGCAGCTGGCGAACGGTCACCCCCCGCAGCCGCGCCGCGAGGCGGCCGACGAGTCGCGCCAGGCGGCCGCCGTCGCGCCGGTGGCGGGCGGCGACGTGTGAAAGCGGCGCATCGAGCGAGAGCCGGCCCCGCTGCACCAAGCGCAGCACGGCGACGGCGGTCATCGGCTTCGTCCCCGAGCCGATCGGCTGCGGGAGGCCGGCGCGCATCGGGGTTCCGCTGGCGACGTCACGGACGCCGCTCGAGACCGTCAGGGTCGGCTCGCCAGGGCGACTCAGCGTCAGCGCCGTGCCGGGGACGATGAAGGCCTGCTGGGCTCCGAGCAGGTTGGCGCCGACGAAGGCGTCCGCGGTGAGACCATCGGCGACCGCCTGCAGCCGCTCGCGGTCCGAGGCGGCGCCGGCCGCCGCCGGCGCCGCCAGGGCGATCGCGACCGATATCACCGCTACCGCCCAGCAGACGAACCTGATCATCGCGTGATCGTAGGACCCGGCCGAGATCTTGGATACGCTCCCCGCGTGAGGCTTCGCGCCGCTCTCGTCCTCGGCTCGCTATTCGCTGGGCTAATCGCGCCTTCGTCGGCTTCGGCGCTGGTGTTTGCTGTCACCGTCGAGTCCGAACCGCGGCTCGTAGCCTTCGAACCTGCGGCGCCGGGCGAGATCCTCTCCTCGAAAAAAGTCGCCGGGCTGGAAGCCGGCGAGATCGTGCGCGGCATGGACCTGCGGCCCGCGGGCGGCGCCCTGTACCTGTTGACGACCGACAGCCTCGGGTCGGCCCGGCTCAGGACCCTCGATGCCGGTACCGGACTGGCGTCGGCCCCGATCACCCTGACGGCCGACCCCACCGACATCACCGCCCCGTTCACGAAACTGAACCCCGCCGGTGGCACCGGCGTCGACTTCAACCCGGTGCCCGATCGGCTGCGGATCACCACCGCGCCCGGCGAAAACCTCAGGGTCAACCCCGTCAACGGGCTGGTCATCACCGACGCCTCGCTAAATCCCGGAACTCCGCAGGTGGTCGCCTCCGCCTACACCAACAGCTTCCCCGGCGCGACCCTTACCACCCTCTACGACATCAATCTGGTCGGCAACATGCTCGCGATCCAGAACCCGGCAAACAACGGCACCCTGGTCCCCGTCGGTGCCGGGCTCGGGATCGTGCCGGTGAGCGGAGAAGACCTCGGCTTCGACATCTCGCCCAGCGGCGCCGCCTATCTGGACGCGCGGGTGGGGACCATCACCAGCCTCTACTCGGTCGACCTGACCAGCGGGGTGGCGACGTCGATCGGGAAAATCGGCGACGGCGTGACCTCGATCCGCGGCATCACTGTCGCCGAGAACGTCATGCAGGTTGCCCCCGACGTGGTCGTCCATCCCGAGGGCGGTGGCGTCGCGACGGTGACCGTCGAG
>Ga0081455_10009004_pt1 | contig 10307 bp, 10 predicted proteins | sample TabmetS3T2R1_FD_70207 | JGI IMG/M metagenome (GOLD analysis project Ga0081455, IMG submission 70207) | Tabebuia heterophylla rhizosphere microbial communities from the University of Puerto Rico - S3T2R1 | ecosystem: Host-associated > Plants > Roots > Rhizosphere ... | reverse complement strand
CGATAGGGAACGTGGACGATGTCGACGCCGGCGAGGCTCTTGAGCAGCTCGCCGGCGATGTGCTGGGGAGTGCCGACGCCGGGAGAGGCATATGACAGCTTTCCGGGCTGGGCCTTCGCGAGCGCGAACAGCTCCGCAACGCTTTTCGCCGGCACCTCGTTGTTGACGGCAAGGATGCTCGGCATCACCAGAACGCGCGCAATCGGCGCGAGATCGCGCGCCGGATCGAAGGCGGGACTGGGTTGCAGCGACGGGTTGATGGTCATTGCGCCGTTGGCACCCCAATACAGCGTGCTGCCGTCGGGAGCCGATTTCGCCACGCGCTCGGCCCCCACGCTCCCGCCCGCACCGGGGATATTCTCGACCGTCACCGGCGTTTTCCACGCCTCATTGAGCTTTTGCGCAAACAGACGGGCCGTGATGTCGGTCGCGCTGCCCGCCGTGAAGCCGACGATGATGCGGACCGGCCTCGAGGGACGCTCTTGCGCCCGAGCAATCCGCGACACGGACGGCAGCGCGGCAGCACCCGCGGCCAGATGCAGGAATTTGCGACGGGGAAGCTTCATGTCAGTCCTTCCGGGCGTGCAATACGATGCGGACGGCTGAGCGGAAGGAGCGTACCCCTCTTTCCCAAGGTCGTGAAAGAGCAATGTCGCCTGTCGGCACTTCGCGTCGCTATCGGAATGTCCGCTTTTCCGTGGAGGCCTGTCCACAAGGAGGTGTCGTTTTCGCGATGATCCGGTCAGAGGGGATGATCGGCCACCCACGGTACGAACCAGGAGGCGGCCGGGGTGACTGTGATTCCAGGACCATAGTCACCAGTGGTCACCCTGATTGCCGCCTCCGGCTCGGGGTCGGAATCGGTGTTGAGGGAAACGATAAAGGTCCGGGCCTCGCTCGCGCCAACCGCCCGCACCTCGCCGGGCCGGGAGAAAGCATCGGCGCCGATGAAGGTGAACCCCTGATAGCCGGGGGCCGTCTCGTCGGCATCGATGCTGTTCAGGTCGATCCGATCCCCGTCAATGGGGGAAAAATCGACGATGTGGTCCATGGTCGAGGGCCTGACCCCGGTGTCGGTGATGCGGCTCCAGGCGAAAGTGTCGCTTCCGCCCTGGCCTTCAAGGACGTCTCCAGCCGCGAATAGATAGAGGGGCACGCTGTTGCCGCCGCCATCGAGCCGATCGTCGCCGACCCCGCCGTAAAGGTGATCGCAACCGTCGCCGCCGTCGAGGTTATCAATGCCGTTGCCGCCCCAGATCGAGTTGTTGCCGGCATTGCCGAGCAGGCCGTCGTTGTACGGCGAACCGTAAAGCTCCTCGATATCGAACAGCAAATCGCCCTCGGCGTCGCCGCGATGGCCGCGTCCCGTCGCCAGATTGACGCTGACTCCCGCGGTGGAGAGCTCGTACGATGCCCGGTCGTTGCCCAGGCCACCGTAGAGAGTGTCGGCACCCACGCCGCCGTCGAGCCAATCGTCGCCGCCATCGCCATAGAGCAAGTCTCTACCACCCCTCCCGTACAAAACATCGCGGCCGTCTCTGCCCTCCAGGGCATTGGCGACGTCATTGCCGATGATGCGATCGCGGAAATCAGAGCCGACGACATCCTCTATCCCGGATAAAACGTCGTCCTCGGCGTCACCGCCATCACCGTGGCCGCTGATCAAGTCGATGGTCACTCCCGACGGAGACGCAGTGTATAACGCGCAGTCATGCTCCCCCGACCCGCCGTTGAGATGATCAGCGCCGGGGCCGCCGGTCAGATTGTCATCGTCGTCCCCGCCATAGAGCCAGTCGTCGCCCAGGCCGCCAAAAAGATTGTCGTATCCCGCATATCCGTAGATATGGTCGACGGAGGTATCGGTTGATTCCTCCCCGGGAAAAAATCCGGACAGGATGTCGTCTGCGCTACCTCCATCAATGCGCTCGGTTCCGCTCCGGCGCGTTCCAAACTTGATCATGAGCGTTCCTCCATCATGTTGCGGCGCAGTGTGCCGATCACCGCTCGTCCGGCAGCTCGCGCACGCAGCGCCTTTATCGCTGTCAATGATGTTCGCGCGGCTCACCCGCTGTGACCGGCATCACAGCCAGCAAAAAAACTCGCAGATGTGTGACGCACGTCACGCACGAGGCGGTCCAATGCCGCCTGTCGGTGCGAGGGTGCCGGGTTGACAGCCGGGCCCTTTCCGATCAATACTTTCCTACATGGTGAACTATAGCGACCGACTCGACCGGACATTTGCGGCGCTCGTCGACCCGACCCGGCGGGCGATTCTCGCCCGGCTCGAACGCGAGGACGGCGCATCCATCAGCGCGCTGGCGCGGCCCTTCGCGATCAAGCTGCCGGCCGTGATGAAGCATCTCGACGTCCTCGACGATGCCGGCCTCATCACCCGGTCGAAAGCCGGGCGCACCGTGACGGTACGGCTCCGGCCCCAGCCCATGCGGGAAGCCATGGACTGGCTGCGCCGCTACGAACGCTTCTGGTCGAGCAGCCTCGATCGGCTCGCGGCCTATGCCGAAAGCAAGGAAGCCGAAGCGAGGAAGAACAGACGAAGACCAGCCTGACGCTCGTGCGCCGGATCAAGGCGCGGCCCTACGCCACGAGAATCGCAAAGGAGCACATCGCATGATCACGATCTCCGCTTTCAAATGGGTTCCAGAGTTTGCCCAGGGCCAAGTGCGCGATCTGCGCGCGCGCTGGGCGCTGGAGGAAGCCGGCCTGCCCTACAAGACGCGCCTTCTCGAAATGGGCGATCAGGACAAATCGGACTATCGCGCGCTGCAGCCCTTCGGGCAGGTGCCGATCCTCGAGGAAGACGGCCTCGTGCTGTTCGAATCCGGGGCCATCGTGCTGCATATCGGCGAACGGAGCGAGGTGCTCCTGCCGAAGGACGCCGGCGGACGCGCACGCGCGACGCAATGGCTGATCGCGGCACTCAATTCCATCGAGCCATTCGTCATGAACGTCGCCCTGATCGATCTGTTCTACAAGAACGAGGAATGGGCGAAACTGCGCCGCCCGGGGGCCGTGGAGTTCGTGCAGAAGCGCCTGTCCGCGCTCTCCAAGTCGCTCGGCGACAAACCCTACCTCGATGGCGACCGATTCACTGCCGGTGATCTGATGATGACGACCGTGCTGCGAATTTTGAAACACACCGACATCGTCACGAGCGATAAGCGCCTCGCCGCCTATATCGGACGCTGCACCGCGCGGCCGGCCTTCAAGCGAGCGCTCGACGCACAGATTGGTGATTTCAGGCAGGCTGCGTAGCCCGATCGGGCCACCGTCGTAATCCAGCGATCGTTCAAAGCGAAAGGCGAAAGCAAATGCCCAAGAACACTATCTGCCTGTGGTACGACAAGGACGCCGAAGCTGCCGCCCGCTTCTATGCCGCGACCTTTCCCGACAGCGCGGTCGGCGCCGTGCGCCGTGCGCCCAGCGACTATCCCGGCGGAAAGAAGGGCAACGTGCTGGTCGTGGAATTCACGGTCCTCGGCATACCCTGTCTCGGCCTCAACGGCGGTCCCGTGTTCGAGCACAACGAAGCCTTCTCGTTCCAGATCGCGACCGAAAATCAGGAAGAGACGGACCGCTACTGGAACGCAATCATCGGAAATGGCGGACAGGAGAGCCAGTGCGGGTGGTGCAAGGACAAGTGGGGAATTTCCTGGCAGATCACGCCGCGCGTGCTGACCGACGCGCTTGCCGTCGGCGGCGATGAAGCCAAGCGCGCTTTCGAAGCGATGATGGAAATGAAGAAAATCGACGTCGCCGCGATCGAGGCGGCGCGGCGCGGCTGAAGGGCCGGACGCGCGCCGGCCTCCATCCGACAGCCTGCTCGAGCATGATCCGTTCCGAAACGGCTGCACCCCGGATCAAGTCCCATAGGCGCCAGCTCAAGGACGTGTCCCGGGCGCAGCGCAGCATGAAGCGGAGCGGAATGATGCGCTGCAGACACCGATCTCGGGTTTACCCGAGATCGGTGCCAAATGTGCGCAAGTCGGGCAAGGCCCGACTTGCGTGGACCGTCACGCACCGAGCTTCGGGCGGCCCCGGATCTGCGGTGCAGCGCTGCGCGCTGCACCACGCCCGGGACACGTGATCGGAACGGAATCGTCTTCGATCTCGGTGAGTTTGCGTTGACGGCTTGCCAGCTCCGCAGCCGATGATTTCCGCCAAGGACGGGCTTCACGATGACCATCACTATTACCGCCTTTGAACGGTCACCCGATGGCGGCAAGGGACTGGCGCGCGATATGCGCGTTCGCTGGGCGCTTGAAGAAGTGCGCCAACCCTACGAGGTTCGCCTTGTTTCGTTTCGTGCGATGAAGGAAGCCGCGCATCTGGCGCTTCATCCGTTCGGCCAGATTCCGACCTACGAGGAAGGCGATCTCGCCCTGTTCGAGACAGGGTCGATCGTCTTCCATATCGCCGAGCGCCATGCGGGCCTGCTGCCGGACGATGCCGATGCGCGGGCGCGCGCGATCACATGGATGTTTGCCGCCCTCAACACGGTGGAGCCGCCGATCCTTGAACTCGTAACCGCCAAGCTCCTGGAGAGCGACAAGCCCTGGAGCAAGGAACGCCTGCCTCTGGTCGAGGATCGCGTCCGCGACCGGTTGAAGCAACTTTCCGCTCGCCTTGGCAGTGCCGACTGGCTCGATGGTGGGTTCAGCGCGGGCGACCTGATGATGGTGTCGGTGCTGCTCAGGCTGAAATCATCGGGAATCCTGGACGAATATCCCAACTTGGCCGCCTATCTCGCCCGCGGCGAAGCGCGGCCCGCCTACAAGCGGGCTTTCGACGCGCAATTGGCGGTTTACACCCGCAAGCCGACCGGCTGATTGAGGTCCGTCCTGTTGAGGTGCCGGAAGGGAGGCGTCATGCGATGCCTCATATTCGCCTTATCCGGGACCGATGACCTTATTTCTTTCGGCGCGGGGAAGACGGGGGAGTGGATGAAGGCGGTCTCGCTTGGCGCCATCCTGGCCATCGCGGCCACCTGGGCGCACGCCGAAGACATGGCGGAGACGATCTCGCGGTACCGACAGGAGCACGGCCTGTCCGTCGTCAAGACCGACCCGCAGCTCACGGCGATCGCCGAGCGACAGGCAAAGGCGATGGCGGCGGCCGGCATCATGGATCACAGCGTAGCCGGCTCGTTTTCGTCCCGGATCTCGGGCGCGCATACGGGCGTAGCGGCGGAGAACATCGCGGCCGGCACCAAGACATGGGCCGAAACGTTCCGCGCCTGGCAGAAATCACCAGGCCACAATGCAAATCTGTTGCAGGCCCGCGCCGACAGCGTCGGAGTTGCCGTCGCCCGCAATGAACAGACCCCTTACAAGACCTACTGGGCGATGGTGATCGCGGACAAGTCGCCGAAAAAGAAGGACCGCAAGGTCGCGGCACCAGAGAAAAATGCGGAGCGCCACGAGAGTCCGACAAACTCTGAAAACCCGCTCACGACGGTGAAAAATTTGGTCTGCAAGTATCTGTGCTGAGGCGCCGGCGTCCGACGCGGGCGCCGCAGGAGTGGCCCGGCCGCAGGAACATTCAGCACACGCTGCGCTTTATACTGAGCCGTCGCCCGATCGTTGCAAGAGCCTTTGGCGGAGCTGACAATGGCGAAATTCTGGAAAACAGACCTGTTCGCCACCGCCGAGGATGACGTCAGGCAATTCGGGGCTGCACTGTCCGGAGTATTCCGAGCAGCCCCTCGTGCGATGGCCAAGCGCGTGGGGTTCACTCCGCGACGCGACTTTGCCCACCGCATCGATCTATGGGATGCGAGCGGGGAGAACATCCTCGAGCAACTGGCCAAGATCGAAGACTTCGAGCTGGCCATGGCGACCTACCGGGCCGCGTGCGAGCGCTGGCCGGGCGCCAACATCACTTTGCGAGCTGGTGCGAGGGTGATCGAGGACACTCGGCAGGTGCGCACGGCAGCGGCCAAGTACCCGCTGGCCTGAAATAAATCCCATTTCGACGCGGAACGCGCGGCCCGGCCCTTTCGGGGCAAGCGCGGTCGGCGCGTGACGAGGACGAGACCCGGCAGCTGTAGAGCAGCACGACGCCGGGCGGGCCTATCCATTTCCAGGTGGCGTACAGCACGGTGAAATTCGATGGTCCCGAAATGATGGCCGGGGAAGCGCAGGCGGGAGATCGAGATGGATGATCAAACCGTGCGGCTGGCGCTGGAGCGCCATTGGCATGCCTCGGACGCGAGCGATTTCAAGGCCGAGCATGAAATCTACCGCGAGGATGCCGTGCTTGATTATCCGCAATCGGGCGAGCGGATCCGCGGCCGGCACAACATTCAAGAAAGCCGAACCGTCCAGCCAAACAAGAAGCGTTTCACGGTCCGGCGAATTATCGGCAGCGGGGATCTCTGGGTCACTGAATTCATACTTACCTACGACGGCATACCATCCTACTCGGTGAGCATCATGGAATTCCGCGAAGGACTGGTGGCCCACGAAACGCAATATTTCGCCGATCGGTTCGAGCCCGGACCCTCGCGCGCGCATCTCGTCGAGCGAGTGGACGAAGGCAGGTGATTCTCGACACACCGCCGAGGAGATCCCGGATCGGCGTCGATGCAGAGATTTCATCAGGGCTTGTCGCCCTGTCTTCGACGACTGCTTCGCGTCGATAGCGGAATGTCCGCTTTTCCGCCGCTCGTACAATCTCAGCGGATATCAGCCGCCGCGGAATGATCTGCTGGGCGCAGTGCTCGGCCCGGCGAAGCCTGTCGCACCTTGCGTCCGTCTTGCAGCAAGGCCGGAAAAGCGCCAGTGTTCACGCCGGATCGGGACCCATCTTGGAATGCAAACAGGGGAATAGTGCCCCCGCTGTGGGGGTTCTATCGCCGGGTCGAGGCTTTGGACATACGGGCGGCTTGAAGCCGCGCGCTGATTCAGGGAGGAACAGACCATGCAGAAGATGACACGGCGCGCGCTGGGCGCGGCGGGACTGGCGCTGATCGTGACAACGTCGGCCGTATGGGCGCAGGAGGCCCAGCCTGTGCGCGTTCGAGGTGAGATCACCAAAGTGGACGGCAATACGCTGTCGATCAAAGCGCGCGATGGCCAGAACCTGACCGTGAAGCTTGCCGACAACACCCGGATATCGGCCATGGAAAAAGCATCCCTGAACGATATCAAGGAGGGTTCGTTCATCGGCGTATCGGCCATGCCGCAGTCGGACGGCACTCAAAAGGCGTACGGCATTCACATCTTCATGGATTCGCAGCGCGGCGTCGTGGCCGACAGGCATACGCCGTGGGACAGCAGGCCCGGCAGCACGATGACCAATGCCAATGTCGCGACGACCGTCGCCGGGAAGGATGGCCAGGATCTGCTCGTCAAATACAAGGACGGTGAGAAAAAAGTCGTCGTGCCCGCCGGTACGCCGATCGCGCGCTATACGCCGGGAAGTGCCGCCGACCTCAAGGTCGGAGCGAAGATCTTCATCGCCGCCGCACAAAAGCAGCCGGATGGATCGCTCTCCGCACCCAACATCGCCGTTGGTCGCGATATCGATCCTCCCCAGTGAGCGGCAGGTCCGGCATACCTTAGAGTCGCCGCGCTGGCCGCTCGCTTCGCTCGCCAGCACACTTTAGAGTCGCCGCGCTGGCCGCTCGCTTCGCTCGCCAGCGCGGCGCGCCCGTCGATTCCGTTCGTGACCTCGAGCGAGACGCCCGCCCCGGTGCAGGCCGCCTTGCGGGCGGCGCTGCGCAACATCGCGCGGTCCGACGAGGGGGGCCGAAACGCACCTTCACGTGTTACTGGATGCCCGCTTGCGCGGGCATGACCGCGGAGCCATCGCAAGATCGGGTGAGTGTCACACGGATCACCAGCCATGGGCACAAAACGCGAATACCGCTCGCGCATCGTCGTCGAAGGTCTCGACCGCGCGCCGCATCGCGCCTTCCTGCGCGCCTGCGGCCTCGACGACGACGATCTCGACAAGCCGAGGATCGGGATCGTCAGCACGCAAGGCGAGAACACGCCCTGCTCGATGTCGCTCGCGCCGCAGGCGGACGCCGCGCGCATCGGCGTAGCGGCCGGCGGCGGGATGCCGGTGCCGTTCACGACCATCTCGGTGTCCGACGGCATATCGATGAACCACAAGGGCATGCGGCTGAGCCTCGTGTCGCGCGAGATCATCGCCGACTCGATCGAGACCGTGATGCGCGCTCACGCCTACGACGCGCTGGTCGGCTTCGCCGGCTGCGACAAGACGCTGCCCGGCATCATGATGGCGATGGTGCGGCTCAATGCCCCGAGCGTATTCGTCTACGGCGGGGCCATGCTTCCCGGCCGCTGGCGCGGCCGCGACGTCACCGTTCTGACGGTCTATGAGGGTGTCGGCGCGGCCCTGGCGGGCGCCATGACCGAAGCCGACCTTGCCAGCCTGGAGCGGGCATGTGCGCCGACGGTCGGCTCCTGTCCGGGTCAGTTCACCGCCAACACCATGGCAATGGTGTCCGAGGCGCTGGGGCTTGCGCCACCGGGGTCGGCGATGCTGCCCGCGGTCTATTCCGAGCGCCTGGCGCTGGCGCGGCGCGCCGGCAAACGCGTCACCGAGATCCTGGCCGACGGCGGCCCGCTCCCGCGCGACCTCGTCACCCGCAAGTCATTGGAAAACGCCGCCGCCGTCGTGGCGGCAACCGGCGGCTCGACCAACGCCGGCCTGCACCTGCCCGCCATCGCCCATGAAGCCGGGTTGCGCTTCACGCTGGACGACATCGCCGAGGTGTTCGCCCGCACTCCGCTGCTCGCCGACCTGCAACCCGGCGGGAGCTATCTCGCCGTCGACGTCCACGGCGCCGGCGGCACCGATGCGGTGCTCAAGGCGCTGCTCGACGCAGGTCACCTGCATGGCGATGCCCTCACGCTTGCGGGCAGCACCATGGCCGAGCACCTCGCCCACCACGGCGGCCCCGACGGCGAGGTGGTGCGACCGGCCACGCGGGCGCTGAGTCCCACCGGCGGCGTCATCCTGCTGCGCGGCAGCCTGGCGCCGGAGGGTGCGCTGATCAAGATCGCCGGCCTCAAGACGCTGCGGTTCGAGGGCCGTGCCCGGGTGTTCGACGGAGAGGAGGCGTGCTCGGCGGCGGTGCGCGAGCGGCAATACCAGGAGGGCGATGTCCTGATCATTCGCAACGAGGGACCCAAGGGCGGGCCGGGCATGCGCGAGATGCTGGGGGTGACCGCGCTCGTCTACGGCCAGGGCATGGGCGAAAAGGTCGCACTCGTCACCGATGGGCGTTTCTCCGGTGCGACCCGGGGCATGATGATCGGCCATGTCGGCCCCGAGGCTGCCGCCGGCGGCCCGATCGCGCTGGTGCGCGACGGCGACGTGGTTCGCATCGACTGCACCGCGGGCTCCATCGATGTCCTGATCCCCGCCGCGGAAATGGCAGCCCGCCGCGCGGCCCATGCGCCGCGCCAGCCGGAGCGCCTTGCCGGCGTGCTCGAGAAATACGCCAAGCTGGTCGGCCCTGCGCGCGAGGGCGCCATCACCCATGCCGGCGCGGCCGCTTGGCCGCGGGAGTAACTTGGCCGCGGGAGTAACTTGGCCGCGCGAGTAACTTGGCCGCGGGAGTCATTCGCAACTGCGGCCAACGGACCTGCAAATAGGCCTTGACGATCGCCGCTCGCCGATGTCCCGATTGGGGGAACAACGCAGATTTGGGAGGATATCGACAATGCCTCGTCTGACAATGCCTCGTCTTTCCGGCACCGCGTTCGTGCGTACCGCGGTCCTTTCCGGCGCCGCGCTCGCGCTCGCGTCGTGGCCCGCCGCCGCGCAGACCACCCTGACCATGTCGAGCTGGGTGTCGCCGAGCCATCTGCTGACCAAGGACGTGCTCGCGGTCTGGGGACAGCAGGTGGAGAAGGCCACCAACGGCCGGGTCAAGCTGCAGATGCTGCCCAAGCATCCCTCCGCCGCGCCCGGCACCTTCGACGCCGTCAGGGATGCTCTTGTCGATGTCTCGTATGTCACGGCGAGCTATACGCCCGCCCGGCACGTGCTGCCGCTCATCGCCGAGCTGCCGGGCGGCGGCGCCACCTCCGTGATCAACTCGGTGGCCTATTCGCGCATCCATTGGAAATATCTGCAGCAGGCCGGCGAGTACAAGGGCGTCAAGCTGCTCGCAGTGTTCACGCATGGACCGGGCCAGATGTTCAATACCAAGCGCCCGATCACCAAGGTCGAGGACCTGGCCGGAATGAAGATCCGCACCGGCGGGGGCATCGCCGAGGAGATGGCACGCGCGCTCGGCGCTTCCGCGT
>Ga0081455_10009003_pt1 | contig 10307 bp, 11 predicted proteins | sample TabmetS3T2R1_FD_70207 | JGI IMG/M metagenome (GOLD analysis project Ga0081455, IMG submission 70207) | Tabebuia heterophylla rhizosphere microbial communities from the University of Puerto Rico - S3T2R1 | ecosystem: Host-associated > Plants > Roots > Rhizosphere ... | reverse complement strand
CCCCACGCGAAGGTCCCCAGGCGATCAGGCGTGCGCCGCGCCGGCGCGGCGAAACCAGCCGCCGGGAAGCGGCTCGCCGATCTTCAGTCCGAACCGCTCGAGGAGCTCCGGAACCGCCTCCGGCTGCATCTCGAGGCCGTAGCGCTCGTTCAGCGCTGCGAGGTCCTCGGGGGCGGCTTTGAGCGCGCCGCCCAGCCCGTCGAGCTCGCGGAAGAAGTCCTCGAACCCGGCCGGGGCGATGATCTCGAGGATCCGCGCCGGCTCCTCGCCGGCGTTCCAGAAGGTGTGCCACTCGCCGCGCGGCTTGAAGACCAGGTCGCCCGGCTCGGCGACCAGCACGTCGTCGCCGAGCAGCGCCCCGACCCGACCCTCGAGCACGAAGGTGTACTCGTCCTCGCGGTTGTGGCGATGCAGCGGCGCCGCCAGCGAGTGCGGGGACATCGGATGTTCGACCAGCGAGAAGCCGCGGCCGGTGTCGGCGCCGTCGACCATCCAGCGGACCCCGATGCTGCCGAGGAATCCGACCTTGCCGTCCTGCGGACCAACGACTCGTGCGCTCATCTCTCCGTTCCCTTTGCTCGCTCAGGTTTCAATAGACACTGATGTCGCGTGAAAGACTGTAGAGCAGATCCTCCCGATCTGTCAAGATTCACGCGACAGATATGTCCGTCGAAAAACGTCCCTACCGCAAGAAGCAGCGCGCCGAGCAGGAAGCGGAGACCCGCCTGCGGATCACCGAGAGCGCGATGACCCTGCACGGCACGCTCGGCCCGGCGGCGACCTCGATCAGCGCCGTCGCCGAGCACGCCGGCGTGCGGCGCTCGACCGTCTACCGGCACTTCCCCGACGAGGAGGCGCTGTTCGGCGCCTGCTCGAGCCACTGGGCGGCGCTCAACCCGCCGCCCGAGATCGGCGCCTGGGGGCAGATCGCCGACCCCGACGAGCGTCTGCGGACCGCGCTCGCCGAGCTCTACGGCTACTACGGCCGCAGCGGCGAGATGCTCGACCGGCTGCTGCGCGACGCCCCGCGGGTGCCGGTGGTCCGCGAGCTGATGGCCCCGTTCGGCGAACTGCTCGCTGCGGCCGTCGAGATCCTGATGCGGGGGAGGGGGCTTCGCGGCCGTGCCCGCGAGCGGGTGCAGGCGGCGATCGGCCACGCCCTCGCCTTCCCCACCTGGCAGCAGCTGACCGCTGGGCAGCGGCTCGACGACGCCGGCACGGTGGAGTTGATGGTGCGGCTCGTCGCGGCCGCGGCCTAGCCGACCCGGTCGCGGCCAAATGCGGGCAGGCCGTCGATGCTGACCGCGTTCTTCTCGGCGACGTTCGTCTCGAGCTCGCCCTTGTCCCGGTGCTTTTCGGCCGAGAGCCGGTAGTGATCGCGCTCGCCCTCGTAGCTCATCAGCGGCACCGAGTAACCGCAGGAGTCGGCGATCCGGTCGACCGCGACGACGACGATCGATCGCTGCGCCTCCGGCACCGGCGGTGTCGTGAACCCAGCCTCCTCGAACAGCGGCTCGAAGCGCTCGGAATCGGTGCGCACCACTTCGCCGCGCCCGTGCAGCCGCAGGATCCGCGGTGGCCCATCGAAGGCGCAGAACATGACGACGATGCGGCCGTTCTCACGCAGGTGCGCGGCGGTCTCGGCGCCGCTGCCCATCATGTCGAGGTAGGCGACCGTGTGGTCGTCGAGGACCCGCAGTGTCCCGATCGGCCCCTTCGGCGAGACGTTGACGTGGCCGTCGCCGGCGAGCGGCGCGGTGCCGACGAAGAACATCGCCTGCCGCGCGATCCAGGCCCGCTGGTGCTCGTCGATGCGCTCGAAGACCTTGGCCACCGAAGCGAAGTTAGCGCGTCGGCCTCTGCCCGTGCGGCGGCTTCGCCCAGCCGGGCAGCCTGACGGTGAGATCGCGGGGAGTCTGGTGGCCGATCGCGTCGGTGGCGACGACGGTCAGGTGCGCTTTCAGCTTCTTCTTCACGCTGAGCTTTTCGAGGCGTCCGATCACCCGGCTCGGCAGCGGCAGCCAGAAGCCGACCGTCGCTTTCTTCGCGACTTCCTGGGTGCCCCCGGGAAGCCCGACGATCAATCGCTTGCTCGGCCCTCCTCCCCGTGGCCGGTAGCCCCAGCCGACCTGGCCGGTGACTTCGACCCGCGCCGGGTCGCCGGTGCTGACTTCGAGCCCGATCCCGCGACGAAACACCGTCACCTTGGGGACCAGGTGGACGACTGGGCAGGGGGTCTGCAGGGCCGCCGATGCGGAGCAGGCATCCTGGGATTCATCGCCGTAACCGTCGCCGTCGCGGTCGGGCTCGAGCATCGCGATCAGCGGCACTCCGACGCTCGGTTCGACGATCCTGTTGGGGCGCGATTCGCCGTTCGCCCACCCTCCCGCGACGAGCCCGGCGATGTGCCCCGGCTGCTCGATACAGAGCATCGCGCCGGTCGCGATGCGGAGGCCGATGCGGCCGTATTCCGGGATCGGGATGCGGGTGGCCCATTCGTTTGCGGCGCCGCCGACCGAGGTCTCGATCGCGCTTTCGCTGACCTGCTGGAGTTCGAATTCCCCGGACTGCTTGAAGGTGACCAGCTGGACCGGGTTTTTCCCGTAGTCGGCCGGCACGTTGACCTTCCAGCGGGTGATCACCGACTGGGGTTCTGGAGGCGCCCCGATCGGCAGCTCGAGGCTCGAGAGCCCGTTGTTGAGGACGATCGCGGTCGCATCGGGGGTGCTGGCGTTGGCGACGCAGCGGTCGCCGATTTCCCGCGCCGCCGAGGCCGCGGGCGCGGCGAGCAGCGCCAGCGCCCCGGCAACTCCGATCCCTGCCAGCAGTCGTCGCATTCCGCAGCTCTAAAACCGTTGCGGACGCGAACGTTGCGCAGGGTCAGCTGCTCAGCCGCTCGCCGCTCTCCGGGTCGAAGAGGTGCAGTTTCGCGGTGTCGGCCCAGAGCTGGGCCCGCTCGCGCCGCCGCACTTTGCTGGTCGGGTCGAGGCGGGCGACGACCCGCTCCTCGCCCTCGCGCAGGCCGCCGGCGCCGGTTTCGCTGAGGCTCTCGCCGGCCAGTTCCTCGAGCTGGTCGGATTGGACGCCCTCGGACTCGACGTGGAAGTAGGCGTAGAGGTCGGAGCCGAGCGACTCGACCAGGTCGATCTCCGCCTCGAAGCTGAGGCCGCGTTCGCGCTTGACGTCGTCGCCGACGATCGTCGCGTCCTCGATGTTCTCCGGCCGCAGCCCGACGATCACCCGGCCGTCACGGGTGCCGTCGAGCTGGGAGGCGTCGACCTCGCCGAGCGGCAGTTGCAGCTTGCCGCCGGCGATCTCGCCTGGCATGAAGTTCATCGCCGGCGAGCCGATGAAGCCGGCGACGAAGAGGTTGCGCGGCCGGTCGTAGAGCTCTTCCGGCGACCCGACCTGCTGCAGCTCGCCGGTCCGCATCACCGCGACCCGGTCGCCGAGGGTCATCGCCTCGGTCTGGTCGTGGGTGACGTAGACAGTGGTCGTTTCCAGTTCTGACTGAAGCCGTGCGACCTCGGTGCGCATCTGGACCCGCAGTTTCGCGTCGAGGTTGGAGAGCGGCTCGTCCATCAGGAACGCTTTCGGGTTGCGGACGATTGCCCGTCCCATCGCCACTCGCTGGCGCTGGCCGCCGGAGAGGTTGGCCGGCCGGCGGTCGAGGTGCTGCACGAGGTCGAGGGTGCGCGCCGCCTCCTCGACCTTGCGGTCGACCTCGGCCTTGTCGACGCCGGCCAGCTTCAGCGCGAAGCCCATGTTCTCGCGCACCGTCATGTGCGGGTAGAGCGCATAGTTCTGGAAGACCATCGCGATGTCGCGATCCTTCGGCGAGCGATCGTTCACCTCTTCGCCGTCGATCTTCAGCTCGCCCGAGGTGATGTCCTCGAGCCCGGCGATCATCCGCAACGCCGTCGACTTGCCGCACCCCGAGGGGCCGACGAGGATCATGAACTCGCCGTCGCCGATGTCGAGGTTCATGTCCTTGACGGCTTCGTAACCGTCGTCGAAGACCTTGGTCACACCTTCGAGGGCTATCTCTGACATTCCTGGGCTCCTTATCCCTTGACGGCGCCGGCGGTGAGGCCGGAGACGATTCGGCGCTGGAAGAAGAGGACGAAGACGATGATCGGGATCGTCACCACGATCGCCGCGGCAGCGATCGCCCCGGTCGGGGCGGTGAAGGTCGATTCGCCGGTGAAGAAGGCGAGGGCGGCGGGAACGGTGCGCGAGGAATCCGACGAGGTCAGGGAGATCGCGAAGACGAAGTCGTTCCAGCAGAAGATGAAGACGAGGATCGCGGCGGTGAAGACGCCGGGCGCCGCGAGCGGCATGATCACCTTGGTGAAGGCCTGGAACGGGGTGGCGCCGTCGACCTGCGCCGCCTGCTCGAGGTCCCAGGGGATCTCTCTGAAGAATGCCGTCAGGACGTAGATCGCCAGCGGCAACGAGAAGGTCAGGTACGGGATGATCAGCCCCGGATAGGTGTCGTAGATCCCGATCGCCCGCCACATGTCGAACAGCGGGCCGACGATCGAGATCGGCGGGAACATCGCGATCGCCAGCGCCCCGGCGAGGATCAGCCGCTTGCCGGGGAATTCGAGCCGGGCGATCGCGTAGGCGGTGAAGGCGGCGAGGGTGATCGCGATCACGGTGGTGATCAGCGCGATCGCGATCGAGTTGACCAGCGGGTGGAGGAACGGGCTGTCGTTGAAGCCGCCTTCGAACAGCGACTTGTAGTTTTCGAGCGAGAAGGTTTCGGGGATCACCCGGCCGTCGCTGACGTCGGCCGCCGGTTTGAGCGAGATCGAGAGCAGCCACAGCACCGGGATCAGCGCCAGCACCAGGACGATCACGATCGCGACCGTCCAGAGCGAGATTTCCTTCGGGGTGCGCCTCATCTCACCCTCCCGGCCGGCCTTCTTCGACGCGGACGCCGAGCACCTTGATGAAGATCGCAGCGACAAGGATCACGATCAGGAAGAGCAGGATCGAGACCGTCGATCCGAGGCCTAGGTTGAGCCGGTCGATCAGCTGGTTGAAGCCGAGGATCGAGATCGATTCCGTTTCCTGCGCTCCCCGGGTCATGATGAAGATCGTGTCGAAGATCCGGAAGCCCTCGAGGGTGCGGAACAGCAGCGCGACGAGGATCGCCGGCTTCATCAACGGCAGGGTGATGCGGACGAAGCGCTGCCAGGCGCTGGCACCGTCGACCTTCGCCGCCTCGTAGAGCTGGTCGTCGATCGTCACCAGGCCGGCGAGCAGCAGCAGCGCCATGAACGGCGTCGATTTCCAGACCTCGGCCATGATGATCACCGCGAGCGAGCTGATGTGGCCGCCGAACCAGTTCATTTCTTCGGAGGCGAACGGCAGGTTGTTGATGAACCCCGATTCCGGCGCGAACGCGAACTGCCAGGCAAAGGCGGCGACGACGGTGATGATCCCGTAGGGGATCAGGACCGAGGTGCGGACGACGCCGCGGCCGAAGATCGCCCGGTGCATGACCAGCGCCAGCGCCATCCCCAGCACCAGCTCGAGCCCGACCGAGATGACGACGATCAGCAGGGTGTTGAAGAAGTCGGTCCACCACAGTTCGGAGCTGAGGACCGTGCCGTAGTTTTCGAGGAAGACGAATTCGGTCTGTTCGGGGAAGCGCAGGTCGAGCTTCTGGAAGGAGAGGACGATCGCGTAGACGATCGGGTAGGCGGTGACCGCAAGCATCGCCAACACCGCCGGCGCGCAGAGCATCCAGGCGAGTTTGCGTTCCGAGCGGGTGCGCGAACTGGCCTTGCCGGGCGCTTTCTGGGCGCTCGCCTCCATCAGAGCAACCCTTCTCTCTTGACCGCGGCTTCGAGGTTCGACTTCAGTTCGTTGTAGATGTCTTCGTCGTTTTCAGCGGGGATCTTTTCCGGCGGATGGAGGGTGCGCTGCACCGCCGAGGAGACGTCCTGGTAGGCGGGCGTCGCCGGCCGCGGGCCCGCTGCTTCGATCATTTCCTTCACCAGGGCAGCGAAGCCGGGGTACGCTTTCTCCACCGCTTCTTCCTCGTAGAGGTCGGAGCGCGAGGGCGGCAGGCCGTCGAGTTCGACCGCCGTTTCCTGTGATTTCTTGCCCGCCAGGCAGGCGGCCGCTTCGAACGCCATCTGCTGGTGGGTCGAGTAGGAGCTGACGGCGAGGTTGAAGCCGCCGAGCGGTGGCCGCGCTTCGTTTTCGTTCACCCGTGGGAACGGCGCCGCGCCCATGTTTTCGGCGATTTCGGGTGCGTTTTCTTTGGCGCTGCCGAAGGCGAAGGTGTAATTGGTCATGAAGGCGGCTTCGCCGGCCTCGAAGGCGAGCCGCGTCGTGTCCTCGTTCGAGGTGGGCAGGTTCGGCGACTTGGCGGACGAGTGGGAGAGCCGGCCGATCACCGCGAGGGCTTCTTCGGTCGGTTTCTGTTCGAGGTCAACCGTTTCGGGACCGGAGAGCAGTTCGGTGCCGGCGCTCTCGATCAGCGCGTTGACCCACACCATGTAGCCTTCGTAACGTTCGGCTTGGACCTGGATTTTGCCCGCTTCTTCCAGTCCTTCGGCCATTTCGATCATTTCGTCCCAAGTTTCGGGCGGTTTCGGGACCAGGTCTTTCCGGTACCACAGCACCTGGGTGTTGGTGTTGAAGGGGGCGGCATAGAGCTGCTTCTCGAAGGTCGCCGTTTCGATCACGCTGGGGAACACTTCTTCGGTCGCTTCTTCCTTCAATTTGCCTTCCCACGGGTCGATCCAGCCGGCATTGGCGAATTCGGCGGTCAGCACCACGTCGAGCCCGATCACGTCGATCGTCGAGTCCTTGGCGCCGAGCCGCCGGACCAGCTGTTCGCGCGCCTGGCTGGCGTTGGTCGGCAGCAGTTCGGGCTTGATCGTGTACTTGCCGTCCGCTTCTTTGGTGCAGCGTTCGGAGTTCGCTTCGATCGTGCCGCCCGGCTGGATCTGGACGAAGAACTTGATCTCCGGCGGGCCGCTGGAGCCGCCGCAGGCGCTGAGCACGAGCGTCGCGGCCGCCGCCAATGCGGCTGTGGCGAGGCAGAGCGCCCCGCGCCTCGTCCTGCCGCTTTTCAATCTCGCTCTCCCATTAGCCAAGAGCGGCGCCGCGAGCCTCACCCGCGGCTCCACCAGAGACGTTTCCCGGCGAAGCGGTTCCCTAAACGCCGGCTAAGCGGTTCGTCCGCCGCGGCTCTCGGCGGGGCTATGGTTGGGGCGATCTCGTCCCAACTGCCGGGGGGCATCCCCGGCTCGAAGCGAGGAGTGTCTGAGATGCGCCAGATCTCTGGTCGCCTGCCTTCGCCGAGCCTCGTCGTAGCCTTTCTTGCCCTCCTGGTCGCGCTTGGCGGCGGCGCCTACGCGGCTGTCAACTCCGGCGGCGGCGGTGCGGTCTACACCTGCTACCTGAAGGGCCACGGCGACCTGCGGGTCGTCTCCGCCAAAGCAAAATGCAGCAAAAACGAAAAGGCCCTGGTCCTAAACCGGCAGGGCGTCCCCGGTGCGGCTGGAAGCACCGGCGCGAGTGGCCCGCAGGGCGCGAAAGGTGACACCGGCCCAAGGGGCCCCAGTGCCGCCTTCTCGGTGCGGAATCCGTCCCAAGTGTTGACCTTCACCTCCTTGCCCGTCGCTTCGCTCGATCTGGCCGCGGGCTCGTATGTGATCTCGACCACGCTGTGGGTACGGGGACTCGAAGCTGGGAGCTTCGCCAGCGGCCTGATCTGCTCGCTCGTGGCGGCAGGGGATTCCGACTCATCCCAGGTTCAGGTCTACAGCGAGAACGGGTTGGCCGGCATCGTCCCGGTCAGCTTGAGCTTGACCCACAGCGGCACCTCGCCGTTTACGGCGACCCTCAGCTGCTCGAAAGTGGGCTCCGCGACCGTGACGGCCCTCGATACCGAGCTGACCGCGATCGAGGTGGGATCGTTAACCGTCCAGCCGTGAGCTCAGAGGAGGCGCGGGCCAGGCGCCCGGTGTCTAGGGTTGGCGGCGCTCCGGCTTGGCTCGGCCCTTCAGTTTCACCGTGAGTTCGCTGCTGGTGATCGCGCCGGCGGCGTTTGGCGCGGTGACGGTCACGTGCAGCGGCAGCGATCGTTTCGGGCTGAGGGCCGCAAGCCGCGCTTTCAGGGCTTTGGGGAACGAGAGCACGAACTCGGCGAGCGTTCCCGCCGCGACGGTCTTGGTGCCGCCGTCGAGCCTCGCCGACCGGCGTTTGCCGAGCTTGACCGAGCCGACGACGCTCACCGAGGCTTGCGCGCTGGTCGTCACCACGACCTTCACCGTGCTTCCTTTCGCCCTGGTCGAGGCGCCGAGCGTCAGCGGCGGCACCACCGATGGCGGCGCCGGAGGCGCCGGGCAGGCCTCATGCGTCGCTGCGTTCTGCGGGCACCTGTCCTGCGTCTCGTCTCCGTAGCCATCGTGGTCGGCATCGGGCTCGACGATCGCGGCGACCGGGAAGCGGAATTTCCCTTGGCTTTCGAGGCCGATTTCTTCGATCGAGCCGACGCCGCCGCCGTTTGCTAACGAGGCGAACCGACCTTCCAGGCTGCTCAATTTGCACGCCAATATCGCGTGCTCACCGACCCCGGAGAGGCCGAGCCGATCCCCGGGGCGGACGGGAATCCGGGTTTCGAAGCCGTTCGGTCCACCCTTGACCACCTGCGCGGATTCCCCGACGACCAAGACGGTTTTCGGCCCGGTCTGGCGGAGCACCCGCAGCGTCACCGGAATCGATACCGGGTCGGGGAACACGTTGACCATCCACCTGGTGATCACGCCTTCTTCCGGGGCGGTGAGGGACAGCGGATTCTCCGGCGCGCTCAAGGCGAACACGGTCAGGGGCAAGGCCGATTCGGAAGAGTCATTGGCGACGCAGTTGTCGCCGAATTCGGTCGCCGCCGAGGCGCTCGGCGCGCAGAGGACGGCCATCACCGCGGCGGCGAGCGCCGCGGCCCAGAGGCGAGACGAGAACACGCGCTCAGGCTAAACGAACCGAATGCGAGTGTCTAATCGAGGCGAGCGGCCAGCGAGTGCCAGGCATCGGCGAGGGTCCCGAGGCCGGCGACGAGGCTGCGGTCGCCGGCGGCGATCTCGACCGTGGTGCCGCCGACCTCGCCGAGGTGGACGGCGCCGATCGCTTCGGTCCGGTGGAAGGGACGCCGCCCATGGCGCCGATCTTCAAGGGCAGTCAGCTTCTGGGCTTCGTCTATCTCAATTCGGATGTGGTCGACGCGACCGGCTATTCCGGCAAGCCGATCCGCATCCTCATCGCCCTTGACCCGACCGGCAAGATCCTCGGGGCGAAGCTTGTGGAGCATCATGAGCCGATCGTTCTGGTCGGCATTCCCGAGGCGAAGATTCGCGCCGTGATCGACCACTTCCGCGGCACCGATGTACGGTCGGCGGCCGCCGACGGCACCGGCGTGAAGGCACCCGACATCGTCAGCGGTGCCACGGTGACGGTTCTGGTCATCGGCGACAGCATCATGCGTTCGGCGATCAAGGTGGTGCAGGCCAAGGGCCTCGGCACGGCCGCCGGCGCGGCGGTTGCTTCGGCGGCGCCGGAGGTCGTGACGATCGATCCCGACAAGAATGGCGTCGAGGACTGGCAGACACTGGTCGGCGACGGATCGGTGCGGCACCTCCGGATCTCGGTCGGCGACATCAACAAGGCTTATCAGGACTCCAGCAACGCCGAGGCCGCCAACCGGCCGGAGCCTGGAAATCCCGACGACACATTCATCGATCTCTACGTGGCGGCGGCAACGATTCCCACCGTCGGGCGCAGTCTGTTGGGCGATGCCGCCTATGCGCAGATGCTGCAAGGACTCGCACCGGGCCAGCAGGCGATCCTGGTGATGGGCGAGGGGAAGTATTCCTTCAAAGGATCTGGTTACGTCCGCGGCGGCATCTTCGATCGCATCGAGGTCGTGCAGGATCTCGAAAGCGTCCGCTTTCACGACAAGAACCACACCCGGCTCGGTGCGATCGCCGCGGCCGGCGCCCCGGACTTCAAGGAGATCGGCCTGTTCGCGGTGCCTCCGGGTTCGCAGTTCGACGGCGCGAAGCCCTGGCAGCTGAAGCTGCTGGTGCAGCGGTCCACGGGCGCGCTGCAAAAAGCGTTCCTCATGTTCGACCTGCGCTATCTGCCGCCGGAGAAGTATCTGAAGCGCCGCCAGGCGCCCGTCGTCGTCGCCGAAGCGCCGGAGACACCCGCGTCGGCGCCGGCTGGATCGCGTCCTGCGGTCACTCCACCGGCCGCTGCCGCTGGCAAGTAGCAGATGCCTCCGT
>Ga0081455_10009002_pt1 | contig 10308 bp, 9 predicted proteins | sample TabmetS3T2R1_FD_70207 | JGI IMG/M metagenome (GOLD analysis project Ga0081455, IMG submission 70207) | Tabebuia heterophylla rhizosphere microbial communities from the University of Puerto Rico - S3T2R1 | ecosystem: Host-associated > Plants > Roots > Rhizosphere ... | reverse complement strand
AGAGGGCGTTCAGAAGGTAAACAGATCGATACCACCGGCCACCGGGATCGCTGCTCCCGTGACGTACGAGGCGAGGTCGGAGCAGAGGAACGCGATCACGTTCGCGACCTCCTCGGGCTCGCCGGTCCGCCTCAGCGCGGTGCGCTTGACCATTCGTTCGTTCATCTCGGGATTGCCGAACCCGAAGGCCTCGGTGCCGATGATCCCGGCCACGATTGCGTTGGCCGTGATGCCGTGCCGCGCGCCCTCGAGCGCGAGCGTCTTGGTCAGGCCGATCACGCCTGCCTTCGTCGCGGCGTAGCTCGCCTGGCCGAAACCGCCGAGCGCTCCGGCCACCGACGACATGGTCACGATCCGTCCCCAGCCGCGCTCGACCATCGCGGGCCACACCGCCTGCGCGCAGTTGAAGACGCCTGTCAGGTTGACGCGCAGGTCGCGTTCCCAGAGCTCCGGCGACTGGCCCTCGAGCCGCGCGACATGGTCGAGCGTGCCGGCGTTCGCGACGAGGATGTCGGGCGCGCCGAGCTCCGTCGCGACCGCGGCCTCGACCTGCGCGCGGTCGGTGACGTCGCAGCGAACCGCCACGGCCCTGCGGCCGAGCTTCCGGATCTCCTCCGCGGTCTGCTCGGTGTAGACGAGCCCCTGCTGACGCGCCGCCTGGGCGAGCGGCCCGTACTCGTCAGGCTCGGCCTCCGATTCGAGCTGGATGTCGGCGAGCACCACGTCCGCGCCGGCCTGCGCAAGCGCGAGCGCGTCGACCCGGCCGATCCCCCGCGAGCTCCCGGTGACGAGGGCTACCCGGCCGGAGAGATCAATCGTGAGGGAGATAGATCTCCCTGGCTATCACCAGACGCTGGATTTGGGAAGTCCCCTCGTAGATCTGGAAGAGCTTCGCGTCGCGCATCAGCTTCTCGACCGGGTACTCCTTGATGTAGCCGTAGCCGCCGAAGATCTGGACCGCGTCGGTCGTGACCTTCATCGCAGTGTCGGCGGCGAAGCGCTTCGCGTACGACGACTGCAGCGTCGCGCGCTGGCCCCGGTCGAGCAGCCAGGCCGCCTGCCAGGTGAGCAGCCGCGCCGCCTCGATCTCCGCCGCCATGTCGGCGACGAGGAAGTTGACGCCCTGGTTCATCGCGACCGGCTGGCCGAACTGGACGCGCTCCTTCGAATACTCGACCGCGTGCTCGAAGGCCGCCCGCGCGACGCCGACCGCGCCGGCCGCCGTGCCCGGCCGGGTGCGGTCGAGCGTCTGCATCGCGATCTTGAAGCCCTGTCCCTCCTCGCCGAGCCGGCTGGAGGCGGGCACCTTCACGTCCTGGAAGGCGAGGGCCGAGGTGTCGGTCGCGCGCTGGCCCATCTTGTCGAGGTGCTTCTCGACGACGACGCCGTCGGTGTCGGTCGGGACGATGAAGGCGGTGAGGCCGCGCTGGGCCGCGCCCTTGTCGGTCGAGGCGAACACGATCACCCACGAGGCGTGGCCGGCGTTGGTGATGAACATCTTCGAGCCGTTGATGACGTAGTCGTCGCCGTGGCGCGTGGCCGTCGTCTGGATTCCGGAGACGTCCGAGCCCGCGTTCGGCTCGGTCAGCGCGAACGAGCAGAGGATCGGCTCTTCGAGCAGCGGCGGCAGCCACTCGCGCTGCTGCTCCTCGGTGCCGGCGATCAGCATCGGGAGCGCGCCGAGAATGTTGGCGACGATCGCCGTCCCGATCCCGGAGCAGCCCCAGCAGAGCTCCTCGCCGAGGACCGCACCGTCCATCGAGCCGAGGCCCGCGCCGCCGAGCTCCTCGGGGACGTGCGGGTTCATCAGCCCGACCTCGTGCGCCTTCGCGATCACGTCCGCGGGGTGGGTCTGGTGCTCGTCGTACTCGGCCGCCTTCGGGCGGATCTCCTTCTCCGCGAACTCGTGGGCGAGCTCGCGAAGCGCGCGCTGCTCCCGCGTCAGCTCGAAGGAAACGCCGGTGCCGGTTGCCTCTGTCGTGGCCATGTTCTCCGCCTGGAGTCGTTGATTGACTAGTCAGTCAAACAGTAGCGGCGGCCTAGCCCCAGCGAAACCCGACCGCCTCGGGCGCGGGCTCGAGCGGGCTCGGCGGGAGCCCCGGGCCTGGCTCCGGCGCGTTGTACTCGCGCGGAGCGACATCGTTCGGGCCATCGGCATGGAACAGCGAGGCGAGGTACTGGACCTGGCCGCGTCCCGGGCCGAGCTCGAACATGCCGCCGCCGTAGAGCGCGATCCGGTTGGCCTCGCAGTGCTCGTAGAACGCGAGCAGCTCGCGCAGCCGGCCGAAGCGCGACGGCTTCGAGTTGAGCACGCGCGGCGGGAACGGCAGCGCCTCGACGTCTGCGACCGAGTGGATCGGCGCATCCCACGTCACCCGGTCGCGGTGCGGTTCGAGCACGAGGTCGGTCTCGTCGGTGAGCGCCGGGTCCTCCAGGTATGCCTGCGGGAAGCCCTCGGCGACGCGGTGGTAGAGCTCCGGGTCGGGCGGCGGTCCGTCCTCGGGCCGGTAGTAGGCCTTGTAGTCCGCGGTGACGATCGCGTTCGTCGCCGCGAGCTCGGCGATCAGCCCGTCGCTCCAGTCGCCGGCCGGGTCGAGCTTGAAGCGATGGCTCGGCTCGAGCTCGAGCCAGCGGCGGACGACCCGGCTCGTCGGAGGGTCGCCGAGGCCCGGCGAGATGACGAACGCGACCGGCCTGGCCTCGCGTCCAATCAGCTCGGCGAGGCTCGCTTGCGCCTGGCGCAGCGCGAGGTCCAGCGCCGCGCTCTCGTAGGCCCAGCGGCGGTGGGGGTCGGGCATCTCGAGGCGGTCGGAGAAGGACGTCAGCGTCCAGTCGCCCGCGAGTGGGAGCACGGGGCCGGCCGCCTGCTCGCGGTCGTGGTGCTCCGTGTACCAGGTGACGTCCTCGCCCACGCCTTCATGGCCCCCGCCGTGCAGGTGCACGACGGTCGTGACGCGCGTGAACCCTCGCGTCACCGGCTGTTCGAGCCGCTCGAGCTCGTACGACTCGATCGTGAGCGGCAAGGAAGCGAGTCGCTCTTGCAGGCCGGTCGAAGCCATTCCTACGACCATAACGAGAGAGCCCCGACACGCGGGGCTCTGCTCGTGCGGTCCGAAGGCAGCGGAACGTTCGGGCTAGTGGCCCTTGCCCTTCCCGTTGCCGCCGCTACCGGGGTTGTTGCTGTGACCGTTCTCCTGGCCATGATCGTTCTGGCTCTTGTCGTGGCCGTTGCCGTTCCCGTTTCCCTGGCCATTTCCGCGACCGGCGGGCGGGCCGTGCGTCTTGCTGTGGCCCTTCGCCTGACCCTTGCCCTGGCTCTTGCCGTGGACGGTGGTCGGGCCGGTGGTGGTCGGCTTGTGGCCGACGCCCTTGTTGGTGTGGTTCTTGGCCTGGGTGCTCTGGTGCTTCGTCTTGGACTTGCTCATGCGACGGAGCTGGCCCTTGTTCGAGTGCTTTGCCTTGTGGGCCTTGTGCACCTTCACGGCCTTCTTGGCCTGGCCGGGGGCGGCCGGCACGACCGGGGCCGCCTGCTCCGAGCAGGGGCCGATCGTGTCGCCGTGGTTCCGCACGTGCGCAGCAACCGCGTGCTGGGAGACGGTGATCGTCACGAACGGGTTCTTCTGCGAATGGGTGTGGTGACAGATCGTCACCTTCCCTGCCGGGTACTGGTCGGCGGTCGGCGATGTCGTGTGCGACATGCCGACGAGCTTCGCGCCGAACCCGGCCATACCGACGGATGCGAACACCCCTGCCGCCACGACGACGAGTGCCGTCGCGACGATGCGCGCGTGTCCGGTGTTGCTCGATTTCTTCATGGGCAGCCCCCGAGGGTCGGGATCTCACGTGAGGTACCAAAGGTGATCCCCCCGAAACCCCAACCTTGCGCCGCGCCTCCTACGGCTCAGGAAGCGGCCTTCAGCTGGCGAAGCTCCGTGCTTTGTGGGTTGAGCTCGGCCACGTGCGCGAGCGCTGCACGGCGCTGCTCGCCGCGGCTGACGAGGCCGAGGTCGAGCCAGAGCTCCCAGTCGCCGCGGTCGTGCTCGAGGCCCTCGAGGAAGCTGCTCCGCGCGCGCTCGACCTCGCCCGCCTGGAGCTGCGACTCCCCGAGCAGCCGCCACGGCGTGCTCGACCACGGCTCCCAGCGGCGCGCCTGCCGCGCTTCGTCGGCCGCCGAGGTGAGCCGCACCGCATCCAGGGCGTCCGCGGAGGCCTGCTCGGCCCGGTTGCCGACGAAGCCGAAGAGCGCGACGCACACGAGTGCCGCTGCCGCTGCGGCGCCGGCGATCCGGGGAGCGCGGCCGAGCTGTCGAGCCTCCGCGCCTCGGGCGGCGAGCAGCAGGGCGACGCCGCACGCGAGCGCCGCCACCGTCACGGCAGGCATCTCCCAGTCCCAGTCGATGCCGGCGTGGACGAGGTACGCGACGTAGGCCCCGAGCGCGCCGGCCGCGAGCGGGTGGCCACGCGCCGAGCGGACGGCGACGAGCGGCACGGCGAGCGCGCAGAGCAGGAGGACAAGCCCGAGCGGCCCGAGCTCCGCGAGCGTCTCGAGGTAGAGGCTGTGGGCGTCTCGCACCGGAAGGTCGTTGCTCCGGTTCCGGAGCCAGAAGCGCTGGAAACTGCCGGCGCCGCCGCCGAGCACGGGATGGTCGCTCCACTCCCGCCACGCCACGCGCCAGTACTCGGAGCGGTTGCTGCCGGACAGGCTGAACAGCCGCCGGCTCGAGTCCTGGCCGACGAGCGGCGCGGGCGCGTTGAAGGCGTGATACGCGCGCCGCACCGCGCCCTGCGGGCCGCCGACCCGCACGAGCGCCACCACGGCCGCGGCGACAAGGAGCAGCGCCGCGGCCAGCACGAGCGGGCGGCGCGTCCTGTCCAGCCGGAGTCGCTCGACCGCCATCGGGACGAGCGCTGCGGCGACGGCAAGTGCTGCGATCGCGACGGCGAGCCGGCGTCCGTCGTGGGTCGCGGCGACGACGGACCGCGGATCCGAGGTGAGGGGTGAGGTGCGGGAGGCGAAAAAGACGGCGATGGCCGGCAGCACCGCGAGCGCGATCGTCCGTGCGAGGAGCTCGAGCCGGTCGTGCTCGATCGCGAACAGCGCGACGAGCCCGGCGCCGAGCCCGATCCAGGCGCCGCGGCCGTAGGTGAAGTAGAGCGTCGGCGCCAGCACGACCAGCGCGGCCGAGGCGAGCGCGCGGACCACGGGTTGGTGGACCCGCAGGGCGAGGCCGAGCGCGAGCAGGATCCCGATCGCGGCGAAGATCGCGAGCGCGTTGGCATAACCGAGCGGGCGCGCGAGCCGGAAGCCGGCCTGCGGGTCGAACGAAACGACCTGGAAGGCGCCGCCGCCGGGGTCGAACAGGCGCGTCGCCAGTGCGTAGGCGCAGACCGCGCCGATCCCGGCGGCGAGGCAGACGACGAGACCGAACACCCTGGTACGCCTGCCGAGCAGGAGCAGCGCCGTCGTCGCCGCGACGTACACGAGCGCCCGCTCCCCCTCGCGGACGGTATGGGAGACGTCGGACGTCCACGCGAGCGAGAGCCATACCCACGCCGCGAGCGCCGTCAGCGACACCGGCAGCGCGAGCTCGAGCGGCGCGAGTCGCCGCGCGCCGACGACCAACGCGGCGGCACATACGAGCAGGAGCACGACGGCGCTCCAACCCCAGCTGGTCGGCTCGTAGCCGCCGGAGTCGAAGGCGAGGGCGGCCACGGCCAGCGCGGCCACCAGCCCCGGGAGGAGCTCGTGTGGTTGGAACAGGGTGTTTGAGGGCTCGCGTCCGTACACTTGCGCGCGGTGGACTTCGAACTTACCCCTGAGCAGCGGCTGATACAGGACACGGTGCGCTCGTTCGTCGACGAGCGCGTGCTCCCGAACGCGATCGAGAACGACATCAACCACCACCTCGACATGGGCGTGATCGAGGGGATGGCCGAGCTGGGGCTGCTCGGGATCGTGATCCCGGAGGAGTACGGTGGCGCCGGGCTCGACTTCGTCGCGGAGGCGCTCGCGTGCGAGGAGATCGAGCGCGGCGAGGCTGCCTTCCGGACGCTGATCTCGGTGCACGTGGGGCTGAACTCGCTGTCGCTGCTGCGCTACGGCTCGGAGGAGCAGAAGCAGCGCTACCTGGCGCCGCAGGCGCGCGGCGAGAAGCTCGCGTGCTTCGGGCTGACGGAGCCGGCCGCCGGGTCGGACGTGGCGTCGATGAAGACGACCGCGCGGCGCGAGGGCGATTCGTACGTCTTGAACGGCCAGAAGAACTGGATCTCGTACGCGACCGTCGCCGACCACCAGCTGGTGTTCGCGAAGACCGACCCGTCCGCGAAGCACAAGGGGATCTCGGCGTTCGTCGTCGAGCGTTCGTGGCCCGGCGTGTCGACCCGCGAGACCGAGCACAAGCTCGGCGTCTGGGCGGGCTCGACCGGCGAGCTCTTCTTCGAGAACGTCGAGGTGCCCGCGGAGAACCTCGTCGGCGAGGAGGGCCAGGGGTTCGAGATCGCGATGTACGGGCTCGACCAGGGCCGGTTCACGGTGGCCGCGGGCGCGTGCGGGGTCGTGCGGGCGTGTCTCGAGCGGTCGGTCGAGTACGCGCGCGAGCGGGAGACGTTCGGGCAGCCGATCGGCAAGTACCAGTTCGTCCAGGACATGATCGCGGAGATGGTGCTCGGCTACGAGACGTCGAAGCTGCTCGTGATGCAGGCGGCGTGGCTGAAGAACCAGGGCGTGCGGAACACGCGCGAGACGTCGCTGGCCAAGTGGCACGCGACGGAGTCGGCGTTCCGGGCCGCTCATCTGGCGATCCAGGTGCACGGCGCGTACGGGTACTCGGCCGAGTATGGGATCGAGCGGTACTTCCGCAACGCGCGGGCGCCGATCATCTACGAGGGGACGACGCAGGTCCACAAGCTGATGCAGGCCGAGCACGCTCTCGGCTACCGGCACCTGAACGGCGAGGGCGACGTCTCGCCAATGGCCGCTTGGGCTCCGGCCCTGGCGCAGGCGCGCTAGTCGAGGACCGCGGCTCCGGACCACCGCCAGTCTGCGGCGTGTTCGCAGAGCCCGGCGCGGACCGGGTTCTGAAGGACGTACTCGATCGCAGCTGCGAGGTGGCGCTCGTCACGCAAGACGTACGAGGAGAAACGATCGCCGAAGAGATGCCCTCGGCGGCCGTGACGCCGGTTGAACCGCATCGCGTAGACCCCATTCAGTCGTTGCATTCCGGCGGAGAGGCTGACGCGAAGGGATTCGACCAGGAGGTGGTAGTGCGTTCCCATGAGGCAGTGAGCGTGAAGCCGCCAGCGGCAGAGCTCCGCCGTCGAACGCAGCAGGTCGAGGAAGTCGAGCCGGTCCAGGTCGTCGACGAAGATCGCCGTGCCGGTAGATCCGCGCGCAGTGACGTGGAAGTAGCCATCGTCGAGTTGGCTTCGCGCGATCCGTGGCATCGCCCGAAGGTAACGGTCTGATCGCGTCTAACTCCGCGCTGGGCGCAGATTCGTCGCCCTTCGTTCACCAACCCGTGACAGTCCCTGCGAGCGTCCCTGGAACTGTCCCTGCGTCTGTCCCTGGCTGCAATCAGGCGTAGAGCTCGAGCGCGTTCTCGCGGAGGATTCGCTTCGCGGCCCAGTCTGCGTCGCTGCCGAAAAGATCCGGGAGCCCTTCGGCCAGGGTCTCTCGCCACCACTTCGCTGCGAGGTAGTAGAGCTCCGGCGTTCGCGCTGCGTCCGACGCGTACAGGAGCTTTGAAACCGGCGCGAGCTCGAGAGCCTGCCGCAGCATCTCGCCCGGCCGCGAGACGTGCGGGATCGTCAGCGACAGGTCGAACCAGACATTGCCGTAGACATGAGCGAGCCAGCCCGCCTCGCGCACGAAGGGGTAGCAGTGAAGCAGCACGAACGGCGTCTCGCGGAAGCGCTCCAGCAGTGGCTTGAGATGGCCCGGGTCGGCGCTCGGGAGCGACAGGTCGGAGTCGCCGAAGCCGCAGTGCACCTGCACCGGCAACGGCGCGCCCGTCTCGGCGTTCGCCTCGAGCGCCGCCACGACGAACGGGTCGATCCGTTCCAACTCCAGCCCGCCCCGGTACGCCGCGATCGTCTTCAACCCGGCGAAGCCGTTCGCCCGCGCCGACGCCACCGCCTCCCGAACAGCGTCCGCCCCGGACTCCTCCGCGATCCGCTCGATCCGCAGGACGGGCCGCGCCTCGCACCCGGCGAGCTCCCCTAGCTCCCGCCACGAGGTCCCCTCGCCGGGCGGCGGGAAGCCGTCGTCGACGAGCAGCAGCTCCGTGTTCGTTGCGCCGAGCAGCGCGGCCGCGTACTCCGCCGGATCGGCTGCCAGACGATGCTCGTAGACGGCAGCCTCGACTGCCTCGCACCCGAAGAACACGGCCAGCTCGCCCACCGCGCGCCGGTACGTCACCCCGCCGGCGACGTGCGGCCACTGCCGCGGGTCGGTGCTCTCCGAGAACCGCCCCCGGAACTCGTCCAGCGACGGACGGTCGAGCAGCACGCCGTGCGCGTGGTGGTCGACGAGCGCGACGCCGTTCAGTACTTCGAGAAGTGGCCCAGCTGCTCGAATGCCTCGTCTCCCTCCGAGTAGACGGCCCACTCCGAGCGGCGGACGGCCAGGTACGACTCCGCCAGCACGGGGCCCAGTGCCCCACAGAGCACGTCGTCCGCCGCCAGCGCGTCGAGTGCCTCGGCCTGGGTCGACGGCACCGCGGCAATCCCGAGCCGAGCACGCTCCTCCTCGGAAAGCGTCGCGGGATCGACCTCGACCGGCTCCGGCGGCTCGAGCCCGCGCTCGAGCCCGTCCAGCCCGGCGGCGATCAACCCGCCGACCGCGAGCCAGGGGTTCGAGCTCGCGTCCGCCGACTTCAGCTCGACGTTCGTCGACGCCTCCTCCATCCCCCAGAACACCGACGGCACCCGCACCGGCGCCTCCCGGTTGTCGTGGCCCCAGCAGGTGAAGGCGCCCGCCCAGTACTGCGGCACGATCCGCCGGTACGAGTTGAAGCTCGGCGCCGTCAGCCCGCAGAGCCCGGGGAGATGCTCGAGCACGCCCGCGATGAAGGAGCGCGCCTCGCCCGACAACCGGTCTGCCGCCGAACCGTCGTGGAACCGGTTGCGCGAGCCGTCGGCCTCCCACAGGGAGAAGTGGATGTGCCCGCCGTTCCCTGCGTTGTCGGGCCACGGCTTCGGCGCGAGCGACGCGACGAGCCCGTGCCGCGACGCCACGCCGCGGATCGTCTCGCGCACGAGCAGCTGCTCGTCCGCCGCCCGCAGCGCCGGCGCGTGAGGCGTCGAGATCTCGTGCTGTCCGTGCCCGAGCTCCGAGTAGTACTGCTCGAGCCCGATCCCCTGCTCGTCCAGAGCGGACCCGAGCTCGTCGATGTAGTCCTGCGCCGCCGTCGCGCTGATCGTCGAGAAGCAGAGGCCGGAGTCGACCGGCACGAACGCGCCGTCCACCACCGTCGCCAGCGAGAACTCGTTCTCGAACGCAACCTCGAGCCGCGCCCCGCGCTCGAGCAGCCGCGCCTCCATTCGCTTCAGGAACGACCGCTGGCACACGGGCGCCGGCTCGCCGTCCAGGCGAACGTGGTCGACCAGCATCGCCCCGGCCCGCGACGCGTACGGCAGCACCCGGAACGTCGACGGGTCCGGGACGAGCCGGATCTCGCCGACCGGCCCCATCCCCTCCACCGGCTGCAGCTGGTCGAGGTTGTTCATCGCCTGCATCGCAACGGTCAGGCCGATCCCGGTTCGGATCCGGTCCTCGAGGCCGCGCACGGAGCTCGCCTTTGCCCGCACCGTGCCGTCGTTGCCGCACCAGAGGAAGCGGACGAGGCGGAGATCCGCCTCCTCGGCCCGCCGAACGACCTCGCCCGCATCCACGACGAACCTCTTTACACCACGCCGGGAACGTCCGGCTCGACCCTCGTCCTGGGCTCGACCTCCATCAGCCGCACGAGCAGCGGGATCGCCGCCAGGATCGGGATCCCGCAGATCGGCCACAGCACCTGGTAGCCGTCGGTCGCGCTCAGGTACGGCCGCGAAAGGTCGATCGCCAACCCTGCGATCGGCGCGCCTACGAGGAGCCCGATGCCCTTCGTCGTCGTCGCCAGCCCCGAGACCGCGCCGCGGTGCTGCACCGGCACGATCTTGTAGAGCAGCCCCCACGCCAGCGTCATCACCGTGCCACCGGCGATCGCGACGACGATGATCAGCGCGAAGTACCAGTCGTGCCACTCCTGGGCGAACCCGCCGACGAGGTAACCGCCGCCGTAGATCCAGGAGGCGAAGAAGATCAAG
>Ga0081455_10009001_pt1 | contig 10309 bp, 8 predicted proteins | sample TabmetS3T2R1_FD_70207 | JGI IMG/M metagenome (GOLD analysis project Ga0081455, IMG submission 70207) | Tabebuia heterophylla rhizosphere microbial communities from the University of Puerto Rico - S3T2R1 | ecosystem: Host-associated > Plants > Roots > Rhizosphere ... | reverse complement strand
GCATCCCAAGGTGCCGGCCTGGGAGCAGGAATTGTCCGCCGGCGCCAGCGCGATGAACCTCGTTACCGCCGCCACCGCGCTTGGCTATGGCGCTAACTGGCTCACCGGCTGGTTCGCGTTCGACCGCGACGTGCTGGACGGGCTCGGACTGAAGGCGGACGAGAAGCTCGCCGGCTTCATCCATATCGGCACGCCGTCGAAGCCCGCCGAGGACCGCCCGCGCCCGGCGCTGTCCGACATCGTGACGCGGTTTTAGACTGGGTTCGTCAATTCGCTGTTTGCGACTATAGACAGCTCTCTTCATCGTTATTCAACGACGCTGCCCGGCACAGAACTCTCGTTCTGCGCCGAGCATTGTCGCGTCGTCACGACATGACGACCATCGCGCGCACGATCAACCCCACAGATGATGGTCGAAATGCTGGTGCGCCATATTGCTCAGTTCGGCGAGCTGCGGGCTATGCAAATTAGCGACCGATGCGGCGGCTGCATCGCTGTGGTCACCCTGGATCGAATGCAGCAGGGATGCGAGATCGGCGAAGCTGCCGCCATGATCACCGCCGATGCCATGCTGCGCGCCGCCATCACCAATGCCGGCATCTGCACGGGTACCCGTGGCGCCATCGCCCGCAGCCGTCTGGGTTCCGCCACAGCCGCCGGCGCCGTCATTGCCGGCACCTGCGGTCGGCGTCGTCGGCGTGTCAGGCGTCGCCCCGGTATCGCCGGTGTCCGGCGGCGTGGTCCCCGTGCCCGCATCCGACATGTCGGTGGGGTTGGCGCCATAGAGCGCCAGAACGCCGTCGATGTCGGATTGCGCCAAACCGGTGAGATCGAAATTGGCGAACGAGTTCATCACCGCGGGATCGTCGTTGAAGTGACCCAGTCCAATCGCATGTCCGATCTCGTGGATCGCGACGAGGCTAAATTCCGAGCCAGTCAGATTGTCGCCGCTATCGAACTGGATGTCCGCACTCTTCAGCTGGCCTCCTGAATAGCTGAAGCCCGTGACTCCCAGGACGTTGCCGGCGCCATCGAGCGCACTGTTCGAAAAGTCGATGTCAGAATTGGCCGTGGACGAGACTTGCTGGAACTGGATATTGGCAACCTCGGACCATTCAGCGAATGCGGCATTGATGGATTGCAGTTCTGCCTGGGAGATACTGTTATCAACGGCCCAGGTGACCGTCCCACCCGCAGTGCCCAGTTCGGGTGAGCCCCATTTTGCGCCTTCGAGGCTGAAATCGACCGCCATGGTATCTCCTTCACTGTTGACGTAGATCAAGATCGCAGTGTCGGAGACGTAAGCTGTCCGGTTGACGAGACTGAGGCTCTCGTTGGCGAGAGTGGGGCGATACAACGCTCATTGAATGATACGCAATACTGCGACGGACCGACGCAGCTTTGCTGCGTCGAGCATCAAGCAAAGGTGGCCCATGCGGGAACCGCGACCAACAAGGCCAAAGCCGTGCTTCGGTGCGTTGCGACCTAATCAGCCGAACAGCAAGCGCTGTGCTGTTCTACACGCAGGTAAGCACGGCCTTGTCTGAACCCGCGACGACTTACGCTGCCTGCGAGACCCGCGCACCAAAACGAGCCAGTAATTCCGCGATCTCCGACGCCGGCTTCGCCGCGCTGAACAGGAAACCCTGCACCTGGTTACAGCCTTCGGCGCGCAACCAGTCGAGTTGGTCGGTCGTCTCGACACCTTCGGCCGTGGTGGTGATGTTGAGGCTGCGGCCAAGGCCGGAGATCGCGCGCACGATCGCGACGCAATCGGTGCGCTCGACAAGGTCCTTCACGAAAGAGCGGTCGATCTTGATCTTGTCGAACGGAAAACTGCGAAGATAGCTCAGGCTCGAATAGCCGGTGCCGAAATCGTCCATCGATATGCTGACGCCGAGCTCCCGCAACTGATGCAGGATCGCCAGGTTGGCTTCGGTCTCGGCCAGGAACACCGACTCGGTGATTTCAAGTTCGAGCCGCCGCGGCGACAGGCCGGAATGCGCCAACGCCGAAATCACCGCCTGAACCAGGTTGCGGCTGCGAAACTGGACCGGCGACAGATTGACCGCGACCTTGATGTCGTCCGGCCAGTTCGCCGCTTCCGAGCAAGCCTCTCGTAGCACCCACTCGCCGAGCGCCACGATCAGTCCGATATCCTCGGCCACCGGAATGAAATCGGCCGGTGAGATCATGCCCTTTTCCGGACTGCGCCAGCGCAACAGCGATTCGAACCCGCTGATCCGGTTGGCGGCAATATCGACCAGCGGCTGATAGTGCAGTTCGAATTCGCCGCTGGCGAACGCGCGGCGCAGGTCGCGCTCCATGTCGCGGCGCTTCTGCGCCTGGCGGTCCATCTCGGGCTCGAAGAAGCGGTGGACACCGCCGCCATCGGATTTCGCCCGGTAGAGCGCCATGTCGGCGTTGCGCATCAATTCCTCGCAGGTGGTGCCATCGCCAGGCGACAGCGCAATGCCGACGCTGGCGCCGACGATGACCTCGATGCCGTCGAGGTCGTAGCGCGCGCTCAACGCGCCAATCAGCCGGTCGGCAAAATCGCTCACCTCATTCGGCGACACCTCCGAGACCAGCACGATGGCGAATTCGTCGCCGCCCAACCGGGCGACGAGATTGTCGCCGCGAACCTCGGACTTCAACCGCTCGGCCACCGATTTCAACAAACGATCGCCCATCGGGTGACCGAATGAATCGTTGACGTTCTTGAACAGATCGAGATCGACGCACAGCACCGCAACACGCCGGTTACCGGATGCCGCCCGCTCAAGCGCCTGGCGAAGACGCTCCTGATAGAAGTCGCGGTTTGGCAGGTTGGTGAGGCCGTCGTGATGAGCCATGTGGGCAATTCGCGCCTCTGCGTGACGGCGCTCGGTGATATCGACCACGGCCACCAGATAGCCATCGCGCCCGTCGAAGGCGACACGCCGTCCAAACGTCAGCACATGGATTTCGCTGCCGTCGGCCTTGAGATGCCGCCAGTCGCGGCTCGAATTATAGACGTCGCCGAGCTGCTGCAGAGCCTGGCTGTGGCTTGTCCATTCATCCTCCGGCCAGATCTGGCGAAGCTGCATCTGCAGGAAGGTTTCGCGGGGATAGCCATAATGCCGGACGGCTGCGTCGTTGACGTTCAGGAATTGCGTGGTTTCGGCATCGAACACCCACATTGGCATTGGATTGTTGTCAAACAGCAGGCGGAATGAAACTTCGCTCCGCTTCAACGCCGTGACGTCGGAAACCGTCAGCGACAGCATGTCGCCGAACGCCGTCACGCCCAGCCGCAGACAGCGGTCCTCGCTGTCGATTTCGATCAGACCGCCGTGGCCGGAGACGATGATGTCTCGCAGACGGCGGAGCACCTCCGGTCTGCACAGCAGATTTCCTCCTGCGGCGAGCCGGTGCCACAACAATTCCGCCGACGGCTTCAGCAGCAGCCGCGCCGCACCCTGATTGAGATGAACGACCTGAAAATCGGACGGATTGCCGTTCGCATCGCGAATCGCGGCCAGCGACAATACGCCCTCATCGGTTGCCGAGAAGATCGTATCCAGCAGATTGAATTGTGCATCGCGCTCGTTGACGTAGGCGCCGACCAGTGTGGCGCCCCAACGCGAAGACGTCGGCAGCGCCAGCACGTCATAAGTTCGAACCAGTCCGTCGCGCACGCAATGCGCCGCGGCGAGATACGGACGGCCGTTGTGCAGCGCGTGAGATGCGGCTTCGCCGAGCGCCGTCGCACAATCCGGCGGCAGCGCGCTCAAGGGAATGTCCCAGCGATCATCATTGAGCCATTGCTGGATATAGCGGCCGCTGTGCGAGACGGCGAGCGCATCGTCGTCGTTGCGAAGCAGCACCACATGGTCCGCAAGCCGGCCGAGACTGCCGAGCATGACGTCTTCGTAGCGAGGCAAATTCTCGCCAGGGCGCAGCGCGGCCTGCCATTTGCGCTGCAGAACCGCGACGTCGGCAAACATCTCGGTGTTGAATTTCTCTGACGATTTTCTCGATGATCTGTTGGCCGCAACCATGACCGCCCCGCTACGCCTACTCAAGCCCGGGGCATCCAATGCAGCCGGGTTTAAGGCTGTGTAAAAAATGCGGCAGCGGTACGCCGATATGGCGATTATGACAGTTTTAAGCTGTGCGATGGTTAGTACACGTTAGAGACTATGACAGTCCAACGCGTAGACGTTCAGCGCGCGATGACCTCGACCTCGGTATCGACGCCGTTGACGACGTTGAAGGGACGCTCGAATACCTTGCCTTCGTTCTTGGCAATGGCCCGGTATTCGCCTTCGGACAGGACGACGCGGGGAAACGCACCGATCGATTCCTTGATGACGTCGCCGCCCGGCGTGATCACCGACCATGCGGTGTTGGCGAGCGCCTCGCCGCCCCTGTCGCCGACGAGTTTCAGTGTAATCACCGCCGCGCGGTGGCTGACGGTGACGTCGGTCAGTTTACCGGCCTGCACCCGGATGTCGGAGCGCACCACGGAATTGGCGTCGCCATAGTTGGAGATGATGTAGTAGGTCCCCTCAGGCAGCAGCGCGACGTCGGTGGCGGGAACGCTCGGTAGCAGCGGGCTACGCTCGGCGCCGCCCTCGAACTGGCTGCCCTTGTACAGCGCGAATGAAATCTGGTTCGGCGGAATCTTGCTGCTGCCGACGCGCCCTTCGATGCGCAAGCCTCCGGCCGGCAGCACGAACGCGACGCGGTCGGTCTCCGCCTTCAGGCTCACCGCCCGCACCGCGCTGACGAGGCCGAGGGCGACATGGACGACGTAATTGCCGGGCGGCAGCACGATGTTCGGGGTCGCGCCGCGTTCCTCGCGAATCAGCTTGAACGTGCCGGTATCGTCGGGCTTGTCGGCGAACACCCGCCACACCAGCCCGCCATTGATCACCGGGAGGTCCTTGCCGTAGCGCGCCGTCAGCGACAGCACCCCCTGGTTTGCGGGGGGAGCCCCCGTCGGCGCCGCCGCCGGCGGGGCCGTGGCGATCGAGGGGGGCACGATGGTTGGCTGGTTGAGCTGCGGCGGAACGGTCGGGATCGCGCCGGTCCCGGAGGGCGGTGCCAGATTCATGGCCGGCCCGGTCTGGGCATCCGGAACCGAAGCTGGCGGCACCGGCGGCGGGCGGTCCGAAAACATTTGGGCCGAGGCCGGGACTGAAAACACCGCGACGAACGCCAATGCAAGCACAAACGCCGGGAGAGGCCTTCCGCCCTGCCCGTTTCCAGCGATGCCGTTGCCGCCCGAAATCATGGCCATGCTTTTCACCGAAAACGCGGCAAATTCAAGCCTTCGTGGCGAAAGTCCGGCCGGCCGCCGTGGCGGAACCCGTGCAGACACCTCCTGTTGAATGCTGCGGTCGCGGTGCAGTCACATTCCGTGCCTACGCCTTTTTTGCCGGGGCATAAACCATGCATCGGGATCGGGATAGTCTATTCTGGCGCGGTCGCGCTGCGGCGAATATCGTGGCAGCCGCAGGAGAGTTTGCGTGTTGGATAGCTGGATGGGCCGCGGCCAAAAGGGCTCCGATACCCAGGACAAGGTAGGGCTCGGCAGCATCCGCCGGCCGGTGATCGGACTGGCGCTCGGCGGGGGCGCCGCACGCGGCTTTGCCCATATCGGTATCGTCCGGACGCTGGTGGCCCACGGAATCATTCCCAACGTCGTGGTCGGAACGTCGATCGGCGCCGTGGTCGGCGGCGCCTATGCCGCCGGACATCTTGACACGCTGGAGGAATGGGCCCGCAGCCTGCAGCCGCGAACCGTCCTCTCCTATCTCGACATCCGCCTGAACGGCTCCGGCCTGATCGGCGGCGCCAAGCTCGCGGCCCAGCTGGAGACTGCGCTGGGCCAGAGCCTGATCGAGGATCTTTCGGTGAAATTCGCCACCGTCGCGACCGAAGTGCGCACCGGTCACGAGATCTGGCTGACCCATGGCCCGATGGTGGACGCGATGCGCGCTTCCTACGCACTACCCGGCATATTCTCGCCGATCCTGGTCGGCGACCGCTGGCTGGTCGACGGCGCCCTGGTCAATCCGGTACCGGTGTCGGCGGCACGCGCACTCGGCGCGGAAATCGTCATCGCCGCCAATCTTTCCAGCGACGTCTTTGCGCATTCCACGACGATCTATTCCCACGGCCCGACACCCGGCGTCTCGGTCTCGGTGATGCCGGAAGCGATGGCTGAACCCGAGCCGCGGAAACGCGGTATCGGAAAATTCTTCTCCGCGGAGCGCACGATGAAGCGCGAGTTCTTCGGCGGCGGCGGAAGGCCCGGCATCTCCTCGGTGATGGTCGATGCCTTCAACATCATGCAGGACCGCATCACCCGCGCCCGGCTTGCCGGCGATCCGCCGGATCTGTTGATCTCGCCCCGCGTCGGCAAGATCGGCTGGTTCGATTTTCATCGCGCCGACGATCTGATCGCCCACGGCGTGCGCGCCGCCGAGCGCGCCATCGATTCGATCCAGGAAGCGATCCACATTCTGGCGCCGCCGGCGACGGCGAGCCAGGCCGCGGCGGCGGAAAAGGCCGAGAAGGAATAGCGATCAGGCCGTCTTGATGTAGTCGCGCAGCGCTTCCTGCTCGGCCTCGTATTCCTGGACGCGGCTCTTGACGATGTCGCCGATCGAAATCAGCCCGACCACCTTGCCGTCCTCGACCACGGGCAGATGCCTGAACTTGCCGATCGTCATCATTTCCATGATGCCGGCGACGGTGTCGGACTCCCGGCAACTCACGACCTTGCGTGTCATGACGGCGCTGACCGGTTCCTCGAGAATCCTGGCGCCGCGCTCGCCCAACACCCGCACGATGTCGCGCTCCGAAATGATGCCCTCGAGACGTCCCTGGTTCATCACCAGCACGGCGCCGATCTTGCGCTCACCAAGCAGCTTGATCGCGGCTGAGACCTTGGCGTCCGGTTCGACGCTCAGGATGTTATGGCCCTTGGTATCGAGAATTGTGCGTACCGTCATTGTCGCCTCCTGAATCCCTGTCGCGCCCCCGAGAGCCCGACTTGTTCGCGAGTCTTCAATCAACAGTTCCGCGCCGCTTTCGTTTTGGGCGCAGTTGGCAAGCGCGGCTGTCCTGCACGGCAGCGGCTTTGGCTTGCGTTGAAACCTGCGTGGATGATGGATGAAATCGCCCTTCGCCGCAAGCGGCGATCAGACGCGGCCGGACTCATCCGGCGGCGAAGCATCCGCGGCATGCGGCATCGCACGCGGCACCGGATCGAACAGCGAGAACAACATCAGACCGGCGAGAAATCCGCCGATATGTGCCTGCCAGGCGACACTGGCGCCTTCGGACCCGATCGAAATCGAGCCGAGGCCGAAGATGACGTTGACGCCGAACCACACCGCCAGAAATCCGAGCACGCGCCCGTTGCGCAGCGCCCGGGAAAGCGACAGCGCCGGAACTTTCGCCGCGGCATCGGCATCGCCCCGATGGAACGAAAGAAAGCTCCCCTTCACGAAGGCGAAGCGGATGGCAGCGGCCATGGCGCCGGACACCGAGGCCGAGGCGCCGATCATCGGCGCGATGGCGTGCTCATGGGTGACGAGATGCGCCAATGCGCCCGCCACAGCCGTCACCGCCATGAATACGAAGAACCTGACCGGGCCGAACCGGCGCGCCAGTGCGCTGCCGAACGGCAGCAGCCACAGTATGTTGAAACCGATGTGGCTGAGATTGGCATGCAGCAGCGAATAGGTGACGAAGGTCCAGACCTTGGCGCCGGCTCCGCCTGGAAAGGTGATCTTGAGCAGCGTGGAATCGTAGCGCTTCGGAATGAAACCGAAGACGTCGATGGTCCAGTTCTCCAGCTCCACCGGCAGCAGCACCCGCAGATGAATCGCCGCGATCAGCGCGATATAGGCCGTCAGCGCGCCCGGCAGCGTCAGGATCGGCTCACGCGGGGCGTCCGGCGGCTCGACCGGGGATGAGTACGACTGGGATTCCAAGGGGGCCAGGACCTTAGCTGGTGCTTCGCGGCATACTGGCCCAGATAGGCGGCTTTGCCTGCCCTGTGCAAGTGCACAATCGGTCAAGTCCGGGGATCGACACAGTGTCGATCCCGAGGCCGGCGCTTGGGTCCCGACCTGCATCGCGTCACTGCCTGCCGCGCCGCGCCGGGACACGCGGACCGCCAAAGAAAAAGGGAGGATGCTGAGAACATCCTCCCTTGTCTCGTTGATCTTTTCGCGCCCCTGGAGCCGGGATCAGATCCCCACCCCTCCCCGCGCGATGACCAAACTGTTTGACGCGGCCCGTGTACCAACTGCGCCGAGAATTCAGAGATAAGCCGGCGCCGACTGATGCGTTCCACACTAAGCACGCGGCCCTGCCTTCGCCAACCTCACAGTTAATTTAACGTTAACGCCTCGAGCAATCCCCCTCAACGGCGCGCTCCACGATCATTCTTTGTCGGCACGCAACGGAAGAGGTCGTTCCGTGGATGAACTCGTCGAAGCTGTTCAAATCATCTGCGTTGTCATTCTCGACGCTGCAATTGCAGGGCGATCCGATGATCATCGTGGTTCTGGCTGCGGGCAGTCATGACCCACGGCGCGTATGGCTTTGGAAAGCCCACCCACCTGTGTGCACGCGAACGTGCTTACCGTCACGCTGCTCTCGATCAACCCCAGTATCTGCTGCCCGAAGCTCATAAGAATTCCGCGAGCGTGAACAGCGGCTGCGCAATGAAACCAAGCAAGAAATGCGGCGGATCGAGCGCAACGCAAGCCCGAGTGGCGTCACCCTTCTCCATCCAGAATCCTGGACCGATGACGCGTGCGGTTCGGATATCCGATTCTCGCGGCATCTGCGCTGCTCTACGACCTCGTGCTCGACGGCATCGATAACGAGACGGACTCAAGCCGCGTGGCGCGGCTCCATCTTCAGAGCCCTGATTACCGTCATCGTGACCAGACCAATCGGGCGCGAACAGGACCGGCATCACCCTGGCGGTGAGGCAACCGTGAGACATTTGCGCCAAAACGAGACAGAACGAGCGCTGTGAAACGCCTGGGTTACTGAATTCCTAAGAGGCATGGTGAATTTAACGTTAACAACGCAAACCCGCGCCGTGGGCGGCCAAAACGCGTTGGCGGCATGGACGCTGCAAAGCCTGTCCTGCACAACAGCCGAGGGAAGGCGTGTTGCGCAAAAGCGAGACACAAGTGTCTCGCCAGGCAACCCGGGGCGAAGGACAAGACATGAAACACCCATCGAGCCGCGAGTTCTTCGCTTATTGGGACGCGAAACGCGGCGATGCGCGGGCGCCGGACCGCAGTGAGATCGAACCTGGGGCGGTACGCGAACTGCTCGGCGACATTTTCGTGCTGTCCTACGACAACGACGCCGGCTACCCGTTTCGCGTTGCCGGGACGCGGGTCTGCGCCCTGCTCGGCCGCGACCTCAAGGACACGAGCTTCTCCGCACTGTTCGCCCCCGACAGTCGTCGCGAGATCGAAGACGTCATTACGTACGTCGCGGAAGAAATGCTGGCGGCCATTGCCGGCATCACCGCGACGTCCGAAGACGGCACGACGGCGCATCTGGAGTTGCTGCTGCTGCCGTTCAACAACCGGGCGCATGCGCCGATCAGCCTGACCGGATTGCTGGCGCCGTTCGAAAACGACCTCGGCACGATCAGCGATTTCAAGCTGACGTCATGGCGCTATCTGCACCGCCCCGAGAAGTTCGTCCCGCGCGCCCTGCGCAAGCTCGCGATCGCACGCGGCTTCATGGTCTATGAGGGGCTGCGGTAAGCGGCAACCGCGGGTTCGCCGCACTCCGCCCGGCGCTGCGCATGGTCGCATGACTGTGCTCGAAAACAACGCACAAGAGCCTTCAAAAAGAGCATAGCCGAGCATTGCCTAAATGCGAGGCGTCAGGCAGGGTCCGCCCAACGACGTGGAGCCGGGCCACATCAACGAAATGACAGCGCACCGATGACGATATCGGGCAGTGCATTGGCGTAACCTCGGAGATCCAAAGAATGCTGAAGAGATTGATGCTTGCCGCCGCAATTGCGACTGCCGCGGCGGCGACGCAGGCCCATGCCGACGCCCTCGACTCCATCATGAAGTCGAAGGTGATCAAGATCGCGGTGCCGCAGGATTTTGCACCGTTCGGCTCGGCCGGGCTCGATCTCAAGCCGCAGGGCTACGACATCGACATGGCGAACCTGATCGGCAAGGAACTCGGGGTGAAGACCGAGATCATTCCGGTGACCAGCGCCAATCGCATTCCCTATCTGCAGACCAACAAGGCC
>Ga0081455_10009000_pt1 | contig 10310 bp, 10 predicted proteins | sample TabmetS3T2R1_FD_70207 | JGI IMG/M metagenome (GOLD analysis project Ga0081455, IMG submission 70207) | Tabebuia heterophylla rhizosphere microbial communities from the University of Puerto Rico - S3T2R1 | ecosystem: Host-associated > Plants > Roots > Rhizosphere ... | reverse complement strand
TCCGCCCATGGACTAGAATGGAGGCCGGATCTCAACGTGAGCCCGAGCAACTCATGCCACGCGGGATGGAATTCGACTTCGTCCAGCCGGTGACCATAACGGTCAAAGGTCCGCAGTTGCGGTGCGAACCTGTTTGCATCGTAGCCAAGCTGGATCGTCTCGGGCTTGCCGAGCGTCTCGCCCAGCGCAGTGAGCTCGTTTTCCGCCCAGCTCGCGCCTTCTCGCCGAACTGCGTCGCGAAGCACGGCGTCGGTCGCAAACAGATTGTATGACTCGAGCGGGGGTGGCTGGTTCTGGACCTCGAACATGGCTCCCTCGTCATTCCGGAGAGTGCGAACGCCAGTGAGCGAACCCGGAATCCAGAAGCAGACTCAGCCAGTGTATCCGGATTCCCGGTCACACCCTATCGGAGCGTCCCGGGACGACAAATCATGGAAACAGCGCTACCTGCTCGAGTCCCATGGTTTCGGGCCAGCCCATAATCAGGTTCATGTTTTGGATTGCTTGCCCGGAAGCGCCTTTGACCAGATTGTCCAGTGCCGAAATGACAATCGCGCGGCCCGGAAGACGGTCCTTGGCTACGCCGATAAAGGTCATGTTGGAACCGCGCACGTGCCGCGTCTGCGGCGTCTCGCCGAACGGCAGCACGTGCACAAACGGCTCCTTCACGTAGAACTTTAAAAGCAACTCATGAAGATCTTCCGGCGTCCGGCCGCGCCTTCCTCGCACGTAGATCGTCGACAGAATTCCGCGGTTCATTGGCACCAGGTGCGGCGTGAAGGTAACAGTTACCTCTCGCTCGGCAGCGAGCGAAAACTCCTGATCGAGTTCGGCCATGTGCCGATGATGTCCTACGCCGTAGGCATGAAAGCCTTCCGAGACCTCCGAGAACAGCATGGCCTCCTTTGCCGCCCGCCCCGCTCCGGTCATGCCGGACTTGGCATCGATGACGATTTCATCGAGCTCGATCGCCTTGTTCTTGAGCAAGGGAACGAGCGGAAGCTGCGCACAGGTTGTGTAGCAGCCGGGATTGGCGATCAGTCGCGCTTTCTTGATGTCCCGCCGGTGAATCTCGGTGAGCCCGTAGACCGCCTCCTTCTGGAGCTCGGGCGCGTGATGCTCGTGGCCGTACCATTTCGCGTAAGCCGAGGTGTCCGCCAGGCGAAAGTCAGCAGAGAGATCGACAACCTTCGTTGTCGGCGATTGCTTCAGCAGTTCCCTGATTACCTTTTGCGTCGTCGCATGCGGCAGGGCGCAGAACGCAACATCGAGCGCTGCACCAGCCCAATCAAGCCCATCGACCGCGACAAGCTGCGGCAGCGCAAAAGGCGAGAAATGCGGAAATACCTCGCGCATCGCTTTGCCGGCACTGCGCTCCGCGGTCAGCAGAACAATCTCGGCGCGCGGATGGCGCAACAACATGCGCACAAGCTCGCCGCCGGTATAACCCGAGGCGCCCAACACACCGATCTTCGCTTTGTTAGCCATGAGTCGATCCTTATCCAGAAGTCTTAAAGAACGACCGGAAGAAGGCCAACAGCGCGGTTTGGATTGGGGACACGTGCCGCAGCCTCAAATCCGGCGGCACGGGTGACGCAAATGCTATGCCCGTGCCAGGGTGGCACGGCGACGGCGAACATTTCTTGCTGCGACCAGCATGGTCATGAGAGGGGCATATAGGCTGCACGCCCCGCCGGGTCAACTCTCGCGACGCATTTACCGCAGCGAGTGCACGCGTCGATCATTTCTGCCGTGCGTGTGGCAAGCGCCGTTCGAAAACAGTTGCCATCACGACGTCCTGGTCCGATATCCCATGCTAACGCCGCACCCGGCCAGCAGCGCAAAGGAAAAAGGCCGCCGGATGCGGCGGCCTTGCGCACTCACCGATTACTCCGGACTATATCGACGAGCTCCATGGCGCCGGCACTAGCCGGAACCCATTTCCGCTCTTCTCCACGTAGACCATCGAGGGGAAAGCAAAGTGATAGCCCTGCACCATCATCTTATCGCTCGACGCCATGTCGTAAAGCTTGCGGCGCGTCTGAACGGCCTGCGGTTTGTCGGTATCGAAGAGGGGTTGCCAGTCGGGATTGCGCACGAACAATGTCGCCGCACCCGCGGTTACGTCGCCCTGCACCAAAACCTTGCCGTTGCCCGATGCCACAATATGTGAGGTGTGGCCGGGCGTGTGACCGTGGCTGGCAATCGCGGTAATGCCCGGAACGAGCTCCTTGCCCGACTGGTACTTTGTCACCCTGCCGCCGACAATGCCCATCACCCGCTTGACGTTACCCATCTGTGGACGCATCGGCTCAGGTAGTCTGGCGGCGTTGCCTTCATCGGCCCAGAATGCAGCCTCGGCCTCCGGCACCATGATTTCGGCATTTGGAAACGTTGGCTTGTTCTCTGGCCCAACGAGGCCGTTGATGTGATCGCCATGGAAGTGCGAAATGATGACGACATCGACTACATTGCGGTCGATACCAGCGGCCTGCAAGTTGGAATGATACTGGCCGACCGCCCCCTTGCTCTGCTCGAACATGCCCAGGCCAAGACCGGTGTCGATGGCCACGAGTTTCGATCCAGTGTTGATGACAATCGGCGTATATGCATGCGTCACCTTGTCCTTGGCCAGAAAATCGGCTTCGAGCGCCGCATTCACGTCGGCCTTTGGTGCGTTTGCAACATAAGCGTCGGACAAGGGGTTCGTATTCATCCCGTCGGTGACGACCGTCACCTCGAAGTCGCCAACCTTGTAGCGGTACCAGCCCGCGTTTTGTTTGCCTGCGGCGGGCGCCGCGGCGTTTGCAGGCTGTAGCCCTGTATTTGTACCGGCAAGAGCCGCGCCCGCCGCGGCGGTGCCCACAAGTAGCGAACGACGAGAAATGTCACTCATGCAGTCCTCCCAAGGTTCTTTCGGTGATGAGCGTTGATTGTTTTTTTGTTCAGGCAGATCTGAAAAATGCGGCGGTTTCTAAGCCGTCGTGCGCACTAACCCCCGCTGTCCGGGGGTTATTCCGCCCTCCCTCGGCTGCGACCATTTAGGCGGACACCGACCGGTTGGACGAGCTGCGCAGCGGGCTAGTCGTGCAACACCTATGGCAGGACAAAAGCCCAGCCGGGTCAACCGGAAATCAATCACTTGGAGGGAGGTAGTACAAATGCGTCGTTTATAGTGGCAAGCGCCTTCGGCGCCGCGGTGCTGATGAGTTCGGCTGTCTTTGCGCGGGTGCCGGCCGATCTAAGTAATCCGAACGAAAACTTGCCCGACGCGACGACGTGGTGTCACTGGCCGGGCCGGCGTTGCGGCGCTGAAATAGCGTTTCGCCAGCGCTTCGGATGAAAACCGCCGGGACCAAGCCCGGCGGTTTTATTGCGTCATCACCAGAACCACATGACGGCTTTCGAAATGACGTCACCGATCGTGAGCAACGTCGCCGCCCAGACGAAGGCGGATACGAAATTCGCAAACTGGAATTGCCAGAACGGCATTTCGAAAATGCCGGCGATCAGGGGCACGGAAGCCCGCAACGGCCCAAAGAATCGACCAATGAAAATCCCGACGACGCCCCACTTCTTCATGAAGGCTTCGGCGCGCGGAATGAGTTCCGGATGGCGCGATAGCGGCCACATGTGTGCGACCGTATATTCGAGCTTCAGCCCGATCCAATAGGACAGCCAGTCGCCCAACGCCGCACCTACCGATGCGGAAATCCAGATCGGCCAGAAACTGATGCCGCTATGCCCGATCAGGGCCCCGATCGCGACGAGCGCGCCCCAGGCCGGAAGCAGGAGCGAGATGAAGGCCAGCGACTCGCCGAACGCCAGGGCGAAAACAATCGGTACCGCCCAGCCACCGTTATTGTGGACGAACTGGACGACGTTTTGGGCAATGCCTTGGAGGTCCATCGGAAGGGTTGGGCAAATACTTTGTCGGTCGTGTCTAGCCCGACACCGGCGAGTGCGCCAGCGCTCTAAGCCGGAAGCTCTGGCTCATCCTCCGGGAAGAGGTGGTCGATGACGACGATTGCGACAATTAGCAGCGGGACGGCGAGGAACGCGCCTACGGGTCCCCAGAGCCAGGTCCAGAAAACGAGCGCCAAGAACACCGTAAGCGGATTGAGGGTGAGCCTGTGACCCATAATGCTCGGCGTAATAAAGTGACCTTCTAACGTCGCCAGGCCCAAGAAAATCAACGGCGCAAACAACGCCTGTGTGAGCGTAGGAAACGTCACCACCCCGACCATGAACATGCTGACCTCCACGATCAACGCGCCGACATACGGAATGAAGTTGAGAATAAATGCGAGCACGGCCCAGGCAACCGGATCCGGCAAGCCGGCGATCCACGCAGCCACGCCTCCACACACACCGACTGCGGCATTAATGACGGTTACGACGCTCAGATAGCCAGTCAGATTGTGCTCAATATCATTCATTATCTTGAGGGCTCGGAGTCGCGATTCACGTTTTTCAAAAAACACCACCAGGACGCGCCGCAGCTGGGAGCGCCCCAGCAGCATGAAAAACAGGGTGCCGAAAAAGATGAGCATCTGACCGATGGCCGGTGTGACGATCGCCAGCGCCGCCTGCACGAAGGCCATGATGTCGACGCCAAGGCTCCCCTTTTTGTCCGACGGCAGCAGCACGTCTCGCAGTTCCTGCAACGCCGCCAACGGGCGATCCAGGACATGCATTTTTTCCTGGATGCTGCGACCGATGTCCGGTGCCTTGCCGATCCAATCCACCGCAGGGGCACCCAGGAGAACGACGACGCCGTAACAGACAGCGATGACGAGAAGCCAGAAAACGAGGGCCGACAGCAGAGCGGGGACACGATAGCGCTCCGCTCGTGACGATAGCGGCCCGAGCATCATGGTGACGACAAAAGCCGAGGCGACCGGCAGCAATACCGGGCGGGCAAGGCTCAGCGCTACAACCAACAGAATGACGAACATGCCGATGGTCGAAGCCTGGGCGGCGGTACGCCAAAACTGGGCAACCTCGGTGAGCGGCCGAGCATCGCGGACCGTGACCGCCAAACGCTCATCCTGCCCGGCGCGAGAGACATCGGCGGACTCCGGGCGTTTCGGACCGGCCTTGGTCTCGACACGCTTCTTCTCCGCCTTGTTGACCGTCGTCTCCATGGCCTTGATAACGGGCAAGTTTCCGTTTAGTTGCCCCTCCTCTATTGGCCGGAAACCCGCGTCTGGAAATGAGCCAAATACCTCCTTAAACGGTCCTTAAGCGGGTGTGGCGCAGGTTTACAGGCGTGCAGCCATGGCATAGCGGCTGGCAACCGCTTCGCCGCGACATTAATTGAAGGCTGCAATGGCCAAGACAGCGACCAGGAAAAAAACCGCAAAACACCCCGATCTTTTTGATCGCATAGAGCAGTCGCGGCCAGTGTTGGTGAGTGTCGCTGGGTCTTAATTTTTCAGCCACTTCTAACGCCGACGAGTACGCCTAGTATCGCGGTGTATTGGCCCGTGTCGGAGAGTTTGGGTCCAAAATTGGGTCCAAGCCTAGCGTCGCTTCCTGATGAGGCGTTGCAGCGGATAAAAAGGGGCCGCCGCGATGTCGATGATGAAAGGCGGCAGCCCCAGCCACCGACCCATCTTTTTTGAGGGGCGACGGGGATCGCCACAGAGTCAACAAGGCCCGCAGAAATAAGTTGCCGAATAGGTCCGCTACCGCACCGACCGAGCAGGGTCGGAAAAGCAATACTGGATACAGCGGACAGTCGGCCTCTTACCCGCGCTCACCGCAGGCTGTTCCGCATTTTGGGGACCAACGAAGCTCATGTGTGGTCCCTATTTTTTTAGGCGTTTCCGTCGCCGCATTTAAGAAAGAAAAGCGATTGTAAAAATTATCGGTCGAAGCCTGAATGGCCCTGAAATTTGGCACGTTGTCGGGTGTTTAGTCTCTCAGGACGTCTCACTCCCCTGCCTTCAGTGGATGTCCAGAGGGAGGCAGCCCGATGCAAAGAGTACTAATAGCAACGCTGATGGCTTTGTTCTTTGGCCTCTTCAGCATGCCGGTGGTGCAAGCGGCTCCAGCTAATGGCTGGGCCGTCGGCTCGGCGATCAAAGCGATCTCGCCGCTAGATACAATTTACTATCGGCGTCGTCGCTATCGTCGCTATCGTCGTCGTCGCTATCGTCGCTATCGCTACTGATTGGACTTCTGTAGAGGACCCCTCGCCCAAAGCTGGCGGCGTTTGTCTGGGGCTGCCGCTCCCCTGAGGTCATGAAGGCTGCTTATGAAGCCGCCCTGATCGATGTTGGCGTCACCGACCGTGACGGTCCGATCACCGATCTTATTGCAAAGTCGATTTTCAACGTGACCTCGACCGGCGAGCGTGACCCGAACCAGGTGATGGAACGCGCACTGAATGCCTTAGGTGTTCGTAGGTCTGCTGCGTAGACCGGACCTTCTCTTATTTGAGCCATGGAACGACTTGTCGGGTAGCTGGTTTAGGCAAAATGTAAAAGACATACTCACAGGTCTGGGGATGCTCGGAAGCCGTGTTGAACCACCTACCGGCAAAGCTCATCCGCACCTATGATCGCAACACCTATGCAGCCGAGAAGCGAGACGCGCTGGAACGGTGGGCCAGTCATTTAGCCCTCGCTGTCGTTCAGGCGACCGGGGCCAATGTAACTACCCTGCGGACCTAACACTCAGCGCCGCTTCCTGATGAGGCGTTGCGGATAAAAAGGGGCCCCGCCGCGTGACCAACGGCGACCCCAGCCACCGACTTCATTGTTTTTGGGGCGACGATGGTCGGTGGCCATTGAGTCAACCAAGCCCAAACCACGACGTTCCCTAGCGTGCCGGTGCAACCCACTAATTGGAACCAGGAACTCTCTTGTCTTAAGGCGAAAATAAGTTGCCGAATAGGTCCGCTATCGTATGGACGGAATAGCCTACCAAGAGCAATATTGAATACAGCGGACAGAACTGAAGACGTACTCTCCTCTGGAAGTGTCCGCAAACTAGGGACCGCCGAAGCCTTCCACGGGTGACGGTCCCTATCTTTGTGAGTGTCTTAGCCCTATATCGGCGGCATGTTACAGCGTGGGTCTTCACGGAGGGAGCTGCGCTGCCGGGGTGTCCAAGGGAAGAAGCAAGCTCATCATAAAATTTTGCAGCGTTGCTGTAGTCATCGGTGCCGTCGTATTCGCCCAGTTGGGTCCCAGTGATTGGCAGCTCCGCACGGGCCTCGGTTGGGAGACCGAGCACGTCCTCGCCTATTTCGTGGTCACGTCGATTGCTTGCCTAATTTGGCCCCGACCGCTCGTGGTCGGGCCAGCTCTCATGGTTGCCTCGGTGTTGCTGGAGGCCGCGCAAGATTTAACAGCGGATCGCCATGCCAATTTTCAAGCCGGATTGTACGGCGCAGGCGGGGCGCTGGCGGCGGCTTTGCTCGCCGAACTTTTCATCCGAGCATGGCGATGGCGTACCCCACTGAAGACAGTCAAGGTAGCTGGGGCGCTAGCTGTTGTTGCTTTTGCCGTTGTATCGCTTGTGCCGTGGGAATTGCGTCCACATACCGGCGCGCCAGAGGCCGGCCCGCCCGGCCCCCCTGGTCCGCCCGGTCCCCCTGGTCCGCCCGGTCCCGCAGCCAGCGGATCGGCGATCAAGGTCATCACAACGCCCTGCGATCAAACGACGTGCGGCGCGAGTTGCATGGAGAATGAGCAAGTTCTCAATGCTTACGCGCTCAATCCCGGAGGCGCGATCAGCTTTATAGACGAACGCAACGTGAGCTTCCGACCAAAGGAGAAGGGGCGACCTACAGCTCTCGTGCTCGCTTGCATTGAGGGGGTCGCGCACAACCCCCCAGCCCCTCGACGGCGCAGGAGGTTTCCGTCGAAGATCGGGCGTGCATCACCGCTGCCGCCGCCAAGCTGCCAAATATTGCCACGCTTAAGGTTGAGCGAAGCCGTGCGCTGCCGCAACAGTCGGCGGCCCAAAGACGGCGCGACCCGAACCTATCCAACTTCAAGGTGGAAATCGACGTCAGCGTGGCCGGACAAAATTCAACCTATGTCTTTAACTGCGTGAGACAGGGCCAGCTAGTGGTGGTCCAACCTATGGGCATGCGCTGAGTGCGAGAGGGGAACATGCTCAAAGATTTCTTCATTCATCCCTGTGTAAACTTGGACTTGAAGAGATCGGGGCCACCATTCCCACAACGAATTGTGACTTTCGCGGGACGCGAGTCTAAATTTTTCGGCTTTCGACCACTACCGTTCAAATTGATTCTGCTTGCCATGTATTTGCTTCAGCCGTTCCAGTAGCGGGTCGACGAGTCCATTGGTGCAGCGGAGCGGGCGCGTGTCGATTGGCCCATCATGCTCATCACTCGCATCATCTGATGCCGTGAAATTCGTTTTGCGTTCTTGGCTGTTCATATGCCCTCGGCATTGCCATCACTGGCAAACGCGCTGCCGCAGGTTGGAAATGCAAGGCGGCTTACTCGGGAAACACGCGCACGCTAACGCCAACACGCTGATTAAGATAAAAGCAGCCATCATCAAAACAGTCTCCGTGAGCGGACTGTTTAGATGAGGCGTGAATGTCTCGTCTTGTGATTCCCTGCCAATGATTTGTTGGCTCAAGCTGGCGGTACTGCCATCCAACCTTGTTACGTAGATTGCTGGCGCAATCCGGATAAAAGTCAAAAATCCGAAGCCCCAGCGGCCACTCGCGCTATTGATGGGACTTTCTAGTATTCACGCGGCCTGAAAAAAATCGCTTGTCCCCGTAGTTGCTACAGGTTGCACCTTTTTCCCGTGACGAATCGCGGGGGTGAAATTGTTGCGGCAATTAACGCGCTCCTGGGCGAAGCGCGATTTGCAATCGGGCGATCTAAGTTTTTTGAGGGATTTCGCATTGTTCAGGAATCGCTGACCCCCTTCCATTGTAGTTGATCGGCTGCGTGAACGCGGATTTCTAGCGAAGACAGTCCGAGGGCGTCCGCGGATGACGCTAAAGGGTTGGATCGCTATCCTTGTCCGACTACTTTTGCGAGACCGAATAGAGACGCGTGCTTGAATAAGGCAATCACATGGTCAAAAAACGAAAGGCAAAAAAGACTAAGATCAAACGCAAGCGAACGGCGAAGAAAAATAAACCCGAACGCGCCCGGATGAAGGGACGGGGCGAAAGCCGGGGACGATTAAGCAACATGTTGCGCTGTACAGCTCGGCCTATCGCATCGCTTGGAAGCAGATTTCTCCCCTTAGGAAGCGCGAGCAGCCGGACCTCTCTTTGCGGCTTCATGCTTCTATCGGGCGCCAAATTGGTGAGGGGGCAACTGATCCTTTATCTATTGCCTTCGAGGCGCTGGGCGATCTGACAAAGGCGGGGACCACGAAGGCCGAGTGACCTTCACTTAATTAGCCCGCCGGCATTGGCCTATGGTCCAATTCAAAAATGCGTAGGATCGCTTCACGGTAAGATGTTCATGGTTGGTGAGCCTCAGTGGGGGCGGCCCGTAACGGCGTCCATGCCCATTGCGGGCCGCTCTTTTGGGAAAAGCCGTGGATTTTTTCGAAAGATATTTGGGTTTTGGGGGGCGTGGCGATGGCTCGCTGGAAGTCTTGTTCCTTGTACTGGTAGGCATGATCGCTTTGGTGTCCGCGTGTCACTTCACGACTAAGTAATCGCTTCCCTGTTACATCCGCCTGCCCCTGTAGAAGAAAGGCCCCAGCGACAAACCGACTCGACGGGAACAAAGGGCGCTATCGCGGGGGCAAGTTTGGGTGCAACAGTCGTCAGGTCACACCCGTGGGGAATCAAATGAACTACGATACCGAGATAAATTCGCTGGCAGGAGAGACCCTGACCATTCAAGTTGTTTTGGCGAACATCTTACGAGAGGTCAGCAAAACCGACCCCAAACTATACGACGCCATCAAGCTTGGATTTGACAATGCGCGAGCAAAGTCGAGGACATTGCTATCCGTTTCGGCAAAGCGGCCTCGCCCGATCAGACGGTCAAAGCTCTCCGCGTTGTCGAGGAACTCAGGACCGCAACGCTCGGCAATCCAGACAAGCCGCGCCACGGCGTTTAGCTCGCTTGGGCTCATGATCAAGTCATCTCGCTGACGGTAACGTAGCCGGAGCTGGTCGAGGTGCTGATGAAGTTGAGCACCTGGCCGGACGTGCAAGCGAAGTATTCAGGCACGTTGGCCGGTATGAATGCAGCAGCGCTGTTGGCCGTGACAACCGCGGTGCTGCCGATGGTCGCCCAAATTGGCAATGTCGCCTCGACCCGCACTTGATAGGTCTGAGCACTA
>Ga0081455_10008999_pt1 | contig 10310 bp, 8 predicted proteins | sample TabmetS3T2R1_FD_70207 | JGI IMG/M metagenome (GOLD analysis project Ga0081455, IMG submission 70207) | Tabebuia heterophylla rhizosphere microbial communities from the University of Puerto Rico - S3T2R1 | ecosystem: Host-associated > Plants > Roots > Rhizosphere ... | reverse complement strand
CTCGGACGCCGGCGCGACCCGCACCACCGCCCGCCGCGACGGCGACGAGTGGGTCATCAACGGCTCGAAGTGCTTCATCACCAACGGCGGCACCGACATCACCCGGCTGGTGACCGTCACGGCGGTGACCGGAAAGCGGCCGGACGGTGGGTCGGAGCTCTCGGCCATCATGGTGCCCGTGCCGCGGGCCGGGTTCGCCGCGGGGAAGAAGTACTCGAAGGTGGGGTGGCGGGCCTCGGACACCCGCGAGTTGACCTTCACCGACTGCCGCGTACCTGCGGGCAACCTGCTCGGCGAACGCGGTCGCGGCTTCGCCAACTTCCTGTCCATTTTGGACGAAGGCCGGATCGCCATCTCGGCGTTGGCGGTCGGCCTGGCCCAGGCCTGCGTCGACGAGTCGGTCCGCTACGCCGGTGAGCGGCAGGCCTTTGGCCACAACATCGGGCATTTCCAGGCCATCCGCTTCCAGATCGCCGACATGGAGACGCGTACGCACGTGGCCCGGCTGGCGTACTACGACGCGGCGGCCCGCCGCGATGCCGGCGTCCCGTTCGCCAAACAGGCCGCGATGGCGAAGCTCTACTCCTCGCAGATCGCGGTGGACAACGCCCGTACCGCGACCCAGATCTTCGGCGGGTACGGCTTCATGAACGAGTTCCCGGTGGCCCGGCACTGGCGCGACTCGAAGGTGCTGGAGATCGGTGAGGGCACCTCTGAGGTGCAGCGGATGCTGATTGCCCGGGAGCTGGGCCTGCGCTAGCCCGGTGGCTCTGCTAACCGGGTGGCAGAGCCACGCTGCTAACCGGGCGGCAGAGCCACGCCGACGACGCCGAGTGAGAAGACGTCGCTGATGGTGCTGGCGTGCAGTACGTGTCTGCTGCGCGCCGCCACCTGCACCGGATAGGTGTGAACGTCGGTGCCGAAGGTGTTCCACCCCGGCATGGCGCAGGTATCGCGCATCTTGGTGTCCAGCTTCGTGGCGTCAACGCACGTCGGGACGGCGCCCTGCGCGGTGCTGTTCTCCATATCGCACGCCGTCCCGCTGCACGGGGTCAGCGGCGTCCCGTCCAGGTCGACCTGGTCGCCGGTGAGCCCGTCATCGCCCTCCCAGGCAACCGTGCTGACAGAGCCTGACCCAGCTGCGGAGCCCTCGAAGGCGAAGTCCGCCGGGGCGCCGGGTTCGACCGGGGTGAGGCCGTCGAAGACCGCAACCTGGCGTTCGGGCAGTGCGTCGGAGGCGGCCACCACGACCAGGCTCCAGCCGGCGTAGGACCGTTCGCCGCCCTGCGGCCGGCTCGGCAACCCCACCCACCACGTACCGCCGGACTGCACGGTGGCGGTGACATTGGCGAAGTCCTGGTAGGTCGGCAGCCCGTGCAGCGAGACGTTCTCCACCCGGGTGCTCGGCACGCTGGTGTAGCTGCTGCCGGTGCGGCCGATCAGCGCGGTGCCGGGGCTTGCGCCGGTGCCCGACCAGTAGAGGCCGGCCCAGGTGATGTGCGCCCCGGCGGGTACGGCGAGCGTCGCGGCGCTGGAGGCGGCGGTCTGGCGGCTGCTGTCGGTGTCGTAGGGCTGCATCCACCAGTAGTCGTTGATCAGCGGTTCGCCGATCCGGTGCCGGGTCAGGTCGCAGGTGAGCCAGGGCGTAGCGCAGCTGAGCAGCGAGTTGCCGGCGGCGGTCACCGTGGCGTGTGCCGTGGTGACGACCTCCGCGCCGAGGCCGGAGTGGCTGACCCCGACCGAACTGGTGACGCTGCTGCGGGTGCTGCCGCCGGCGGCGCCCGAGACGGTGGCGCTGGGTTCTCCGCCGACGGTGGCGTCCGCGGAGACGGTGACGGCGAGGTAGGCGGTGGTGGAGCCGCCGGCGGCGATCGACGGGCCGGTGAGCCGGGTCGTGGTGCCACCGGCCGCGGCCGGTAGGGCGCTGGCGGGGTGGATCCCCGACGCGGCCGCGGGGGACCAGCCGCCGTCGACCTGGCCGGGGCGTACCCCGGGCGGCAGCGTCACGATGGCGGAGAGCGGTCCGCTGGCGGCCGGGCCGGAGTTGCCGACGGTGAGGGCGAGTACGCCGTTGCGTCCCTGGACCAGCGAACCGACCGGAGCTAGCGCCGGAGTGAGGTGCGCAGCCGGGGCCGGCGTGGTCGGGGGTGGCGTGGTCGGCGTCGGGCTCGCGGTCGGGGACTGTGTCGGGGTCCGTGACGGGGACACCGTGGGCGCCTGGGTCGGCGCCGGTGGGGTGGTCCGGTGGGCAGGGTGCGTCGCCGGCGGTAGGACCGGCGGCGCGCTGTGGTGGTTCTTCGCCGGCGCGTGGTGGCTGGCGGACTGGTGGCTCGGGGCGTGGTGTGCTGGCGGGTTGGGGCGCGGCGCCGCAGAGACGTGGGTCGGCCGCGGCGCGGCCCTGTGGTGCACCGGGGTGTCGTGGCCGGTCAGCGTCAGGGCCGCCGCGATGGCGGCGGCCGCTACGACGACCACCGCACCGCCGACCGCGGCGGTGGCCTTGGCCGGTCCGCTCTTGGGCACCATCCGGGCCAGCGTGCCGCCTTTGGCAGCACCGCCCGCCGCCGCGCCATGTCCCGCCGCGGCCCCACCAGCAGCAGCCGTACCGCCCGCGGCCGCCCCGCCGGCCGCGGCCCCACCGATGGCGGCCTTGGTGGCGCCGCCGAGACCGAGGTAGCCGGCCAGCCACGGCGACCCCACCACGATGGCGGCGATGACCCCGCGCAAACCGTGGTTGACGTCGAGCAGTTCGGCGGCCAGCGCCTTGCACCGCTCGCAGGTCTCCAGGTGCGCGTCGACCTGCGCCATTTCCCGCTTGGACAGGCCTTTGCGGGCCCAGGCGCCAAGGCGTTCGGACGTACTGCGGCAACTCTCGGCCGCGGTGTCGGCGAGGTGCACCTGCAGGTAGGCCTGCCGCAACCCTTCGCGGGCCCGGTAGGCCAGCGCCGAGACTCCGTTGGCCGTCAGGCCGAGCAGTGGCGCCACCGTGGCCGCCGACTCGCCCTCGATCTCGGTGTGCCAGAGCACGGTCTGCCACCGCTCGGGCAGACTGGCGAATGCCCGGGCCGCAAGCGTCGACTCCAGCCCTTCGATGGCGGTGTCCCGAAAGGGGACCCCGGGATCGACGGTGGTCATGTCGTCGTGCAGTTGCAGCCGCTTGTCCCGCTTGACCTTGTCGTAGAACGTGTTGCGCAGCGAGGTCAGCAGGTAGGCGCGGAATGCGGTGTCCGGGCCGCCGCCGGACTGCAGCGTGCTGAGCACCTTGGCGAAGGACTCGGAGACCAGGTCGTCGGCCTCGGCGGAGGAGGAGGCGATCTGCCGGGCGAGGCGCCGGGCCGCGTCGACGTGCCGTTGCCACAACTCGCCGTACGCCTCGGCATCGCCGCCGCGTACGGCGGTGATCAGCTCCGCATCGCTGCGCTCAGCCGACTCGGTCGGCGCCGTCACGAGGCACGCCGGTCAGGACGCGGGCAGGATGCACCGCCGGGCGAAACGCGCATGGTTCCCTTCTCCGACGGCAGGTACTCATTGAGTACTCGTTGAGAGGTCCCCCGACCCGACGCCGACAGGCTAGTCCACAAACGACACTCCGCAAGCAGTCGGATGAAATCTGTTACCGGGTTGCGCGTCATGATCGTCGCCGCGGCCCGTCTCCCTCTCAGGCAGGTCGGGGGGCGATCAGCCGTGGGCAGGAGAGGGAGATGACGTGGGCCTACGCCTTGTCGACGCCGCGTACGCGGACGTGCAGGACATTCGCGAGCGCTGGCGAGAGGCGAGCCTGGCCGCTGGTTGGGCATTTCCGGGTGACTGGTGGACCCCGGCCGTGGAGGCGCTGGTGGAGGCGGTACGCGAGGCCGCGCCGCTGGAACCGCCCAGTGCCGAGCTGGGGCGGTCCCGGGCCGCGGCCGGGGTGGAGCTCAACGAGGTGTTCGACGACCTGGACGCGCTCTTCACCGAACTGCCCGGTGACGCCGACGACTGCCGCGGGGTGATCCGGGCCGCGGCGCTGGGGTGGGCCGACGTGACCTGCTCGATGCTGGCGGCCAGCGCCTGCGAAGACCCGCTGAGCCGGCTCACCACAGCGGCGTACCTACGTACCCGCCTCGGCGAGCTCTACCGGGAGGCCTCCCGCGGCGGCACCCAGGCGGGCCGGACTCACGCCCTGGTGGTGGTACGGGCCGATCAGCGGGCCGGGCTGGCCGGGTTGACCGGCGGTCTGCGGTTGGCCGAGAGCCTGCGCGCGGTCTTCTCCGGTGGCGAGACGCTCTGCGCCGCCGGGCGCAGCCACACCCTCGCGCTGGTGCAGCGCGAACCCAGCCTCGCCGGGCGGATCGCCGCGCTGCGGGCCCTCTTCGGTGAGCTGGAGCAACGCATTCTGCGGATCTGGGTCGAGGCGCTGCCGCCGGGTTATCCGGCCGCACTGCGGCTGCTCGACGACTTCGCCCGCTGACCTATGGCTTTGCTCCGGGCGTTGGAGCAGAGCCATAGGTCGCATCGGCATCGCCGGGCACCAGCTCCTCGGCCTGGGCCACCAGCCAGGCGCCGAGACCGTCCAGGACGCCGCGTACCTGCGCCGGCGCCACCCCGGTGGCCGGCACCGGAAGCTGCGCCCAGGCAAGCAGCGTGCGCGACACGTCGGCGTAGCGGGGATTTCGGGCCGAGATCAATTCGGCGCCGACCTCGCGTGCGGTGGACCATTCACCGGAGTCGGTACTGAACAGCACCGCCGCCGAGCGCAGCAGCCGCCGGGCCACCGGTCCGGCGCAGACCGTACCCGCGGCCAACTGCTCCCGGAATCCGCTCACCGCGGCGCCGAGGTCGCCGATGAACTCCCGTACCAGCGCCGGACCGGGCGCACACGCCGGCAGCCCCGGCCGCAGATCGCTACCGGTGACGAATCGGCAGTAGTGGCGCAGAAAGCACCGTTCGGCAACCCCGGCGTCGTTGTCGGCGTGGAGTTGACTCAACGTGCTGCGGGCGATGCCGATATCCCGTACGACATCGCGATGCCGCGCACTCAGCGAGGTGGCGATGTCGCCGCACCGCTGCGCCGCCGCCGCATTGCGGACCACGGCGTAGAGGTCGAGGTCGGATCGCGGCGGCACGGCCTGGCGTGTGGCAACGCTGCCATACACGTAGAGGCTGTGCAGCTCCGACCCGAGCACGGCACGGATCGCATCGCGGCACTGCGCGACGAGTTGGTCGTACGGGGCGGCGAGTTCGCCGTCGTCGACACCGGTGGTGATGTGGCCGCTGGCGTCTAAGCCCTCGTGCGGATCCATGGTCACAACGCCCCTCCCGATAGTGCGCCGAGAGTACGCCGGCCGGGGCGCCCAGGCGGCCCGATCTGGCCTATAGGGTGGGAGACATGGATTCACGGACCGGCCTGCCGGTGGTCGGCATGATCGGCGCCGGACAGCTGGCTCGGATGACGCATCAGGCGGCGATCGCGCTCGGCCAGTCGTTGCGCATTCTCGCCGACTCCCCGGACGACGGCGCGGCGCTGGTGGCGGCCGACGTCGTGGTGGGGGACTACCGCAGCTATCCGGATCTGGCCGCCTTCGCCGCCGGCTGCGACGTCGTCACCTTCGACCACGAGCACGTGCCGGGCGAGCACATCGCGGCGCTGGCCGCCGAGGGCCGGCAGGTCGTACCGTCCGCGGAGGCGCTGCGCTACGCCCAGGACAAGCAGCAGATGCGCCAGCATCTCGGCGATCTCGGGTTGCCGGTGCCGCGCTGGGCGGCGCTCTCCGACGCCGAGTCGCTGGCCGACTTCGCCGCCAAAGGCCCGTTCGTGGTGAAGGCGGTACGCGGTGGGTACGACGGCAAGGGCGTCTGGCTGCCGGCGAGCGTCGCCGAAGCCGAGCCGCTGTTCGCCGCCGGGATCCCGCTGATCGCCGAGGAACGGGTGCCGATCGTACGTGAGTTGGCGGCGGTGGTGGCCCGTTCGCCGTTCGGTCAGGGCGCGGCCTGGCCGGTGGTGGAGACCGTGCAGCAGGACGGCATCTGCGTCGAGGTGCTGGCGCCGGCGCCGGACCTGGACGAGGACCTCGCCGGCGAGGCGCAGACGCTGGCGCTGCGGATCGCCGCCGAACTCGGCGTGGTGGGCATACTCGCCGTCGAACTCTTCGAAACTGCCGACGGCCTGCTGATCAACGAGTTGGCTATGCGGCCGCACAATTCGGCGCACTGGACGATCGAGGGGGCGCGCACCTCGCAGTTCGAGCAGCATTTGCGCGCGGTGCTGGACTATCCGCTGGGCGCCACCGAGATGACCGCGCCGGTCGTGGTGATGGCGAATGTGCTCGGCGGCCCGGACGAGACGCCGATGGGGACAACTCCCATGAGCCTCGATGAGCGGGTGCACCACATGATGGCGCACTGGCCGGATGTGAAGCTGCACCTCTACGGCAAGGCGACCCGCCCCGGCCGCAAGATCGGGCATGTGACGGCGCTGGGCGAGGACCTGGCGCAGACGCGGGCGCGGGCCGCCGCGGCGGCGCACTGGCTGCGCTACGCCGAGGGCGCGCCGGCTTCCCACGCACGTGAGCACGCCCAGGAGCACGCATGACCGTCGGCTTGATCATGGGCAGCGACTCGGATTGGCCGGTGATGTCGGGCGCCGCCGAGGCGCTGGACGAATTCAGCGTGCCGTACGAGGCCCGGGTCGTCTCCGCACACCGGATGCCGCGGGACATGCTGGAGTACGCCGAAACCGCCGCGGAGCGGGGATTGCGGGTGATCATCGCCGGGGCCGGCGGCGCGGCGCACCTGCCCGGCATGGTCGCTTCTGCCACCCCGCTGCCGGTCATCGGCGTACCCGTGCCGCTGAAATACCTCGACGGCATGGATTCGCTGCTCTCCATCGTGCAGATGCCGGCCGGCGTACCGGTGGCCACTGTCTCGGTGGGTGGTGCCCGCAACGCAGGCCTTCTGGCGGTCCGTATTCTCGCCGCCGCCGACCCGGCGTTGGCGGAGAAGATGCGGGCGTTCCAGGCGCAGTTGCGCCAGATCGCGCTCGACAAAGGCGAGGCGCTGACCCGCCGATTGACCGATAAAGGACAGTGAACGCGGCGGTCGCCGCAGGTATGGCGCAGTATCTTTGACCGACCGCAGGCAGCTGCCAATGGAGGTCATCGATGGCGTCAGTCCTCGAGGATTACGAACGCGACGGATATGTGATTTTCCGGAACGTCATCGACAAGGACCTCATCCAGGAGGCGAGCGGGCACGTCGCCTGGCTGCAGGAACGGCATCCCGACGTACGACCGGAGAATCTCGGTCACATCTATATGCGCGACGACCCGTTCTGGGTGCGCCTGATCAGCGACGAGCGGCTGGTCGATATCGCCTCACTTTTCGTCGGTAACGATGTCGCATTGTTCGCCTCGCATTACATTTCCAAACCGCCTTTCTCCGGGCAGCCGGTGCTGTGGCACCAGGACGGTGCGTACTGGCCGCTGGATCCGATGGAGGTGGTGACGCTCTGGCTCGCCGTCGACGCGTCCACACCGGAAAACGGTTGTGTGAAGGTGATTCCGGGCAGCCACAAGAAGCAGCTCATCGGATTGCGGGACAACAAAGAGATCGACAATGTGCTCGGCTCGGAGAGCGATGTCGAGGTGGACGAGTCGCAGGCGGTCAATATGGAGTTGCAGCCCGGCGACGTCGAGGTCCACCACCCCAACATCCTGCACGCCAGCAACGCCAACACCTCGCCGGGTCGGCGCTGCGGCCTCACCATCCGCTACATTCCGACCTCGACCCGGATCACGGCCGATGAACAGCCCTACCCGAGCGCGTTCCACCTCCGCGGCGACCCGGGCGTCAATTCCTACCAGCCCAAACCGGCGTACGACCCGGACCGGCATTACGCCTTTGCCGGGGCTCAGCGCGGGTAGGTGCGGGGATTCACCTTGCGGGTCGCGGCGGTGCCACCCGCGACCGGCTCCAGGCTGATGTCCCAGCTGCTGTACTGAATGAAGCCGCCGGACTCGGTGGTGCGGAATTGCAGCGGGTCATCGAACCGGGAAAAGGCGCAGCTACGGGCGAACATGTGCGAGGTGGCATCCCAATCGGCGCCGCTGGCGTAATAGATGTCGTAGCGGCCGTCGTTGATGCCGGGAATCTTGGCCTTCGCACCGTGCCGGATGAATACCGAGACCCGGGAATGCCCGTGCACCGCGAGGGTGAGTACGGCGTCGCTGGCGCCGCCGTTGTCGATGGTCAGTTCGCCCCGGCCGGACCGGTGACCGGCCAGCAGGTAGGTGCCGCTGCCCGGGCGGGGCGTGCCGTGCGCCGGCACCCGCGGGATGTTGACCCGGAACCGGTAGCCGTGCCCGGCCAGCGACCGGATCGCCCCGACCAGGCTGGTGTCGCCGGGCAGCCGCGCGAGGCTGGCCAGCACCGACGAGGAAGCGCAGAGCTCCTGGTTGCGGGCCCGCTCGGCGAGCGTGCCGAGCTCGGGCCCGAACCGGTGCAGCGCCGACACGATGGCGGCGTGCTGGGCCCGTACCGCCTGGGGCGCGGAGACGCTGGCGAGCGAGGTGGCGGCGGAGTCGGCGGCCCGGGCGGCGATGCCGAGCCGGCCGGAGAGGACGTTGAGCGCCCGGGCCCGCGGGATGTCGGCGAGGGCGGCGGTGAGCGGCCGGCTGGCGGCGGCGAGTTTGGCCCGGTACGCGGCCGGCGAGAGCCCCGCGTCTGCTGTGGCGGCCTTGCTGCCGGGTCCCGAGGTCACGTGCGCGGGGGTGCCGTGCTGCTTCCCGGACCCGCTGCACGCCGTGGTGACGGCCAGTGCGGCCGACATGATCAGTACGTACCGTTGTCGCCCGCTGAGCCTCATATCGCCATCTTGCCGCGTACGTAGGGGGCATTGCCCCAGGGTTGGGCGGAAAACCGGCCGGTGGTCAGGCCGGCCGGGTCGGGGCGGTGGGCCGCCGCTGCCATTCCGGTCAGGCCGCCGGGCCGTGCGCGGCCCACTCGATCGCCGGGCAGTGGTCCATGACGACGTCCAGCCCGGCGGCGGCCGCCCGGTCCGCCGCCGCCTCGTCGATGACCCCGAGCTGCAGCCAGACCGACGTCGCCCCGACCGCGATCGCCTCATCGACGTGGGCGCCGGCCTCGTCACTGCGCCGGAAGATGTCCACCACATCTATGTCGAACGGGATGTCGGCGAGTCGTGCGAACCCCGGCTCGCCGTGCACCGCCTCGCCTTTCGGGTTGACCGGCACGATGCGTTTGCCGTGCTGCTGCAGGAAACGCGCCACGCCGTACGCCGGCCGGGCCGTGTTGGTCGTCAGTCCGATCACGGCCCAGACCTCGTGGCGCAGGACCCGTTCGATCGTGTTGTTGTCCCCGATCGGCATCTACGGTCGGCCCAACGCCCGGTAGGTCCAGCCCGCGCTGCGCCAGGTCGCCGGGTCCAGCGCGTTGCGGCCGTCGACGATGTTGCGCTGTGCCACCACCGCGTTCAGCGCCTCCGGGCTCATCTGCCGGAACTCGTTCCACTCGGTCAGCAGCAGCACCAGGTCGGCGCCGTTCACCGCTTCGAGCGTGGAGTTGGCGTACTCCAGCTCCGGGTGTGCCCGGCGTGCGTTGTCGTTGGCGGCCGGGTCGAAGACCACGACCCGGGCGCCGTGCCGGTGCACGTTGGCGGCGACGTCGAGGGCCGGCGAGTCGCGGATGTCGTCGGAGTTGGGTTTGAACGCGGCGCCGAGGGCGGCGACGGTGGCGCCCTGGAACGAGCCGTCCAGCAGCTCCCGGCCCAGGTCGACCGTACGGGCCCGCCGACGCAGGTTGATCTCGTCGACGTCCTTGAGGAAGGTCAGCGCCTGGTCCGCGCCCAGCTCGCCGGCCCGCGCCATGAACGCCCGGATGTCCTTAGGCAGGCAGCCGCCGCCGAAGCCGAGGCCGGCACGCAGGAACTTCGCCCCGATCCGGTCGTCGTAGCCCAGCGCCTCGGCCAGCTTGGTGACGTCGGCGTGCACGGTCTCGCAGACCTCGGCCATGGCGTTGATGAACGAGATCTTGGTGGCCAGGAACGAGTTGGCCGAGACCTTCACCAGCTCCGCGGTGGCGAAGTCGGTCACCACGACCGGGCAGCCGCCCTCGATCACCGGGGCGAACGCGGCCCGCAGCTGCTGCTCGGCGTTGGCCGAGGCGACGCCGAAGACCAGCCGGTCAGGGTGCAGCGTGTCCTCGACGGCGAACCCCTCGCGCAGGAACTCCGGGTTCCACGCCAGCTCGACCGCCTCACCGGCCGGGGCCAGCTCCTGCAGCCGGCGGGCCAGCCGGGCCGCCGTCCCCACCGGCAC
>Ga0081455_10008998_pt1 | contig 10311 bp, 11 predicted proteins | sample TabmetS3T2R1_FD_70207 | JGI IMG/M metagenome (GOLD analysis project Ga0081455, IMG submission 70207) | Tabebuia heterophylla rhizosphere microbial communities from the University of Puerto Rico - S3T2R1 | ecosystem: Host-associated > Plants > Roots > Rhizosphere ... | reverse complement strand
GCATCGGACTCGAAGTACGCGCTCCTCGGCTCGATGCGCACGTGCGCGCAGCTCGTCTCCTACGAGGTCTCGCTCGCGCTGTCCGTGCTCGGCGTCGTGCTCATGGCCGGGTCGCTCTCGCTCACCGAGATCGTCGCCGCGCAGGACGCGACGTGGTGGTACGCGGTGCCGCAGTTCGCCGGGCTCGTCGTCTTCCTCTTCGCAGGGACCGCGGAGACCGCGCGCGCGCCGTTCGACCTCCCGGAGGCCGAGCAGGAGCTCGTCGCGGGCTACCACACGGAGTACGGCGGGATGCGCTTCGGCCTCTACTCGATGAGCGAGTACATCAACCTGATCACGCTCTCGGGCCTCTGCGTGACCCTCTTCTTCGGCGGCTGGCACGGCCCGTACTGGGACGGCCCGAGCTGGATGGGGCCGATCTGGTTCCTCCTCAAGCTCCTGCTCCTGCTGTACGTCTTCATCTGGATCCGGACGACGCTGCCGCGCCTGCGCTACGACCAGCTCATGCGCTTCGGGTGGAAGGTGCTCCTCCCGGTCGCGACGATCAACGCCGTGGTGACCGCGATCCTGGTGGTGTGGCTGTGAGCCCGCAGCCGTTCGACAGCTTCAAGGGCTTCGGGGTCACCTTCCGGCAGATCTTCCGACGGCCGATCACGCAGGAGTACCCGGAGTACAAGCGGCCCGTGTACCCGCGCTTCCGAGGACGGCATCGCCTGTGGAAGCACGAGAACGGGCTGGAGAAGTGCGTCGGCTGCTCGCTCTGCGCGGCCGCCTGCCCCGCGGACTGCATCCGCGTGGTGGCCGCGGAGAACACGCCCGAGTACCGCGTCTCGGCCGGCGAGCGGTTCGCGCGGATCTACGAGATCAACATGAGCCGCTGCATCTTCTGCGGCTACTGCGAGCTCGCGTGCCCGTTCGACGCGATCACGCTCGGGAACGAGTTCGAGATCTCCGAGTACTCGCGCGACGACCTCATCTACACGAAGGACATGCTCCTCGCCGAGCCGATCAAGCGCGTGCCCGTCGCCGACTCGCCGCGTTTCGACACGCCCGAGCCCTCCTACAAGACGAGCTCGTAGCCGTGGGAAACTTCCTGGTCTGGGTGATCTGGTTCCTGGCGGCCGGCGCGTGCCTCGGGACCGGCATCGCCGTGGTCTCGTCGACGAACCCGTTCACCTCGGCGCTCTCTCTGATCGGGAACCTTGCGTCGCTCGCGGTGCTGTACCTGCTCCTCGCCGCGGAATTCCTCGCCGCCGCGCAGGTGCTCGTGTACGCGGGAGCCGTGATGGTCATGTTCCTGTTCGTCGTCGCGTACCTCGGCGGCCGTGCCGACGCGCCCTGGGCCGGCGGACCTCCGTTGCTCCGGGCCGCCGCGGTCGTCGCGGCGGTCGCGCTCCTCGTCGAGGTCGTCGTCGTGCTCGGGCTCTCGTGGGGCGACAACCTGCAAGACCCGACCGAGGTCTCGGACTCGTTCGGGAGTCCGGGAGAGATCGGCGAGCTCTTCCTGACCGACCACCTGCTCGCGTTCGAGATCACGTCGATCGTCCTGCTGGTGGCCGCGATCGGCGGCGTCGTGCTCGGCACCACACGGGAGAGGAGCGCCGGCGAATGATGGGCCCCGACGTCGGCTGGTACCTGATCGTGTCGGCGATGCTGTTCGGGATCGGGGCGCTCGGCGTGATGCTGCGCCGGAGCCCGCTCATCGTCCTGCTTTCGCTCGAGATCATGCTCAACGCGGCGAACCTCACGCTGATCGCGTTCGCACGCCAGCAGGGCTCGCTGGACGGGCAGATCTTCGCGCTCGCGGTGATGGCCGTCGCCGCGTCCGAGGTCGCCATCGGGCTCGGTCTCATCGTCGCGATGGCGCGGCGCGGCCTGGCTCTCGACGTCGACGCGGCGCGGGCGCTGCGCGGGTAACTGGTGATGGTCGCCGGCGCCTGGACCTGCCTGCTCGCGCCGCTCGCCGGCGCGCTCGCAATCACGCTCTGCGGACAGCGCATTTCTCGTCGGCTGGCGGGCTGGATCTCGACGCTGACCACGTTCGTCGCGTTCGGCGGCGCGGTCGTCGCTCTCTTCGCGCTCTGGGGGCGCGACCCGGGGAATCGCGAGCAGCTCTCGACCGCGTACACGTGGCTCGGCGCAGGCGACTTCGAAGTCGGCTTCCAGATCTTCGTCGACCCGCTCGCGACGGTGATGATGCTCGTCGTCTCGGGGGTCGGCGGGCTCATCGTCTGGTACTCGATGGGCTACATGGCGGGCGACGACGAGGAGCGTCGCTTCTTCGCCTACATGTCGCTCTTCGTCTTCTCGATGCTCCTGCTCGTGCAGGCGGGGAACTTCCTCCTCCTGCTCGTCGGGTGGGGCCTCGTCGGCCTCGCGTCCTATCTCCTGATCGGGTTCTGGCATCACCGGCCGGAAGCGGTCGCGGCCGCGAAGAAGGCGTTCGTGATGAACGCAATCGGGGACGCGACCTTCGCGCTCGCCCTCGTGCTCCTGATCTGGGAGACCGGCACGCTCGAGTACACCGGCGTCTTCGAGCAGGTCGACGGCGTGTCGAGCACGATGGTGAACCTCATCGCGCTCGGGCTCCTCGGCGGCGCCGTCGCGAAGTCCGCACAGGTGCCGCTGCAGACCTGGCTCCCGGATGCAATGGAGGGGCCGACTCCGGTGTCGGCGCTCATCCATGCGGCGACCATGGTCACGGCCGGCGTCTACCTCCTCGTCCGCGCGCACCCGATCTTCGAGGCGGCTCCCGACATCCAGAGCCTCGCCGCGATCCTCGGGGCCGTGACGCTCCTCGTCGCCGGGCTCATCGCGCTCGTCCAGTGGGACATCAAGCGCGTCATCGCGTACTCGACGATGTCCCAGATCGGATACATGTTCCTCGCCGCCGGGATCGGGGCCTACGGCTACGCGATCTTCCACCTGATGACGCACGCCTTCTTCAAGGCGCTGCTCTTCATGTCTGCGGGAGTCGTCATCCACCACCTCGCGGACGAGCAGGACATCCGGCGCATGGGCGGTCTGAAGGACGAGCTCCCGCGGACGCACATCGCGTTCCTCGTCGGGACGCTCGCGCTCGTCGGCATCCCGCCGTTCGCCGGGTTCTGGTCGAAGGACGGGATCCTTGCTTCCGCGCTCGCCGACGACAGCGCGCTGGGGTGGACGCTCCTCGCCTGCGGTCTCGCAGGCGTCCTCCTCACCGGGGCTTATGCGTTCAGGCTCTACTTCGCCGTCTTCCGCGGACCGAGAGCCGAGGCGCACGCGGAGGCCGCGCACGGCCACGGCGAGGCGCCGCGGTCGATGATGCTGCCGGTCGGCGTGCTCACCGTGCTCTCGACGATCGGCGGCCTCCTGGTCATCCCGGGCGTGTGGCACCCCCTCACCGACTGGCTGGCGGAGTCGGCCGAGCCGCTCGTCGAGCCCACGACCGGCGAGGAGTACCTCATCAGCGCGATCTCGGTCTCGATCGGGCTCGTCGGCTTCGCGCTCGCGTGGCGGGCGTACCGCGGGCACCGCCAACTCGTCACGCGGCCCGACGCGTGGCGCGTTCTCGAGCACAAGTTCTACTTCGACGAGCTCTACGACGGGCTCTTCTACCGGCCGGCCGTCGCGATCTCGAACGGCCTCCGCCGCAACGTCGAGGAGCCCGTGATCGAGCGCTCGCTGGATGAGATCGGCTCCGGGACGATCCAGGCCAGCGGCGGGATCGCGCGCGTCCAGTCCGGGCTGTTGCGGTCGTACGCGCTCGCAGTAGCGGTCGCTGTCCTCGTCCTCATCGTCGTGTTCGTGTCGGTGCGGTAGCCCGTGCTTGCCACCACTCTCATCCTTCTCCCGATCGCAGGCGCGCTCGTGGTCGCGCTGCTCCCGCTCCCGCGTCTGACCACGGCCGGGCTGGCCTTCCTGATCGCACTCGCCGAGGTCGGTCTCTGGATCGTCGCCGTGTCCGACTTCGACTTCGACGATCAGAGCGCGCAGCTCGGGACCTCGCGCGAGTGGGTCGAGAGCCTCGGGATCTCGTACTCCGTCGGCTTCTACGGCTTCTCGATCTGGCTCGCGGGAGTGACGGTGATCGTGATGGCGGCCGCGATCGGCTACGCGACCTGGATCGGCCGCGACCGGCCGCGCGCCTACCACGCGCTCATGCTCTTCCTCACCGGCGCCGTGGTCGCGACCTTCGCCGCGCAGGACCTCCTGTTCTTCTACGTCGCCTTCGAAGCGATGCTCATCCCGCTCTACGTGCTCGTCGGCGTCTGGGGTGGAGACCGGCGGTCGGCGGCCACCCTCACCTTCGTCGTCTACACGATGGCCGGGTCACTGCTGATGCTCGCCTCGGTCGTCGCCTACGGCGTGACGCAAGGGACGTTCAGCCTGCTCGAGCCCGGGACGAGCGACAACATCTGGATCTTCCTCGGGTTCGCGATCGCGTTCGCGGTGAAGGCGCCGCTGTTCCCGTTCCACGGCTGGCTCCCGCTCACCTACCGCGAGGCGCCGGTGGAGGTCGCCGCCGTCCTCTCGGGGATCGTCTCCAAGACCGCGGTCTACGGGTTCCTCGTGATCGTCCTGCCGCGCTTCCCGGAGCCGGTCGAGGACTTCACGGGCGTGGTGATGGTGCTCTCGGCCGCGAGCCTCGTCTACGGGTCACTGCTCGCGTTCCGCGCGCCCGACCTGCGCGGGATCGTGGCGTACTCCTCGCTCGCGCAGATGGGGCTGATCACGATCGGGCTCTTCGCGCTGAACGACTTCGGGCTGGCCGGCGCCGTGCTCCAGTCGGTCGGGCACGCGCTCGTCTCGGCGACGATGTTCCTCCTCGTCGGCATGGTCGAGCGCCGCTGCGGCACGGGTGACCTCGACGGGCTCGGCGGGATGGCGCGAGGGCGGCCCGTCCTGGCGACGATCCTGCTCGTGGCCGGGATGGTCGCGCTCGCCGTGCCCGGCTCGGTCACGTTCGCCGGGGAGTTCCTGATCATGGTCGGCGCATACGAGAACGGCTGGGGCTACGCGGCAGTCGTCGCGCTCGGGATCGTGCTCGCCGCGATGTACGTCCTCCGGCTGATCTCCGCGGTGCTGCACGTGCGGCCGGGGCCCGCAGTCCGTGAGGAGGCGCTCGACCTGCGGCCCGGCGAGCTCGCGCTGATCCTCCCGCTCGTCGCCTGCTTGCTCGCGCTCTCCGTCTGGCCGGCGCTCGTCAGCGAGAGCTCGTTCTTCGACGTCGAGGCTGCGGCCACGACCTCACAGGAGTCGTCGTGATCGAGACCCCGAGCGTCGACTGGCTCGCGCTCAGCCCGACGCTGGCCTTGCTCGCCTCGTCCGGGGTCGCGCTGATGGCCGCCGTGCTCGTCCCGAAGTGGATGCGGAAGTCCGTCGCCGCGGTCTTCGCGTTCGCCGGGTTCGTCGTCGCGGCCGTCTTCGCAGGGATCGTCTTCGACCGCAGCGCGGAGCCCGAGACGTTGCTCTCGGAGTCCATGATCCGCGACCAACTCGCCGCCTTCACCCAGCTCCTGCTCGCGGTCATCGGCGCCGTCGTCGTCTTCGTCTCGTGGGCCGAGCGCCGCCGCGACGAGCACGGCGAGTACTACGCGCTCCTCACCGCGGCGGGCGCGGGGATGGTGTTCTTCGTCGGCGCCGAGAACCTGATGACCCTGTTCCTCGGGCTCGAGTGGTTCTCGCTGTGCCTCTACATCCTCGTCGCGTTCGACTCCGACCGCGCAACCTCGCTCGAGGCGGGACTCAAGTACCTGATCGTCGGCGGCTTCGGGTCTGCGGTTCTCCTCTTCGGCTCGGCGCTCGTCTACGGCGCGACGGGCGAGCTGGGCTTCTCCGCGATCGCGGCGGCGGAAGCCGGGGACGATCCGTTCCTCGTCACGGGCCTCGCCATGCTTCTCGCAGGGCTCGCGTTCAAGGTCTCCGCAGCGCCGTTCCACATGTGGACGCCGGACGTGTACCAGGGCTCGCCGACCTCGGTGACCGCGTTCATGTCCGCGGCAACGAAGACGGCGGCGCTCGTCGTGACGCTGCGCGTCCTCGTGACGGCGTTCCCCGACGAGAGCGAGATCTGGACGATCGCGGTGGCGGTGCTCGCGTGCGTCTCGCTCGCCTGGGGGAACCTCGCCGCGCTCGCGCAGAGCGACGTGAAGCGCCTGCTCGCGTACTCGTCCATCTCGCACGCGGGGTTCCTGCTGATCGCGATCGCAGCCGGGACCGAGCGCGGCGCGGAGGCGCTGCTCTTCTACCTCGTGCCCTACTCCGCGATGTCGATCGGCGCATTCGCGGTCGTCGCCGCGCGGGAGCGGGAGCTCCGGCAGCAGGTCCGGCTCGAGAGCCTCGCGGGCTTCGGCTGGGAGCGGCCGTTCTACGGGATCGCGCTGTGGACGTTCATGCTCGGGATGGCCGGATTCCCGCTGACCGGCGGCTTCTTCGGGAAGCTCTTCGTGTTCTCGGCCGCGTACGAGGCGGGAGACTGGTGGCTCGTGCTCGTCGGGGTCGCGGCGACCGCGCTCTCGCTCGCGTACTACCTGAACGTCGTCCGCTGGATGTACATGCGCACGGGGCCCGAGCTCCGCCTCGCGCCCGCCGGCGGCTCGCCGCCGCGGGACTTCGCCCTTGGGACCGCGGTGGTCGCGCTCGTGGTCGTCACCATCGGCTCGTTCTTCGCGGCGCAGCCGATCCTCGACTACGCCACGGACGCGGCCTCGTCGCTCTCCTTCTAGCGGCACAGCCCGGGACCGGTCCTCTAGATTCCAGCCATGGCCACCGAGTTGACCTGGCTGGGCCACGCGTCGTTCCGCTTCGACACGCCGGGCGGGAAGCGGGTCTACCTCGACCCCTTCCTGAACGGGAATCCGAGCTGCCCCGAGAGCGAGGCCGCGCCGGAGCGCTGCGACCTGCTCCTGCTGACGCACGGGCACGGCGACCACCTGGGTGACACGATCGCGATCGCGCAGAAGTTCGAGTGTCCCGTCATCGCACAGGTCGAGCTCCGCGGCTGGCTCGCGACCCAGGGGCTCCCGGAGGACCCGACGCAGGCGATCAACAAGGGCGGCACGATCGACGTCGACGGGATCAAGCTCACGATGACGCACGGGAACCACTCGTCGAGCGTGTTCAGTGACGGCGCGTTCCTGTACACGGGCGAGTCGTGCGGGTTCGTCGTCGAGGTCGAGGACGGCCTCAAGATCTACTTCGCCGGGGACACGAACGTCTTCGGAGACATGTCCCTGATCGCGCGCATCTACTCACCGGACGTCGCGGTGCTCCCGATCGGCGACCACTTCACGATGGGGCCTGCCGAGGCCGCGGTCGCGCTCGAGCTTCTCGGCGTGACCCGCTGCGTCCCGTGCCACTACGGCACGTTCCCGCTCCTCACGGGGACGCCGGAGAAGCTGCGCGAGCTCGCGCCATCCGGGGTCGAGGTCGTCGCGCCGGCGGCCGGCGAGACCGTCTCGCTCTGACGATGCGCGAGCGCTGGTTCGGCGCCACCGGGCGCAAGGTCCCGCAGATCGTCCTCGAGGGGACGGTCGACCTCGAGGGCGCGCTCGTCCTCGACGACGTCGCCGACCTGCGGGCAATCCACGAGGCGCACCTCGCGGGGACCCCGGTCGTCGTCCGCGCGTCGAACGTGCAGGAGATCCACGCCGCTCTCTCGCTCGGCGAGGTCGCGTGCGCGCTCGTGACCGACCAGGCGCTCGCCGAGCTCGACCTCCCGCAGCTCACGTACGGCTAGATCCGTGCTCGTCTCCACGTACTCGATCTGCGCATGCGACCTCGAGGCGCGGCAGTGGGGCGTCGCGGTGCAGTCGAAATTCCTCGGCGTCGGCTCGGTCGTGCCCTGGGCCGAGCCGCTCGTCGGCGCGGTCGCGACGCAGGCCTGGGCGAATCCGCGCTACGGGCCGGGCGGGCTCGCGCTTCTGCGGGAAGGCTCGTCCGCAGAGGAGGTCGTCGCGCGACTGACCGAGGCCGACGACGATCGCGCTCAGCGCCAGCTGGGCGTCGTCGACGGCCAGGGCCGCAGCGCGAGCTTCACGGGCGAGGAGTGCAACGAGTGGGCGGGAGGTCGGGTGGGCGACTGCTACGCGGCGCAGGGCAACATCCTCGTCTCCGCGGAGACCGTCGATGCGCTGGCCGAGACGTTCGAGGCGACCGCCGGGAAGCCGCTCGTCGAGCGGCTCCTCGACTGCCTCGACTCGGCGCAGGCGGCTGGGGGCGACTCGCGTGGTCAGCAGTCGGCCGCGATCCTCGTGGTCGGGCCGGAGCAGGGCTACGCAGGCCTGTCGGACGTCTTCGTCGACCTGCGCGTGGACGACCATGAGCGGCCGCTCGAGGAGCTGCGGCGCATCGTGCGCCTGCACCACGAGATGTTCGTCGCGACTCCCCGCGAGCGCTGGCTCGAGGTCGACGACGAACTGCGGGCCGAGATCGATGAGCGGCTCGCCCGGCTCGGCTTCGAGCGGCTCGAGGATTGGGCGGGCCAGGAGAACCTCGAGGAGCGGGTGGACGGCGATGACGCGATCGACCCCTTCGTGCTCGACCGGCTGCGCCGCAAGTCGGGCGCTCTCGAGAACGGCGGCTAGCGGCTGATCTGGACGTCGAAGCCGAAGAGGAGCACCGGCCACACGACGACCGCCGCGACTGCGGACAGGACCTGACCAACGGTCCCGAGGTCGTCGAAGTAGTCGTACACCGCGGCGACGACCACGCCGGCCACGAGCCAGACGACCGGTGCGGAGAGTGCACGCAACGCGAACATGACCTGTCTCGCGTGCCCGCAACGACGCGGCGCCAAACCTCGGAGCCAGCCGCAAAGCTCGATACTGCGGCTCCGTGAGAGTCCTCGCGACGCGCCGCTATCCCGGTCCCGCCTTCGACGAGCTCGCCGACGTCGAGGTGCGCCCGCTGGCCGAAATCCGGGAGGTGCGCCGCGACATCGGGGGCATCGTCATCGCGAACGAGCCGGTGCCCCTCGACCTGCTTCCGACCTTGCGCGTCGTCGCGAACTACGGCGTCGGGTTCGACCGCATCGACCTGGACGCGTGCGCTGCACGAGGCGTCGTCGTCACGAACACGCCGGGCGTGCTCGACGATGCGACCGCCGACCTCGCGTTCGCGCTGCTCCTCGCGACGAGGCGCCAGGTCGTGCAGGGCGACCGCTTCGTGCGCGCCGGGCGCTGGGGGAAGTCGTGGGCGGACGGCTGGGTGGCGGAGGAGCTCACCGGCTCGACGCTCGGGATCGTCGGGCTCGGGAGGATCGGGAGCGCCGTCGCGCGACGCGCCCGCGGCTTCGATCTCCGCGTGCTGTACACGAAGCGGAGTCCGATCGAGACGGAGCTCGGCGAGTACCGGGAGCTCGACGCCCTGTTGGCCGAGTCGGACCTCGTGACCGTGCACGCGCCGCTCGCTCCGGAGACGCACGGTCTGATCGATGCACGCCGGCTGGCGCTGCTGCCGGACGGCGCGTGCTTCGTGAACACGGCCCGCGGCGAGATCGTCGACCAGGCTGCGCTCGTCGCGGAGCTCGTCTCGGGGCGCATCCGCGCCGGCCTCGACGTCTTCGTCGGCGAGCCGGACGTGCCGATGGAGCTGCTCGGGCTGGAGAACGTCGTCCTCACGCCGCACCTCGGGAGTGCGACACGGCAGGCGCGGGAAGCGATGACCCGCCTCGTGGTGGACAACCTGCTCGCGGTCGAGCGCGGGGACCACCCTCTCACTCCGGTGGCGGCAGGCTAGTCGCCGGGAAGTCGCCGTTCGCCAGCGAGCTCGCGAAACGCCGGGACCGGGTCATGCTCGGGGCGAGCGACGACGAGGACTGCACCCGGCTCGGGGCCGGCGAGGGCGCCGACGAGAAGCTCGAGCCCAGCCGCGAGCGCGAACGCCTTGTACGCCTGCTCGCCCCCGAAGGGGACGAGCTCCTCTGGTGCCGCCCTGCCCATGAGCACGGCGCCGTGGGTCACCGCGCCCATCGACACGTCCGCGACGAGCGGCGCGCCGTCGCTCGACGGGATCGCGATCGCGAGCGGGTTCGTGCCGGTCAGTGGCGGGCCGCCCTCGGGGTGCGGCAGCCGCCGCGGGGAGGTCGCGGTGAGCGCGGCCACGAGCCCGCCTTCGGCGAGCCGCCGCACCCAGTACCCGAGAACGCCCGTCGGGAAGCAGCGCTCGGCAACGACCACCCGCGCACGAGCGGGCGGCGAGGTAAGCGTCGCTTCGACGATCGCGTCCAGCACGAGGTAGCCGAGCGCACCGGACCCGTCCCAGCGCTCGAAGCCCTCGTCCGACGCGACTTTGCGTGGCGTCGCCGCGAGCTCGATGTCCTGTCTC
>Ga0081455_10008997_pt1 | contig 10312 bp, 9 predicted proteins | sample TabmetS3T2R1_FD_70207 | JGI IMG/M metagenome (GOLD analysis project Ga0081455, IMG submission 70207) | Tabebuia heterophylla rhizosphere microbial communities from the University of Puerto Rico - S3T2R1 | ecosystem: Host-associated > Plants > Roots > Rhizosphere ... | reverse complement strand
ATGTCCGCCCTGAGGACCTGGCAACTGTCACCTGATAATGAGGACGGGAGCCGTTTGTGTGAACGAAGGCGTTTTCCGCTAATTCGAAGAGCACGACTTCAAACGCATCTTTGACGACCTCACGCGCCGATTCCGGAAGTTGCGTCGCCGCGAGAAGGCGTTCCGAATCCAGTTGAAGGGTGTCCCACAAATCGTCCCTTCTTGAGATGATCGTGAAAGGGAGTCCTGTACGTGGTTCAGGATATGAGCTATACGGTATTTCCACCCCAGCGACTTCGAGAGCCCGCAGTATGCCGTACTCTACGAGGGCCTTCTGTACCTGAGGTGTTAGGTGTTGTCGTTCTGGGAGACATATACTCGTTCGCTTAGGGTTCTTACTCTCGACAAGCGTCGCTACCCAGGCAAAGAACAGAGTGGCTGGTAGATGACCACACCACTCAAGCCTTGTAAGGTCAAAGACTACTTCTGACGCTTCAAGACTTTCCCGATAGAACGTCGCCAGTGTGCGTTCGAAGGCAGCAAGTGTCAGCCTTCCAGTCAGGGCTACTTTAAAAGCTTGCATGGTTGATCTCTTATAGCGGGCGCAGTGTATATAAGGGTTCGTAAAGGCTTATGGGTACTTTGAGCTATATAAACTCTCCGAAATAGGTTTTCAAGGGTTCAGGATCACTCCTACCACAGTCTGTCTTGTACTTGCTTATCCTACATTACCTGCACGTCTCCGACAATAGAGATACCTTACCGACTGATGCCTGGAGGCGACGGATAACAGCGGAGCGGTTTCTCGGCGCGGGTGTCGATGGATAACACAGCCCGGAAGTCATATAATAGCGGACAGAGGCGACAATCCACAAAGGTTCTTGATATGCCTGCTCCAGATATTTATCACCACGTCGTCAAGAACGCGCTTACTAAGGACGGCTGGACGATCACGCACGATCCGTATACTCTCTCGTTTGGACAGAGAAACGTCTTTGTAGACCTGGGGGCAGAACGCCTCGTCGCCGCTGAAAGAAACCACGAAAAAATTGCGGTCGAAATCAAGAGTTTTCATGGGGCATCTGACGTACGTGATTTGGAAATGGCGCTCGGTCAATACGTGTTCTATCGGTCACTCCTCGCCCGCTTCGAGCCAGGGCGGAAGCTGTTTCTGGCCGTCCCTTACAGCATCTTTGTGAGTACGCTCGATGAGCCTATTGCTCGTCCTGTGCTTGAAGACTTAGCCGTTGCTTGCCTTGCCTTCGATCCGCACCAGGAGGTGATCGTCACATGGACAACCTAAATCACTATCGGCACATTATTCGGGAACTCATCCAGCGGTATGCCCAGTATCAACCGGCGTGCGGTGAGGTACAGATTGAAGTGATCTTCGACGAGACCAATGATCATTACGAACTCATGTACGCGGGCTGGAACGGCCCCTATCGCATTCACGGCAGTGTGCTGCATATTGACATCCGTCAGGAGAAAGTGTGGATTCAGTACGATGGGACGGAAGACGGCATTGCGGAAGAACTTGTCAAAGCGGGGATTCCTCACGATCGTATCGTGCTCGCCTTCAAGCCGCCGGACATCCGTGCCCATACAGATTTTGCTGTGGCCTGAGTTGGGCAGACACACTATGCACCAATACTTGCGCCAAGGCAGTTGGCTTGCAATCTCCCCTCTCCTGACACAGCCCAGCGCTCCCTGAGCTACTGCCTCGGCAGGCCCATAGATATTGACGCGCGGCACGATGATGGCCTACATACCCCAATCTCAAAAACGCAGGATGGTGGCGGCCTCTCTCCGGTTCTCTTCTTTCCTATCTGTCCTGCACAGAGCCGTCATACCCAAGCGGGGTGTCGAGGACCTTATCCACCGGTGGGTACTTCCCAAGCGCCTCTTCCCGCAGCTCAATACCGAGGCCTGGGCCCTCCGGGACAACCAGATAGCCATGCTCCAGCCGGAGCGGTTGCTGCAGAAGTTCGCTCTTGGGCGGTTCCGACTCGCCCGTATATTCTTGCAGGGCAAAGTTGGGGATACAAGCATCGAGCTGGACGCACGCGGCGGTGCTGACCGGGGAGAGGGGGTTGTGCGGAATGACCTTGACGTGCTGCGCCTCGGCGAGTGCGGCCACCTTCTTGCAGCCGGTCAGGCCACCGCACAGGCACAGATCCGGACGGACATAGGCGCAGCCCTTGTTCTCCAGGAGCTGCTGAAATTCAAAAATCGTGGTGAACCGTTCGCCGGTGGCAATGGGGACATTACAGCGCTCCTGCACATCACCCATGCGTGCCGGCGAGTCGGGAAGCATGGGATCCTCGTAGAAAAACGGGTTGAACTGCTCCAGTCGGCGCCCCAGGGCAATCGCTTCTGCCGGATTCATCTGCCGGTGGATTTCGACGCAAATGTCTACGTCTGGGCCGATGGCCTCACGCACGGCGCCAACCCGTTGTACGGCCTCTGCCGTCCACTCGGCATATGACTTGTGGAGGTAGAAGTCCGGGCTCCAGGGCGAAAAGCGCACCGCCGTGAACCCCTGCCGCGCTTTCGCCACCGCGTCCTGCACCAGCTTGTCGAGAGTGTCACCGCGTACGTGGATATAGCAGCGGACTTTCTGGCGCGTTTTCCCACCCATGAGATCGTAGATGGGGACACCCAGACGCTTCCCCTTGATGTCCCACAGGGCAATATCGATCGCCGAGAGTGCGCCCTGCACCACTGCCCCCATGAAGTGGGATGAGCGATAGAGAAACTGGTAGTGGTGCTCGCTGTGATGCGGGTTCTTGCCGAGTAAGTACGGGGTCATGACCTCGACCATCGTTTTGGTCGGACGCTGCCAGCCATGCACCCCGCCCTCACCTATGCCGACTGTGCCATCTTCGCAATGAATACGGATGAGCAGCCAGCGGTTCCATAGGAGGGTTTCAACGTGCTCGATTTTGGTGGGTTTTGGCATAGGTTATCTCCGTAGGGTTTTGGCAGTTTCCTTCGAGAAATCGCGACTGTGTCTTGCAAACCTGGTAGGACGTGGGTACACATACTACGCGCGGACAAGGTCCAAGGCTATTGTCGAGCAAGTGGGGAGGAATTGCAAACAGAGACCTCTGAACCGATGCGCAAAGCGGGCCAAACACGACGGCGTCCAGTGAGGAGGTTGTGGAGCATGGCTGAGTCCAAACCCTTATCCTGGCAATGCGATGATGCGGCACAGCTCTGTGATGAGGTGCGGTCGCGCTACTCTGAAGAGATTATCGAGCACATTATTGCCTTTGCGGCGCTCCTCAGACCATGCCCTAGGCCTGTGGGCTCGCGCCACTGCGCAACGCCTCGACAGTCGCTGGATAATCCTCCAGACGAGGCAGCAACAATGGCAGATCAACGCCAGCCGCGCGGTACTCCGCGAGACGCGCGCGACACTGCGAGGCGGTCCCGGCCAGGTAAAATGCCTCGACCATGGCCTCACTCACGAGACTCGCTGCTTCCGCCTGTCGCCCCTGGGCCGCAGCAGCACGCAACGCTCCAAGCATGGCCAGATCAAACCCTCCTTTGTCCAGTAAAATCTCGCCGACGTACGGTTCCTCGAGGAGCCGTACCAGACGCTGTCTCAGGCTAGGCAGCATCTGTCCAAGATCATTGGTCAGCCGTACGACCAGCATGCAGGCGATGTCGATAGCCTGCGGGTCACGCCCGGCCGCACGCGCCGCTTCTCGCACTTCTTGCACGGCGTAGCGCACGTACCCAGGCGGCACATACGCATTGAGCAAGACGCCATCGGCTACGGCGCCGGCGAGTCGGAGGGCTTTTGGGCCAATGGCGGCCACGTAGATGGGCAGGGTGTGCTGGATGGGGGTGATGGCGAGGCGAGCATCACGTAATGTGAGTCGCCCTGTAGTAGTATTAACGCGCTGACCGGCGAGGAGCGCCCTGATCATGCCAACTGCCTCTGCGAGCGTCACCCGTGGTGGCCCATAGGGAATCCCCATGCGCTCCTGAATAACCGCGCGCTCACTCCTGCCCAATCCTAAGAGAAAGCGACCACCACAGATACGGTCCAGCGTGGCGCTCGCCATGGCCAGCAGCGCTGGATGTCGCGTATACGGGTTCGTGACGCCCACACCGAGCTTCATGGTGCGCGTCGAGGCGGCGAGAAATCCCAGCAGTGCAAATGTCTCCTCGTGGAAGTACCGCTCGGTGACCCACAGCGATTCGTAGCTCGCGGCCTCAGCCAGTGCAGCGTACTCCTTGAGTTGTGGACCACTCTCAATACCGTGATAGAGCACCATACCAAGTCGTGTCATGTCGGGCCTCCGAGGCTGTCTCTCCAGCTCAAGCAGGTTGACGTCGTAAACGTTACCGAGATAGGGGGGCTGCCCAGTATAGGGGCTGCTATTATACCTCGATGATTAACGTAGTACTGCCCCTATACGCCCTGCACTCAGGGGTAACCACAGTGTCTATTGTTCTCGAGCTATGATGCTACGGCACATGCGAAACTGGGTGCAGGACGTCGGGGGTGTTGTACACGGGCGAGTTCACCCTGGGACTGACTTCGTAGAGGGTCAGCAGATCGGCAGGAAAGGACACGAGGAGTGCCTGGGCCTCATCTGGTGTGCAGCGCTGGTTGAGCCAGGTCGCCTCATCACGGGCGTGCAGGATCACGGGCATACGGTTGTGGATCTGGGCCACGAGTTCGTTCGCCTCGGTGGTGAGGATGGCAAAGGTCGTATAGGGGCGGCCGCTGGGATCGTGTACTGTGCTCCAGATGCCAGCAAAGGCAAACGGTTCCCCGCTCTTGAGGGCGATGCGGTGGGGCACCTTGCTCTTGCCAGCGCGTTTCCACTCATAAAAGCCATCGGTCAAGACCAGGCAGCGTTTGCTCCTAAAGGCCTGCCGGAAGGTGGGTTTGGTGGCTATAGTCTCAGCACGGGCGTTAATGAGAGGCTTGACGTCGGCGCGTCCATCGGCCCACTCGGGCACGAATCCCCAGGCACTCATGGTGATCTCCTGGGAATGGGTATTGCAGATCACGGGCAGTGCTTGGGAAGGCGCCGCGTTGTAAGTAGGCGTGAGGACCTCACGCGGCAGCGTGGCATGAAAGCGCTGCTCCAGTGCTTCCATTGGTGTAGAGAGAGTGTATCGTCCGCACATAATATGCACAGTATAGCGTGTGTCTAGACTCTTTTCGAGGGGTAAGGTAAAAAACCTCATCTGACATTGTCCACGCTACCTACCACCCTTATAATCGTCCAGACACGCCGGTCGAACACTTACCACCCGCGGCCGGCGACCTGTTTGCCACCCCATCCCGAGGCAATATCTATGGCAGTCGATCTGGCTTTCCTCACTATCGCTGAAGCGTCCGCATTGATCAAGTCACGTCAGCTTTCCCCTATCGAGTACGTTGAAGCGCTTATCAGTCGCACGGAGACCTTTGACCCGCAGCTGCACGCCTATATCACGCCGACGTTCGACCTGGCACGCCAACAGGCGAAGCAAGCCGAACACGACATTGCCGCCGGCATGTACCGCGGGCCGCTGCACGGCATACCATTTGCGTTGAAAGACATCTATGACACGCAGGGGATACGCACGTCAGGGCATTCCAAAGTGTGCCTCCAGCGCATTCCCGACGCCGACGCGACTGCTACGCGTAAGCTCTGCGAGGCCGGTGCGATCCTCATGGGCAAGCTGGCCACGCACGAATTTGCGCACGGCGGGCCGTCCTTCGATCTGCCGTGGCCTCCGGCGCGCAATCCGTGGCATCTGGAGCATTTTACCGGTGGCTCCTCGAGTGGCTCCGGGGCGGCCGTGGCCGCAGGACTGGTGCCAATGGCACTTGGCTCCGATACTGGCGGCTCGATCCGCGGTCCGGCCTCGCTGTGCGGTGTGGTTGGCCTGATGCCGACGTTCGGCCTGGTGAGCCGCGCGGGTGTCATCCCCAACTCGTACACCTTCGACCATTGCGGGCCGCTGGCACGCTCCGTCGAAGATTGTGCCATAGTCATGCAGGCCATTGTCGGATTTGACCCCCGCGATGCTGGCAGTATCAAGCATGACATCCCGGATTACCGTACGGCGCTGCGGCAGGATTTAAAGGGACTCAGGATTGGTGTGCTGCGCCACAACTGGGAGGAGGATCTGCCAGCCTCAGAGGACGTGCGCAAAGCGATGGAGGAGGCGCTACATGTGCTCAAGAGCCTCGGCGCTGAGCTTGAGGACTGTCACGTGCGTTCGCTGCAGCATTACTTTGACATTAAAGTGATCATCGCTGAGACAGAAATCTTCAGTATCCATCAACAGGACCTGATCACCCGGCCAGACGATTTCGGCGCCGATTTCCGCGCCCGTGCTTTGCCAGCGGCCCTCTTCACTGCCAACGACTATGTACAGGCCACGCGCGAGCATCGCAGGATGGTCGCCGAGATGGTACCTCTCTACCAGGGGTACGATGCCTTCATCACCGCCGGCCAGGGTGAAGCGCCGCGCCTGGAGGCGCATCGGAGCCTGACGTTCTGGCAAAGGCCGAACCTGTTCACAGCCTCAAACGTCACGAGTCAGCCGGCGCTGGAGATCTGCAACGGTTTTGGCACTCACGGCCTGCCGCTCGGTATGCAGGTGCTCGGCCGCCCCTTCGACGAAGTGACGGTGCTCCGCATTGGCCATGCCTACCAGCAGGCGACCAGCTGGCATCATCAGCATCCGCAGCTCCGCGTCGGAACCGAAGCGCCCGTCCTCACGCCACCGCCGATTTTAGCGGGTACTGCCAACCAGGCTGATGCTGTAACACGGGAAGCCTGTGCGCAAGCGGCGCAGCGCGCCGGCCTGACACTCAACGATGAGCAGTTCGCGCAACTGCTCGAAGGCGCGCCCTACGCGCTCGGCATGGTCAAACGCTTGCGGCGTGACCATGGCTATGCTGACGAGCCGGCCAACGTCTTCAGTTTTCCAGCGAGCTTTTGAAACCGATCAAGGAAGGCGAGTAAAGCAGGTTGACCCCCTGGAGAGCCGGATGTCCTTGCTAGGGCACATCCGGTTCAGGGAGAAGAGTCTCGCTCATAAGGCGTGTGATGCGTATCTGTCCTCAGGCTGCACTGTGCCGACAATGCCACCGAGTGTGGCGCCATAGACGAGGTACCCGAGCAGCGCGCGCAGCGCGGCCGGTAGGCCACCCAGGGCTGTACTAAAGACCTCAGCGCCCAGCATCGGCGCCATGATAACCTCAGCGACAAACCATAGAAGCCCGGCCCAGAGCATACCCTGCAGCACCGGTGGTCCAGATAAGGAACGGGACGATAGCAATATATACCCAAGCGGGAAGATCACACCCCCACTGAGGAGGTGCACGAGCATGCCCGGAGCACAGGAAGACCCTAGCATGGCCGTCACATCCATCGACTGGCCCGCCATCATGGGTGCCACACCATATACCATAATCGTCTGTAACAGAGTTCCCAGCAGTCCACCTACCATCGCTTTGGCCATGTAGTTGTGTCGCATATGTTCTCTTTCCATGTATATCAGCGCCTCACCGCGACCGGCGCCACCGCAGATATTGACTCGCCAATACTCTTTCCTGCTCAGGCTGAGATTACAAATATCGTGCCAACTGCCAGACCAATACGCGCGAGGGTGTTCGTACCCCCTCTAGCTGTGAGATCTCGGGCCTCCAGGAGTATTGGCGGCATGCCGGGTCCGGTCCCGGGGCAACCCATTGTTATCGCAACGATAATATCGGACGGATAGCTAGAGCCCTCTGGTAACACGTCCGAGCGCAGGAGAGTGGGCAACCAGCGCGCCTTGGACTTCTTGTCGGTCTAAGTGAGCTTATACATTACTGGATGGATGCCGTGCTGACGTGATGCACCATATACTCGGCCCTGCTTTGGCCCCCTAGACAACCAGGTTCCCGAGGAAGGAAACCTCTGAGGAGAACTATGTAATGACATACGGGGTACCTGTGGCAAGCTTTACCTGAGGGTAGCACCTCGCGTTGCTCTAGCTACTCCAGTACCCCGTGTGCCATAATACGGTTGACGTGCCCGCCTCGGCTGGTTCTGCCAAGGGGCGTGGAGTGGTACGGCACCTGCATGACTACAAGCAGTTGGAGGCACACGTATGCACAAGATCGCCCTTGCACCCACCACGCTTCCCAACTCCCCGCCGCTGGAGTATATCGACGCCGCTGTGCGGGCCGGCTATGACGGGATCGGTATACGCCTCTTCCGCTCACCTGGCATCACGTATGCGTTCCACCCGGTGGCTGGGAACCCGACCCTCATGCGCGAGGTCAAGAGCGCCATTGCCAGTGCTGGTTTGGAGGTGTTCGATGTGTTGAGCTTCTATCTCCAGCCAGCTATGGATCTCGACAGTATGCTGCCCTCACTCGCCTTTGGTGCGGAGATCGGCGCAAAGTACGCTCTGGTGATAGGCGATGACCCCGAGTGGGCGCGCATGTGCGACAACTTCGGCCACTTCTGCGATGCTGCTGCCCAGGTGGGACTAACCGCTGCCCTGGAGGCGCCGGTGAACTCGCGTATGGTCAACACCCTGCCGTTGGCGCTGCAGCTCATTGCCGACACTAGTCGCGCCAACGCCGTAATTTGCCTCGATCCCTTACAATACTTCCGTGCCGGACACAGTGTCGACCTGCTCAAGGGGCAGGACCCTCGGCTCTTTCCCTATACCCAAATCACCGACGGTCTCGCTACCGGAGGGCGCAGCGCACTCGGGGAGGGTGCAGTGCCGCTACGCGAGATGCTCGCTGTGCTGCCGGCCGATCTACCGCTCAGTCTGGAATGGCCTGCTCCTGCCGGTACGTCCTATGCCGCCACGGAGTGGGCCACGATCGCGCTGGAGCATACGCACCGCTACCTCCACGATTATGACGCGGAGCAGAGCTGATGGCGCCCGTCGGGCCGCGCCGGTTTCGCTTCGGGGTACGTCACACCGGCAGTACACTGGAAGAGGGGCAGCGCGTTGCCCGAAAGGCCGAAGATCTTGGGTTTTCCACGCTCGTCGTGCAAGACCACGTAGACAAGCAACTGGCCCCTTTGCTGGCGCTGATGTCGGCCGCGGCCGTGACGTCCACGCTGCGTCTTGGGACGGTGGTGCTGAACAATGCCTTTCGGCATCCGGCGATCCTGGCGAAAGAAGCCGCCACTGTAGACGTGCTCACGAACGGCAGGCTGGAACTGGGTCTGGGAGCCGGGTGGCTGCTGGCGGATTACAGGCAAACAGGGCTGTCGTTCGAGGCGCCAGGCGAACGCCTGGCACGCCTGGCCGAGACCGTGCAGATCTGCAAGGCGTTCTTCACCAAGGAGACCGTGACGTTCCATGGTAAGTATTACCAGATCGAAGCTCTGGACGCCTTCCCCACGACGACGCAGAAGCCGCATCCTCCCATCATGATCGGTGGCCGGCAGCGGCGCATGCTCTCGCTTGCCGCGCGTCAGGCTGATATCGTCGGCATTTCGATGCTCGATCCCCGTGGACCGGGGCTGCCGCAGCCACCCACGTATGCAGAAAAAGTACGTTGGGTGCGGGAGGCCGCGGGGGCCCGCTACAGCCACATCGAGCTGCACGTGAATGTCTCACACGTCGAGGTGACCGCTCATCGGCAAGCCGCACTCGCGCAGCTCGCCGCACGCTTGCAGCTTGCTCCGCAGGACGTGCTGCAGTCGCCCACAACGCTCGTGGGCAGCGTGGATGGCATCGTCGAGCAGTTGCACGCCTGGCGGGAGCAGTGTGACGTGTCCTATTTTATCGTCCCGTCGCGGCTCATGGATGGCCTGGCTCCGGTCATTGCCAGGGTCGCCGGGACGTAGCCCGACCTTGCCAGGTCTGGAGGCACAGCCGGCTGGTGCCGGCTGTGCTTGCAAAGTGCCTTTGAAAGACCTACTTCTTTCCTCGATTCCGTATGTGTACCCCAGGTATCTGGAAGCCCCACGCATGAGGAGGGCCATGAGGTTACGTGGGAGGCAGCAAGTGTACCACACCCTGGGCACCATCGAGCAGGATGGAACTCCCGTCCGGAATACGCTGGGTTGCAAGCGGGATATTGAGTACTGCTGGAATACCATACTCCCGCGCCACAATGGCGCCGTGAGAGAGATAGCCGCCGGTCTCCATCACGAGCCCAGAAGCGAGGAGAAACAGCGGGGTCCAGCCCGGATCGGTCGAGGGAGCAACCAAAATCTCGCCAGGCTGGAGGCGTGTGCCTTCCTGGGGTGAATACAGAACACGGGCAATCCCCGTCACGCGGCCAGGACTGGACGGCAGGCCGGTAAGCACAGTGCCCTGCGTGGGCAGCGACTCAGCATACAGCGGG
>Ga0081455_10008996_pt1 | contig 10312 bp, 8 predicted proteins | sample TabmetS3T2R1_FD_70207 | JGI IMG/M metagenome (GOLD analysis project Ga0081455, IMG submission 70207) | Tabebuia heterophylla rhizosphere microbial communities from the University of Puerto Rico - S3T2R1 | ecosystem: Host-associated > Plants > Roots > Rhizosphere ... | reverse complement strand
GGATCGTGGCGTCTTTAATGCCATGGCGGTCTAGAATCATTCGAATCGCGAAGTGCGCAACGGCTCCCAAGCGGGGGACGCCGATCTTTTTCCCTTTTAAATCTTCGGGCTTTTCGATGGTCGGCTTCACCATGAGCGCGATAGTGAGCGGAGCCAGGTTGGCGACCGTGACGACGTCGCCGCCGCTCACGACACTGGAAATCACCGCCGGACCCGCCACGCCCGCCACTGGAACCGAGCCTGAAAGCATCGATTGAATAATCAACGATGATGAGCCCATGAATACGAGATCCACGTCAAGTTCATTCTTGCGAAAGAGCCCTGTATCTTTAGCGATCATCCAAGGCAGGCTGCTGTAATTGACAACGGAATAAGGAAATAAAACTTTCACGAGCCCTTGAGCCTGCAGATCGGGCGCACCGATCATCAGAAAAATAGCCAGAGCGAGGAAGCATCGCTTTCGGCTCGTGCCGAACCGTGGCAGCCAACGGGATTTGCGCCGATCATCCATGGAAGCTTCTCTCATGCTCAGCCCCAGAGCTGCTTGGTCGCCAACCGCGCGCCTTCTGATAATGCCTCTAACTTGGCCCAGACAAGCTGGCGGTGCAGCCGGCCGCCGAGGCCACAGTCGGTGCCGGCAATGACATTTTCGCGACCGACCAAGTTGGCGAAACGCAGGATGCGCTCCGCTACCAGCTCCGGATGTTCGACGACGTTGGTCGCATGACTGACAACCCCTGGGATGAGTATCTTCTCTGGCGGGAGTTTTACCTGCTCCCACACGCGCCACTCGTGCTCGTGACGCGCATTGGCGGCCTCGATCAAGTAGGCGCCGGCGCGTATCTGGAGCAGCAAACTGACGATATCCTTTAGCGGCAAATCCGTTGTGTGGGGTCCATGCCATCCACCCCAGCAGATATGGTACCGGACGCGGTCCTGTGGAATATCCGCTAGCGCATGATTAAGCGCTTCGACTCGCGCCGCGGCGAGCTTTCGGTATTGCTCGGCATTAGGAGGCGGATCTTCCATATCGTACCGAGTCACAAGCTGCGGATCGTCTATCTGAAGCAGGAATCCGCCGGCAACGATGGCCTTGTATTCTGTCTTCATCGCGTCCGCGATCGCGAAAAGAAAAGCTTCTTCGCTGCCATAGTATTTGTTGACCCTTCTAGTAATGATGGAGCCCGGCGCCACCGCCGTGATGAATGCCTCCTCCGCTCCTACCCCGGCGGTGGCGGCCTGCAAGTTTTCTATGTCCATCTGCACTGCAGCCTGCCCTTTGTAAGAGATTGGCGCGTTACAGATGACGTCAGTCCACCTTGAGCCATTTACAGTTCTAAGGGGCTGGATTCTATCGTACTCGTCATAGAATTCTTGGAATGCTCTCTTGTCTCTGCCTTTCGCCAGGGAACCTTGTCCCTGGGAAACACTCTCAGCGAAGCCATTCAGGCGCTCATTTACGTAGCTCGACCAGCTCGACTTTGATAGCTCTCCATCGTTGACAATATCGACGCCGGAGTCTCGTTGCAGGTGTACAACCTCCAAGATCGCGGTTTTTACCCGCGCAGTCCAGGCCGCCTGATCAACGGGTCGACCGCTAACTTTCGCATCGTTCATTTCCAGAAGTTCGGCCGGGCGGGGCAAGCTTCCCACATGGGTGGTGAGAATTCTGTTAGTGCTACGCTTCACTGATCCGCTTCTCCTTTCGCTGGCTGGACCTGCATTTCGCTCCATTTATACCTTCTTGAGCCGATTGAATACAGCAGTGAGGCGGAGGTCACTATTAGAGGCCGGTGCAAGAAGCAAAGGACTCGGTGAGTTAGCGCGCAGCTTTGTTTGACATTTCTCCTCGGTTCTAATTATGCTGCCGCCGACTTGCGGGCAAGCGCTCTATGATCGGCGGACAAATCTCAAGGATGTGACAAATGGTACAACTGAGCGTGGTTCTGATTATTGTACTCGGTGTGACAGGGTGCGCGCAGATGGCTCCGCGCGCTGGTGTCGGATCGTCTCCGGAAGCCCGGGATATGGCGCTGGTTGGGTTCAACGATTTGCAGAATCGCTCCGCTTACCAGCCGGTCATTCATCATCAAGGTGACCGCTTCATCGCCTATGTTGGCCATCACGGCGGCACGGCGCTCAATCCTTTAACCGGTAAAGTTGAACCTAACGGTACGTCGGTGGTCGATGTGACAGATCCGCGTAACCCCAAATACCTGGCTCATGTTCCCGGCTCTGCAGCGGGCACGGGCGAGGCCGGCGGGGCGCAAATGGTGCGCGTCTGCGATGGCAAAGACTTGCCCAAAGGGGATCGGGCAAAAACCTATCTGCTCCGTACTTTTGGCAACCAGGGTCATGAGATTTTAGACGTGAGCGATCCCGCGAAGCCGATGTTGCTGACTAAAGTTATTTCGGGGCTTACGACCACCCATAAGAACTGGTGGGAGTGCGACACGGGGGTTGCCTACCTCGTGTCCTACAGGAAGGATGAAGGTTGGCGCAGCCGCGGGGTAAAGATTTACGATCTGAGCGATCCCACAAAGCCGCTCTACATCCGAGACTTCGGATTGGTCGGGCAGGAGCCAGGGTCGAAAAGCGAGCCCGTGCCACAAGCACTGCACGGTCCCATTCGTTTCGGCAATCGGGTTTACTTTGGCTACGGATCGAGTAGCGCTGGCACCCTTCAGATCGTCGATCGGGAGAAGCTTCTCAATGGCCACCCTACGTCTAAAGATCGCTTCGCGCCAACACCGGAGAACCTTCGCTACCCGGAGATCTCGCGGCTGGAGCTTTATCCGAACACCGGCGCGCATACTACGTTTCCCGTGCTCGGCATGACGATTCCGGAGTTCGCCAAGATGGAAAAAGGCAAGAGCGCCGACTTCGTCGTGATTGTCACGGAATCGACGCAGAACGAATGCCGCGAATTTCGCCACCCGGTTTTTTTCGTTGACATCACCGACGAGAAGAGACCGTTTTCGGTGTCCAACTTCGACGTAATTGAAGCGAGCGGTGATTTTTGCGAGCGGGGCGGCCGTTTTGGTGCCCATGCGAGCAACGAGTCCTTTACGCCGATCTATTATAAGCGTATGATCTTCGTCACCTACTTCAATGCCGGCGTGCGCGCGGTCGATATTCGCGATCCTTATCGTCCCAAAGAGGTCGGCTATTACATTCCTGCGATTACGGAGAAGACCGACAAACGCTGTGTAACCCAGCCCGGCGGCGGTGAAAGCTGCAAGATTGCTATTCAATCGAACAACCCTGAAGTCGACGATCGTGGATACATATACGTCGTTGACCGCGCCAATACGGGTATGCACATTCTCGAATTGACCGGCGCCGCGCGGACGATCGCCAACTTTCCATAAACGATGGATTATCTGCGCCTAACAATGGAGGATTGCTTCATCCTTCAAGCCGGCGGAAGACCCTAGCGACGAACCGGAAAGTTGATCGCGATTTGTCTAGACGCGAAAGTCTTGAGTTGTTTGCGGAAGACCGCCAAGAAAAAGGAATTGCCTTATCAGTCGCTCATCAACGAAATAAGGATCGCCAGGGAACAGTCGGAATGAAACCAAGTAGTATTCGCGCCGAGTCATTTCACCGCGAAGCAGTAAATCCGACCCGCTCCTCCGCGCGGAGCGGTATTGGCGCAACTTCCATTCTCATGCGACGAGTTCCATACGGAGTATCTCCCAGATGGATCTCCGCCAGGCCCTAGGCCATCGGAGTGACCCACCTGCGCTTGTAGATCTGAAGCTTCCGATGTCCAGTCGTTGCAAGTCCGGCCAGCCATGACTTTGCCGTCGGGTGTCGAGCCGGTCAGAATGTCATGTTCTGTGGGTTTCGGTGAGTCCGGCCAATTGCCCGGAACGCGTTGGCCGCGCTCGTCAAGAAATACGTCGGCGTCTCCTTTGCGGGCGTTTAATTCCGCAAGATCCTTCGCGACCACGACGCCCTTGGCATTCAACCAAGGGCCAGTGCCGATTCGACTGGCGGCGTCGGTCGGCTTGTTGCCATTGTCGGGGTCCCGCTCGACGCTCAGGTAGGCGTGCCAAGTCTTGTTGCCGAGACCCACTGCGGTCGCTAGCTCCTGGCATATACGATCCGCGCCGCGCAATCCGCCCAGGTTCCCAGTCTTGCTTTTGGCGCTACTGACGAAGAAGTTCATGGCGGGACTGGTTTGGGCGCTCTCAGCGCCAATGCTCTGATCCTCATGGCTGCTGACGATAAGCAGCGCTACCAAGGCCGCGAGAAACACCAACCGCTGCTTCATAAGCTTCTCCCTTCACTGATAAATTAGCATGACTCAACGGCTTCAAGGGCGACCGAGAGAAAACGCTTAGAGTAATAGCAATGAAAACAGTTTCTCCGAAAAACTATCTGGAGCCAACATTATATTTTTCAAAGACTCTTCACAAGATCGAAAATTATCCGCCAGACGTGACGACCTAGCCCGGATCGCTTGGTTATGTTTTCGCGCTCGGTTTCTTTTCAGTGAATCGCTGAGCAGTCTTAGGGTGACTTTTCTAAGCTACCACAGCTAGCGGTGGATTAGTTGACGGGTCGATTCTTCTACACTAGAAAGAACAATGTTATCCAGAGCAGGTGTAGGCGGCCTGTAGAACGGGGTACATTTCAATGAGGGAAGACAGGAGAGGGAAACGTGTCTATGTGGAGACCCCGACCGAATCCCGGGGGCGTGTACATAGAACTGAAACTGAGAGCCGAGTATTGCTTGCATCTTTTTGGATCGGCTGCTTACAGACAATGCATCAGCGCCGTCTACAGCTATCTCACCCGATGAAGGAAGCGTCAGCAAAGCAGGTATTCCTTTTTTGTGTGAGTATTATCTTACTCCTTCACTTCGTCACTGGCGGAGCGGGGCGAGCGGCGGAGTCGAAACCAAACTGGCAAGTTGAGTGGGAGAAATCGCTGAAGGCGGCAGAGGCGGAGGGTGAGGTTACGGTATACGTCGTTGATTATCCCAGAATGACCGTTAGTCAGTTCCAGAAGGCTTACCCCAGAATCAAACTCAATTTAGTAGACGGCCCCAGCGGCCCAGCGCTCTCTTCTCGGCTAATGGCCGAGCGGAGAGCGGGAAAATATCAAGCCGATCTCTTTATTACCGGACAAGGGATACATGTTTCAGTTTTGTATCCTGCAAAGGCTCTGGCGCCCATGCCTCCCGCTTTTATATTGCCGGAGGTAAAAGACGAGTCAAAGTGGTTCAAGGGAAAGCATCGTTTCGTCGATCCTGAAGCTCGTCACTCTTTTGTCTTTCAGGGACATCGAGGCCTTTACATCTCCACCAACACACAGCAAGCGAAAGCCGAAGAAATCAGGTCGTGGTGGGATCTCATAAACCCGAAATGGAAAGGAAAAATTATCGGTTACGACCCATCCATTGCCGGGGTTGCCCGCAATGTTCTTTGGTATCTCTACATGAATAAGTTTCTGGGTCCGGAGTTCATGAGCAAGCTGTATGGCGATATGCAATTGACCCTGAGTCGAGATCATCGGCAGTTGGTTGATTGGCTGGCGACGGGAAAGGCGGCCATATGTGTTCCCTGCGACGATGCGGAATTGGGTAGGGTTCAAGAGCAGCAGCTTCCCGTCGAGTCGGTAACCCACGCGTTGAAAGAGGGCGACTATATCGCGGCCGGCCAAGGAGTTATTAGTTTGATCGCTCCGGCTCCTCATCCTTATGCGGCGCAGATCTTTCTTAACTGGTTCCTCTCAAAGGAAGGACAGAGCTTGTTTCAGGAATACTCCGTTAAATCCGGTCAACGTAACGCTAACTCTCGCCGCACCGATATCCCCAAGGAGGTCATTGCGCCAGAATACCGCTTGAAAGATGACGCCGTTTTCTGGGAAAACGGGCCCGCCGTAGATCAGGAAACCGCTGAAGCCACAAAGTTGTTCAAAGGAATTATCGCGAAGAAACCGTAGGAAGGATAGAAGTCATGCTCTCAAGGGAAGAAAACGAGCTTTTGACCCGAGTACATCCCGGCACCGCGATGGGTGGTTTGTTCAGACGATATTGGGTGCCGGCTCTGCTGTCGGAGGAAATTCCCGATCCCGATTGTCCTCCCGTCCGTGTGCGACTGCTCGGTGAGGACCTCGTCGCTTTTCGTGATACTCGGGGGCGGATCGGTCTCTTGGACGAGCATTGTAGCCACCGAGGGACCTCGTTGTTTTACGGTCGTAACGAAGAGTGCGGTCTGAGATGCATCTATCATGGCTGGAAGTATGACGTCGAAGGCGACGTGCTGGAAACCCCCGCCGAACCTTCCGGTAGCCAGTTAAAGAACAAGGTCCATCACACCGCTTATCCCTGTGTCGAGGCGGGTGGAGTGGTCTTCACCTACATGGGCACGCAAGACAAAATCCCCGTGTTTCCAACCTACGCTTGGCTTGGAGTGCCGCAGAACCAAATTTATATAGCGAAGAGTCTCTTGGAGTGTAACTATCTTCAAGGACTGGACGGAGACTGCGATTCCGCTCACCTCAATTTCCTCCATAAAATGTTTAAGCCCGACGCGCGCAGGCAGTTTCTAAGGTACGAAGATCAATCTCCTGCTTTCGAAATCGACGAGATGGACTTTGGCTTCAGGGTTGCTGCCATCAGAAAAGTTGGACCCGACAAGAATTATGTTCGCATCTCACAGTTTGTTATGCCGTTTATCGGCTGCGTCCCGGTGGGCCGCGAGGTCGACGGCAAACTGGATGGCTTTAAAGCCGTCTACCAGGTGCCTGCCGATGACCATAACACCTGGAGATACGATTTCTTCTTCAAATGGTCGAAACCGATGACCAAAGAGGATTCATCGAAACGAGGTTTTGTTGGCCCCGATTACCGGAAGCTTCGCAACATTCGTAACAACTATCTCCAAGACAGAAACGTCCAGAAGACAGTCAATTTCACTGGCATCGAAGAATTCTTAAACCAGGACGCGTGTGCGACGGAGAGTATGGGGCCAATCGTAGACCGAACCAAAGAGCACCTCGGGGTAAGCGACTCGTATATCATTCAGGTTCGAAGATTCTTACTTAAAGCGCTGAGGGATTTGCAGGCCGGCAAACCACCTCCCGGACTTGTCTACGATTCCGGTCACGCTGATTTTTCTCGCATCCGGTGCGATGTTGCTTATTTGCCCGCGAACGTGTCTTGGAGGACGCTTTTCGAAGGTCAACGGAGGGAAGTAGAAAAAATCTGAAGAGATCCAGTTCAAGTGGTCCATTGATCTCAATTCCCAGGTCTATCAAGCCGACAGCACAGTGTGCTCTTATTTTTGCCATTTCCCGCGGTTTGACGCCGCCTCTCATCATCTGATATCGAGGCGAAAAAAGGGAGGTAGAAATATGGCTCGGACAGAACAAGTTCGACTGAGCCGACAAGGGCGATACCGCATTTGGCTTGCGGTTATTTTTACCTGCCTCGCTTTTCCACTCCCCGGCGCCGCGCAGCTTGGTGGAAAGCCGGAAAAAAACAACTTCACGATCTCCTATACCCAGGCGAGCGGTGCCTTCACCCCGCTGTGGGTCGCACAGGAAGCCGGTATTTTCAAGAAACACGGTCTCGATATGACCTTAAAGTTGCTCAACTCACAAGTCGCGGCACAAGCGCTGATCGCTGGCGAGCTCGATGCGATTTCGGTCGGTCCTGAATTTGTTAATGCTCGGTTGCAAGGAGTTCCAGTCAAATATATCGGCGGCACGTTGCAACGATTTATCTTTCAATTATGGGGAGGAAAGGGCATCCATACAGTTGCCGACCTCAAGGGTAAGACCGTCGCCGTGACTACCCCCCGAACCTCGACCGAAATCGCCACGCGGGAGGCGCTCAAGAAAATCGGTACCATCTCCGATAAGGATGTGAGTTTCGTCTATGTCCAAACCATTCCCGCCGTCCTGGGTGCGGTGCTAGGCGGCAAGACTTCCGCGGGAACCCTCTCTGCACCAAACACACTGAAGGCTCGCGACGGCGGGCTCAATCTTTTGGTGGACATCGCCCAAGTAAACGTACCGGGGCTGCATCTCGCTTACGGCACGACCGAAAGGATCATCAAAACCAACCCGAACTCGCTTTATGCGTTTCTCAAGGCCGTCGCGGAAGGTACGGTCCTGTCAAAACAGAATCCTGCCGTGGCCAAGAAGGCGATTGGAAAGTTCACAGACAGTGATGATTCAAAGATCATCGAGGGCACCTACGAACAGTTCTCGCCGTATTGGGATGCGAATCTCGCGGTGCACGGCGAGCCGATTCAGGGACACTTGATGTATCTTGACGAAAAAGAGTTTCCGCGTGCGAAGGATGCGCGCCCGGCGGAGTTTGTCGACAACTCCTTCGCGGATAGTCTGAAAAGCTCAGGCTTCTTGCAGTCCCTGGCTTTAACAAAGTAGCGAAATCTTTAGTTCAGTTTACGCAATTCACGATCTAACGCTGTTAACTGGAGTGGCCGGCTTCATCACCATTTTGTTTCGAGTCTATGCCGATTGAAACAGGAAACACAACTAGACTCATTTGTATTTGACAATTGGGGAGGAGTAGGAGAGGCGGTTATCGAACTCTAAGACGACAGGACTCGCAGGGATTGCGAGTTTTGGAATTTGAGGGACAAGCCATGATTATCGATGTACACGGCCATGTTTCAGCTCCGACCGAACTATGGGCGTATAAGGCGAACTTACTTTCTGCCCGTGGCGCGCACGGGCGTGGGGGAGTCAATGTCTCGGATGACGAGATTCGCGCGGCAGCCAATCGCAAAGAAAACTGGGCGAAAGGCCATCTGGATTATATGCGCGACCACGGCACAGACGTCCAGCTCATTTCCCCACGGCCGTTTCAGTTAATGCAGTCGGAAAAGCCCGCCAAGCTCGTCCACTGGTTCACAGAGGAATGCAACAACATCATCCACCGGCAGATGAAACTTTTCCCCGGTAAGTGGATCGGCGTTTGCGCCCTGCCGCAAACCGCGGGGGATCCGATTCAGAATGCGATTCCCGAACTCGAACGTTGCGTGAAGCAGCTAGGTTTTGTCGGGTGTCTTTTGAATCCCGATCCATACGAAAACAGCGGCACGGAAGCACCGCCGCTCGGCGACCGCTACTGGTACCCGCTCTATGAAAAACTCTGTGAGTTGGATGTACCGGCGCATATTCATGGCACCGGCTCGCGCTCGGAGCGGAGTCCGTATTCCGTGCACTTCATCAATGAAGAATCCATCGCGGTATTCGGTCTAGTCAATTCGAACGTGTTCAAGGATTTTCCCCAGCTCAAAATCGTTATCAGTCATGGTGGCGGCGCGATTCCCTATCAGTTGGGTCGCTTTGAAGCGCCGTCGCTGCGGCGTGGAACCGGTGGACGATTTTCGGACGGCATGCGCAAACTCTATTACGATACCGTGCTGTATACCGAAGACGCGCTGCGTCTCTTGATCAAGACCGTCGGGGTTGATCGCTGCCTCTTCGGCACCGAGTGCCCAGGGGTGGGGTCTTCCGTGGATCCGGCCACGAGCCGTTCCATGGATAACGTCAAACCAATGATCGAGAACATCGAGTGGCTGAGCGCGTCGGATCGCAAGAAGATCTTTGAAGAGAATGCCCGGACGGTCTTTAAACTGACAGTGGAATGAGAATCGGCGTCAATTTCCGGATTATCCCCGGATTACGTGCGAATCAATGTGTGTCGGAGCGAGAAGTTGCTGCTTCATGCGGAGCGTCGGTTCCATCGACCTGCCCTTCAGGTTCCAAGCGAAGCACCGTAATGCCCGCTTTAATCAGCTCGTCGGTATCAAACCCCGGACATTTCTGAAACGCGACAGTTTTTTCTGCAAAATCGCCGCGACTTACGCTGTTCACCAGCGCCTGGATCTGCTCGACTGATGGCTCGACGTCGTGTTCGGCGAAAAAGCTTTTTCTCGTTTTGGAACTGGCGTGTTTTTTTCTGTAGCTGATTAAGAAGAGCATAGGGATAAGATCCTCATTGTAACGGTTGGGGCCCAGTGGTCATGGTTTCGTCCGTGCAAATTTTCTTGAGCAAGGGTGGTGCCAGGCTTCTCGCCGTGACAAATTGGGAAAGCAAGGCGCGATCACTGACAGCTGTTCCATCCAAGAGATCGAGAGGGGTTTTGTTTCGTGCAGTGGGACGTTCAAGATGAAAAAAATGTTCTGATTGTGTTCAGAGACGACAGTAGTGTGGTAGCGTTGCGGCTTTATGCTAGATTGATACAGTTGGCGAAAACGAAAGGAGTCGGTTTATGACGAATCAAAGTTGCGCAAATCAGACTCGTCATGTCCCTGCCTT
>Ga0081455_10008995_pt1 | contig 10312 bp, 9 predicted proteins | sample TabmetS3T2R1_FD_70207 | JGI IMG/M metagenome (GOLD analysis project Ga0081455, IMG submission 70207) | Tabebuia heterophylla rhizosphere microbial communities from the University of Puerto Rico - S3T2R1 | ecosystem: Host-associated > Plants > Roots > Rhizosphere ... | reverse complement strand
CGGACATGTCCACCAGTTCGTCGCTGCGCGGCAGGAACTGCGGCGCGATCGTTTGCGGGCTGACCGGCAGCGTCACGACGAAATGGAAAGTGCTGCCGCGCTGCGGCTCGCTCTCGACCCAGATCCGCCCGCCCATCAGCTCGATCAGCTGCTGGCAGATTGTGAGTCCCAGCCCGGTGCCTCCATATTGGCGCGTCGTTGAGCCATCGCCCTGCGTGAACGGCCGGAAGATCGCCGTCTGTTTTTCCGGCGAGATGCCGATGCCCGTATCGATGACGCTGAAGCGAAGCGACGTTCGATCGTCCTCCCGCAGCCGCGTTCGCTCGACGCGGACGACGACTTCGCCGCGATCGGTAAACTTGATGGCGTTGCTCACGAGATTTCCCAGAATCTGACGGAGACGATGCGGATCGCCGATGAGCGCGTCCGGCACCAGAGGTCGGATGTCGACCATCAGCTCGCACTGTTTCTCGTGTGCACGCAGCGCGAACGGCTTCAAGGTGTCGTCGAGCATCTGCCTGAGCGAGAAGTCAATCGACTCCATCTGCAATTTGCCGGCTTCGATTTTCGAGAAGTCCAGCACGTCGTTCAGGATGACGAGCAGCAGCTCCGCGGAGCGATGGACGGTCTGCAGGTAGTCGCGCTGGACGGTGCTCAGTGGAGTATTGAGCGCCAGTTCGGTCATGCCGATGATGCCGTTCATCGGCGTGCGTATCTCGTGGCTCATGTTGGCGAGGAAGTCGCTCTTGGCGCGGTTCGCCTCTTCGGCCGAATTCTTCGCATGCACGAGCGCCGCGGTCGCCTGATCGCGTTCGGTATGCAGATTCTTCAGGTCTTCCGCCATCCGGTTCAGGATGTAGGCGAGCTCGCCGAACTCGTCGCGCCGCTCCAGCGCGATTGGCGTATTCCATTCGCCCGCGCCGATCCGCATCGCGCCCCGCTGGAGCACCAGGACGCGCCGGGCAATCGAGTGAGCTGTTGCAATCGTTCCGGCAAGGATGAACAGCGCGCAGCCAAGGAGCGCCGGCAGAGCGACGTCGTTGAGGCGGGATGTCAGCGCGATGACCTCCAGACTCTGCTCGCCGCGACGCTGTCGCAGATAGACGATTGCCTGATCGACTGCAGTCGTGAACGCCCGCTCGGCCGCAAGGACCTGATCTGCCTGCTCCGCGATCGCCGAGACAGAAATTCGTTGCCCTGCGGCGATGACATCGTTGAACACCGGCGAGTCGCGGCGCTCGTCGAGGCGCTCGGGCACCGCTATCAGGCCAACGACCCGACGGCCGACCTCGTCGCATGGAACGGTGACTACGCCGAGGCGATGCGTGAGGTGTATCGCGCGTACCCCAACGACCTCGATGTCGCTGCACTGTTCGCCGACGCGCTGATGAACCTGACGCCGTGGACGCTGTGGGATCGTTACACGGGCCTGCCGTCCGAGGGTGCGAGGACGCTCGAGGCCAAGGAGGTGCTCGAGCGTGCCCTCGAGCGGCCAGGCGGCCGCACGCATCCCGCGCTCGTGCACCTGTACGTGCATCTGATGGAGATGTCGCCGTTCCCCGAGCAGGCGCTGCCGGTCGCCGACCAGCTGCGCTCACTCGTCCCGGACGCCGGCCACCTGGTGCACATGCCGACGCACATCGACGTGCTATGCGGCGACTACAAGAGCACGCTCGAGTGGAACCTGCGCGCCATCGAGGTCAACGAGAAGTACGTCGCTCGCGAGGGCCGGGTTGGGTTCTACGCGCTCTACCACGCCCACGATCGCCACTTCGCGATCTATGGGGCGATGTTCCTCGGTCGGTCGCAGGTGGCGCTGCGCGTCGCCGCCGACCTCGAGGCCTCGCTGCCCGAGGAGCTGCTGAGGATCGAGCAGCCGCCGATGGCGGACTACCTCGAGGCGTTCATTCCGATGCGCCTGCACGTGCTCATCCGCTTCGGGTTGTGGGAGGAGATCCTCGCGCTGCCGCTCCCGACCGACGCCACGCTCTACTGCACCACGACGGCGATGACGCACTACGCGCAGGGCGTCGCGTATGCGGCGACCGGAAGGATGGAGGAAGCCCAGGCGGCGCGCGACGCGTTCGTCGCCGCGGTCGGGCGCGTACCCGAGTCGCGCTACCTGTTCAACAACACGTCCCAAGACATCCGCGCTGTCGCCGGCGCCATGCTCGACGGCGAGCTGACTTACCGGCGCGGCCAGTTCGACGTGGCGTTCGAGCACCTGCGCCAGGCCATTGCGCTCGACGACGCCCTGCCATACGACGAGCCGTGGGGCTGGATGCAGCCCACCCGCCACGCCTACGGAGCGCTGCTGCTCGAGCAGGGTCGGGTTGAGGAAGCCGAGGCCATCTACGCCGAGGACCTCGGCTACGACCCATCGATCCCGCGCTCCTCCTGGCACCCCGGGAACGTCTGGAGCCTGCACGGCTACCACGAGTGCCTCGTTCGGCTGGGAAAGGACGAGGCGGCGCGGATCATCAGGCAGCAGCTCGATGTCGCCCTTGCCCGCGCCGACGTCCCGATCGTGTCGTCGTGTTTCTGTCGCAGGACGCATCACGAGGCCGTCGCATAATCAGGTGCTTCGGATCTCAGCGGTCTAGCTGGGTAGGGAGCATCCCGGGCGTGGCACAGGGGGCCTGCGAACCTGACGGCGGTCGAAGCGGTCGTGTCGCAGCCGTCACTAGTCGGCGAACACGTCCCGGGTCAGCTGGATGAAAAAGCTGTGGTCGTGGCCCTTGTTGGGATCGGCCGAGTTGTACGAGGTGTTCGACGAGCCGTCAGGTACGTCCTCCTCCTCGTAGATCGCCCCCACCGGGCACACGTCGTCCTGGTAGCACGCGGTACAGGACGTGCACTCGTCGGCGTTCACATACAGCAGGCTGTCGCCGAAGATCGCCACCGCGTCCGGGTTCGGCGTGTGGGTGTTCTCGACGGTGCCGCTGCCAGCCTCGTCCTCCGAGAACAGCACCCCTTTCGACACGTCCAGCTCGTAGATGCACTGCACGGGGCAAACGTCGACGCACGCGCGGTCCTTCACGTCGATGCACGCCTCGGTGATGATCGCGATCCCTGACATGGTTCGGCTCCCATAGCTCCGCAAGCGGCCACCCCCAGGTTCCTTCCCGTCAGGCGGGGTGGGCTAACCAGCGCCGGCTGACGTGTTCACCGACGGAACGGTTGGCGCCTACGGCCTGAACCGCAGATCGCCCGTCGGGCCTCGGGTCCACAACGGCTCGTCGACATCATCCTCGGCGTTCGCGCGGCTGGTGAGGTCATGCCTGACTCGCACGGGTTCGTAGCCGTTGCCACGTGCTTGCTGCAGCCGCACGTGCGCCAGATCGAACCGTAAGCCCCATGTCTCGGTGATATCTCAGACCCACTCGTGGCCACCGGGTTCCCAAGCGCGGCAAGCACGCAGAGTGGCGAGTTGGTGGCGGCCGCGGCACCGGGAGCCTCTTCCCGGCGTTTGGTGGCATCCGGCGAGAACGGCCGGTCCAGCATGGATACCGTTCGAGGATCGGTATAACCGTGGGTCGGGGTGTCGTCGTCCGTCCGTTGCTGTTCGACCTGGGCCTGGGGGCATCACGCACCCAACATCGTCACGAAAGCAGCGCCCGATGTGGCCTATGGATTGCCCGAGCCGCGCGCCCACCGCCTACCGGCGAGCCGCACAGAACGCCGTAACGCCGATCGGCAGTCATGCGTTGGTGAGACGTTGCAACAGCGCCAAGGTCTCGGCGGATGCTTCGACCAGGCCGACGGTGGGGTGCCGCGAGAACTGCGGCTGAGCACCCACCAGATCGAGCGCGGCAGTCGCCGCGATTCGCTGGGCCTCGCGGTCTCCGAGCGTCTGTGCAAGACGTGCCCGCAGCACGTTCCACCGGAATGCGGTGGAATTGAACCTGACGTGTTCCCGCGCCGCGTCGAGCAGCGCGGCCACTTCGGCTGCGCCACCGGCAGCGTCGGTCTCGAGCAGTACCTCGCCTAGCGACAACTGCACCTCCCCGGAGGTGCCGCTCAGGGTCGGTGCCACTTCAAGGGCCAGCCGATATTCGGCGGCTGCTTGGCGGAGGCCACCGGCGGCGCGGTGTAGGTCCCCGAGCGCCTCGTGCGCGAACGCAACTTCCGACGCCGGCGCTGCGGTCTCGCTGGCGACGCGAGCGAATAGGTGGCGTGCGGCATCGACCTTGCCCGCGTCGCGGAGCGCCAGTGCCTTGATACGCAAATACTGCGGGCGATTCGCTGGTCGCGCTCGGGCGAGCCGTCGTTCGAACTCCGCTTGGTCATTCGGCTGCCATGTGGGTGATCGAAACCAGTCGTCGTCCACACACGCAGATTGCCCGACCTCCGTGCCCCTCGCCTCCCAGACCTTCGCCACAGAACACCGGCACGCCAGATCTGACGCGGCGCGGTTACCGCCTCGGTACTGACAACCGTCGTCACAAGGGCGACGCGTAACGCTCGGGGTTCTGCGTGAACTGCTCGGCGCATGGCAGCGAACACAGCCAGTAGTCCTTGCCGGTGTAGCGGACGCCTATGGCGTCATCCTGCTCGACCCGCATCCGACACACTGGATCGATCACGTGATGATCCGACTGGACGAGGCGCACCTCGGAGATCGAGACCGGATCGACGAGATGGCGCAACGCGAACTCGCCGAGGTGGGTCACCGCCAGGCCGCGTGTACGAGCGGCATCGGCGACTCGATCGCCGACGAGGAACTGTCCCGACCGGGCCTCGGCGGCGATGCGCGCGGCGGTGTTGACAGAACCTCCGAGATAGTCCCGCGGCCTCGCGACCGCCGAGCCGTGAAACGCGCCTCCCCGTGGGATCGGAAACCCGGCGGTGCCAATGCAGTGCGCATAGATCGCAAGAGCGGCGTCAAGAGCTGACCCAGGCTCGCGAAACGCGAGCATCACCTCATCCCCGATTGACTTCACGAACTCCCCGTCGTCGGGCAGCGTCGACCGGACGATGTCTTCGAACTCGTCGATCACATCGACGGCGCTTTCGTCACCGTGCGCCTCGGTCAGCGCCGTGAACCCCGCAAGATCGATGAAAACGAAGGTTCGCTCAACGCGTTGGGACGATCCCACGGCTTGCGCGCCCGACCCCGTACTCACCGCGCCAGATTGCCCGAACCGCTCACCGCTCGCCCGCCGACTCGTCAGCACAGAACGACGGGGCGCGAGATCGGCAGACATGGCGCGGCCCTGCGTCCCCGATCGGCACTTGGAGGGCAGCGTCAGTGTTGAGTGATCCGCCCTACCGGCAGAGGCTCAAGGACCCGTGAGTCGCCCTTCGAGGGGATCCTCGGCATCGAGATCCCGCCACTCCGAATACCCCTCGCCTCGTCGAACAACGTCGACGACGTGACGGACGTAGTCGACAGTCCGGTCGGGAAGCGCGGAACTCGGGAAGAACTGCAGGCTGCTGTGCTTGTGCGGTTCCCGGTTGACTGGGTTGACGCCAGCGACGTCGACCTCGAAGAACATGCCGACCCAATGGTTGCCGGACCCTGGCACCCGTTCGATGGCGTGGAGAAAGCGGACGTCGCCGCGTATGACAGAGATGCCGGTCTCTTCGGCTAGCTCTCTGACGGCGGCGTCCGTGTAGGTCTCGCCGGGCTCCACTCTCCCGCTCGGCGGCCCCCACTCACCGTCCTTGTAGCCGGTTCCGGACCGAAGCAGAAGCAGGATGTCATCCCGGCGTCGCGCGATCACGTACACATCCCTGATGGCCGACGGCGCGGAAACGTTGGACCCGTGCTGGTCGGGCGTTCGTGGTGTGTCCACCCCATCAGCGTGCCAGTGCCGCGCGTGCGTCACTGAACGTCGTGTCGAGATCACTGACCCGTCCCGCGGAGCCAACACGATGCTCTCGTGATCGCCGATGGTGTCGACGATCGGTGGTAGTCAAGATGGGGCCATGACCTCTGACGATGCCAGGCCGATGGCAAGCCAGCTCATCGAGTCGCAGCGGCAGTACTACGAGCTCCGAGCCCCCGACCACGCCAATACGAGGCGACCATCGGATAGGAAGGTGCCGGGTCTGCTCGGCCCCGACGAGGCTCGACGCCTGGTTGAAGAGTTGCGGGTGTCTGGGGATGTCCTTGAGCTTGCTTGCGGATCAGGTGCCTTCACTAGTGAGCTTGCTCGCCATGCGGAGTCGCTAACGGCCGTCGACGGATCGCCGCAGATGCTGGCGCTCAACAAGCAGAGCGTCGGCAACGCGCACGTTGACTACGTGTGCGCCAATCTCTTCCAGTGGCAGCCGCCTCGCCGGTTCGACGTCGTTTTCTTCGGCTTCTGGCTCTCACATGTCCCACCCACACACTTCGATCCCTTCTGGTCGATGATCCGGTCGTCTCTCCGGTCGGGCGGTCAGGTCGGATTCGTCGATGAGGATGACCGTGCCACGGGCAATGAAACGTACCTCTCGAACACAGGCATCCCAACGGCCCGCCGCACGCTCAGCGACGGGCGCTCCTTCGACATCATCAAGGTGTTCTGGAACCCTCGAGACCTGGAAGGTCGACTCCAAAGTCTCGGCTGGCACGCGCGGGTTCGATCCTTCGGCGAGACCTTCCTGGTCGGCCAGGCAGGGTGAGAGCAACCACCCACGGCCTCATAACGCCGGGTAGGTAGGACGAGACGCGCACCGATTGCCCCGAACCGCGCACTCCTCGCCTATCGGATCGCCAGCACCGAACGCCGTAGCGCCTAACGGCAGTCATGGCGCCGCTCTCCACGGCGCTCGCCACTCGGGCGCCTCCCACCGTTCGGTGATGTAGATGGTTTCGCGGGCGACCTTGTCGCCGCGAAATTCGAGAATGCTGACGGTAGGCCGCCAGGGGCCACCGTCGTAGCTGATCGAGTTCTCAGCCACCCACAAGTCGCCAGCGCCACGCAGATTGCGCATCTCGAAGTCGAGGGCCGCCGGGTACTGGCGTCGCCATTCCCGGAAGTTCTCGACACCGTCGAACCGTTCGCCGGACTGCGGAAACTCCAGGACTGCATCGTCGTGGTAGATCTCGTGTGCGATGTCTTGATCGGTGCCGCCGTAGTCCCAGTGGCGCTCGAGCTGAGCCCTTCTCTCCGCTTCGTCCATCTGCCTAGATTGCCCGATCTCGCGTCCGGCACCGCACCGAGCGACAGATCTGTACCCCGTCGCGATGTACGTCCGGTCGCCTAGGGGTAGTGGGTTCAACGGTCCCTAGGTGATGGTGAGACAGCTGTTGCAGGCGCCCGTGTCGCCAGCGGCTGGTCCTGGGCCAGTGCCGGTGTTCTTCACGAGGACCGTCCGCGCGCCCGTCGGCGCGAGGGCGTTAACCGTGATCCTCACCGAGAGCTCGTGCTCGGAGACGCGATTCACGCCGGTCACGGAGACACCTTCTCCGATCTGCACCGTCGGCTGTGGCGCGAACCCCCCGCCGAGGATCGTGATCTTCGTGGATGTGCCTCGTGCCGCCGACGACGGCGCCACCGACTCGATGCGTGGAAGCGGGATCGCCCGCAGGAACACGTCGCTGGCTCCGTTCGTGTCGCCGCCGACGAGGTCCGTGCTGAGAGAAGTGAAGGCGACATAGCGAGCGTCGTCTGCGATCTCGAGATCGAAGAGCTGCCCGTGTGCGGGCGTCCCGGATGTGTTGGTGTTGATGAGCGTGGTCCGGGCCTCGACCATGTCGCGGACATAGATGCCACCGTTGGAGGGGTACTCGGGGTCGAGTCCTGCCCCGCCGGAGAAGGCAACGGAGCGCCCGTCGTCTGAGATAGACACGTCGGTTGCGTCCCGCACGATCCCGTCCGGGTCGACGCTCACCGGCTCCGTCGTTCCGGTCTGCACGTCGTAGATCCAGGTACCGCTGTTTACAAAGAAGACGTCGGGGGGGTTCACCACTTCGGTGGCGAGCGCGTAAGCGAGCCAACGCCCGTCGCCCGAAATCGACGGGTCGCCCGCGAAGTATCCGTCTGGCCCTGGAAGAGGCACCTGGTCGGTAGTTCCGCTCCGGCGGTCATGCACGAAGACATCGGCCGGTATAGCGACTGGAGGCATGCAGCCGAACGGTGGTGGTCTGCAGGAAATGATCCGCTCTTCATAGGTATTGAACGCGACGCGGCGACCATCATCGGAAATGTCGACATCGCGCGCGTCCGAATGTCCGCTCGGAATCGGTATCTCCTCGACCTGGTTAGTGGTGCGGTTTAGCACGCTGATGCCGCCGTTCGCTGAGGCAACGAACCGCGCCGTGGCCGAGAACACAATGGAGTCGTATAGGTGTGAGTCTGGGCCTGCGCGGACGCCCTCTTGGACGCATTCGTTGATCCCGGTTTGGCGATCGTGGATCCACAGCGCCCACCTGGTCACCCCACCACACAAGCCGAGGTCGAGAACTCCGACATACCGAGCATCCTCGCTGAGATCCACGAGGTATGGCGTCTCGAAGACCCGCTCGACCGCGCCAGTGCGGTTGTCACGAACAAACACGTCACGATCGCCATTGGTGTCGTTGGGTACAAGGTTCGTAGCGTCGGATTCGAACGCTACGAACCGGCCGTCGGCGCTCAGAGCAACCTCATGGCTGTCACCGTTTGCCTGATTACCTGCGCTGTCGACACTGGCCCGCACGATCCACCGGCAACCCGAGGTCGCCAGGATCAGCGAAACCGCCAACACGAGAACGCGTCGGATGCGCACGGTCTTCCCCTCACTCGCAACCCGCACCCACGCTCGCGCCGGACGCCAAGTGGGTCAACCAACGCGATCGGCGCCTCCCTGCTCGGCGCACATAATGCCCGAACCGAGCGCCCGTCGCCTGCCGGGACCGCAGCACAGAACGACGGGGCGCGAGATCGGCAGTTCTGCGCTTCTAACGCCCGAACGGATTGCGGGAGTCTGGAAAGCGGTCCGCGTTTTGGACGGCTTCCGGGGTGAGATCTCCAACCATTGCTCCGGCGTCGTCGACAGCTCGGAGTGCGGTGCGCAACGTGGTCGGGCAGCCGAGCTCAAACGTCACCGGGTCGACGCATACAATCACGACGCCGACACGTTCGTCGGGCCACATCGTCATCAGCCGGACGAATTCCGAGCCGTCGCCGGTCACGAGCCGCTGATTCGGCGTCTGCAGGGAGTGCGCGGTGATTCTGCACGGCACGATCGCGCCGACCGGATCGGCACAGTCACGCGACGTCGGGCCGGTGAGGTCCCCGGTGAGTATCAGCGCGAAGGCGTACACCGCGTGCGATGCCGCGCCGGAGACCGCGATCTCGATCCAGTTATCCGCGGGGCCCGAGTAACGAGCCCCGATCTCGTCGAGTTCGCCACCGACCGTGATGGGGTCGCCAAGCAACGGATTGCACCCAGCCAGCACGAGGACTGCGATCGTGACAGCGAGCGCCTGCGACAGCTTTGTCAACCAGCGCGGCGGCATGGCCAAGGAAAGGTCTGTTCGCTCGACTCTCGCACCGCTCCCCCAATCCTTGAGTCCACACACAGATTGCCCGAACCGGGCTCACGCCGCCTTCTAGGCTGGCAGCACAGGACGACGCGGAGCGAGATCGAAGCCTGTTTGTGTCGAGGGGCTGGTTGATGGGGGCGCTGAAGCACGCCCGTGGGCGGTGGTCGTAGGGTCGTGGTGGGTCCGGGAGTGGCTTGACCGAAGAGCCGGCCGTCAGGGTGCAGAGCCGGTCACGCAGGCCATTGGAGTCGTTCCCGCTTGTCCTCCCGGGCCCGCTGGTCAGGTTTGGCTGTCGGCGAGGAGCTCGCGGTAGACGGCGTCGGAGACGCGCCGCTTGAGGGCGCGTAGTGCGTCCTTCTTTGACTTTCCCTCGGTCTGCTTGCGGAGGTAGTAGGCCCGGCCCGGGGTGTCGTTGCGGACCTGGGTCACCGCGGCGATGTGGAGGGCGTGGTTGAGCTGGCGGTTCCCGCGGGGGTTGAGCCGATGGCGCTTGGTAGGTCCGCTCGAGGCCTCGATCGGGGCGGTGCCGTTGTAGCGGGCGTAGTGCCCGGCGCCCGGGAACCGGGCGATGTCCCCGCTGTGGCCGATCAGATACGCAGCCACGACAGGGCCGACGCCGAACATGTCGGTGACTGACGTGCCCGACGCGGTGACCGTGGTCGTGAGCCGGGCGCCGAGGGCGGCCAGGTCCCGGTCGAGGCGGCGGATCTCGGCGAGTAGCTCACGGGCCAGGGACTTGCGCTCCACCGACACCGGGTCGCCGGGACGGAGGCGGGCCAGGATGGCGGCGGCCTGGGCCGCCTTCATCCGCTTGGGGAAATGCCCTTCGGTCAGGTGGCACAGGGTCGTGTG